>Ga0180085_1000021_pt1 | contig 40265 bp, 39 predicted proteins | sample EasRiv730_16_10D_FD_123013 | JGI IMG/M metagenome (GOLD analysis project Ga0180085, IMG submission 123013) | Soil microbial communities from meander-bound floodplain in the East River, Colorado, USA - East River metaG ERMLT730_16_10D | ecosystem: Environmental > Terrestrial > Soil > Floodplain ... | reverse complement strand
TCCGGATCGCCAAGACCCACGCTGTGCATCGAGGCGTCACCTACGCCCAGGCGCTCGACGAAGCGCTCTGCTTCGGCTGGATCGACGGCGTGCGTCGAAGTCTCGATGGAGACAGCTTCTCGGTGCGCTTCACACCCCGCAAACCGGGCAGCATCTGGAGCACAGTCAACGTTCACCATGCCGAACGCCTGATCAAGTCGAAGCGCATGACGCCGGCCGGACTCGTGGCCTTCAACGCGCGCACTGCCTCGAAGACGGGCATCTACTCCTTCGAGCAACGGCCTACGCAATTGACGCGCACCCAGCTCGCGCGTTTTCGCGCCCGACCGCGGGCCTGGGCCTATGTCCGCGCCGAAGCCCCCTGGTACCGCCGCACCAGCAGCTACTGGGTCTTATGCGCCAAGCGGCCGGAGACGCAACTCAAACGTCTCGACACCCTGATCGCCTGCTCCGCCCGGGGAAAGCGAATTCCGCTGCTCGATCGCTAGAGAGCGGGATCAGGTCTTGCATTCGCGCGATAGAATGGCCGCCAAGGAAATATGGAGAATTGCTCGAGCGGCAAACTGGTGCTCGCGACGGCTGGCGAGTATCAGGCATTGCAGGATAGAGCCAAGTGCTCCGATGAACATAGGATTCAAGGCGATTCTTGGCATCACGACCACATCGGTCATCGCCGCGCTCGTCGCATGTGCAATCGAGGGCCCGAGCTTCACGGACATCACCGCATCGTCGGCACCGGTGGCGCCCGATCAAACGCGCGTCGTCCTGCTGCGCCGCAAGGATCGCTATGACGATTACAGCGCCAGCAAGGCCACGATACGAGTCAACGATCAGAAGGCGCGCAAACTCGGCTACGGGGGTTTCTTTTACGTCGATGTCCCTCCCGGGGAGGTCACACTCCGCGCGTCGGCGCGAAATCCGATGTTAGGGACCTGCGAACTGCGGATCCCTGCTGTCGCGGGCAATACCGTTTACGTGGACATCGCGCCGCGCACCGAGCACATCGTGGCTGGCGTTGTCGGATCGGCGGTCGGTGGGGCCGCGGCGGCGAGCGGTTCTGCTGAGGCGGCATCGGTGACAGAAGCGGTGATCACAGATCCGGTGAAGGCCGCGGTCGGCAGCACGGCGGGTGGGACGACCGCCCAGGTCGCGGAGAGTGCTGGCAAGCCCTGCGGCGGGCCGTTTGCCCTGATTCAGCTCGTCGACTCAGATGCCCTTCGCTATCTGGACACGTTAGCGTGGTCCAAGTGACCTGCGCCGGCGCCCGCGCGAAGCGGGGAGAGGTCGTCCTTCAAAGGAGAATCGCTTGAGCGGCAAACTGGTGATGGTGAGGCACGGGCAGAGCGAGTGGAATCTCGACAACCTCTTCACCGGCTGGACCGACGTCGACTTGAGCGCGCACGGGCGCGTCGAAGCCCTGCAGGCCGGGCAGGAGCTCATCCGGCAGAAGCTCAGCTTCGACATCGCCTTCACCTCTGTCTTGAAGCGCGCCATCCGCACGCTCTGGATCATCCTGGACGAGATCGACCTGATGTGGATTCCCGTCGAGCGCTCGTGGCGCTTGAACGAGCGTCACTACGGCGCGCTGCAGGGACTCAACAAGGCGCAGACCGCCGAGCGCCACGGCACCGAGCAGGTCAAGATCTGGCGCAGGAGCTACGACATCCCGCCGCCGCCGCTCGAGCCCAACGATCCGCGCCACGCGCGCTTCGACCCGCGCTACAAGAGCCTTGCGCCCCACGAGATCCCCGCGACCGAATCGCTCAAGGACACGCTCGCCCGCGTGCTGCCCTACTGGGAGAAGCGCATCGCGCCCGAGCTCAAGGCCAACCGCAACGTGCTCATCGTCGCCCACGGCAACAGCCAGCGCGCGCTCGTCAAGATGCTCGATTCCCTGTCCGACCAGGAGATCATCGACTACAACATCCCGACCGGCGTGCCGTTGGTGTACGAGCTCGACGACAAGCTCGCCAAGGTCTCGAGCCGCTACCTGGGCGATCAGAAGGCGATCAAGAAAGCGGCGGAGGACGTAAAGCGGCAGACGGAGGGGAAGCGGTAGTTCATATCCAGCAATTCATGCACGACGTCACTGCCCGCGGGCAGACGCGGGCAGTCTTCGGAGAGAACCATGGTGGCCAAGGGCCGAATCGCACCACCGGCATCAGTGGCTGACTCTGCGGTCGAGTCCTAGTTCGGGAAAACCCACTTACACAGAGAGTTACCCAGGCCCCACGATACCGGGAATGCAGTCGGCGGCCGGACTTGTATTCGCGCACAGAGCACTGGCGCAGCCAGTTTCGTCCGAGTCCCAGACGTCCGAAAATCAGGAATCAGGCAAGTTCAACGAGGTGCCGCGCGCGGCCTGGGGCCGGAATCAGCAATGGCCTGCCGACTTCGCTCAGTAAAACTACGGATTCGACCTCGGCTCAGTTCGGTCATGCTGCCGTCTGAGCATCTGAGGTTCGATCATGGCCGAGTTGAAATCATACTCAGTGTGGGATGCGGGCGTCCGCTGGTTTCACTGGATCAATCTGCTGTGCGTACTCGGGCTGATCGCCGTGGGCGTTGCAATCCTCAACGACAAGGCGCTCGGTATCAGCGACGACGGCAAGATTCTTCTGAAGACGGTGCATGTCTGGATCGGTTATTCGTTCGCCCTGAACTTGCTGTGGCGTCTCGTCTGGGCCTTCATCGGTGGGCCGCACGCGCGCTGGCGCAAGATTCTGCCCGGCGGAAGCGGCTACTTGAGCGAGATAGCCCGCTATGTTGCCGATTTGCGGGTCGGGCGGCCGAGGCAGTACCTCGGGCACAATCCGCTCGGCCGAATTGCGGTGACTGTGTTGTTGCTCCTGTTGCTGACACAGGCAGCCACGGGACTGGTGCTCGCCGGTACGGATCTGTTCTATCCGCCCATCGGCAGATGGATCGCCCGTTGGGTGGCCGCGCCAGGCATCGATCCGGCAGCGCTCGTGCCCTACGCACCAGAGATGTATGACAAGGACGCATTCGAGGCGATGCGAAGTTTTCGGGCACCCATCGTTCGCATTCATCTCTATGGCTTCTACGTCCTCCTCGGCGCAGTACTCATTCATGTCCTGGCCGTGGTCGTGACCGAGTTGCGCGAAGGCGGCAACCTCGTATCGGCGATGTTCTCGGGAAAGAAAGTACTGAGCGAGCCGCCGGCGGATCGCGAACGCGTCGATTAAGGCCCGCGACCGCTCCACTGCTTCTGGGATACGTCTGCGCGGCACTCCTGTTTCAGCTTGTGGCGGGGGCCGGGCGTCGCGACTTGACGGCGACACGGAACTCCTGGAGCCGCATACCCCGCGAGCAGGTGCGAGTAGACGTCCATAGACGCCGGTAGACACGGCTAGATGGTGGCCGGGGGCGGAATCAAACCGCCGACACGCGGATTTTTAGACCGATGCTCTTGTTGCTGACTACGGACGCCGACTGCGACTGGCACTCGAGAAAAGAGGGGTCAGATCAAATGGATTTGATCCCGTTTGATTGACCTACGCGCCCGACGTCGCCCCGCCTTGCCCATGCCCTTGTCGCTCTCCGCCTCGGGCTGCTCAGGCTTGAGCTTCAGCATCATGATAAGTCCCGCCGCCACGAGAGAACCGAGTGACATCATGAGCGCCACGTACGGCAGCTCACAGCCGCCCCGCAAGAGAAATCCGGCCACGATTGGCGACAACACGAAACCGCGCCGCCGGTCGCGCGCTGGGACATCTCCGTGCGCCGACATAATTGCTCGAAGGGCTTCGGTCTCATGGCCGACAACGGAGGGATGAGTGCGATGGCCTTAGGCCTTAGATTCGAGTTCTGAATGAAGCGGCCGCTCCTTTACATCGTTGCACTGCTCGCCACCGGCGTGCTCGCCTGTGCGGGGTGGCTGGCGGCCACGTACCACGATGCGTACCTGGTCGTGAGCCATCTCGCGGCCGCGGGAGCCGAGAGCCGTCTCGAGCAATCGAGTGCCCCGCCGTCGCGCACAACCATCCAGTACACGATCGAGGGGCGGACTGGCAGCGCTGACCTCTACCTGCCGGTCGACGGTGCGCCTCGGGCTGGGATTGTCCTGATCCCGGGCGCGGTCGCCGAGGGCAAGGACGACAAGCGTCTGGTGAGACTGGCCCAGGCATTGGCGCGCGTGCGGTTTGCCGTCCTCACGCCGGACTTGAGTGGTTACCGCGAGCTCGAGATTCGGACAGCTCAGGTCACGGAAGTGGCCGATGCGTTTCGGTATCTCGCGGATCACGAGCAGCTCTCTCCCGGCGGGCGTGTCGGATTCGCCGCTTTCAGCCTGGCGGCGGGTCCGGCGATCCTGGCGGCACTCGAGGAGGACCTGCGAGACCGCGTGCGCTTCATCTTTGCCGTGGGCGCTTATCACGATCTGCGGCTCACGATCCGCTACTTCACCACCGGCCATTTTGAGTTGGATGGTGAGCCGCGATATCGCAAGCCCTCCGACTATGCCCGGATCGTCTTTGCCAGAACGATGCTGGATCACTTAAGCGATCCGAACGACCGCGCGATCATTGACGCCATGATCAACGCGAAAGTGGAAAGCTTTGACGCGGACATTTCTGGCCTGGCGAGCGGCCTCAGCCCCGAGGGCCAGTCGTTGTATCGCCTGCTGACCAACACCAATCCTGACGTGGCGCTTGAGCTGATCGACGCCCTGCCCCGCGAATCCATCGCACTCATCGACGGGCTGACGCTCGCGGACAAAGACCTTCGTGAGCTCCCGGTCCGGTTCATCCTGGTGCATGGAAAAACCGATCCGCTCATCCCCTACTCCGAGAGCATTGCATTGAGCAGGGCTGCGGCACCGTCGCACACGCGCATCTTTATCATCGACCGGCTGCTCGAGCACGTGGAACTGAAACCCTCTGACGTACTGACCGCGCGCTTCTGGACGGAAGAGTTGCCCGACGCCAAGCGGGTGCTCGATGCGGTGACGGCGCTGTTGGACGAGCGCGAGGACGAGGGCTGAAACGGGGTCAGCTCAAATAGATCTGACCTCAATTAGCGGGCCACCTTGTCCATGGCCGCGTTCATTTCCGCCTCGGACTGAATGGGCTTGAGCTTCACCATCATGAGCAGGCCCGCGGCCACGAGCGAGCCGACGGACATCAACACGGCCACGGTCGGCAGCTCAAAGCCCCCCTTGAAGAGAAATCCGGCCACGATCGGCGACAACACGGAACCGCCCCGCCCCATGCCCACGGCGAAGCCGGTGCCGGAGGCGCGCACATGCGTCGGAAACGCCTGCGCAAAGATCGCGTACATGCCGACGATGGCCGCGTTGGTGAAGAAGCCCGCCAGGGCGCAGATCAGTGACAGGCGCTGCAGATCAGGCGGCGTGCGGCCAAAGATCGTCACCATCACGGTGGCGACAATCATCACCGCAATCGTGAGCTGCTTGACGCTATAGCGCATCGCCAGGAGTCCCAGCACCGCGCCGCCAGTCGCGCCGCCGACATTCACCCACACCAGCACGCCCGCGGCGGTTGCGGGCGCGAAGCCCAGGTCGACCACGATCTTCGGCACCCATTTGATGATGAAATAGAAGGTCGTGATGTGGAAGAAATACGCAAGGGTCACGAGCACCGTGATGGCGATGAGCCCCGGCCCGAAGATGTCGGCCACCGAGCGCTTGCGCACTTCCGCGGAAATGACGGGGAGCGCCGCGACCGCCGCGTGGCCCATGCGCTGGAGCGTGCGATTGATCGTCTCGAGCGCACCATTCGGCTGCTTGCGCGTCAGCCAATGCACGGACTCGGGGATGAAGAAATATACGAGTGGAATGAAGGCCGCAGTGATGATGGCGCCGAAATGAAACACGATGCGCCAGTCATTCACCTTGAGCAGTCGCGCGACGACGAGGCCGCCCAGGACCGCGCCGATCGGATAACCGATGGCCATCACCGAGACGCACAAGTGCCGACGGCGGGCGTTGGCGAATTCCGCGGCCACGGCGTTGATGCACGCGAGCAAGCCGCCGATGCCGAGCCCGGTGACGACGCGCCAGAGCGATAGATCGACCAAGCTTTTCACGGTGCTCGCCATCCACATGCCGACGGCCATGACGACGAGGCAGCCGAGGATCGAGCGGCGGCGCCCGATCTTGTCCGCCACACCGCCCAGGAAGATCGAGCCTAAGGCCATGCCGATGAGCTCCATCGACAGCACGATGCCGAGCGCGGCGCGGTCGATGCCCCACTCGGTCGCGATTCCGGGAGAGGCAAAGCTGATCGAGAGCACGTCGAATCCGTCCAACGCGTTAAGTCCAACGGTGATGGCGACGGCGATGAGCTGCAGCCGGCTCATCGGCGCATCGGAAAGCGTTTCGCGCGGATCGGCGTTCAAGGCTTAAGTCCCCTTGTGGCTGGAGCGCCAGTATCGTTGACGCGGTGTTGCGGCTCAATGATGGGGTTACGTTACTTCTCGAGTTTCGCGAGCATCCGCTTCAGCGCAAAGTGCCCGTAGCTGTCGAGGGCCAGTGCGCGCACTTCGTCCCAGTCGCACTGGCGAGTGACGTCGAGGGCGATCCAGCCGTTGTGGCCCATGTACGGTGGAATCTCGTAGCCTGGATCCGACGTGAGCAGCCCCTATCGATCCACGCCCACCCAGAAGGCGAGCCTGAGCCGCTGCTTGTCGTAGCTCTATGCCTGCGCGAACACTTTCTTGCCCGCACGCCAGACGGGTGAGCCGAACTGCTTGCCTTCGGACGTTTCCGGCCACGACAAGCAGATTTTGCGCAGCGGCTTCAGCACTCTCTGCGCGCGCGTGGATTGCATCGGATCGATCTGGTCCGCGCGAAGCGTCGCCTTCGGTGGCTTGATCTCGATCGTCCTGCCGATTCTTGAGACAAGCGCCGGGGGCGCGACTTTCTCAAAGGCCTCGCGGACGAGCTGAGCGACGCGCTTCCACGACACGCCCTTGTCGAGCTTCACACCGAGCCATCCCCGCGGGCCGACATACGGCGGGACGAAGAAATGCCTGGGCTCCACGCCCGTGTAGTGCGCCTGTGCGCCCTCGGGCGCGTTCAACCACAGCGCGACGCGTCCGTCGCCATGATGGTTGACGACGTAGGTGGCGAAGGTCTTGCCCTTGCGCACGCGAAAGTTGGGCGAGCCGTGGGAGAGATACTCCTCGGTTTCCGGAAACGACAGGCACACCGCACGGACTGCCTGATTGATGTCTTTCGCCATGGAGCGGATCCAAATACGAACTGACGACCTCGCGTGTACTACTATTCTGCAACGGAAGAGTTCACCCCAGTGAAGCTCGGGGCCGATCGGACCTGTCGGCGTGCTCGAGCCGGCTGGCTCGGTGCAGGCATTGATACGTGCGTTCTCTGGATCCAAGGCTCAATTGGGGTGGGCGGCCACAATGAATGCAAGAGCGATCGCTGCGGGTGCGTTGGTAGGGTTCCTCGGCGCAGTCTCCATTTACTTCGTTCCGCAGGAGCCCTTTCAGCACTTTATTGTCGTCGCGGGAACACTTTCCGGCGCATTGCTCGCGCTCCTTATCACGACAGTGGTCGGCGCGAGAACATCGCTGTCAGCGGCGCTCGGCTGGGGCGCATTGATGGGGTTGGTGCAATCGTCGGTCGTGTTTTTCGCCAAGGGCGGATGGCTGAGCTGGGACGCGCCATTCGTGGTTCCAACTGGCCTCGTTAGCGGCCTCATCCTCGGCCTTATTGTGCGGAGTCTTGCGCGCACTGACAGCGCCCGCGCCTCACCCGGAACATCATGAATCGGAGCTGGAGATGGCCGGTAATCGGGGTGCTCGCGGCGATCGCGATCACGACGGCCATGGACGCGAGCGGGCTTCTGGAATTCAGCGCCTTGCCGCTGGCGGCGCTCCTCGGTCTCTTCTGGTACCTGCAACGACTCGCGCGCGTCGAGGTCGGCTTCATCTGGGCAAAAGCGCGCCACTTCGGCCTCGCCCTGCTCCACCCGATACTCGTGCTGGGCGTCGTCGCGCTGGCCGCGTTTGCGATGGGAGCCGTCAATCTCGAAAACACGAACTGGGAAAAGGCCGGACTTGACTTTGTCCTCATGGCGGTTTCCACCATGCTCGTGGCAATCGTCACCGAGGAGGGATTCTTCCGCGGTTGGCTCTGGGCCTCGCTCAGTCGCGCGGGTCAAACCGCGAACGGCGTCCTGCTCTGGAGCAGCCTGGCATTCACGGCGTGGCACCTTTCGGCGGTGCTGTTGCCGACCGGATTCAATCCGCCGCTCTCGCAGGTCCCGGTCTACCTGGTCAATGCGACGCTGTTGGGTGCGATCTGGGGCATGTTGCGATTGATCTCGGGTTCGGTGCTCGTGGCCGCCGTCGCACATGGCCTCTGGAACGGCATTGCCTACGTGTTCTTCGGCTTCGGCGCGCAGGTGGGTGCGCTCGGCATCCAGAAGACCGCAATCTACGGACCCGAAGTTGGAGTTGTCGGCCTGCTCATCGACCTGATTTTCGCGGCCGTATTGTGGCAGGCTTGCAAGAGCGGGCGACTTGCCACCGTGAATTCCATCCGAGCCTAGACGCAGCGCCCGCGCTCAATCCTTCGGCAACGGTGGCGGACCGTCTGGAACGTAGGCGTCGTACACGACGTCGCCTTTCTCCTTCTCGAACTCTGCGCGCACGGCCTTGAGCGCAGCGGGCTGCTCGTAGAGATCGACCATCGTCGCGGCCAGCGTCTTTGAGGCGAGCAGCAGGCCCTTGTGGCCGATCGACATGCCGCTCGTCGCGACCACCGGCCAGGCATGCCACGGCGCGTCCTTCGGTGAGGTGGTGACCGTCAGGTGCAGCGTTGGGACGATCCAGCTGATGTCGCCGACGTCCGTGGAACCGCCCTCCTCATCCTGGCCGTCGAGCGGCTGAATCTCAGTGTCCATGCCGACGTCGGGAACATTCGTGGCGCGCTGGATCGCCTTCCCGAACTCCTGTTCCTCCGGCGTGAAAGCCACCGGTCCGAGCCAACGCAGGTTGGCATCCAGCAGTGCCTCACCGGCCCGGTTGTTGAGCATCTCCCAGTTTCCCGAGCGCACAGTCACTGTCGAGGTGGTTTCGGTCATGATCGCTGCGCCTTCAGCCGCCTTGCGCACGCGGGCGACGAGTGACTCGACCTCCGAGCGCTGAGTGTCGCGCGCCCACAGCCAGACCTTGCCGTATTCGGGAATGACGTTCGGCACAACGCCGCCCGCGACGATCGTGTAGTGCAGGCGCGAGGTCGTCTTGATGTGCTCGCGCATGAGGTTGATGCCATGGAGAAAGGCCTCGACGCCATCGACGGCGCTGCGCCCGTTCCACGGGTCGCCCGCGGCATGAGCGGCCTTGCCGTGAAATTCGACGATAACATCGACGACCGCCTGACCCGTCGTCATGTCGGCTTGCGTTTCGTCGCCCGGGTGCCAGGCGAGAGCGACATCGAGATCATCAAAGAGTCCCTCACGCGCCATGTAGATCTTGCCGCCGATATCCTCCTCGGCCGGCGTGCCGTAGAAGCGCACTGTGCCCTTGAGCCGGCCCGCCTCGATCAGCTCCTTGATCGCGAGCGCGGCGCCCATGCTCCCCGCACCGAACAGGTTGTGCCCACAGCCGTGGCCACCTCCGCCTTCGGCGAGGGGCTCTTTTTGCGGGACGGGTTTCTGTGAGATGCCGGGCAATGCATCGTATTCGCCCATGACGCCGATGACCGGGCGGCCCTGCCCGTAGGTGGCGACGAATGCCGTGGGCAGGCCAGCAACTCCGCGCTCGACGCGAAAACCCTGCCTCTCGGCATAGTCCGCCAGGGTCGCGGCGGAGCGATGCTCGCGCAGCGCGGTCTCTGCAAACGCCCAGATCTGATCGGACAGCGAAATCAGTTCGCTGGCGTGATCATCGACGGATTGAACAGCCGCCTTCTTGGCGGCACTGGGCTTCGCGCTCGCGGCCGTAACGTCGGGAGACGCGAGGATGGCGCCGGCTAATGCAAACAACAAGCATCCCGCCCGGATGGGAATGACCATCGACATCGCGGATTCTCCTTGGGCCGGTGAGGTTCATCGGCCCGCGTCTCGTAAATGATACCTGTGGGCGACCGCGAGCCGCACCTGGCAATCGAAGCGCGCGTAGTATGATGCGGCACGTCGGTTGCGGATCGATCGGGCATGGGCAAGTCGTATCAGCTGACGTTCGAGGAGAAACCCGGATACGTGCATTTCCGGGTCACGGGGACCAACTCGCCGGAGAGCGTCCGCGGCTATCTTGCGGATGTGTATTACACCTGTGCGCAGCACAAGTATCCGGCAATCCTGATCGAGGAGAACCTGCAGGGGTCCGGCTTGGGCCTGTTGGACATCTTCGAGATCGTTTCCGACGGTAGCGAAAGAACCTGGCCGTACATTCGCCGCATCGCATTCGTCGACGTGAATCCGGAGCATTCCCAGCCCGACATGAAGTTCGCGGAAACCGTCGCAGTGAATCGCGGCGTGAACATGCGGCTCTTCCCCAGCCTGCGCGAAGCCGAGCTGTGGCTGAGTGAAACCCCAGCCGTGCCGGCCTGAGCGGCATCCCGCTTTGAGATCCTGACCTGTCGCGGAGATCCGATGCTGGCAATGGTGCTGAAGCGTCTGCACGCGCCGCTGGAGCCGGACGAACGCGCCCTGCCCGTTCCAGGTCCGGGCCAGATCCGCCTGCGAGTTCAAGCCTGCGCCGTCTGCCGCACGGACCTGCACGTCGTCGATGGCGAACTGCCGGACGTTTCGTTACCGATCATTCCGGGGCACGAGATCGTCGGTCGCGTCGATGCCTGCGGACCGGGCGTTGCGCTCGATCAAGGCATGCGTCTGGGTGTGCCGTGGCTCGGCTGGACGTGTGGCAGCTGCATGTACTGTCGCAGCGGCCAGGAAAACTTGTGCGACCGTGCGCGCTTCACGGGCTACACACTCGATGGTGGATACGCCGAATATGTGGTTGCGGATCATCGCTATTGCTTCGCTCTGCCCGAGGCGGTCGACGATGCGCACGCTGCGCCACTTTTGTGTGCGGGGCTCATTGGCTATCGTGCATTGCGGATGGCTGGTGATGCACGCCGTCTCGGGATTTACGGCATCGGCGCCGCCGCCCACATCGTTCTGCAGGTCGCGCGACATCAGCAACGGGAGACGTATGCATTCACGCGGTCCGGCGACGTTGCAGCCCAGGCGTTCGCGCGGTCGCTGGGCGCGGTGTGGGCTGGCGGAAGTGACGAGCGGCCGCCTGGCAAGCTCGATGCTGCCATCATTTTTGCGCCCGCCGGTGAGCTGGTGCTGGCGGCCCTGGCAACCGTGCGCAAAGGCGGGATCGTCGTGTGCGGCGGCATTCACATGAGTGACATTCCCCGGTTTCCCTACTCATTGCTGTGGGGCGAGCGCCGGCTGGTCTCGGTGGCCAATCTCACACGGCGCGACGCCACGGAGTTTCTGGCATTGGCACCGGCGGTGCCGATCCGCACCCAGGTCGAGTGTTTTGCGCTCAAAGACGCCAACATCGCGCTCGACAGGCTACGCAGCGGCGCGGTCACGGGCGCCGCGGTCCTGCTCGTGACACACTGATCGAACCGAGCTGTCCCGATGCGGGCCCGTCGCCATGTTCATCGGCCATTTCGCCGTTGCCCTCGCCGCCAAACGTGCGGCCCCAAGAATTTCTCTCGGCACGCTGTTCCTCGCTGCTCAGCTCGCGGATCTGGTCTGGCCAACGCTGGTCCTCATGGGGCTCGAGACTGTCGAGATCCGTCCGGGAATCACGGCCGTGTCACCGTTCGACTTCATTCACTATCCGTATTCACACAGCCTCGTGGCGTTGAGCGCCTGGGGCGCAGCGCTCGCAGTCGTCTACCGGCTCGCGCGCCGTTCAGGCGTTTGGGAGGCCGCGATCCTCCCCGTCGTCGTGTTGAGTCACTGGATCCTCGATGTGGCGAGTCATCGCCCGGACATGCCGCTGACGATCGCAGGGCCGGAACGTCTCGGCTTCGGCTTGTGGAATTCAGTGACAGCGACCATTGCGATCGAATTCGCGCTCTTCGGGATCGGCCTGGTGCTGTATGTGATAAGCACGCGCGCACGAGATCGAACGGGTAGCGTGACGTTCTGGTCGCTGGTCGTATTCCTCTCGATCACATACATCGCAAGCGTGTTCGGCCCACCGCCGCCGAGCCCGCCTGCAGTCGCCTGGGGCGCGCAATCCGTCTGGTTCCTGGTGGCGTGGGGCTACTGGATCGATCGGCACCGCGAGTCCGTGTCGACCTGGCTCTCAACGCCGGAGGCTATTCGTCCGGCGCGATGGTGACCTTGAGACCGGCGAGCGCATCGGTCATCTCGACCTGACAGCTCAGGCGCGAGTTTTCCTTGTGGTGCGAAAGCTCGGACAGCAGATCCTGCTCGTCTGATTGCCGGCGCGGGAGCCTGTCGTACCAGGCCGGGTCGACGTAGACGTGGCAGGTCGCGCAGGAGCACATGCCGCCACAGATTGCGGCCACTCCGAATTCGAGCTCGCGCAGCGTCTCCATCACCTTGAGCCCCGGCTTCGCATCCACCGAATGCTCGACGCCGTCGCGATCGACCACTTTCAACTCCGCCATCGACTCGCACCTCGACCCAATAACGATGTATTTTCAACATGTTATATGACCCCGGTGGCAGTCACAATCGACTCGAGCGAGGCTTTCGCCCGTTGCGCGAGCAGTTGCAGACGCTGTCGCTCGTGCGTCCCCTTCTGCGCATTCACCGCTACGAGCCACAGCACGCAGATCCAGTCGAACACCACGCAGTGCAGGTTGAATCGCTGCTCGATCCCGTCTGCAACGCCATAAGCGTCGAGCAGCAGCTCCTGTTCGGCGCGCGTCAGGTCGTTTGACTGCGAGAAAGAGGCCAGATCGTAAGCACGCTCGGTCACACCGGCATACTCCCAGTCCAGCAGTCGCAACCGGTCATCTTCGATGAGATTGCGATGATGCAGATCGGAGTGACATAGAACGAGCGGCTCGGCGTGCAATCCTTGCGCGAGAGCGGTGATGCGCTCGTGCAGCGGGGCAAGACTTGATCGCCATGGACCGGCGCGATTCGTCACGATGCGCCAATACCGCTCGAGCAGCGGCTGCGGCGCCAGCGATCGCACCGCGGTCGGTACCGGCAACGCGTGAAGTGTCCTGAGGGCGCCAGCCATGCGACGAATCGCGTCCGGTTCGCGAGCCCGGCTGGACGTCCAGGTCTCACCCTCGATCCAGCGCGTTACCAGAATGCCCGACGTCGGATCGCAGGCAACAACGCGCGGCGCGAGGTCCACGGTGACCGCCGCTTCGAGCGCGGCGCATTCCGAGCGCCGATCAATCGCGAGGTCGCCGGTCGTGGAGCCAGGAACGCGTACCGCATACGATTCGTCCCGCAGCCGCAGGCGAACGACCAGATTGGTCGCGGCGGGAATCAGCTCGGTGGGCGCGCGCCTTGCGGTGCTTCCAAAAAGCTGCTGCAGAAGCGTCAGCGCGGACTCAGGCAGGAACTGCGAGGCGGGATCGACCATCGGTCACCCCAGTGCACCAGATGCCCGCAGCTCTTGCGATTTACGCCAGCTGAAATAACCCACGATCGCCATGCCCACGTAGATCACATACAACAGCAGGGTGGCCGGCAACCGTGCGCGCCACGACAGCACGACCAGCAGAGCGTCGACGACGAGCCAGTAGAGCCAGTTCTCGAGCACTTTGCGCGCCATCATCCAGGCGGCGATTACGCTCCCCCACGCCGTGAGAGCATCCAGGTAAGGCATCGGAGTTTGCGTGAACCGCGACGTGATCCATCCGGTCACGGCCGTAAGCGTCAGAATGAGCGCGATCGAACTGAGATGCTGCGAAACTCGCCAGTTCGACACTCGCAGCCCTTTGCCCTGTTCGCCGCCGCTCTGCCACTTCCGCCAGCCGTAGATGCCCAGCCCGACGTAGAACAGTTGCAGCAGGGCCTGTTGGTACAGCGCGAGCTCGAAAAAGATTCCGCAATAGATCCCCGTGCTGAGGATCGCACACGGCCAACACCAGATGCTCTGACGTGCAGCCAGCACCACGTACGCTACGGCGAGCACGGCCGCGACTGCCTCGACGGACGACCAGTTGCCGAGCTCGCCCAGCAGCGTATCCACGGATCAAACCGGCGCCATCGGCCCGAGGATCTTCATGACGAACACTGACTTTGGACTCGATTCGAAAGTGCGGCCGATCTCGAGCGTCAGCGTTCGCATCACGTCGTGGAACTCACCGAATACCTGTGTGCTCATGCTGTTGGTGATGACTTTGAGACCAGCGTGCGAATTGAGCCGTTCGATGAACGCGGCAATCGACGGAATGAATTCGTCGCGCAGGGGATAAAGAGAGAGCTCAACTGCTACGTCCATAATTGGTGCACCTCAAGACCCCCTCGCCCCAAAGGGGTGAGGGCGCTTATTGAAATCGCCACTCCGCCGTCACGCCGATCTGGCGCGGATCGCCGGCCTGCGTGTAACGCCGCGGCGGAAAGTCAGGTGGCTCGTTGCCGAAAAAGAAACCGAGCTGGCTGTAGTCATCATCGAATACGTTCATGCCCCACAGGTACACAGCCCACTTCTCTGCCTCGTAGCCCGCCTTCATGTTGACGAGCGTGGCCACCCGTGCCCGTTCGTCGTGACTGGCACTGTAGTAGAAAGCATCGCGTCCGGTCACATCGGCGCGGACCATGAATCCGAACGGATGGCGCCAGGTGGCACCGAGCGAATACTGGTACGACGGCGCGTACGATTGCTCGCGCCCGTCCAGATCGCGATCACTGTACTGGTAGTCGATGTAGCGGCTCTTCAGAAGCCCGAGCGCGCCCTCGACCACGACTTGATCCAAAGCGCGCCAGCGAACGTTGCCCTCCAGCCCGTAGTTGCGGCCCTCGGCAGCGTTGTCGGTGTAGAAGATGAAGGTCAGGGGGTCATTCGGATCGAGCTGGAACGACGTGTCCACCTGTTGGTCGTGCCGTTCCATGTAGAAGAGATTGACGTTGGTCTCGAGACGGCCGCCCCGCCACGAAGAATGCAGTCCAGTTTCGAGGTTCCAGAGATACTCAGGATCGTACTGGCGTCGTTCCGGGGTCACCGCCGCGCCGATGTTGAATCCGCCCGACTTGTAGCCGCGGGTCAGGCTCGCGTACCAGCGTTGCGTATCGCTCAGCGTGACAGTCCCCGTGAGATGGCCGCCCAGCATCTCGTCCGATGGAGCGAAAGTCGCGCCGTCCGAATCACGGTAGTCCGCCTCGCGCCGTTCAACTCGCAGGCCGAGCGAAAGGTCGATCCGCCGCGCAATGCGCCAATCTGCCTGGCCATAAAGCGCGTAGCTGGTCGATTCGAAGTCGCTTGCGAGCGTGCGCTCGGTCACGTCCGTGAGATAGACGCCCTGATCGAGCTGATCATTGCTCTCTTCCAGGCGGCGAAGGTAGATCCCACCCACCCATGCGACATTTCTGTCGTTGTCGAGCGCGGGCGATTCGAGACGTAGATCCTGTGTCAAAGTCTGCCGATCGCGCGCGATTCGGGAAACGAAGTCGTACGGCACTCCCCAGAAGGCATCGTTACCCCAGTCGCCATCGAAGCCGAAGTGGATATCCGAGTCGGCGAACGCGGTGGTGCTGCTCGCCTCGAAGCGCTCGCCGCGGTAGCGAGCCACGAGCGACCCACCGAGAGTGCGCTGCGCATCGCGACCCGGATCGTCGGATTGCGTCACGCGCGAATTGTCGATTGCGAACGCGTCGTAGCCATTGTCCAGATCGATCCAGAGTGCGGTAAGCCCGAGCTGCACGCGTTCGGCGGGCGCGAATTGCAGTCGGGCCCGGCCAGTCAGTTCGTCGCGGACATTGGTGTCGTCTCGCCCGAGAAACGCGTTGTCGCGGAATCCGCCGCTCTCGAATTTCTGAAGCGCAACGCGAAAGGCGCCCGTCTCGGTACCCTCGATCGCGCCGCCCAGCACCGCGCCCAACCCCAGAGCGTTGTCCTGACCCCCGGTTGCCTCTGTGAGAATCTCGAATTCACGGTCGGGCGCGCGCGTCTGGAGTTTGATCAGCCCACCCAGGGCGTTTGCGCCGTAACGCGTCCCTTGCGGCCCGCGAAGCACCTCAACCTGCTCGACGTCGAACAGCGTCGCCGCCATACCGACACCGCTCAGGTCGATGTCATCGATCAGAAAGCCGATGGATGGATTCGGGGCCCCCTGGTATTGCTCGAGATCGCCGACTCCGCGCAGCTGGAAGTAACGGGGACGCGAACTCCCCGCAGCCCAATTGAGATTCGGAACGAGGCCGAGCACGTCCTGAAAGTGCTGCACGCCGGCATCGGTGAGCGCGCGACCGTCCAGCACCGTGATACTTGCCGGCACATCCCGGAGGTCTGTTTCGCGCCACGTGGCCGTAACCGTGATCTCGCCGAGCAGCTCGTCGGGGCCCGCGGGCACGGTGGCTTGGGCGAACGCGGCTCCAGCGGCCATCAGCAGGCCGATAATCGCGATGTATCGATCAAACACGTCAGATCCCTCCTCGGGAGAGATCCGGGTCATCTGGGCTAGAGATTCACAGGGTTCGAGTGCTCAACCTGCTCCCTACGCCGGTGTTAACCGGATCAGGTTCAACGGGTTCGCTGATGAGCCCGGCGGGCCGTCAGCATCTCAGGTCCATTCAGACCACCCCAAGGTCGGCGCGGATTATACAAGCTGGAACTTGACAGCAGAAGCGCGATAACGGAAATACCGTTTCCGGTGCCAACCATTGCGGGGCTCGGTCGATGGCCAAACGTTCTTATCGCGTATTCCAGGTCGATGCCTTCACTCGCACGCTGTTCGCGGGAAATCCCGCCGGCGTGGTGCTCGATGCCGACGACCTGACCGACACCGAGATGCAGCAGATCGCGCGTGAGATCGGGCGCGGCGATACGGCGTTCGTGCTCGCCCCCTCGGGTGCGGATCACGATCTGCGCATGCGCTTCTATACGCCCAAGTGCGAGGTGCCGTTTGTCGGTCACGCCACCCTTGCCGCCCATTTCGTTCGCGCGGCGCTGGCAACGCCCCCCTCCCGGCCGCTGCGCCAGTCATCGGGAACCGGAATCATCGAAGTCGACGCGCATCGGAAAGGCGCCACGACCGAAATCGGCATGCGTATGCCGGTGCCGAAAGCCGTGCGCGGGCTCGAATCACAGGAACTCGAATCGTTGCTGGATGCGCTCGGGGTGAGCCACGGCGACCTGGACCCACGCACCCCATGCGAGATTTATGCCACGCGCAACGCTCGCTTGCTGCTCGGATTGCGCAACGCGCAGGCATTGCGCAATCTCAGGCCCAATCTCGATGCGCTCGCGCGACTGACGCCTCATCTCGGCGCCGACGGCTACTTCGTATTCTGTCTCGCCGAGGACCAGGAGCCTCGGCGTGTCGAATCGAGAATGTTCTGCCCGGCCATCGGCGTGCCGGAGGATGCCGTGAGCGGCAATGCGCATTCGATGGTCGGCGCCCTCCTCATGCGCCATGGCCTGCTGAAGGCGGTGAACGGCGTCGCCCTGCTGCAGGGAGCACAGGGTCAATCGGTCGGGCGGCCCGGCGAGGTCACTGTCGCAGTCGAAGTGCGCGGCGGTGAACCGCAGAAGGTGCGAATCTCAGGAACGGCCGTAATTGTCTTTCACACGATTCTCGAGCTGCCGCGCGCCTGAGCGAACATGAGGACGGCGCAACCGATCGCCGCCGATAACAGCGAGCCGCACAACACGCCAATCTTCACGTTGTTGAAGAACTCATCGGGCTGCTGTGCGAAGGCCAGCGTGCCGATAAAGAGGCTCATCGTGAAGCCGATGCCGCAAAGAACTGCGACGCCGATCATGTGATGCCACCCGACGCCGTCCAGCAGCTCGGCGAATCGCAATCGAATCACTAGCCAGCTCGTCAGAAAGACCCCGGCAGTCTTGCCGGCGACGAGTCCAACGATAATTCCGAGCGGTACGGGCTCGACCAGCGTGCTCAAGCGGGCGTCGCCGAGAGTCACACCCGCATTCGCGAGCGCGAACAGGGGCAGTATGGCAAACGCCACCCACGGATGCAGGGCGTCCTCGAGATGGCGTCCAGGACTCTCGTCTGGCTTATTCGCGCGAAAAGGGATCGCGAAGGCGGTGACGACGCCGGCAAGCGTGGCGTGCACACCCGATTTCAGCACGCATACCCACAGCACGACCCCGACGATGATGAAGGCCGCGAGGCGACGCACGCCAGCCAGGTTAAGGATCGCAAGCACCGTGAGCGCAACGCCCGCGGAAAGCAGCATCGGCAAAGACAAGCTCTCCGTATAGAAGAGCGCGATGATCGCGATTGCACCTATGTCATCGACGATGGCTACAGTGGCGAGAAAGAGTTTGAGTGCCGGGGGTACGCCGCGACCGAGGAGCGAAAGCGCGGCGAGCGCGAATGCAATGTCGGTCGCGACCGGAATCGCCCAACCGCGCAAGGCGACGGGATCGTTCCAGTTCAGTGCCGCGTAGATCAGCGCGGGTACCGCCATGCCCCCGGCTGCCGCCGCGATCGGCAGCGCGAGCTTCGACGGCGTCGATAGTTCGCCCTCGAGGATCTCGCGCTTGATCTCGAGCCCCACCAGCAGAAAGAACACCGCCATGAGGCCGTTGTTGATCCAGAGCTGCACCGGCTTGCCGAGCTGCAGATCGCCAAGACTGATCCTCAACGGAATGTCGAGTAGCGCATCGTAAGCTGCGCCCCACGGCGAGTTCGCGAGTATCAGCGCCAGCACAGCCGCGAGCAGCATGACGATGCCGCCCAGTGACTCGGTCTGCTGAAAGTTGCGATCAGTCATCGCTCTACACTTCCGCCGTCGGCGTGGCTTCACGCTGTGAGCGGGCGATCAGCCAGAGGGCGGGCAGCGCCACGACCACACCCAGCAGAAATGGCGCGTTGAACGCGATTCCGGCGTAGATCGCCCCCGAGACCATCGGCCCGATGATGCGCGCCAGGCTGGTCGCCGACTGATAGGTGCCCATGACGACACCGCGCTCCTGCGGCTGCGCCTGTTTCGAAACGAGGCTCGAGAGACTCGGCAGGTAGGCCCCCGCGCCAATGCCACAAAGCGCCCCGCCGGCAATCATGAGAGCAAGGTCGGTGGCGAAGGCGAGCAGCAGCAGTCCGCTGAGATACGCCGCAATCCCGCCAAGCGCCACGCTCGTCTCGCCAAAGCGTCGCGCAAGACTTCCGGCTGCGCCACCCTGCATCGATACCATCAATGCGCCCAGCAACAGCAAGTAGAAGCCGACCTGGCGCGGACCGAATTCGAACCGATCCATCGCCCAGATCGCCACGATCGATTCGAGCATCGAGTGCGCGATGGTCACCAGCAGGATGGCACCGATCAGCATGGCAAGTACCGGGCGATTCAAGACCTGGCGCCAGGCCGTTCGCGGTGCCCGCTGCTCCCGATGTCGCGCGCGCTGTTCCGCGGTGAGGCTTTCAGGCAGGCCGACCGAGACGGCGAAGAATGCGACTGCACTGAGGGCCGCCGCCACGAGCGCGGGCAACTGAAAATTCGCGGTCTCCAGATCACCGCCCGCGAGAACACCGCCGAATGCCGGCCCCAACATGAATCCCAGCCCGATCGCGGCACCGACGATTCCCAGACCCCGGGCCCGTTCGTCATCGCTCGTGACATCCGTGGCGTAAGCCATCGCCGCGGAAATGTTGCCCGCCATGAATCCACCCAGCACGCGCGACGCAATGAGCCAGCCGATGCTGTCGCCGAATGCCAGCATCACATACGACAGCGCGGCGCCCACCATGCTGCTCATCAGGATCGGCCTGCGGCCGAAACGATCGCTCAATCGGCCCCACAGCGGCGCCGCGATGAACTGACACAACGAGTACACGGCAAGAATCGGGGTGATTTGCTCCGGGGGCGCGCCGAGGCGCACAGCCATGTACGGAAACAATGGAATGATGATGCCGAAGCCGAGGAGATCGACGACGACGACGAAGAAAAGGGCGGCGAGGTGGGACACGAAGGCGGTTGGCGGTTGGCGGTTGGCGGTTGGCGGTTGGCGGTTGGCGGTTAAGACTTCTAGCGGTTCTCTCCCGCTGTCAACTGTCAACAGTCAACTCTTCCTTCCAATCACTCCTCACCGCTCACCTCTCACTCTTCCCCGTTATCCTACCCCCGCTCAACCTCAGCACTTTGTTGATCGAGGGCACCAGGTCGCTTTCACGATGCGTCGCCATCACCAGTTGGACGCCCACGCGCGCGAGTTGCTCAAGATGTGCGAGCACGACCGCACGGGTCGCGACGTCGAGGCCGGTGCAGGGCTCATCGAGCAGCAGCAGCCTTGGTGAATTCACCATGGCGCGCGCCAACAATACGCGGCGCAACTGGCCATAGGAGATTTCCCGCGGTCGCAGGTGCGCGAGATCCTCCATTCTGAGTGCCCGCAGCCAACGCCGCGCCGCGCGTCGGTCCGCAGGCGTCGGAGCGTCGTTCAGCCCGATGCTCGCGTGTCGCCCGGAGATGACGATCTCCTCCACCGTGACGTCATCGAGCGCGTAGTCGCTCTGTAGTTCGGGTGACAGCAACCCAACGGTTTTCTTGAAATCCTCGATGTGTGTGCCCGGCGGGAAGTCGCGCCGCTTCAGCTCACCCCCGGCGGCAGGCGAAAGATCTCCGTAGAGCGTCTTGATCAGCGACGACTTGCCCGCGCCATTGGCGCCGATGATTGCCCAGTGCTCACCGGTTCGAATTTCCCACGTGATCTGCTCGAGGACCCGATGCCCATCGACATAGACGCTCGCATTGCGACACGAGATCAGCGGCTGGGCGTTGAGCCGTCTGCCAGTGGAACGTGGTCTTCTCAGGCGGCTCGCGCTCCGCGATCGCTTCGAGGCATTCCTGCCGAACGCACGTTCAAGGGTTGCCCTTGAGTGCCTGCCAGCGTGCACCACTCGCCCCTTCTCGAGAAGCAGTAGATGCGTCAGCGAACTCGGCAAGTCCTGCGGTCGATGTGCCGAGACCACCCACGGCATCTGCGATCGCCCGCTTCGCTCGAGGAACCGCATCAATGACGCGCCGCGCTGGCCGTCGAGCCCATTGAACGCCTCGTCGAGCAGCAACAAGCGCGGTCGTGCCGCAATAGCACGCGCGACGAGCGCCAGCCGGCGTTCGCCATACGACAGCGTCAGAAACTGCCGCTTGGCGAGCGAGTCGAGTCCGAAGCGCCGGATCAGCTGCGTGATTCGACGCCGCTGCTTCGCATCCGGTCGATCGAGCACGATGTCGGTACGAAACACCCCTGTGCCGACGACCTCGGCAACCGTGAGGTTCCAACCGTAGCGATCGTACTTGTCCTGCCGCTCCGCACCGATGTAGGCGATCAGTTCCTTCACGCCGAGCGGCTCGACGTACCGTTCGCGGCTCACTACGTAAATACGCCTGGCGCGGCGCGTCGGCTTCGGCCATATGTCGCCTGCGATGAGCTTGAGCAATTGCGTCTTGCCAGCGCCATTGTGCCCGAGCAGGCCCCAGCGCTCGCCCGGCCGGATGCGCCACGTGACATCGCGCAGAACGGGACGCCCGCCTCGTTCCAGATCGATGTGCGCGAGTTTGACGGTCAGCGTGTTCCGGGGCACGCGCTATTGTGTCAGGCCTGTACTGAATCCGGAATCGCGTGCTCACTCACCATGGTGAGCACGTCGTAGTTCGCAACCGCCTCGCCATTCTGGTTGGTGATCTCGGTGTCCCAGCGCACTTCGCCGTAGCCCTGGCCGAGCCGCAGGCTCCTTTCCTTGCAGGTGAGCCGCACCTTGATGCGGTCACCGGGCTTGACGGGCTTGGTGAAGCGCAGACCGTCGATGCCGTAGTTGGCGAGCATCGGGCCGTAGGGCGGATCGACGAATAACCCGGCCGCGGCAGACACCAGGAAGTAGCCATGTGCCACCCGACCGCCGAACAGCGGATTGCGCGCGGCTGCACTCTCGTCCATGTGCGCATAGAAATGATCACCGGACAGCTCGGCAAAGCGCTCGATATCCTCGATCGTGACGAGGCGCTCAACCGAATTGAATGTATCCCCGATTGCCAGCTCGTGAAACGGCTTGCGGAACGGATGTTTGCCGGGGTCGCGCTGCGTGCCGCCCTTGACCCAGCGCTTCGTAACCGCGGCGATGATGTCGGGCGTGCCCTGCACCGCCGTGCGCTGCATGTAGTGCAAAACGCCGCGAATGCCACCCATCTCCTCCCCGCCACCGGCGCGCCCCGGTCCACCGTGGATGAGATGCGGCAACGGCGAACCGTGGCCCGTCGATTCCTTGGCGCAATGGCGACTGACCACCAGCACGCGTCCATGAAAGGGACTCAATCCCAGCACCAGCCGCGCGGCCACCATGTCGTCCGCAGTGAACACCGACCCGACCAAGCTGCCGTCACCGCGTCGCGCGAACGTGATCGCTTCGTCGATATCACGATACGGAATCACGGTGCACACCGGCCCGAATGCCTCGACGGAGTGCACGGCGCGGCCAGCCTCCGGCTTGGAACACAGCAGCAGCAATGGGGGAACGAACGCCCCCTTCTCGCGGTCAGCACCTGCGGTCTCGAACTTCTGAGGATCGCCCGCGACGAGGTGGGCTTCCTGCTTCAGAAGCTCAACTTGCTGGAGCACCTCGCGACGCTGACTCTGGCTCGCGAGCGGGCCCATGCGCACGTTTTCGAGCCGCGGATCGCCGACGACGATTTTCGCCAGTGCCGCCTGTAGTGCCGAGACCACTTCTCCCGAGAGATTCACCGGAACGATGGCCCGGCGGATCGCAGTGCACTTCTGGCCCGCCTTGACCGTCATCTCGCGCACGACTTCACGCACGAAGAGATCGAACTCAGCGGTCCCGGGAACCGCATCGGGACCGAGCAGGGATGAGTTGATCGAGTCGGTCTCCGCGACGAAACGCACGGATTGCTCGGTGACGCGGCGGTGCTGGCGGAGCGAGCGCGCTGTGGATGCGGAACCCGTGAAGGACACGACATCCTGGCAGCTCAGGTAATCGAACAGGTCGCCGACACTGCCGCAGATGAGCTGAATCGAGCCCTCGGGCAGGATGCCGGACTCGACGATGCGTCGGAATGCGAGCTCGGTCAGGTAGGAAGTCGCGGTCGCCGGCTTGACGATCGCGGGTACGCCCGCGAGGAGCGTCGGTGCGAGCTTCTCCAGCATCCCCCACACCGGGAAATTGAAGGCGTTGATGTGGACCGCAGCGCCTTCGAGCGGCACGCAGATGTGCTGGCCGACGAAGGCCCCGCTCTTCGACAGTGCCTCGGTCGCGCCTTCGACGTACACACGGCCATTCGGCAGCTCGCGCGTGCCCTTGCTCGCGTATACGAAAAGCGTCGAAATCCCGCCATCGATGTCGATCCAGGAATCGCCCTTCGTGGCCCCCGTGGACGATGACAGCGCGTACAGCTCGTCCTTGAGTTCAGTGAGATGCTTTGCGAGCGCCTTGAGCATCGCCGCGCGCTCGTGAAACGTCATCCGCCTCAGATTGGGTCCACCCACCGCGCGTGCGAATTGCAGCATGCCGCCAAAGTCGATGCCCTCTGCAGAAGCGCTCGCGATGACCTCTCCGGTCGTGGCATCGCGCAACATCACCGGGTTGCGTTCCCCGGCGTGCCAGCGCCCCTGAACGAAGCTCTTGAGTTGCATGGAAGAATCCTCAGACGCGCTCGATTACCAGCGCGATGCCCTGCCCCACGCCGATGCACATCGTGCACAGAGCGTAACGGCCCTTCGTCCGCGCAAGCTGATGGGTCGCCGTCGCCACCAGCCGCGCGCCGCTGGCTCCGAGTGGGTGGCCGAACGCAATTGCGCCACCGTTTGGATTGACGTGCGCAGCATCGTCCGCGATTCCAAGCTCGCGCAGCACAGCGAGCGCCTGCGAGGCAAAAGCCTCGTTGAGCTCGATGACGTTCATGGCGTCGATCGTCAGCCCGACTCGCTTGAGGAGCTTGCGCGTGGCCGGCGCGGGACCGATGCCCATGATGCGCGGCTCGACACCGGCGGCGGCTGCGCCGACGATCCGTGCGCGTGGCGTGAGTCCAAACCGTGTTATAGCGGCCTTGCTGGCGATCAAGAGGGCGCAGGCACCATCATTCACGCCCGAAGCATTGCCCGCGGTGACCGTGCCGCCGGCACGAAATGGCGTCGGGAGCTTGGCGAGCGCCTCGAAAGTCGTCTCGCGCGGATGCTCGTCCCTGCTCACCACCGTGGGCTCGCCCTTCTTCGCCGGAATCGTCACTGGGACAATCTCCTGCGCGAGCACGCCGCTGGCCTGGGCACGCAGCGCGCGTTGCTGGCTGCGGAGTGCGAATGCATCCTGATCCGCACGCGCAACGCGAAACTGCTCCGCCACGTTCTCGCCCGTCTCCGGCATCGAGTCGATGCCGTACTGCTTCTTCATCAGAGGATTGACGAAACGCCAGCCGATCGTGGTGTCGAACAGCTGCACATCCCGTGCAAACGCGGTCTCGGCCTTCGAAAGTACCAACGGTGCCCGCGACATGCTTTCGACGCCGCCCGCAATGATCAGATCGGCCTCACCCGTGCCGATCGCGCGCGCGGCGCTCGCCACGGCGTCGAGCCCAGACCCGCACAGCCGATTGAGCGTCACACCGGGGACCTCTACCGGCAGTCCAGCCAGCAGCGCGGCCATGCGCGCGACGTTGCGATTGTCCTCGCCCGCCTGATTGGCGCAGCCATAGATAACGTCATCGACGGCCGCCCAGTCGACCTTGGCATTGCGGCTCAGCAGCGCGCGGATCGGAGTGGCGGCAAGATCGTCGGTACGCACGGGGGCGAGTGCGCCTCCATAGCGACCGAACGGCGTGCGGATGGCATCGCAGATGAAAGCGTCGTTCATGAGGGTCACTCGATCAATTGGCCGGTGATGCGTTGGGAGCGGCCGCGGAAGAGCGCGATGCGCTCGCCACGCTGATTGGTCACTTCAATCTCATAGAGCCCGGAACGTTTCGAGCGCCACAGCTCGCGTGCCGTCGCAGTGAGCTCGTCGCCCTCGCGCGCGGGCGCGAGAAAGTCGATTGCAGCGGCGGCCGCAACCGCATTGTCACCGTATGAATTGCAGGCGTACGCGAACGCGCTGTCGGCGAGCGCGAACACCAGGCCGCCATGACCGACGCGATGACCATTCACCATATCGGCACGGATGCGCATCGATACGCGTGCACCGCCGGGCGTGCAATCGAGCAATCGGACTCCCAAGGCCTGTGACGCTCGATCCCCATCGTAGAGAATCTGCGCTGCGCGCCGTGCCCGTTCCAACGCCGATTCGCTGGTCATCGAAGCTGCGGCTGGATCACGTTTGGACATGTTTCACGCCTCGATTGGTCAGCGACCGAGGAACTTCGGATCGCGCTTGGCCATGAATGCAGCCACACCCTCGGCATAGTCCGCGGAATTGCCGAGTTCACGTTGCCGGTCGCGTTCGTAGTCGAGCTGCTGCTCAAGCGTGTGATTCCAGGACGAGTAGATGGCCTCTTTGGTGCGTGCGAGCCCCAAGGTCGGTGCCGAGGCCAAACGTGTCGCCAGCTGGTCGACGAATCCGCTGAACTCGGCGTCCTCGACGCAGCGCCAGATCAGGCCCCACTGTGCGGCCTGCTCCGCGGAGAGCTTCTCGCCCAGCATTGCGAGCCCCATGGCTCGCGCGATCCCCACAAGCCGCGGCAAGACCCATGTTCCACCGGAGTCAGGCACCAGGCCCAGGCGACAGAACGCCTGCACGAAGCTGGCTGACTTCGCCGCGATGACGAGATCGCACGCGAGCGCCAGATTGGCGCCGGCGCCCGCCGCAACGCCGTTGACCGCCGCGATTACGGGCAGGGGGAGCTTGCGCAATCCCAGGATCAACGGTTTGTAGTTGCGCTCGATCGATTCACCGAGATCTACGCGTTCGCCACTCGGGGCGACAGCGCGATCCGCCAGGTCCTGACCCGCGCAGAAGCCGCGCCCTGCGCCCGTCAGGACGAGCACCCGTGCGCCGTCGCGCACTACTCGACCCAACGCATCGCGCACTTCCGCGTGCATCGCCGCGTTGAAGCTGTTGAGCTTGTCGGGCCGGTTGAGCGTCAGGCGGGCGATTCCGCCAGTCAGATCGAACAGGATGTTGTCGTAGCTCATTGTCTGTTTCCGGTCAAACTCGCCCTCACCCCAACCCTCTCCCGCAAGCGGGAGAGGGGGAAATCACTCTCAGCGTTGATCGTAGTCCAGCTCGAGCTCTTGCGTCGTCGGTCTCGACTGGCAGGCGAGGACGAAGCCCGCCTCGACCTCCCACGGTTCAAGGGCGTAGTTCTGCGCCATCTCGACCGCGCCCTTGACGACCTTGGTACGACATGTCGAGCACACGCCCGCGCGACACGAGAACGGCAGATCGAGTCCGGCGCGTTCGGCTGCTTCCAGCACTGTCTCAGCAGCCATCGGCATAGCGAATGCCCGGCGCCGTCCATCCATGACGATGGTCACCGTTGTGCTCTCTTCCTCGCCCGCAACCCGGGCGGCACCGGCTTGAGCCGCGCTCGCGCGCTCGGTAACCGCAAACCGTTCGCTGTGTATGTGCTCGGCGCCGACATCCAGCCCAGCGAGCGCGGCCGAGACATTGTCGATCATGTCACCGGGCCCGCAGAGGAAATACTCATCGACGTCCTTGGGCTTGAACAGCGCGCCGGCGAGTTGTCGCACCTTGTCGCCGTCGAGCCGTCCGTTGAGCAGCTCGACCTCCTGGGGCTCACGCGTGAACAGGAAGTTGAGCGACAAGCGCGCCAGGTGGACGTCCTTGAGCGCCAGCAGTTCCTCGAGAAACATGATCCGTGCCGTGTCGCGGTTGCCGAAGAAGAGGAAGAAGCGGCTGTGCGGCTCCGCCGCCAACACGGTTGTGGCAATCGACAGCACCGGCGTGATGCCGCAACCGGCGCTGAATGCCGCATAAGTCTTGCGGTGTCGCGGATCGATCCGCGTGTGAAAGCTGCCATTCGGTGCAAGCACATCGAGGGTGTCGCCGACGCGAATCTTGCTGGCAAGATGCCTGGACAGCCGGCCATGAGAATGCACTCGCACGCCGATGCGGAGCTCCGCATCACCAGGCGCGCTCACGATGGAGTATATCCGTCGGAGTTCCTCGCCACCGAGATGGAGTCGCACGCCGATGTGCTGGCCAGCCTCGAAGCGGTATTCGTCGCGCAGCGTCGCCGGAATCTCGAAGCCCAGACAGACGGCATCCTGCGCATCGGCGCGCACTTCAATCACTCTGAGTGGATGAAACTTCAACATGCCGTGCCGTGCGGCAGTTGGCCGTTCAGATGCACTTGAAGTAGTCGAACGGCTCGGCGCAGCTGATGCAGCGGTAGTGTGCCTTGCAGGGTGTGGAACCGAACTCGCTGATACGCTCCGTCTGAGTCGAGCCGCAGCGCGGGCACGCGATCGGGGGCTGCGCAAACAGGCGGTGCACGGTTGCCACGGCCACCGCCGGCGGCGCAATGCCGTAACGTCGCAATTTCTCGCGACCACCGGGGGTGATCCAGTCGCTGCTCCACGGTGGCGAAAGCACGTCGACCACGCGCGCCTGTGGGTATCCGCTGGCGTGCAACGCACGCGCAATCAAGCGCCGGATCACTTCCGTCGCTGGGCAGCCGGAGTAAGTCGGCGACACGCCGACTTCTATGCCGTCGTTCCCGGCGCGCCGAACGTGCCGAACAATGCCGAGATCGATAACCGACAGGACGGGAATCTCCGGGTCCATGACGCCCTCGAGCAGCTGTCGAACGCTTGCCTCAAGGTCGGAGACGGCCGCGCTGCTGGCCGTTCCAGGAAGCGTTTCGGGACCCGCTGCGCTCACCACTGAGCCCCGGGATATGTGCGCTGGAGGAACTGCATCTCGGCCAGAAGATAGCCGAGATGTTCGGTGTGCTGACCACTCTTGCCGTGCCATGGATACTGAACATCCGCGGGGCGCCTCAGTGTCGCCTCACCCAGCACTTCGTCGATTTTGGCCAGCCACTTTGGCCGTAGCGTCTCGAGCCGTGGCCCGACGCCAAGCGTCGCAATCTCCTCATCAAGTGCATCAGAGGTGAAAAGCTCGGCGGTGAACCGCCACAGTTCGTCAAGCGCAGACTGCACTCGCGACTTGCTCTCCGGCGTGCCATCGCCCAAACGCACCACCCAGCCTGCGCTGTAGCGGAAGTGATAGCGCGTTTCCTTGAGCGCCTTCGCAGCGATTTCGGCAAGGCGCCGGTCGCTTGAACGCTGCAGTTCGTCGTAGAGCTGGAGCTGCCAGGCATCGATCAGCAACTGGCGAACGACGGTGTGTCCGAAGTCACCGTTGGGTTGCTCGGCCAAGGTGACATTGCGGTATTCCGGGCCGTCCCTCAAGTAAGCGAGCTGATCCTCACCGCGACCCTTCCCCTCTAGTTCACCGGCGTAGCTCAGCAGCAGCCGCGCTTGGCCAATCAGATCGAGCGACAGGTTCGCGAGCCCCAGATCCTCCTCCAGTGCGGGCGCATGCCCGACCCATTCGCCGAGTCTCTGGCCGAGAACGAGACTCGTATCCGCGAGTCGCAGCACGAAGGAGAAGCGTGCATCGCTCACAGGTTCTTCACCTCGTCGGGAATCGCATAAAACGTCGGGTGACGGTACACCTTGTCCTTTGCCGGTTCGAACAGGGCATCGGCATCCTGCGGATCCGAAGCGGCGATCTGCGAGGACGGCACGACCCAAATGCTGACGCCTTCCTGGCGCCGCGTGTACACGTCGCGCGCGTGTTCGATCGCCATCCGCGCATCCACGGCGTGAATACTACCGACATGTTTGTGCTCGAGACCCGAACGTGCGCGGATGAACACCTCGAACAGCGGCCACTCGCGTTCCTGATCGCTCATTGTGCCCTCCCGCAAATCACGCGGCGCTCGCGGCGCTCGAGCGTCGCTTGTCGGCATAGGCCAACGCAGCCTCGCGCACCCAGCGCCCCGCCTCATGCGCCTGCCTGCATGCCTCGAGCCGCTCGCGATTGCACGGACCATTGCCCTTGAGCACCGCGTGAAACTCCGCCCAGTCGATCTCGCCAAAGCGATAGTGCTGGGCGGCTTCGTCCCACGCGAGCGCCGGATCCGGCACCGTGAGGCCAAGGAACTTCGCCTGTGGCACGGTGACATCGACGAACTTCTGCCTCAGCTCGTCATTCGTGAAGCGCTTGATCTTCCACCGCATCGATTGCGCGGTGTGCTTCGACTGCGCATCGCTGGGGCCGAACATCATCACCGATGGCCACCACCAGCGGTCGAGCGAAGCCTGCGCCATCGCCTTTTGTGCCGGCGTGCCGCGGGCGAGAGTGAGCATGATCTCGAAGCCCTGCCGCTGGTGAAAACTCTCTTCCCGGCAGATGCGCACCATCGCGCGCGCATACGGCCCATAGGAACAGCGGCAGATGGGGATCTGATTCATGATTGCCGCGCCATCCACCAGCCAGCCGATCGCGCCCACGTCCGCCCAGGTCGGCGTGGGGTAGTTGAAGATGCTGGAGTACTTGGCCGCTCCGCTCAGCAGCTGCCCGATCATCTGATCGCGTGAGATGCCGAGGGTCTCGGCGGCGCTGTACAGGTACATGCCGTGACCGCCTTCGTCCTGAACCTTGGCGATCAGCACCGCCTTGCGCTTCAGCGTCGGTGCCCGCGTGATCCAGTTGCCTTCGGGAAGCATGCCGACGATCTCCGAATGAGCGTGCTGCGAGATCTGCCGGATGAGCGTCTGCCGATAGGCATCTGGCATCCAGTCCTTAGGCTCGATCTTGTCGTCGGCGTCCACCTTGGCCTGGAAGTGCGACTCGAGCGCGGCGGTATCGGCGGCGCCCTGGTGGAGGCAATCGCGCCCGAGTGAGTCGAGCCCTTGCGTGTACATGAACGGTCTCCGGAGGCCAGCCAGCGGCAGCCAATGTGACACACAAATGTCGTGCAATCAACGGCTTCTGTGTCAGAATGACGGCCGCCATGCGGCAGGCCAGCGACAATGCTCTTGAACGCGCGACCCGCTCACTGGTGCGCCATTTCCGCCGCCAGCGGCCGCTGCGCGCCGGGTCGCTGATCATCACCATCTTCGGTGACTCGATCGCGCCACGCGGTGGTTCAATCTCACTCGCGAGCCTGATTGAGCTGGCACAGCCTTTCGGCCTGACCGAGCGCCTGGTTCGCACCTCCGTGGCGCGACTTGCCAAGGACGGCTGGCTCGAATCAGAGCGGCGCGGCCGCCTGAGCTTCTATCGCCTGGCGAGCCATGGGCGCACGCGCTTTGCAGAGGCCACGCGGCGCATCTATGGCGAGAATCCTGAGGACTGGAACGGTCACTGGACTCTGGTGATGCTGCCCCGACATTCGCGCGCGCAACGCGAGCGTCTGCGCGAGGAAATGCTCTGGCTGGGTTTTGGCCAGCTGGCCCCCGGTCTGTTCGCTCATCCGGAGCGCGAGCTCGAGGACGTGCGCGAGGAAATGCGGGGCCTGGGGGTCGCGAACGGCGCGCTGCTCATGCAGGCCATGACCGGCGACATGGAAGAGGATCGACGTCTCGCCGCGACGAGCTGGGACCTGACCGAGTTGAGCCGCCGCTACCGTCGCTTCGTTGAGTTGTTCCGGCCGGCATTGGCGTCATTGAGGCCCGGCGTGACGCCCCCACCGCAGGCGGCATTCATCATCCGCACGCTCCTGATCCACGAGTACCGCAAGATTCACCTGCGCGACCCTCTCCTCCCTGCGTCGTTGCTCCCGCAAGCCTGGGTTGGGGCTGCAGCGTACGAGCTCTGCCGCTCGCTCTACGCGCGGGTATTCACCGCGGCGGAGAGCTACCTGTCGGCGAACGTGACGACGGAGAAAGGCGGATTGGCGCCGCCGACTGAATCGGCGTACCGGCGCTTCGGCGGCTTGCCTACCAGCTTTGCAGCGCGCTGACGATGATCGTCAGGAACGCGTTCGCCTGGAAGGCATCGAGAGCGCGATGGTCGATGGTGAGCGTCACGTAGCACATCGGGCGCACGCTCAAAGACTCGACACCATCCTGCTCGCGCACCACGACACGCCGCTCGATCTTGCCGACACCCAGGATCGCGACCTGCGGCTGATTGATGATGATCGGTGCCGCGATGAGACTGCCGCTCACGCCATGATTGGAAATCGTGAAAGTGCCGCTACGGACGACCTCGGTCGAAAGCTTTCCAGCGCGGGCAGCCGCGACCAGCTGCTCGAGACGCTGCGCGATACCGAACAAATCGAGGGTCTGTGCTCGATGAATCACCGGGACGATGAGCCCTTCGTTGCCCAGTGCAGTCCCGACTCCCACGTTGCAGTCGGTGAAGATCTCGAGGCTTTCGGCGTGAAACGTGGCGTTGACCTCGGGAACCGCCTGCACACCCTTCACGGCTGCAGCGACGAAGTACGCCGTGTAAGTGAGCTTTGCACCGCGAGCCTCGAAGTCGCGAGCATGCTGCTGCCGATGCGCGACGACACGGCTCATGTCGGCCTCGAACATCGTGGTCACGTGCGGCGCGCTGGCGACGCTTTCCACCATGTGTGCAGCAATTCGCCGGCGAATCGGGCTGTGGGGTACGTGACGGCTCGCTGCTGCCAACGCGGGAGCCGGTGCTGGAGACTTCTCCAGAAAGCGCATGACATCCTGCGCCGTGAGACGCCCGCCCTTTCCTGATCCCGCAATCCTCGCGCCATCGAGATTGTGCTCGGATAAGAGCCTGCGGACGGCCGGACTCAGCAGGACGTCATCTGCTCGCGATTTCGGCGGCGCGATCGTGGCGGCGGACTTCTCCGGCTGCCGGCCCATCGCCGCGGTTCCCGGAGCGATGCGTCCCAGCACCGTGCCGGGCTCGACGGATTCCTTTTCGCCTTTGAGGATCTCGAGCAGCTGACCGGAGGCCGGCGCCGGAATCTCGACCGTCACCTTTTCGGTTTCGAGCTCGAGCAGTGGCTCGTGTTCGGTGACCGCATCGCCGATGCGCTTGAACCAGCGCAGCACCATCGCCTCGGTACCCTCCTGGTCGGGTGGAGTGACGACATCGACGGGATTGGCCACAAACTACAGCTCGACGAGGGTGCGCATCATTTGCGCGATGGATTCGACTGACGGCACGACGGCTTCAAGCAGGTGCGGGCTGTGCGGGCTCGGAATATCCGGCATGGTCAGGCGCTCGATCGGGGCATCGAGACTGAAGAATGTCTCTTTTGCCAGTACAGCAGCGATCTCGGCACCAAAGCCGGCCGTGCCGTTGTCCTCATGCACGATCAGGCAGCGGCGTGTCTTCATCACCGAAGCAAGCACCGCCGCCTTGTCCCACGGCATGAGCGTGCGCAGATCGAGAATTTCGGCATCGACTGCAGATTGTGCCGCAGCGGCTTCGCAACGCTCGACCAGTGCACCCCAGGTGACTACCGTGACCTGGTTCCCCGAGCGGATCGTGCGCGCGATGCCGAACGGCACGATGAATTCATCGCCCGGATAGGGCCGGCGCGCCCACGCGCCATCGAGCATTGCGCGATGCTCGAAGAATATCGTCGGGTCGTTACCGCGCAGAGCCGCCCGCAGCAGGCCCACCGCGTCCTCGGCGTTCGAGGGCACCGCCACGCGCCAGCCGATGCCGTGGACCCATTGAACCTCGTTGGTTTGGCTGTGCCAGGGGTCGCCGCACTTGAAGAATCCGCCGGGAATGCGCACCACCATCGGCGCGGCAAACCGATTCGCCGTACGCCAGCGCAAACTGCCGCAGTCATTGATCTGTTCCGCGGCGCTGTCCGCATACTTGCGGAACTGGATCTCGGGTACTGGCATCAATCCGGCGATGGCCATGCCGACCGCGCGCCCGATGATCCCTTCTTCCGACAGGCTGGTGTCGAACACCCGTGTGCGACCGAACTTCTCCTGCAATCCAAGCGTCGCCGCGTGCACGCCGCCTTTGGGCCCGACGTCCTCGCCGAAGATCACGAGCTTCGGATTGACGGCGAGCTCGTGCTCGAGCGTGCGGCGGATCGCGGTGAGCATGTTGATCCGCGGGGGCTGCGGATGCGCCTGCGTCGAGCTCGGCGCGTGCACGTGGCCTTCAGGCGCCAGACCGCCCTGACGCTGCACTTCGATGCGACCGTTCGCGTCGGTCTCCGAGAATACGTGGCGGGTCACGCGACGCGCATCCGGCGGCGGCATCTGCTGCACGCGGGCGAGCGCATTGTTTACCTCTGTGCGTGCTTGTTGTTCGAGGCGTCCCCACGTTTCCGCCGCCAGCCGCTCCGGGACGAGAAATGCCCTGAGTTTTCCGAGAGGGTCGCGCGAGCGTTCTTCCGCGATCGTCGCCGGTGACTTGTAGGTCTGGGTATCCTGCCCGGAGTGGCCGCTCAGGCGCGGCACCTGCAAGTGAATGAGCGCGGGTCCCTTCCATTCGCGCACAACGGCCACGGCGTCCGCAATCAACGTGCTGGCAGCCTGAGGATCCGTACCATCGCCGTCGAAAATGCGCAGGTTGCGGAAGGAAGCAAGGTTCGCTGCGATATTGCCGCCTGGCGTCTGCTGCGATCCGCGCACCGAGATGCCGTAGCCGTTGTCCTCGATGAAGAAGAGCAGCGGCAACTGCTCGGTGGTCGCGATCGTGAGCGCCGCCCAGAAACCGTTGGTCGCCACCGACGCATCGCCGCCGTGTGCGATCGCGAGGCAGCCCGCGAACTCCGGGTCGTGGAGCGTGTTCGCCTTGTAGGTGAGTGCCTGCGCCCAGCCGACGGCCGGCGTGTACTGCGTACCGACGCCGCCACACGCTGGCAGCACGGTGACTCCGTGTGTGCGCGGCATGTTGAACACCACGCCGATGTCACGACCCTGGCTTATGCTGCCGGCGCGCATCATCGTCGAAGCCAACGCGTCCGCGACGCTCAGCCCAAGCGACAGCAGCAAAGGTCGCGCACGGTAGTACGCAGCGACGCCGTCGTGCGCGCCCGTGAGTCGTTCGCTAAGCAGCGCCTGGGTCAGCTCGTGACCGCGCGCCGAGAATTGATAGAGCACTTCACGCCTGGGGAAAAGAGTGGTTTCTTCGAGCTCATCGAGAGCCCGCGACACGAGCACGCGATAGGCGATGTGTGACCAATCGACGCGGGTGGGAGCATGGCGGGCATCGCGATGCAGAGGTCGAACCACGGCGTGGTGTGCGCTCATGCGAACCCTCGGACGTGACGGTAGTGGCGCGGATCTTATGCCCGAGAACCGGCAATGAGCTTGTTTTTATTGCCATCTTGCGAGCGATTTGGCAATGTACCTGTACGTTCTTGTCATTCCATAGCAATATCCTTGCTGACATGACTCTGATCGACGCCACCGACGCGAAAATTCTCGAGGAGCTTCAACGGGATGCCCGCTTGACCAATCAGGAGCTCGCCGAGCGCGTCGGCTTGAGCCCGGCACCGTGCTGGCGACGCCTCAAGCGCCTCGAGGAAGCGGGGCTCATCGCGCAATACGCGGCCATTCTCGACGCCGACAGTGTGGGCTTCAGCATTACCGCCTATTCGCACGTCTCCCTCGAGAACCACCATCCTGACTCGGTGAAGCTCTTCAACGAACTGGTGCAGGACCGCCCCGAAGTGCTCGAGTGCTTCATGATGTCCGGCCAGTACGACTATCTGCTCAAGGTCGCCGCGCGCACGATGAGCCACTACGAGGAATTCCTGACCAAGCATCTGCTGCCGAATCCGGCGGTGCGCTCGGTCAGCACCAGCTTCGTGCTGCGACGTATGAAGTTCACCACCGCGCTGCCCGTGGAACCCACCCGCGCCTAGTCGTCACTTCGGACATATCGCCGCGCAGCGCCGGGACGGACCGCCGCGCTGTGAGTACCAAAGATCCGCATCGTGCGACAAATGTCTGGCGCTCGTTTGAGCGCCGGCAATGCTCTACCGTGTCGCCCGCGACTCGGCCCGTGCATTCAGGTTCATTGGGCATCGCAGGCGCGCACCGACCGGGAGGTTGCTGATGACTTCATGCACGAGAATACTGCTTCGCTCGATGGCCATCGGCGCCCTGATTGCCGCGCTGCCCGTCACCGCCGTCGTTCACGCGGCGACGCTATCGGCCACTGATCTCGAAGGCTGGTGGTCAGCTCAGGCGAGTCACGCCGGAGATCAAACCGAGATTGCCATTCATTTCACCGAAGAAAATGGCAAGCACAACGTGCGCCTGACGATTCCCGTCATCGGCTTCTGGGAGAGTCCGTTCGGCGAATTCGAGATCGCGGGGGAACAGGTCACCCTCAAGGCGCTCAAGTTCTCGCTTACTTATGACCCGACACGACAGCTACTCACGGGTATCACGCCGGAGGAGATCGTCCCGGTCTACCGTATTCCGCTCGAGTTTCGCCGCGCGGAGCCACGGCCCGCGCCGACGCCGCCTAAATGGAATTACCCGCGCCCCACGCAAGTCTGGGAATACCAGGGCGACGGCGCGATTTGGGCCGGACTCGAATACGATCCGAAGAGCGGCCAGCTGATCGTCGGAACCGATGCCGGATCGGCGATCGCCCTCGATGCCGCGAGCGGCAGGGTGAACTGGATGATGGGGACCGGCGGCAGGATCCGCGCACAGCCGACCGTGCTCGGTCAGCACGTGTACGTCTCGTCCGATGACGGCAACCTGTACAAGCTCGATCAGCGCACCGGGTCCACGATATGGAGAGCACGCATCGATCAGGGTAGCCAGCCGCGGCTCGACCTGGGCGACGAGAAATTCCGCTGGGATCGCTACGGCTCATCCGTCGTCGCCGATGACAAGCGCCTCTTTGTCGGCAGCCGCGATGGCAACGTGTACGCGCTCGATCCTGTGAGGGGCACCGAGATTTGGCGCTTCCGCACCGGCGACATGGTCACCGGCACGCCGGCGCTACACGGTGATCTCGTCCTCTTCAGCAGCTATGACAAGCACGCGTATGCCGTGAAGGCGCAAGACGGTTCGTTGCAATGGAAACGCGGCCTGCAGGGCGAATTGCCCTCCGATGTCGTCATCGCGGACGACCGCGCGTTGATCGGCAGCCGGTCGTACGACCTGAACGCGCTCGATCCGTCGTCGGGCGAGATGCGCTGGCAGCGCTATGTGTGGTTTTCCTGGATCGAGTCCGCGCCCATCGTGCGCGACGGCGTCGCCTACGTGGGCACGTCCGATGCGCTCAAGCTGTTCGCGCTCGACGTCAAGGATGGCCGCAGGGTGTGGGAGCGCACGCTGCCCGGCTGGAGCTGGTCGCGGCCCGCCGTTCGCGGCAATTGTGTGATTGCCGGTACCGTCGGCGCCAGGGCCTACTCGATGCCCCGCGATGGCGCGCTCCTCGCAGTCAATCGCGCCAGCGGCGCGATCGAGTGGCTGCTGCCGGCGCCACCCGTCGAGGGCGCAAAGCAATGGGGATTCGGTGCCTCGCCCATCGCCACCGAGCGGGCCGTGTACGCGGCGGATCTCGCGGGCCGCGTCTACGCGCACTTACGCGAGGGATGCTCAGAATCCTGAGGTTTCGGTTATATTGCGTGCCGCTCCTGCCCAAGAACATGAATTCAGGGGACCGCAATGAAGAGACGAACGTTTTGCGGATCGGCGATCGCCACCCTGACCGCGGCCTCGCTGCCTCTGGGACGTCTTCTCGCCGCCGCCAGCGAGCCCGTCGCCAGCGACGTACCCGCCATCGGCCTCACGGGCAAACAGCTCGTATTACCGCGCTCCGACCTCAATGAATTGCGCGCGAGCCTGCGAGGTCAACTGCTGCTTGCAGGCGACGAGGGCTATGAAAAGGCGCGACGCGTGTGGAATGGCAGCTTCGATCGGCGCCCGGCGCTCATCGTGCGCTGCGCGGGTGCGGCGGACGTCGTCCAGGCGGTGAATTTCGGCCGGACCCACGAACTCGTCATCTCAGTGCGGGGCGGTGGTCACAGCATTTCCGGGCAATCGGTGTGCGAGGGCGGCCTGATGATTGATCTGGCGCCGATGAACGCCGTCCGCGTCGATCCGATTGCGCGGCGTGCTCGCGTCGCAGGTGGGGCTTTGCTGGGCGATTTCGATCGCGAGGCGCAGGCGTTCGGGCTCGCGACCACGGCGGGCACGGTGTCGCACACGGGCGTCGCCGGACTGACGCTGGGCGGTGGGTTTGGCCGTCTCGGTCGCAAGTTCGGCATGACCTGCGACAACGTGCGTGCGTACGACCTCGTCACCGCCGACGGCCGTTTTGTGCGGGCGAGCGCTGATGAGAATTCGGATCTCAACTGGGGACTGCGCGGCGGCGGCGGCAATTTCGGCGTCGTGACTTCGTTCGAGTACGAGCTCTACCCGGTCGGCCCCATGCTGCTGGGAGGCGTGCTGATTTACCCCGTGGCGCAAGCGAAAGAAGTGCTCGAGTTTTTCGACGGCTTCTACGCCGAGGCGCCGGATGAGCTGTATGTCGATACGACCCTCATCACGACGCCAGAGGGCAATAAGGTACTGATCCTCGATACCACGTATTGCGGATCGATCGAGGCTGGCGAGCGCGTGCTCAAACCCCTTCGCGAATTTCGCAAGCCCCTGGTAGACGCGATCGCGCCGGTCCCATACGTCAAGCAGCAGAGCAGCCTCGACGACGCCTTCGCCTACGGCCGCCACTACTACGTGAAGGCCGGCTTTGTCCGCAGCCTGCCGCCGGATCTGATCGAAGCGATGATCGAGACCTTCATGAGCTCGACGCTGCCGATCACGCCAGTGCTGACGGCTCCCCAGGGCGGCGCGATTTCGCGAGTGGCGGCAGACGCCACTGCGTTTCCCTATCGCGCGGCGCGCCACAACCTGCTGATCGCCGCAGCCTGGAAGGACAGCAGTGGTGACGAAGCACACCTGAGCTGGGCACGCGGCGCCTGGAAGGTGCTGGAACCGTTCACGCGCGGCTTTTATGTCAATGACAACAATGCCGACATCGGCGAGCGGCGCGTGCTGGAGAACTACGGCGACAACTACGCGCGCCTGTCGAAACTGAAGGCGAAGTACGACCCAACCAACATGTTCCGGCTCAACGCCAACATCAAGCCGCACGCCTGATAGGCGTAATTCGGCCGTAATATCGCCGTCGCGCGGGGTGCGCTAAACTTCGCGGCCCTCCGCCGGTCAAAGCCGGCGCTCGCCAAGAGCAGAAGGATCCGTCGTGGGCGCACAACCGGAATTCGGACCCCGAGATTTTCAATCGATCGGCCGCGATCCCGTGCGGCTCGAAACCGTGCGCGGTACGCCGGGCGCGTTGGGCCGCTGGATCGACCGCATCCGGCGCGAACCGAAGAAGTGGGGCGCGATCGCTCTCGCCATCGTGCTGGCGCTCGTCGCCGTCGTCTGGGCGATGAATCCTTCGACCCCTGCCCCGCCGAGTGGTGCGACAGCCGCTGGCGAGGAGTCGCTGCCGCTTGTCACCGTGATGAAGCCGAGCTTTAGGTCGGTGACGGCCACCGTCAGCTTCACGGGCACGATCAGCGCGCGTCACGATATGCCGATCGGCGCCGACGGCGAAGGCGGCCGGATCACCGCAGTGTACGTGGAGGCCGGGGATAAGGTTCGGCGCGGCCAGATCCTGGCCCGGCTCGACCAATCCGTGATCCAGCCTCAAGTGAATCGACTCGCTGCGTCTCTGGAGGAAGCGCGCGCGCAGGCATCGCTGTCAGAAGCCGAATATCAGCGCGCCAAGGGCGTCGAATCCGCGGGTGCACTGTCGTCGGAGGAAATCGAGCGACGCCGGGCCGCGGCCGTGACGGACGATGCGCGCGTCAATGTTGCCGCCGCGCAGCTTGCAGAAGTGGACGCGCGCCTCGACCGCACCGAAATCCGTGCCCCCGCGGAGGGTGTCGTCCTCACACGCAATGCCGAAGTGGGCCAGAACGCCGTGCCCGGGGGTGAGCCGCTGTTTCGCCTCGCGAGCGGCGCCGAAATCGAGATGCGCGGCCAGATCGCAGAGCAGGACCTGGCGCGCGTGCAGATCGGCCAACCGGCAACCGTTTTTGTCACTGGAATCGCCGAGCCCTTCAACGGCCGCGTGCGATTGCTCGGAGCCGTGATCGACCCGGACACGCGCCTGGGCGAGATTCGCATCGCGCTCGAGCCGCATCCCTCCCTGCGCCCCGGTGCATTTGCACGCGGCCAGGTGAGCGTCAGCGAAGCTCAACGCGCGGTGCTGCCGCAAACCGCGGTGCTGGCGGATCAAAAAGGAAACTATGTCCTGATAGTAAACGCCGAGCAGCAGGCCGAGCGCCGTGACGTGCGCGTGGCCGACACCATCGCCGAAGGCATCGTGATTGGCGAGGGACTGCAGGGTGACGAGCGCGTGATCAGCACCGCGGGCGGCTTTCTACGCGCGGGAGAGAAGGTTGCCGTCGCGACGGAGCAGAGCACGCAGCCGTGATCAGAAACATTTCAGCCGCGGCGATCCGTAATCCGGTTCCGCCGATCGTCCTGTTCGTCGTGCTGTTCTTCATGGGCCTGGTGGCCTTCGTGCGCCTGCCCGTCAATCTGTCGCCCGACATCTCATTTCCGCTCGTTCAGGTGGTCGTGCAGCATCCGGGCGCGGCGCCGCCGGAAATCGAGACCCAGATCCTGCAGAAGATCGAGGGCTCGGTCGCGAGCGTCGGCAACGTCAAGAGCATCACCTCCGCGGCGCTCGAGGGCCAGGCGTGGATCTACATTGAGTTCCAGATTGGCACGCCGGTGGACCGCGCGGTCGCCGATGTACGCGACGCGATCGCGAAGGTGCGCAGCGATCTGCCCGAAGGCATCGACGAGCCGCTGGTGCAGCGCCAGGACATCGAGGGCGGTGCAATCGTTTATTACGCGGTCAGCACGACCGCCATGACGGAAGAGGAGCTCAGCTGGTTCGTCGACAATACGATCGGCAAGCGCCTGCTGTCCGTATCTGGCGTTGCGCAGGTGCAGCGCGGTGGCGGCGTGGATCGGGAAATCCGCGTCGAGCTCGATCCCTCGCGCATGCAGGCGCTGGGCATCACCGCTGTCGAAGTGAACCAGCAGCTCCGACAACTCAATCTCGATGCGCCGGGCGGTCGTGCCCAGCTCGGCGGCGGCGAACAGTCAATCCGCGTGCTGGGTGGCGCTTCGTCAGCGCAGGTGCTCGGGGAGACGCAGATCGCGCTGCCGGGCGGGCGAGT
>Ga0180085_1000019_pt1 | contig 41396 bp, 33 predicted proteins | sample EasRiv730_16_10D_FD_123013 | JGI IMG/M metagenome (GOLD analysis project Ga0180085, IMG submission 123013) | Soil microbial communities from meander-bound floodplain in the East River, Colorado, USA - East River metaG ERMLT730_16_10D | ecosystem: Environmental > Terrestrial > Soil > Floodplain ... | reverse complement strand
GTAGCAGGATGAGCACGAAGAGACGCACGCAAGTCGCCATCGCGGTCGGACTCATCGTGGGGCTCGTCGCCTCGGGGCATGCTGTCGCGGAGCAGCAGAACGACGCGATCGGGTTTTCGCCCCAGCATGTCTTCAGCGGTGCGATCGATGGCGAAAGCGTCGATGTGCTGACCGGCAACGTGAACATCCGGATCCCGCTCGGTCCGCGTTACGCGCTCAACGACTGGTTCGGCTATCAGGTCGTACTCTATTACAACTCGAAGATCTGGGAGAACGAGTGCAATCCGCTGGACGCAACTGAGTGTCCCGGTGAGCTCGTGGGAAGTGACACCTACGGTCAGGGTTTCCAGATCCACTTCGGCAAGATCTGGCATCATCCCAAAGACAAGGAGACGGTGTACCGCTACCAGACGTCAGACGGCGCCGACCATTTCTTCTGCACGGACATTGCCGACCCCGAATGTGGCCCCTTGAACGGCTTCTTCTACACGGTCGACTCGTCATCGATTCAGATCCGCAAGTTCAGCGCAACGAACTGGGAGGCACTACCGGGCGACGGGACGCGAGTGATGTTGGTGTGTCCCTCACGAAATCTTTCGCGTTCTGAAGAGCGAAACCGGTGGACGAATTCGCCTTCTTCGGATCAAAAGAAAGCCCTCCTCGATCAGCGCCCGCGTCAACGCCACCCGATCGATCGCCGCCTGGTCCCAGTGCTGGAGCTTGTCCATCGGCAGGAGTCCGAGTCGAGTGTACTCCTGCGTGGCCCAGTGGACATAGGCCTCCCCGAAGGCTCGTCGCTCGCCCGGTGTGAGCTCCGGGCGAGCCAGCCAGCGCTCGTGCGGTGTCGGCTCGCTCGGGCCCTGCGGGCGAGCCGTGCGGTTCGCCTGCTCGCGTGCGGCCTCGATGTCGTCGCACGTCCAGTGCTCCGGCCGGTCGTGACGCGCTGCCTCGTACAGCGCCCGTACCTTGAGCGAGCCGATCCCGGCCTCGACCGACCCGTTGTAGGACGGCGTCCCGGGAGGCGAGTACAGGATCCGCACCTGGTGTCGCGCGGCGAGCACCTGCACCGGCTCGGCCACGAAAGGCCCGTCGTTGTCGCACTTCAGCACCAGCGGTGCCCCGTGCCAGCGGAAGAGCACCTCGAGCATCCGTGCCACGAGGTCTGCGTCCTTTCCCGTCGTGGGCAGCGCCAGCAGCATCTGACCCGAGCCGAGGTCTCGCACCGCAAGTACGTACCCGTAGAGTCCGTCGATCGGCTGCGGCGGCTCGGTGAAGTCCAACGCCCACACCGCCCCGGCGCGCGTCCAGCGTAACGCGTACACGAGCCACGAGCGCCGCCGGCGAAACACCCGGCGGTAGCGTCGCTGCAAATCGACCAGCTCGGCCCGTGCCACCTCCGGAAAGAGTGCCTGGAGCGTCGGCAGCCCCACGTGCGGGCCCATCAGGCTGAAGACCGCGAGAATCGCATAGCGGATCCAGCGATCGACATGCTCGACCGGCCGACCGCGACTGTGGATCGCGAGCTGGTCCTCGTCCCACCTCTCCTCCCAGCGTCGCAGCGTCGAGGGCTCGACCCCCAGCCGGTCCGCGACGTACACCGATCTCGCCCCGTGACGTTCGGCCCAGCGCAGGAAGGCCAGGGCCGACATCCGCACCGCCCGCTCGGCCCGACGTCGATCACGTTGACCTCGCGCCCCACGGTGCAGCGACTTGCTCCGGGCCGCGAGCACGGTCCGCACGCGCGTCATGTGCCGCTCCCACCGCCGTCGCCGAGCTTGGCTGCGCGCTTGGCCTGCTTCGCTTTTTTTTTGATCGCCGCTCGCGCCTTCGGCGTCAGCAGCTGTGGCATCGCCAGCGCGATCTCTGTCCGCACGTACGATGCCTGCAGCTCGAGCTGCAGCTCCCGGTTCTGGCGCTCGAGCTCGGCCAGCCGCTCCGTCGATGCCTCGCTGTCGCTCGCCCGCTTCGGCCGGCCGGAGACTCCAGGCTCGAGACCCCGGAGCGCCGATTCGAGCGCCTCCCGCCGCAGCTCGTGAAAGCGCGATGCGCTCACACCGAGCTCCGCACACGCATCCTCGATACCGCGCTCGCCCGACAACGTCTCGAGAATCACGCGCAGCCGGCGCTTCGCCTCCTCGTCCCCGGTGAGCCGCTCGACATGCTCCACACCTGCCGGTCGACGTCCTGCTCCCACGGCTTCACCCCCCGCTCTCGAGCACGCTCGTCCTGGAGGCACCTGAAGCCTCGGACGCTCGTAACCCGCTTTCGACCGCCTCATGGGTTGGAATCGACCGCCCAGGATCGTCCAGGTTGCGCGATCGCGACCTCACCAAGGCTCCTGGTACCCCCTCGCTCATGACCCGATGCCCGACTCGACCGGTGTCGACGATGCGAGCGCAGGGGACCGCAACGCCTCGACTACCTTGCTCGCCCGCACCATCGCCCGTCGCGCACGTCTGCGCTTGCCGCCCGACGGCTTGCTCGGCACCGGTGCCAGACCGATCGTACGCTGCGCCACCCGCACCAGGGCCTGCAAGCGCTGCACCTCACGCTCCAGCCGCTGCTTGTCCCGCATCAGCGCCGCCATCTCGCTCTCCGGCCTGCGCCTGCGCCCCCCGCGCGGCCGTGGCTCGAGACCCGCGATCAGGCCCTCGATCGCACGGGCTTCCAGGTGGTAGTAGCGCGGCAGCGAGATCCCCAGCGCCTGGCTCGCCTCCATCGGCCCACGCAGTCCCGCAAGACTCTCGAGGATCCCCACAGCCAGGCGTTTCGCCTGCGCGCTCCCGCCCAGCTTCTTCACCGTCACCGGTGCCTTCGCCTTGCGCTTCATGGCTCGGGCTCCTCGTCGTCACCGATCTCTTCCAGGATCCCGTCGAGCGGCGACGTCCCGGGTGCACCGTCGGGCTGATCTTCCTCCGCTTCCTCACCGCTCGGCACGCCCGTCACCGCCACGGGCTCGGGCCAGATCGTCACCTCTCCAGGCTCCGCGCGTCGACCCGTCGCGCCGAGATCGACTTCTTCTCTCCCACCGTCCCCACGCGTCAGGATCACTCGACCGCCTTCCCCGTGCAGCGCGATCGCTTCGTCCCCCACGCGACCCGTGATGTAGAAGCTCCTGCGCGGCAGCCCGGCCCGCGCCAGCTCCGCTGCGTTCGCCGCCACGCGACCGCGCAGCGTGGCCAGCACCTCCGGGGCCGCCTCGAAGTACCGATCCGCGGGCACCAGGCCCCCGATCCCCTGATGCGGTCGCTGGAAGTTGTAGTGGTCGATGAAGTGCCCGATCCGCCGCCGGGCGTCCTCGATACCCTGGAAGATCGCCGCCTCCAGACACTCCCGCCACAGCGTGCCCCAGAATCGCTCGCACTTCCCCAAGGTCTGCGGGTGCTTCGGCCGCGACACCAGGTGCTGGATCCCGCGTCGCTCGAGCAGCCGCGAGAACGCACTCTTCCCACGCCACGTCACGTACTGCGGGCCGTTGTCCGTCAGTACCTCCTCGGGTGCGCCGAAATTCGCGATCGCGGCCTCGAGCACCTCCCGCACCAGCGCGCCCGACGCCGTCGCGTACAGCCCGTAGCCCACCACGTACCGGCTGTGGTCGTCGAGAAACACCCCCAGATACACTCGGCGGTTCTCGCGCTTCAGCACGAAGGTGAAGAGATCGGTCTGCCACAGCTGGTTCGGACGCGCACGCTCGAACGACCGCGGTCGTGGCTCTGCGTGCGGGCTCGTCTCGACCACCGTCGACTCGTAGCCCGCCTCGCGCAGCACGCGCAGGATCGCGCCCGCGCTCGCCGCGAAGCCCTCGCCCCGCAGCAGCATCGCGTGGATCCGGTCCGAGCCCCAATCCGGGTGCGCTTCCTTCAGCAGCAGGATCGCCCGCCGCGCCGCTTCCCCGAGCCGGCTCCCACCCTTCGATCCCCGCGGATGGTCCGACAACCCCTCGGGGCCCAGCGACTCGAACCGTCTTCGCCACGCGTACAGCGTGTGCGGCGACACCTGCACGATCGTCCCGAACTCCTGCGCGCCGAGGCCAGACCTCCGCCAGGCGTCCAGGATCAGGAGCCGCTGCTCGGGAGTCAGGCTCGACCGGTCCGTTGCGCCAGGCAGCACCATCGCCCGCCGCCGGGCGGGCGATCCCTTGCGCCTTCCGGTGAGCCGCACACCACGCGGTCCGTCGACCACGCCCGCAGGCCCCGGCTCGTCAGCCGGCGCGGCTGGCTCCGCAATCGATTCCGCTACGCTCTCGCCCTCGAGCTCAACCTCGTCCCGTGGTGTCTCCGACATCCCAACCTCTCCAACGCGGCCTCCGGCCGCTTGAAGAAGAAGGGAATTCGTCCAGAGGTTTCTCCCTCAAACACGGGAAACATTTCGGGAAGGAAGACACGCTTGACCGACGTGCCGATTACGGCCAGCGAGGAGTTCACAGACACGACGACGGGAGGTCTCGGTGGCTGCTTTCTCTACGCGGTCCAGCCTGTAGGTCCCGGCGGACAGCTGGGTGACTTCCAGAAGATCTTGTCGGTCGACACGTACTTCGCTGATACCGTGCAACCGCAGTATCAGCAGCAAGAGCAGTTCCTGGACTGGACTGCGTCGCCGCAGGTCCGTAGCCACGCGCTTGAGATCGCGAGGCTGAATGCGGCGTCGCGAGGCAACGGTGCTCCGGGTGGCCCGGCAGACCCCCCAACCATGCCGCCATCCCCGCCGGGAGCAGACACGGATCCGAAACAGTACCCTTGGGTGGGGACGTTGGCCTGGCAGTATCCGACGACCAGCGTGTCGCTACAGCTTCGATTCACGCAGGCTCCGGCGAGCGACCTGAAGGGCTACCACGTGGAGATGGCGGGGTCTATCAACGGCCCGTGGTCGCGCGTGACCCAGCACCCGGTCGCGTGGTGGGAAACCGAGTACTCGCTGCGCGGTCTTGGCGCGTGCACGTTTGGTAGCGGCTGCCAAGGAGATGCCTCGTTCTACGGCTCTCACGATTGCGCCCACGTGCGGCTGATTGCGGTCGACGAGGAGGGGAACAAATCTCCGCCGGCGTATCCTGAGTATGTGACGACGCCACCGAACACTGCGCTTTCTCGGCCGGGCTGTTCGACGCTTCCGACGCCGGCGGCACCCGACGGTTTGACCGCCTCGGAAGCTCAGCAGGCCGGCTGCAACGTCCAGCTCACGTGGAACCAGGTTCCGGAGGCGGTATCGGCACCCGCTGAGTACGAGTACAACGTGTATCGACTGACCTTCGACCTCCCCTCGCGGTACTTCTATCGCACGCAGGTCGTGCAGGCCACGAGCTGCGTCGGGAACGTCTGCTCGCATGTAGAGGATGGGGACTCGGGCACCTCCCGCGCAGCTGACTCCAACCTCGACTGCCCGTACGGTCATGATCTCGCCTGTCAGAGCAGCGGGACGCAGGCGTTCTACGTCACCGCGCGGCGGAAGGCCGTGGGCTCAGAACCTCACGGTGGCGAGTCGCCGCGGTCACAGGTGGTCATCTGGGACTGCACGCTCGGCGATGTGTCCAGAGCCGAGCCTGTCGAGGAAGATGCTGACTACTTCGCCAGCGCGGGTCTCTCAAAAGAGACGGGCGAGGCGCGCCCGGTCGCCGACCCGGTGGTCGAACTGGCGGTGTGCGAGACCGCGGCCGAAAATGAAAGCGTGATCCTCGCGCAGAGCCGCCAGCCGCTCGACGCTGAACCTGCTCTCGCGCCGTTGCTGTTCCTCGGGCAGGTTCCTCCTCCAATCGAAACCCCGGGCTACCGCGTGATCGACCTGCACGTCGACCACCTGGGCTCGGTGCGGCTCACAACCGACGAGCTCGGCCAGGTCAACGCGCGGCACGACTTCCTGCCGTTCGGCGAGGAGATCTTCCCGGTCGTGCCGAGCACCGATCCGAACACGAAGATGTTCACGGGGCACGAGCGGGACCAGGAGACCGGGCTCGATTACATGATGGCTAGGTACTACAAGAGCGGCCCGCTACTATTCCTGTCAACAGACCCTGCCGAGGGCAGCCCCATTGATTCACAGACGTGGAACCGCTATCCATATGTAAGAAACAGCCCGACAGTCCTCGTAGACCCGACAGGAGAGAGCTTCGCCCCGGTAACCCCGGGCAGTCCATTCGGGCCCGGGCGCGGACCGACACGACCGGGGGTCTCCCCAATTGGAGTGGACCCCGAATCCGGGATTTGCGTCAACTGTTTTCGCGTCATCCCAGGCAAGGGCGTCAGCATCAAAGAGGCAAAGGACTTGGAGGATGCTCTTTGGAAGTTCTACCTGAATAACAAGAGCCTACTTGAGGCGCTTTACGCCCTGTTTGGCCTGACGCCCGAGGAAATCAGAGACGCCTTTACGCCTGGCCAGGGACCCCGGATCGTCCTGCGTCAGGGAATGAAGGCGGATGGGTGGGCGTTCCCGTTCCTGGCAATGCGAGTTAGCGCGCGCAAGACGCTGGATGGCCAGGTCGGGACTGCCATTCACGAATGGACGCACAAGGTGGGCTTCCGACGCGGGGTGACACCGAAAGGCTATATACCGGTAACGCAACGTGGCTTGTTCCAGGCGATCGTAGCGACCGGCGAGCACCCGAATCCGGGCCGTCGAGAGTTTGTGGCGTACCTGTACGAAGCTCTGCTCATGGGGGAGATCAAGTAGCATGCCGTTACTGACGCGCCTTTCAGTCGTCCGGTTCACGATTTGCGTGGTCACAGCGGCGTTCCTGTCACAAGACGGGCACACGAACAAGGCTAGGCTGCCCTCACTGGATTCACTTGCGGGTGAGTGGGTCGGTGTGCTGACTACCGGGAGAGTCTGCCGGCTCTTACTCGATGAGTATGGCCGTGGCTCTATCCGATGTTCACACCACGGGAGAGTGAGCGAGAGCACTGTGCAGTCCGTCGAGCTTCACAAGTTTCGCATTCGATTGATCGTGACTCCCGACGACGGCGGTGCGAGTGAGCGTGTCGAGGGTGTGGCTGGGTCGATGGCGTTGGACCTAAAGTGGCATACAGGCGGGACAGTGACAATGACCCTATTTCGAGGTGCCCAGGTCCTCTCGGATTTTCGGAGCGCGACAGAACCACGCTCTCCTGTCGAGGCGCGAACGCAGTAGGTGTCAGGCGCCAGCGAAACTGGTACGGCAGGATGGCGCGGTAAACGGCGGTGAAACGAGTGCATCGAACGACGAGGAAGGTCGACGCGAGCGGTCGCGGCTTCGCCGTGGGACCCTTCGAGGTGTCGACGGGCCTTCCGATTCGGCACGTGGACGCACCTCGCGATCACGAACCTCGAGCAGCTCGACGGGCCGCTTCCTTGCGCCGCGCGCTTCAGCGAGACGATCGGCAGATGCGGCCCGCCTCGGCCGACGCGCAGGTCGGCGAGAGCATCGCGGTTTGGCTTGATTTCGGTCGCTCTCCCGTTGTGAAACTTCGGGTCCCTGAACTGCTCCACCGATCTTTGGCGCGGGTGTCTCGGGAGAATGACGGCGACAAGGAACGCGGATCGCGACACTCGGTGACCATTTCGTGCTCGTCGACGGACTCGGATCGGGCAGAAACGCCATCGATTCGTGCCGGCAGGCAGACGCCGGCACTGGCCACGACGCGGACCGAGGACGAGGCCGCGCTACACGACGTGCTTGAGCGTGACGAGCGGGAGGTGCTTGGGACCGGCTCGGTAGCCGATGCGGAGTTCGAGGGTTGCGGCGTCAGCTTCAGCCTGTTTTCGGCCGGGCGCCGAATTGGAAACGCTTGAGGCTCGCCCGGGCCGTGTACTTGCGCAATCGGCACACCTGGGGCAAAGAGCAGCCACTTTCGCGCAAGCCGCAAACCGTCAACGAAAGCCGGTGAACTTCAACGTGACGGAAGATCATAAGGACGACACACACGATCCCGAGGGAGTCACCGCCACCTCCCCATCTGCAGGTGCTTCGGCCGAACGCATCGGACCCTACCGCTTGCTGCAGAAGATCGGCGATGGTGGCATGGGGGAGGTATGGCTTGCCGAGCAGACGCAACCCGTGCGGAGACGGGTCGCGTTCAAGCTGATCAAGCGAGGGATGGAGACCAAAGAGGCCGTCGCGCGATTCGAAGTGGAGCGCCAGGCCCTCGCGCAAATGCACCACCCGAGTATCGCCGAGGTCTTCGATGCTGGGTCAACACCCGAGGGACGACCTTACATCGTCATGGAGTATGTGCCGGGGGTTCCAATCACGACGTATTGTGATCAGGCGCTCCTGACGACGCGCGATCGGGTCGAGTTGCTTCGCCAGGTCTGCAACGGCGTCGGGCACGCACACCTAAAGGGGATTCTCCACCGCGACCTCAAGCCGTCCAACGTGCTGGTGATCACGCAGGATGGGCAACCGCTGCCAAAGATCATCGATTTCGGTGTTGCCAAAGCGATGGCGCAGCCCCTGACGGCCCGCACGCTGACTACCCAACTTGGAACGATGATCGGCACCCTGGAGTACATGAGCCCAGAGCAAGCGAAGCTGACCCCTCACGATGTCGACACACGCACTGATGTGTACTCACTGGGCGTGCTGCTCTACGAGCTGCTAGTCGGCGCCCTGCCGATAACGTCGGCGGACTTGCGACGTCTTCGTGTCGACGAATGCCTGCGGAAGATCCAGGAGGATACTCCGCCGCGACCGAGCGCGCGGTTGGCGAGTCTCGGGAACGAGCTGCTGGAGGTGGCTCGCCGTCGACGCATGGACCCACGACACTTGGTGCGCCAAGTTCGTGGTGATCTCGATTGCATCACGATGAAGGCGTTGGAGAAGGATCGAACGAGGCGTTACGAGTCCACCTCCGAGCTCGCAGCGGATCTCCGGCGCTACCTTCTTGATCAACCAGTCATGGCACGTCCTTCGAGTCTGTTGTACCGAGCGAGGAAGCTGGCGCACAGGCACAGAGCCGGGGTTGCCGCCACAGCTCTTGCTGTCCTGCTCCTGCCCACGTTGCTCACGTGGCATACAGTTCGAGTAGGCAATGAGCGGGATCGTGCCGATCGGGAGGCCCGCATCGCCAACCGTACGCTAGCGCTCGTAACTGGAGTAGTCGACGAGTTGGCGCCGAGTCGTGTGGGTCGGGCCGAACTCACAGTGAGGGAGGTACTCGATCGAGTCGCGGCGTACGTTACCGACGGACTTGCGGATGACCCCGCATCGCAGGCAAAGGCAATGTTGACCGTAGGCAACGCGTACCGCGCCATCGGTGTGTATGATCGCTCGCAATCGCTCCTTGATAAAGTTGTACGGCAGCTGCGAAGCATCCGTGGTGTGAGCGACCGGGAGACACTACTCGCGACAGACAGTCTGGCCGCGACGCTCGTGTCGGACGGCAAGTACGATCTTGCGGAGCCGTACTTTCGAGAAGTCGTCAAGCACGCCCCGATCGTGTTCGGGACGGACGATCCGCAAACACTCTCTGCGCTTAACGACTTGGCCGTGTGCCTTGCGTCGCAAAGCAAATACTGGGAGGCCGAATCGCTTCTTGTTGACGTATTGATGCGACGAACTCGGATCCTTGGCGACTCGCATGAGGACACCCTAACGTCGATGAACAATCTGGGTCACTTGCGAGAGTCGCAGGGAAGACTTGACGAAGCCAGAGATCTCTACCTGCGAGCACTGCATGGTCGCGAGCTGCGACTTGGCCCGAGGAGCCTTGACCTGTTGGCGTCATACAACAACGTTGGTAGCGTTCTTGAGTCGATGGGAGATCTTGATGCTGCCGACCTGTACTTCGCAAAAGCGCTTAAAGGGTATGAGCTCGTACTGGGAGAGGACCATCCGGACACGCTGAGGGTAGTGGGGAACGTAGCATACTTGCGTGAGACACAGGGGAGACTACGGGAGGCCGAGGCGCTGTCAAGGGAATCGCTAGAGAGGCATCGACGATCACTGGGTAGCGACCACCCGGCGACGCTTATTGCGCGCAACAACTTGGCGTTCGTGTTCGAGAGAATCGGCCGGCTTGATGAAGCTGAAGATCTGTATCGTGAGAATTTAGGAAAGTGTCGGCGCGTGTTGGGTGATGATCACCGAGAGACGATTGGTGTGATGAACAACCTGGGGCACGTACTACACACCGAAGGCAAGCTGGAGGAGGCAGAGAGACTGTACGTCGATGCGCAGGTGCGCTCCAAGCGTGCGTTTGGTGAGGAGGATCCGGGCACGCTCAACATCATGGGCAATTTGGGCGCCTTGTACGCTGGCCAAGGTCGCCTTGAAGATGCCAAGAGAGTGCTCGAGGAAACGATCGAGTTGGGGCGTCGGGCGGGTGAAGGGGATCCCCGAGTTCTCGGGAAAGCACTGAAGTACTACGGCGGGCTGCTTGTCCAGCTAAGACGTTTGGCCGAAGCTGAGACGGCGCTGATCGAGGCACACAAGTTGCTGCAGGGTGAGTTGGCGCGGACGACGGCGCGGGACCTAGCTGACCTGTACGAAGGGTCGGAACGGCCAGAGCAGGCCAAGGTGTGGCGAGACAGAGCTGCCCGGTGAGGGAGGGTTGGTACTAACGAGAGGCAGTGGCTGAACTCCGCGAGCGACCTTTGCTGCGGCGCTTCCGGCCGAATAGCGATTCGAAGCGGTGCTAAAGCGCCCCATTGATCTTTCGCGCGGCGTTTCGGTGTATAGCGACCGCTGTAGTGAGCCAGCGATCTTCGCTGCGGCAATTCTGTGAGAAGACGATCGCGACGACCGGCTCGGATGCGGTTCGTGTAGCGCGCCAACGATCTTTGCTGCGACATTCCGGCACGGAAACGGCCACGACAATGAGCACGGAAGCGGTTTGCGACGGGTCGCGCGCGTTGTTGCTGCTCGCGAACGGGGCCGCACCGAAACGTTTCGCGACGTTCAGGTACACGTCGGCGCTATCGACGCTGCGTCGGCGAAACGAGCTGGTCTACGCCGCGCGCTTGAGCGTGACGACCGGTAGATGCTTCCGACCGGCTCGATAGCCGCCGTCTCGGTCGGCGGCGAACGAGCGCTGGGCGTAGAGCATCGCGGATTGCCTTGATTTCGGTGGCTCTCCCGTTGTGGATCGCGAGGTCCGTGGGGAGCCAGACAGACTCCGAACCAAAACGGGGCGGAGTGGTAAAGAACCGAGGCGCGGATTGCGCGGACGTGTCGCGGCGGGAGAGCCTCTCCCGTTGCGCGGCCAGTCGTGATCGCCGTGGGAGAGGCCGGACAGGCTCTCTGGGGTGGAATTGTGCAAATTCCTCGGACCAGGCTCCGAGCACGGTCCCGAGAAAAGGGGCGCTTTGCTCTGACTTCTCGCGGCGCGTTCCTTCGACACCTACCACCCCGGCCACGCCGTACGTTCGATCGTGTGGGTTTCGAGGCAATCGACATGAGTTGTTTCGCCGACATACTGGATCCCATTGATGCAAACGGGGGCCGATATGACGCCGTCCAGGAGCAAGCCGATCTCGCCGTTTCCAGGCGTGGTCAGGTCCAGGCCGATCAGGGATCCTCGCAGCTTGAAGGCCTGCAACAAGTCGATGCGGGAGCCGGAGACCACCCTCATTGACCAGGTGGCGTTCGAAACGTCGAGGCCGGAGAAGTCCTTCACGATGGCGCCGTTGATGACCTCGACGCCGTAGGTTGCGCCATCGATGGTCACCTTACTGATGCTCTTCACGTCCGCCGAATTGATGAGCAGCCCCGACTCGTTGTAGCCGCCAAGGGTCACGTTGAGGCCATCGATCACATCTACCGCGCTGAGAGTCCCGGTTGAACCTACGATCACACCGACCGGGCTCGGTCCGGAGATATCGATGGTCACGTTCGAGAGCTCACCAACATCCCCCGACAAGTCCACGCCGCGGGTCCAACCACCTTGGCTCGCCTTGATGGTGATTCCCGAGACCATGCCCGCGGAACAGTGACTGAGCGTGAGCCCCCCCTCAGGGCTGTAAGGCTCATCCGTGAGCATCTCGATGTCGATGTTGGTGATCTGGTCGAACTGGGCATAAAACGCCGTGATGCCACCCGCATCGCCGAAGGACACGATGTCGAGATTGTCGAGTGAGACACCCTGGCTCGCCCACAGCTCGATGGCGTACACACTGCCGGCAGTGCTGATCTCGAGATCGGACAGACCGAATCCCGCCACAGCCTCGACACGGAAGGCAATCGCCGTCATGTAGCCAGCAATCGCATGGCTGTCGATGTGAGCTGGCTTGCACGAGGCTCCCGCGATATGCACGTTGTCTCGTTGGATATGGATCCAGTCCGACGGGTTGTCTTCGGGATTCGAGATCGTCAAACCCGGGCGGAGACAGATCCCGATCCTACCGTCTCCGTTCCGGTCGCTCGCTCCATCGATGACGCTTTGGAACGATGGAAAATCCATGTCCTGGGTCACCCTGACGTCACAAGAAACCGCGTAACGGCAAGCACTGGGCTGGCTGCTTGCAGCATTCTGCGCCACGGCGCTCGATGACCACAATCCCAATCCAAGCCACAACAGGAATGCTCTGTTCATCGACACGTGTCGCTACTCGCCGCGTGGGCGAAGCCGGCCAGTGTGAGAAGCAGTACAGCGGTCACAACGATGCGCATGGTCCCCTCCGTTCGTTCACGTTGTGTGGTCTACTGCGAGCAGCCCGGCAGCACCGCCGGGTCTCCGCCGCTCAGCACGCCGTTCGTCACCGAACTCTCTGAGCCGACGCTACCTACGGCGCTGGAGCCTGGTCCCTACCGCGAAGCGGTTTCGTTCGTTCCCTCCAAAGACGATGTGCGATGGGCTTTCGCGTCCGCTCGCCGCGACTTCTGGGCGGAAGTTGCCTCGGCAATCCACAGGTCCAACCCGGCGGGCGATGTCGGGCTGTCACCGGCCGGCTTCGGGCCAGCGGCCGAGGCTGATGAACGGTGCGCCCCCGACGACGCGCCAGCCCTCCTCGGCGAGGTGCGGCGCGAACGGGGACAGGGCGATGGCTAGGTCCCGTAGCAGTCCGCCGAGGACCGACCGATCCGGAGCCGACAAGCGTTCGCTCGCAACGCGCCGAAGCGCGTAGCCGGTCGTCCGCTCGACGAGTCGCGCCAGCGCGTCGAGCGCCCCTCGCGGCTGGTACTCGTCGATGAACCGGCCGATCCGACCCAGCTCGTTGTCGGCCTCCTGCCGCAGTTGGCGCGCCGCGCGCCCGGCCGCCGTGGGCTCCGCGCCCGCGGAATCGATCGCGCCGGCGCACGCCGCGCACAGCCGGTGGAACTCTGCCAGGAACGCCTCCGCGCGCGCCAGCATCGAGTCGGTGAACGAAATGGGCTTGTTGGGGTTCGCGGCCCCCAGCACAGCGACTCTCAGCGCGTCGGCGCCGTGTCGGTGGAGCAGCCCCCCCACGCCGACGGCGTTGCCCAGGTGCGTGCTCATCTTGCGACCGCCGGCCAGGACCATGTCGTGCCCGATGTAGCTGCGGATCGGCTCGGCGCCGTCGAGGACACCGAGACGCGCGAGCTGCAGACCGAGGAACCGGTGGAGGTGCAGGTAGAAGAACGTGTCGTAACCGCTGTGGAAGCGATCGACCGGCATCCAGGCGAACGCTCCCCGATCGAAGGCGAAGGCTGGTTCCAGCCCGGCGGCCGCGGCGAGAAAGCACCAGATGTCATCGAAGTAGCAGTCGAGCGTGTCGGTCTCCCGCCGTCCGGCCCCGCCGCACGCGGGGCAGCGAGCCTCGGCGAAGGCCACGCAGTCCGCGAGCGCACGCGGGCCGAGCGACCAGTCGAGACCGTCCGGCAGGAGGACGGGCAGGGCAGCCGGATCCACGGGCACGGCTCCGCAGGCGTCGCAATGGACGATCGGGATCGGAGTCCCCCAGGCGCGCTGGCGTGAGACGACCCAGTCGTGGACCCAGCGGCCCGTCGCCGATTCACCCGCGATGAACCCGCGGAGCAGGTTCTTCGCTCGCGGACTCCAGTCCTCCAGCCGGCTCAGGGTCCGGAGGAGCTCGTCGGAATCGCGTGACAGGGAGACGCACCACTGCGGGATGCGACGCAGTTCCACCGGCCGCTCGCAGCGCCAGCACGCGTTTTCGATCACCTGCATCCGGGCCAGCGTCGTCTCGCACCCCGGGCACCACGGAAGGTCGGTCTCCCTGCGCTCGACCAGGCCGAGATCCATCAGCTTCAGGAACAGCCACTGGGTCCAGCGGTAGTACGCCGGGTCGCTCGTGTCCTGGACGCGGTCCCAGTCATAGCTGATCCCCAGCCGTTGCAGCTGCGAGCGGATGCGCCGGATGCACGACCGCGTGAGCTCGCGCGGCGACACGCCCTGGGCGAGCGCGGCAAGCTCGTTGGGCAGCCCGAACGAGTCCCACTCGGTGCAGTACAGGACGCTCTTGCCGAGCAACCGCTGGTAGCGCGCGGTCATGTCGCCGAGCGCGTAGGTCCGCACGTGTCCCAGGTGCAGCTCGCCGTTGGGGAAGGGGCCGCTGTCGTAGTTGTAGAAGCGCGGGCCCTCGGGGCGTGCGGGAGCTCGGAAGCACCGATGCTGCTCCCATCGGTGCCGCCACCGCGTCTCGACGGCGCGAAAGTCGTAGGCCCCGACGCACGCCCGGTCCCGAGCGGCCGGTCGAGCGGGCGAATCCCACCCGCCGCCGGGGGATCGTTCGGGGTTCCGCCTGCGCCGGTGACCTGGCTCGATCGGCTCCGTCACCGGTTCCTCCAGGCGCCCGGGGCGGAGGGTACGCCCGACGGGAATCGAACCCGCTCCTCTGGCTTAACAGGCCAGCGCTCTGAGGTCGATCCAGTCGAGCCGGAACGTTGGAACAGGGCGCGTCGACCTCCGACGTGCCGCACGCTACGCCGGTTCCGTGCGCGCCCATCGTTCCGGCTCGCGTGGGCCGCCTGTCCCCAATGAGCTACGGGCGCCCAGGCTCGGAGATCCAGACCGCTCCGATGGAGTCGATTGTACACCAGCAGCGCGAGCCACGGAGCCCCCGTTTGCCCGCCTCCAGTCCGGTGCGGCAGGCTCCGTGTCGCCGTCGTCCTGCGGTTTGACGACCTTTGCGGCGGACCCGCGAATCACGGAGGCTGAAGCGCTCCACCGACCTTTTGCCGCGGCATTTCGACGCGGGAAGCGCAGTGCAACGATTGTGGCGACGCCGCGAGCTCCACGACGTCCAGGCATACCAAGCTCAGCACGTTCAAGGGTGAGAGCACGTTTCGCACCTGGCTCTACCGCATCGCCGCCAATGCTGGTCTCGAAGCTGAAGACGTTCGTGACATCGGTCTACGCGGCCGCCCGGATCGAGAGGTTCTGGACGGCGCCGTTGCCCGAAGTGCCGCGCTGGTTTCCGCCGACCTCGGGTTCGCGAATCTGTTGGCCTTTCCGCTGGGAACACACCGTGGCATCGCGTGAGCGGCGGAGAGCCTGGCGTCCGAAGGATGCAGCGGTGCGCCCATCTGAGGTTTAATACCGGGATGCCCTCGCTCGCCGACCGATTGCCCGTGCCGCCCGCCCGGATCCTCGATCTCGCCCGGCGCTACTCCAACGTAGTGATGTTCGCCGCCGGGTTCCTGTTCGACCTCGTGACCATCCGGCGCATCGATGCCTGGACCGACCTGTCGATCCAGCTGCTCTATCTCGCCGCACTCACGATGATGCTGATCTACCAGCATCGCGAGGCCCGCGGACAGTGGAAGCCGCCCGCGATGATCGAGCGACCCTGGGCTTACAACGTCGACGTCCTGCACTTCTTCTACGGCGGGTTGCTCAGCGCGTACGTCGTGCTCTACCTCAAGAGCAGCACGCGGGCACGGCCGCTGGTCTTCTTCGTCCTGCTCGTGGCGCTGATGTTCTTCAACGAGATGCCGCAGGTCAGGCGCGCAGGCTACCGGCTTCGCCTCGGCCTCTACGCCTTCTGCGTGATCTCGTTCCTCAACTACTTCGTTCCGGTGCTGATCGGACGCATGTCCGGCTGGGTGTTCCTGCTCGCGCTCTCGATCTCGGCCGGTGTGGTGTGGCTCGTCGCCGGCCGACTCGCAGCGCACGAGGCCGATCGCAAGACGGTCCGTGCGCGGCTGTTCATGCCGGCCCTCGTCGTCTGCGTCGTCATCGGCGGGCTTTACATCTTTCGCCTGATTCCTCCCGTTCCGCTCTCCGTGCAGTTTCAGGGCATCTATCACGACGTCCGGCGAGAGGAAGGCTCGTTCGTGCTCACCTACGAGAAGCCTCCGCTCCACCTGTTCTGGCGGCGCGACTCGCGCCCGTTCCGGAAGCGGCCGGGCGACCGTCTGCACTATTTCGTCCGCGTGTTCGCGCCCACGCGGTTCCAGCACGAGGTCTTCGCCCGCTGGGAGCACGAGGACGCCGAGGGCGGCTGGCGTACAAAGGACAGCATCCGTCTCCCCGTCGTCGGGGGACGCGCGGAGGGATTCAGGGCCTACGCCGTGAAATCGAACTTCGAGCCCGGCCGATGGCGCGTGATCGCCGAGACCGAGGATGGCCGCGCGATGGCAGCGCTCACGTTCACAGTGCTGGAAGACGAGGCCGCGACGGAGCGCAAGTGGAGGACCGTCGGCGGATGATGCCGCGGCCGGCAGAACCTCTGCCTCGATCCCCCGTCCGGCGCCGGGGTGCTGTCTGGCGCGGAGTTTGCTCCTGGAATGGGAGTTGTCGTACCCACTACGGAGCACGAGGTCCGGCCGTTCTTTCGGGGGTGAAACAGATGAGTAATCACGTTTGTATTGGCAGCTCGATGCACATCGAAGGCGAGCTTACCGGGCGCGAGGATTTGGTCATCGACGGATCGGTCGAAGGCACGATCTTGGTCACCGGACACCAACTGACCATCGGCCAGAATGGCCACGTCACGGCGGATATCCACGACGCCACTACGGTCATCGTCCAGGGACGACTGGTTGGCGACGTCTCCGCCGATCACAAGATCGAAATAGGAAGTACCGGGTCGATGCTCGGGAACATCCGGGCTTCACGTGTCGTCCTCGCCGAGGGTGCTCGATTCAAGGGCAGCATCGACATGGAGCCTGGGGCCCGGGCGCCTGTCGGTGGAGTCCCTTCGGCCGACGCCCTTGTTCGAACGCCGTAAAGCGACGGCGTGGGCTCTCCGTCAGAACAGCGCGATCAGCACTGCGCCGAGCGCGAGCAGCCCCGCGGTGCAAACGAGCAGCATGCGACGTAACGCGGGGCTTCCCAGGGCCACGACCATGCCGGCCTTGACCAGCGTGTTGGTCAACGCGGCGATCACGATCGAGTCGACCGCGATCCGCTCCGTGCCGGACTTCGCGTACTCCGCCATGGAGAGCGTGATCGCGTCGACGTCGGTCAGTCCCGCGAGCGCCGCCACGACGTAGAAGCCCTTCCCGGGAAGGTACAGCTGCACACCCTTGACCAGGACGAGCACCGCGGCGAAGAACGCCGCGAACTTCGCGGCTTGGGTCAAGCTGAACGGGTTGCGGACCGGCACCGCGTCGGCGGCCGGGACCTCGGCTCGACGACCGCGTCGGAACAGAATCCAGGCGGTGGCGCCCGCGGCCAGCCCCAGCCCGCCGAGCGGTGGGAGCAGCGACCCGAGCAGCTTCGGGTTCACCACCAGGACCTCGATCAGCACGCGCACGAACATCACGCTCCAGGCGAGCAGGATGCCGGCCGCGAGAGCCGTCCCGGCCCAGGCGCCGCGCTCCTCTTGGCTGCGGCGGGCGAACGCGAGCGTCACGGCGGTCGACGAGACCATCCCCCCCGCGAGACCGGTCGCGGCCGTGCCGCGCTGCGCGCCGAGCCAGCGCGTCGCGACGTAGCCCACGAGCGACAGGCTCGAGATCAGCAGCACCAGCACCCATAGCGAGCGCGGGTTGAGCGCTCCCCACGGATCGACCGCGCGATCGGGCAGGAGCGGTAGGATGACGAAGGTCGCGAGCAGCAGTCGCAGCCCGGCGAACACGTCGTCCCAGCCGATCCGCGCCACGACGCCGTGCAGCGGGTCCTTGTAGGCCAGCACGGCAGCCGTGACGACGGCGATCGCCACGCCGAGCTCGCGCTGACCCAGCATCACGGTGGACGCGAGCAAGCAGACCACGAGCGCGGCGACCTCGGTGGTCAGACCCAGAGCCTCGGGCCGCTGGCGCGCCGCGAGCACGTAGCCCGTGATCACGGCGGCACCGACCAGGATCAGCGCGATGCCGACGAGCCACAGCGCCTGGTAGCGCTCGGCGAGCCAGCCCGCGAGCGCGCCGAGCGCCGCGATCAAGATGAAGGTGCGCAGGCCACCGATCCCCGCGTCTTGCTCGGCCACCCCACGCTTTTCGCGCTCGATGCCGATCAGCGCTCCGATCGAGAGCGCGGTCGCGAAGTCACCGAGCGTTCGCAGGTCGAGGTCCATCAGTTCCGCTCGCTCCCGCACACGGGCAGCAGGCGCGCCGGGAGCCCGTCCTCGCGAACCGCGCCACCCTCGACCCGGACCCGGTAGGCCGAGGCGCCGGGCCGCGAGGCGACGATCGCATGGATTGCCGTACCGCGGAAGTGCACCGCCGCTCCATCGTCGATCGCGATCCCGCCCGCGATCGACCCGGCAGCCAGCAAGCGATGGTACTCCGGCCGGCGCTCGGGCTCGCCGTCGTAATGCGGGCAGCAGCTTCCGGAGAGGAGCCCCAGACCGTCGAGCGCCGTCAGCCGTTCGGCCAGCGAGTCCGTGACTCCCTGCTCGAACCAGCAGATCGCGCCCGCGCTGACGCCGGCGAGCACGGTTCCGGCCTCCCAGGCCTCGCGCAGCAAGTCCGGGATCGACCATTCGCGCCACACGGCGAGCATGCTCCGGGTGTTCCCGCCCCCGACGTAGAGGACGTCCTGGGCCAGCAGGTGCTCGCGCAGGTTCGTGGTGCGGCGAAACAGCGGCACGTGGGACGGTCGGCAGGGAAGCGTGGTGAACGCCGCGTAGAACCGGGCGATGTAGTCCTCGGCGTCTCCCCTCGCCGTCGGCAGGAAGGCGACCGCCGGCTCCACGTGTCGCGCTTGCTCGAGCACGTACCGGTCGAGCGCGAGGTTGTCGGGCTCCATCGAGAACCCGCCGCCCCCGAGAGCGATGATCTGCCCGCGGATCAGAGCATCCACGAGGTCCACAGCCAGACCTTCGTCGTGTCCGTCGCGAAGTCATCGGCGTCGTAGCGGCCCGCCGTGAGCGCGAACTTCTGCTTCCACGAGGCGGTGTAGAGCGCCTCGAAATTCCACTCCGTGCCGTAGCTCGTGCCCGCTTCGTCGGCCGAGAAGTCGTGGAGCACCGCGGTCAGGCGCACCTTGCCGGCGTTGCCGGCGACGGAGACCCACGCGTCCTCGAGGCCCGCGGCGGGCGTCGTCAGGAACTTGTCGACCCAGCCGTTCCATTTGTGCAGGGTGGCCAGCGGGGTCTGGAGCGCGACCACGCCGTCGCCGCCCAGCAGCTCGTACCCCGCGCCGAAGGTCAGCGTGCGGCGCCGCGCCTCGATCGTCGCGCGGGCGTACGGCTCGTCATACGCCTCGGGGTTGTCGCCGGCATCGCTCTGCTGGCCGAGCTCCCCGTCGAAGACGAGCTTCCACGCCCCCGCGGGCAACGCGTAGCTCGCGCCGAGAACGAGCGTCTGGCTCGAGAGCGCGGCGTCGGCTGCCTGCTCGTAGTCGAGCAGGAGCGCCGTCCCGTGAATCTCGAGCGCCTCGCCGATCGGCACGCGGGCGAACAGGATGTGCCCGGCGAGCGGCTTGCGGTCGCCGGTCACGCGGTTCGCACCGTCGAGATAGGCGTAGGTCCCCGTGGGTCCGCCTTTCCGCTCGTAGGCCACGCGGAGCAGATCGAAGGTCTGGTGATTCTGCCGCCACGCCACCGCGCCGAGGAACCGCTCGTCGTCGACGTTCAGCTCCTCGCGCCCGACGACGATGCCGATGTGCTCCGTGGCGACGATGTTCAGCCGGGCCTGATTGACCTCCGTGTCCTCGGGGTCCGCGACCACGGGCCGCCCCGTGATCCCGTTGTCCAGGTCGCCCGACGCCCCGTTGTCGTGTGCGTCGCCCAGACCGAGGTCGGTCACGTCCTCGAACTCGACGAGCAGGCGCATCCGTCGCCATTCGGCGGTCTCGTAGCCCAGGGTGGTCCGCAGGGTCGAGGCTTCCCCGTCCTCCGCGAACCCGATCTGGTCCACGTCCTCGTAGCGGTAGCGCAGGGCGGCTAGCACTCGACCCTTCTGCGTCTCGGCGAGCGGCCCGGGGGCTCCTGCGAGAAACGGGACGACCAGCAGCAACGCGGCCATCTGCTTGTGCATGGTTCGCGCAGGATACACGAGGGCCGGGCCGCTCCCAATCGACCCGTGCCGTCTGCAATCCGATCGCTGAACGCACGCAAACGCCCCGGTCGGGCGCGCGGGTCGGGGGGGGTGGGGAGAACCGCGCGGCCGACCGGGGGTCGTGGGGGGAGATCTCAGATCTTCGCGAGCAGCTGCCAGCGCGCGCTCACCGAGAACACGCCGTCCGCCGAGAGCGCCGGCGCCAGATCGTGGATGCTGCCGCGCGTCGCGTAGCCTCGCAGGGCGAGCCGTCCCGTCCCGTCGCGCACGAGCAGCAGGAACGGCTCGTGATCTTGGTGCGACTCGAGCGCGTATTCCCGGCCGAGGAACATGCCGATCGGCCTGCCGTCGATCGACACCTCGTGCAGCCCGGCGACCGGCGAGTACTCACGGCTGAGGCAGACCCGGACGGAGTGCGCCTCGTGCACCGAACCATCGGGTAGGACGAGTGGGCCGGGAACCGCGGACGTCTGGCAGCGTCCCATGTCGGCGGCTGCGGCGCCGGTCGCCCCGGCGATGACGATCGCGGCGAGTCCTACGAGCCACCCGAGCCTGCTGCGGCTGTTCATGATCGGTCCTCGCTCGGCCCCACCTCCTTGAACGCACGGGGCCGGCGGATTGTTTCGAGCCCGGAGGCTTTTTACGTGGAGTGGTGTAACGTGCCGCCCATGCAGGACGCGGGCCCGGCGGACGACGCTCGACGCTTCTGGACGCTCGACCCCTCCGTGCGGTTCCTGAACCACGGCTCGTTCGGCGCCTGCCCCGCTCCGGTGCTCGAGGAGCAGACCCGACTGCGCGAGCGCATGGAGCGCCAGCCGGTGCAGTTCCTGGCACGCGATCTCGAGGGACTGCTCGATGCCGCGCGAGCCGAGCTGGCCCGGTTCCTCGGCGCGGACGCGCGCGATCTCGTGTTCGTGCCGAACGCGACGACGGGAGTGAACACGATTCTACGGTCGCTGCGCCTCTCCCCTGCGGACGAGATCCTGGCCACGGACCACACCTATCGCGCCTGCCGCAACGCGGTCGACTTCGCGGCCGCCTGGGGCGGCGCGAGCGTCGCGGTGGCCCAGGTTCCGTTCCCGCTCGACTCCTCCGAGCGTGTCGTCGAGGCGGTGCTCGAGCGGGTCACGCCGCGCACGCGCCTCGCGGTTCTCGACCACGTGACGAGCGAGACCGGCCTCGTGCTGCCCACCGAGCGCCTCGTGCGCGAGCTGGCCGCGCGCGGCATCGACACGCTGGTCGACGGCGCGCATGCGGCGGGCATGCTGCCCCTCGACCTGACCCGTATCGACGCGGCGTACTACACGGGCAATTGCCACAAGTGGCTGTGCGCGCCGAAGGGCGCCGCGTTCTTGCACGTGCGCCGCGACCGGCAGTCGAGCGTGCGCCCGGTCGTGATCAGTCACGGCGCGACCTCGCCGCGCACCGACCGCTCGAGGTACGAGCTCGAATTCGCCTGGACCGGCACGCTCGATCCGACGGCGGCGCTGTGCGTTCCAGCGGCGATCCGGTTCCTGGGCCGCCTGTTCCCCGGAGGCTTCGACGAGCTGCGCCGGCGGAACCGCGAGCGCGCGCTCGGCGCACGCGACCTGCTGTGCTCCGCGCTCGGCATCGAGGCGCCCGCACCGGACGAGATGATCGGCTCGCTCGTGGCCGTCCCGCTCCCGCCCTCCGCATCGGACGCCGGCCGCTCGATCTTCGACCTCGATCCGCTGCAGCGGGAGCTGTACGAGCGCTACCGCATCGAGACCCCGGTCTTCCCCTGGCCCGCTCCGCCGCGACGGACGCTCCGGGTGTCGGCCCAGGCGTACAATCGCGACGAGGAGTACGAGGCTCTGGGAGACGCCTTGCGCCGACTGCTGGCGCCCGGGACGAGCGCGTGAGCGAGGAACGTTTCGATTTCGACACGGCGGTCCTCGAGCGGAGCCGCAGCGTCCCCGTGGTCGTGGATTTCTGGGCCGAGTGGTGCGCGCCGTGTCGGATGCTCGGGCCGATCCTCGAGGATCTCGCGGCGACGGCCGCGGGCCGCTTCGAGCTGGTCAAGATCGACGTCGATCAGAACGCGGACCTCGCGGCTGGTCTCGGCGTGCGGGGCATTCCCGCGGTGCAGATGTTCGACCAGGGGCGCGTCGTGGCCCAGTTCGTCGGCGCCTTGCCGCAGCCCGACGTCGAGCGCTGGCTCGCGGAGAGCCTGCCCGACGCGCGGCTCGAGCGACTCGACGCGCTCGCGCGCGACTGGATCGCCCGCGGCCGTGCGGTGCTCCCGGAGATCGAGGCCTTTGCCGCCGCGAACCCGGGGCTGCCGCTGGCCCAATTGCGCCTGGCCCAGGCGCTCGCGACGACCGATCCCGCGCGGGCCCGCGCGGTGCTGCGCGAGCTGCCGGCCACGGCCGATGCCGAGCTCGCGGCCGACGTGATGAGCATCGTCGATCTCGTCGAGACACCCGACGATGCTCCATCGCGCAGCGCGCGGCCGCTCGCAGCGGCACGCGCAGCGCTCGCGGCGCACGACCTCGACCGCGCGCTCGACAGCCTGGTCGACGCCGTGGCTGCCGATCGGCGCTTCGGCGACGATCTGGCGCGACGCGCGGCGGTCGCGCTGTTCCGCCTCCTCGGCTCGGACCACGAGCTGACCCGGACCTACCAGCGAAAGCTGGCCTCGGTCCTGCTGGTGTAGGCGGTCAGCGCCCCGCCTGGAGCGTCGCGATCCGCACGTCGAGCGGCGGGTGCGAGGACAGCAGCGCCAGGAAGCCACGGTGGCCGGCGATCTTGAAGCTGGCCAGCGCCGGCTGCGAGGTATCCACACGCTCCTGGGTCGTCATCAGGCGCTTGAGCGCGGCGATCATGTTCTCGCGTCCGGCCAGCTCGGCGCCGCCCGCGTCCGCGCGGAACTCGCGGTAGCGCGAGAAGCTCGCCACGATCATCGATCCGAGAATGCCCAGCGCGATGTCGAGAACCACCACCGTCACGAAGTAGGCCACCCAGGCGATGCGCTCGTCGACCGAATTGCGCACGATGCGGCCGATGATGCGGGCCAGGAACATCACGAAGGCGTTGATCACGCCCTGCAGCAGGGCCATCGTCACCATGTCGCCGTTGGCGACGTGGGACATCTCGTGAGCCAGCACCGCTTCGGCCTCGTGCTGGCTCATGCCGCGCAACAGGCCCGTCGAGACCGCGACCAGGCTGCGCCGCCGGCTCGGCCCGGTCGCGAAGGCATTGACCTCCGGCGATTCGTAGACGCCGATCTCGGGCGTGGGCAGGCCCTTCTGTCGCGCCTGGCGCTCGACCGTCATGTAGAGCCAGTCGAGCGTCGAGTCGCCCGTGCGGCCGTCGACGAGCCGGATGCGGTAGGCTCGCTTGGCCATCCAGCGCGAGATCTGCAGCGAGATCGTCGCCCCGACCATGCCCCAGACGAGACACAGCACGGCCAGGCCGGAGATCGACCCCTGCGAGCCGGGAGGAACGATCCCCAGCAGGCCGAGGACGAAGAACACCAGCGCCATCATCACGAGCACGGCCAGGTTCGTCAGCACGAAGAGCAGGACTCGCTTGGACATCGGCTCCACCTCCGCTGCGCCGGTAAGTATAGCGCCTACGCGTGCCGCTCCTTGGCCAGCCTGTCGGCCAGCGCCGCGAGCACCGCTTCGAGGTCGAGTCCGTCCGCCGCGAGCACGTTCGCCATCGGGTCCTGGCCCAGCTTGGCCATGCGCTCGGGGACGTTGGCCAGCGTGAACTTCTTGATCTCGAGCCCGGCGCGCACTTCGCTCCAGCGCAGCGGCGTCGACACGGGCGCTCCGGGCAGCGGCCGCACGCAGAACGGCGACACGAGCAGGCGTCCGTGCCCGTTCTGCACGTAGTCGACGTACACGCGTCCACCGCGCAGACCCGGCGAGCGCACGATCGTGGCGATCTTGGGCAGTCGGCCGACGAGCACGCGGGCCAGGATCTCGCCCAGGCGTCGCGACTGCTCGTAGGTCAGCCGCCCGTCCAAGGGCAGCAGCACGTGCAGCCCGGTCGAGCCGCTCGTTTTGACGAAGCTCGGCATGCCGATCTCGTCGCACAGCGCTCGCGCGGCGCGCGCGATCTCGATCACGTGCGCGAACGGCGCGTCCTTCGGGTCGAGGTCGAGGATGCACCAGTCCGGGGTCTGCAGCGCCGAGACGCGGCTCGACCACAGATGGAGCGGGATCGTGCCCAGGTTCGCCAGATACGCGAGCCCCGCCTCGTTCTCGCAGACGAAGTAGTGGATCTCGCGCTGGGCGTGCTCGCTCCACATGCGCTCGGTGCGGATCCAGTCCGGCACGAAGCCCGGCGCGTCCTTCTGGAAGAAGCTCTTGCCCTTGATCCCGTCGGGATAGCGTGTCAGCACGACGGGGCGGTCCTGCAGGTACGGGAGCAGCCACGGCGCGACCTTGCGGTAGTAGGCGACGAGGTCACCCTTGGTGTAGCCCTCGTCGGGCCAGAACACCTTGTTCGGGTTGGTGACGGTCACTTCGCGCCGCGGCGGCTCGGCCACCGCCACGGGCGCGGGCGGCGCGAGCACCGGCGCCTCGTGCCGCTCGCACTCCTCGACGCGCTTGTCGGTGCGCTCGCGCAGGAACACCGGATGGCGGAGCTGTCCCGCCGGGGTCCACTCCTTGAAGCGCACCTCGCACACGCGCCGCGGCTCGACCCACACGTGCCCGGCGCCCTTGGGCGTCTCGCCCGCGCAGGGTGGATCGGGCCGGCGCTCGGCGTCGAGCGCGGCGTGCAGGCGACGCAGGTCGTCCTGCGTGAAGCCGCTCCCGACGCGACCGGCGTAGCGCAGCCCCTGGCCGTCGCTCACCGCGAGATGCAGCGCGCCGAAGCCCGAGCGCGCGCGCTCGGGCGGGCTGTAGCCGACGATGACGAAGTCGGCCGTGCGGTCGGCGCGGATCTTGATCCAGGCATCCGAGCGACCGGAGCGATACGCGGAATCGGCGCGCTTGGCCACGATGCCCTCGAGGCCCATCGCCCGCGCGGCTTCGAACATCGCCTCGCCGCGCTCCTCGATGTGGTCGCAGTAGCGCAGCGGTCCTGCGGGCGGCAGCAGCTCGCGCAGCAGCGCCTTGCGCTCGACGAGAGGCATCGAGCGCAAGTCCGCGGTCTCGAACGCCAGCAGATCGAACACGAAGTAGGTCACCGGGCGTTCGAAGCCGGCGCGCCGGATGTCTTCCTTGCGCGACAGGTGGACTCGCTCCTGCAGCCGATGGAACTCCGGCCGCCCGGACTCGTCGAGCGCCACCAGCTCCCCGTCGATCACGAATCGGTCATAGGGCAACGCGCCGAGTGCGTCGGCCAGCTCGGGGAAGGTCGCCGTGGCGTCGCTCCCGCGCCGGTACTGCAGCCGGACTTGCTTGCCGTCGCGCACGCCGAACAGCCGATAGCCGTCGTACTTGATCTCGAACAGCCACCCCGCGCGGGTGAACGGGCGCTCGCGCGGTTGGGCCAGCATCGGCTCGAGCGAGGCAGACCCTGGCCAGCCGCCGAGCGAGCCGTACCGCGCGATCCGCTCGCGCAGCTTGCTCGCGACGTCGACGCCGTCGCGCAGCTCCTCGACGGTCCGTCCCGAGCGGACCGACTGCTCCGGTGGCTCGTCGGTCGCGCTCGCGGCCGCGTCCGGCTTCTTCATCATGAGCCACTGCTTGCCGTCGCCCTTCGTGCGGAAGATCGTCCAGCGACCGCGCAGCTTGTAGCCGAACAGGTCGAACAGCAGCTTGCCGTTCACCATCCCGGCGCGCGGATCCTCGACCGGCTCCCAGCGGCCGATGTCCCACACGATCACCGCACCCGCCCCGTAGTTCCCTTCGGGAATCAAGCCTTCGAAGTCGGCGTAGTCGAGCGGATGGTCCTCGACGTGGACGGCCAGACGCTTCTGCGCCGGATCGAGCGACGGCCCCTTGGGCACGGCCCACGACACGAGCACCCCGTCGAGCTCGATGCGGAAGTCGTAGTGCATCGCCCGTGCGGCATGCTTCTGCACCACGAACAGGCCCGCGCGCGCAGCGGCCGGCGGAGCGGAGCGGAACGGCTCCGTCGTGCGCTCGGCCGAGCGCTTGCTGCGGTAGGCCGAGAGGCGGTCGCTCGACTTTCGTGTGTTCTTCGCCACGCTCGGCCAATTGCGGCAAGTCCTTGCGCCGACCTATGTTACGATTTGCGATCATGAGCGCACGAGCCATTTCGTCAGCCACGATCTCGTTCGGCCTCGTCTCGATCCCGGCGAAGATCTACTCGTCAGGAGAGTCCTCGTCGGGCGTCCATTTCAACCTGGTCCACAAGACCTGCGGCGCACGACTCAAGCAGCAGTACGTCTGCCCGCAGGACGGGACGATCGTCGAGCGCTCGGACATGGCCAAAGGCTTCGAGTTCGCCAAAGGCCAGTTCGTGCTGTTCTCGGACGAGGAGATGAAGGCGCTGCAGGAGCGGCCGACGCAGACGATCGAGATCACCGAGTTCCTGCCCACCGCGAAGATCGACCCGATCTACTTCGAAACGAGCTTCTACCTGGGGCCGGACAAGGGCGGCGATCGGGCGTACAAGCTGCTGGCCACCGCGCTGCGGAAGAGCGGGCGGTCGGCGCTGGCCAAGTTCGCCGCGCGCGGCAAGCAGTACCTGGTGCTGCTGCGACCGGTCGAGGACGGCCTGGTGATGCAGCAGCTGCGCTACGCCGACGAAGTGCGCGCGATCGGCGAGATTCCGCTCGGCGACGCCGAGATCAAGGACCCGGAGCTGAAGCTGGCGCTCCAGATCATCGATCAGGGGGTCTCCGAGACGTTCCGTCCCGAGGCCTACGAGGACGAGGTCCGCAAGCGCATGCTCGCGGCGATCGAGCGCAAGGTCGAGGGCCAGGAGATCCGGGCCGAGCCGGCCGAGGAGCCGCGGGCCCAGGTGATCGATTTGATGCAGGCGCTCAAGGCGAGCTTGTCGGGAGGGGCCGATCGCAAGCCCGCCCGCAGCACGGCCGAGAGATCTCGCGGCGCGGCCGCGCCGAAGGCCCGCAAAGCACGCTGACCGTCCCCCGCTGCGGATGAAGGGATACACCTCCAAGGACGTCGCGAGGCTGCTCGATCTGCCCCTGAACCGCGTGCGCGCGTTGGCGCGCGCCGGGTTCCTCGAGCCGGGGCGCGGACCCCACGGCGAGCACCGCTTCTCGTTCCAGGACCTGGTGCTGCTGCGCACCGCGAAGGAGCTGCGGGCGTCGAGCGTGCCGGAGCGCCGGGTTCACGCCGCGCTGCGTGAGCTGAAGCGCCAGCTGCCGAACGGCCGGCCGCTCTCGGCGGTGCAGATCCGCGCGCAGGGCGACCGCGTCGTGGTCCACGACGGCGACGCGCTGTGGGACGCCGAATCGGGGCAGTCGGCGTTCAACTTCGACGTGGCCGACCTGGCCGAGAAGGCTGCTCCCCGCGCGCGCGAGTCGTTCGCCGAAGCGCTCGCCGTGCGCAAGAGCCTCGGCGCCGAGGACTGGTTCGAGCTGGGCGTCGACCTCGAGCCCACGGCCACCGACCAGGCGCGCCTGGCCTATGCCCGCGCGCTCGACCTGCGCCCGAGCCACGTCGAGGCCCGCGTCAACCTGGGCCGGCTGCTGCACGTGGCGGGCGAGCTGCATCTGGCCGAGGCGCATTTTCGCATCGCGCTGACCTACGACCCGCGCAACGTGACCGCGCTCTACAACCTCGGTGTCTCGCTCGAGGATCAGCGACGCTACGACTTCGCGCGCCAAGCCTACCTCGACGCGATCGCGATCGATCCGGACTACGCCGATGCCTACTTCAACCTGGCCCGGCTGTGCGAGCAGGACGGCGACCGCGCCGCCGCGCTGCAGCACCTGTCGCGCTACCGGAAGCTGACCGACCACTGACTGCGGCGGCAGTGAACACGCCCGCGTGGCATCATTCTGCCTGCCCGCGCCTGGCACACAGGGAATCGTCATGGGTGTCACACGTACCAAAGTCGACTCGGGAGGCCGGATCGTCCTACCCCTCGAGTGCTGCCGAGCGCTCGGAATCGAACCCGGCGACGAGGTTGTGCTCGTCCTACGCGAGGGCGAAGTCCGGGTCCTGACGCGCGACCTGGCGCTGCGGAAGGCCCAGGATCTCCTCTCACCCTACCTGATCCAAGGCTCCGACCCCGTCGAGGAATTGCTTCAGGCGCGGCGACGCGAGCGCGTCGTGGGGTGAACGCAACCGTGCCCTTGCACGCAACTTCACTTCGCAAGAGGCGACGCTTACGTGGATACCCGCTGGTGTTTGATGTCCGGCCGGTGTACTGCGACTAGCGCACGATCTGACGCGGGCGCCCCTTCCCAACTGTCACATCTCCCCGGCCCCGTGCATTGACAGGGTGAGCGCACCCGGGGCCCGCACCCGCTACACTGGCCGTAACGAGCTACTGGGGCGCGATCCAGGAAGGAGAATCGCCATGCCCAGCCCCTCCCCCGTCCCCTCGGCGACCGCGTCGCGACCGGGCCTGGTCTCGGTCGACGGCAGGACGTTCCCGCTACGCTCGGCGCGCATCGAGGCCCGCGCCGGCGGCGGCCTGGCCTCGACGACCCTGGTCCAGGAATACGGCAACCCGTGGCCCGAGCCGCTCGAGGTGCTCTACACCTTGCCGCTCCCGGCCGACGGCGCCGTGCTCGGCTACGACATCCGTCTCGGCGAGCGCACGATCACCGGCGTGATCGAGCGGCGCGAGGACGCGCGAGAGAAGTACGTGGAGGCGTTGCTCCACGGGCGCACCGCGGGCCTGCTCGAGCAGGAGCGCGCGGACACGTTCACGTTGACACTCGGGAATCTCCCGCCCGGAGCCACGGCGCGCGTCGAGGTGCGCATGATGCACCGGCTGGCCTTCCGGCCGGGAACCGCCGAGGGCGCGCCCGAGTGGGAGTACCGCTTCCCCACCGTCGTTGGCGTGCGCTACCAGGGGGCGCCCGGTCGGGTCCCCGACGCCGAAGCCCTCGACCCCGATCGCGCCGATTCGAGCGGCACTCCCACGCGGCTCGACCTAGACCTGGTGCTCGAGGACGGCGACGCGACGGCAATCGTACCGCGCTCGCCCAACCACGAGTTGAACCTGGCGGCGGCCGACGGAACGTATCGCGTCGCCCTGGCGAGCCTCGAGCGCCTCGACCGCGACGTCGTCGTGCGCTGGCGCGCGGCAACCGGGGCTATCGGCGCGCGGCTCGTCGAGGGACCCGGCCTCCCCGGCGACGACGGTCGCTACGGTCTGCTGACCCTGACCCCTCCGGTCCACCCGCAGACGACGTTCGCGCGCGACGTGACGATCTTGCTCGATGCGAGCGGTTCGATGACCGGACCGCCGATCGAGCAGGCCAAGGTGATCGCCACAACCTTGCTGCACAGCCTCACTGCGGGCGATCGCTTCGAAGTGCTGGCGTTCTCGAACGACGTGACGCGGCTGACCCGCGGCGTCATCGAGGCAACACCGAAGGCGATCGAAAGGGTCGCCGAGAGCCTGCGTGCGCTCGAGGCGGGCGGGGCGACCGAGATGGCCAATGCGGTCGAGCGCGCGCTCGACCCGCTGCGCGAGGGCTCGCAGCGCCAGGTCGTACTGATCACCGACGGTCAGATCGGCTTCGAGAGCGAGATCGTGCGCAAGCTGATGACCCAGCTCCCCGCAGGCGCCCGCCTGCACGTCGCCGGGGTCGGGATGGCCCCCAACCGGACGCTGACCCGCGCGGCGTCCCGGGCCGGCCGCGGTGTCGAGGTCATCGTGGGCACTCGCGAGGACGCGACCGGCGCCGCGGCGATCCTCCGCCAGGCGACAGCCGCGCCTGTGCTCACCGAGATCGTGATCGAGGGAACAGCCGTCGTCGCCGTGGCTCCCGAGCGCCCGGGCGACGTCTTTGCTGGGCGACCCGCGCTCGTCACGCTCGAGCTTCGGCCCGAGGGCGGGACGATCGAGGTCCACGGCAAGCAGAGCGGGCAGGACGAGCATTGGCACGAGCGGATCGTGGTCGCGCCGCGCGAGACCAGTCCAGAAGCAGGACCCGCGCTCGGCGCGCTCTTCGGCCGCGAGCGGGTCGAGGACCAAGAGATGCGCGTGGCTGCGTTGGGGTCTCCACGGGAGCAGCGAGCCCTCCTGCAGACGATCGAGCAGATCGGCCTCCGGCACCGCATCACCACTTCCCGCACGAGCCTCGTCGCGATCTCGGAGGACCCGACGGTCGACCCGAGCGACCCGCGGCGGCGCCAGCGTCTGGCCATCGAGCTGCCGGCCGACGTGTCGGCCGAGGGCTTCGGTCTTCTTGACGCGAGGTCCTACGCGTCGCGGGTCGCGCCGCAGAGCTTCGCGAGGCAAAGGCTGGGGTCGGTCAGGGGCTGGATGTCCGGCATCGCGCGTGAAGAGAGCGTTGGCTTTCATGAATCGCGCTCCGACGACACCCGGACGACCCGTGGCCGCATCTTGGGTTACCACGAGGGCCTGCTGTTGCTCGAGTTCGAGGTACCCGCGGGCGGGATCGACCTGCCGGCCGACGGTGAGCGCGTGAGAGTATTCACGGGCGATCTCGTCGCTGCGACCGTCGTCGGATCGAAGAGCACGCGGCCGGGCCGTCACGCGCATGGCTTGACCGTGCGCTTGGCGCTGCAGCTCGATGATTCACCAACGCTCGACGACGTGACCTCCCTGCACCTGCGCAGCGAGCGACTCTCGCTCGAGATCGACCTCCGTTGAGCCCGATCGACGCGGCCTTCGAGCAGGTTCGCGCACGGAGCCCCGCCGGTTTCGCCGAGTGGATGCGTCTCGTCGAGCTTCCCTTGCGAGCGAGCCTGCGGGGCTTCGCCCGCGTCGTGGACGCGGAGGCCGTGGTGCAGGAGGTGCTGCTGCGCATGTGGGTCATCGCCGAGCGGGTCGAGCTCGTGGGCCCGAACGCCTCGCTGCGTTACGCGCTGCGCATCGCGCGCAACCTGGCGCTGCGCGAAGCGGCGCGGCTCGAGCGGTTCACGCCGCTCGCGGACGATCCCGGACCTGTCGTGCCGGACGCTGCTCCGCGCCCGGACCCGGCGCTCCGTCGCGCGATCTGGGAATGCCTGAAACGTCTCCCCCGCCAGCCGCTTCAGGCGCTCCAGGCGCGACTGCGCTCGCAGGGCCTCGAGCCCGATCGCGATCTCGCGGCAGCGCGCGGCATGCGCCTCAACACGTTCTTGCAGAACGTCTCCCGTGCACGCAAGGCGCTGCGCAAGTGCCTCGAGTCGCGCGGCGTCGATCTGCGCGGAGTCGCGCCATGACCTGGAGAGACGACGCGGACCGCCAGGCCCTGATCGAGGCTGCGCTGACCGCCTATCGCGCGCGCAACGCCACGGGCAACATCCTCTTCTCTCCGGCGTGGCACGACCTCGCTCCGACCGATCGTGAAGCCGCGTTCGAGCTGCAACTCGACTCGCGCCTGCTCGAGCGCGCGCTCGACCCCGAGGGTCTGAGCGCGACCGCTCGCGCCGTCCTGGCACGGCTTGCCTGACAACCGAACCGCCCCGACCACCCGAGGACGCGATAGGATCTCGACACGATGAGAGCCCTCTCGCGCGCAACGGCCCTGCTTCTTCTTTTGCCCGGTCCCGTGTGGGCGGATCTGGATTCCTACCTGGGAAAGCCGGAGCCGGCCTATCGCTGGGAGAAGCGGGGCGAGGAGGAGAGGGACGGATGCAAGATCTACGACCTGCTCCTCGTCTCCCAGGTCTGGCAAGGGATCCCGTGGGAGCATCGGGTCCAGGTCTTCCGTCCCGCGAGCCCGACCGTTCCCGGGTTCTGCGCCCTGCGCAGCGTGGGCGGGAAACCCGGTGAGCGGACCGTCGCATCGGGTGTTCGCCTGGCCCTCGATTCGGGGGTGGTGACCGCGATCGTCTACGACGTGCCCAACCAGCCGCTGTTCGATGGGAAGAAGGAGGCCGAACTCGTCGTCCACACCTGGCTCGAGTACCTGAGCACCGGAGACGAGTCGTGGCCGCTCCACCTCCCCATGACCAAGTCGGTGCTCAAGGCCATGGACGCCATCCAGGCGTTCACGCGCGAGGAGGGGTTTCCCGCGATCACGGGCTTCCTCGTTCACGGAACCTCCAAGCGCGGCTGGACCGCCTGGCTCGCCGGCGCGAGCAGGGACCCGCGGGTCAAGGCCATCGCGCCCATGGTGATCGACGTCCTGAATCTGCCCCGGCAGCGAGCGCACCAGTTCGAGGTGTACGGCGCGCTGAGCGAGGCGATCGACGAGTACCAGAGAGCAGGCATCGCGGAGAGGCTGGCGACCCCGGCGGGCCGGCGGCTCGTGAAGCTCGAGGATCCGTACAGCTACCGCAAACGGCTCACGCTGCCGAAGCTCGTGATCCTGGGGACCAACGACCGCTACTGGACCCTCGACGCCCTGAACCTGTACTGGGACGGCCTCCGGGGTCCCAAGTCGATCCTGTACGCGCCCAACAGCGGCCACGGTCTCGAGGACCGGGAGCGCGTCGATGCGACCCTGGCCGCCTTCACCCGCACGATCGCCAGAGGAGGCCGATGGCCGGAAATGAGCTGGGCGTACCACGGGGAGAAGAACGGCCTCCGTCTGAGCGTGCGAAGCGATCCCCCACCCGCCGAGGCCCGCGTGTTCCGCGCCGAGGCCAAGACGCGAGATTTCCGCGATTCGACGTGGAGCTTCGAGCCGATGGAGCGAAGGGGCGAGGAGCTCACGGCGCTCGTGCCGGCTCCGGAAGACGGATACGCGGCGGTCTTCGGCGAGGCTGTCTTCGACCTCGACGGCCGCCCGTTCACGCTGTCGACGCAGATCCGGGTCCTACCCTCGGGCGAATAGCGACCGTCAGACTCCCGAATCGGGCCATTCCGGGCTCGCGCTCCGTCGGTACATTGCTGGCGAAGCGGGTCGTCCAAACATGCCGAGCTCGATCCCGAGTCGGAGGACCTCATGACATGCCATCCCGTGCTCGCCTGTCTCTTGCTCTCCCTGGGCATGGTGAGCACGAGCCAAGCTGAGCCCTCGCTCGATCAGCAGTTCGATCCGACGACCACCGCGCACGACGTGCTCGCGGTGATGTATCGCGGCGGCTACTTCGCGCAGACGCTCCGTGTGGGGTTGAGCGGAGAACTGGCCGGCGTGGACCTCATGCTGGCGCGGAAGCCGGTCATGCAGACCGACGTTCTGTTCGAGGTCTCCGCGACCGTCGACGGAGCTCCTGCGCCCACGCTGGCGCCACCGTCGATGGCGGTGATCCCGTGGGACACCATCCCCTTGGAGATGGATGATTGGGTCCACGTGGACCTGTCGTCGCTCGACATCCACGTGCGAGAGGGGGACGTGCTGGCCCTCGTGGTCAAGCTGAACACGACCGGTCCCGTTCCCGTCGATCCGACGCGCTCTCAAGAGATCGTGTGGCACGGCACGAGCATGGACCCGTACGCCGGCGGCGCACCGTTCGCCCATCCGGCCCTGCCGGGAGCGGCGTGGATCCCGCTGGGCGAGAGCGGCACGTCGCCCGATCTCGGGTTCCGGACCTGGGTCGACGCGGTCCGCGAGGTAGCGATCGACTTCATGCCCGGGAGCTTGTCCAACATGGTGAGCCCGCGCTCGCAAGGGCGCGCACCGGTGGCCGTCTTTTCCGCGCTCGACTTCGACGCGACCGAGATCGATCCGTCGACCATCGAGGTCTCGGGCGCCCAGGTCGGCTGGCTCCCGAATGACCGGCCGATGACCTCCACGCAGGACGTCAATGAAGACGGTCTCGATGACCTCGTGATCCTCGTGAGCGTCGCGGATCTCGACCTGGCCGAGATGGTCGCCGAGGCGGAGGTTGTGCTCACGGCGACGACTTACGACGGGGCGGCGATCCGGGGCACGGACTGGGTACGCATCGTCCGGGGCGGAGTGTCGACCCTGCAACAGCGACGGTAGTCGCCGCGGTCAGGTCTGGCAGCCCGGGATTCGCTCGCAGTGCGCGCACTTCTTGCAGGTCTGGGCCACCCACTGCGTGCAGGGTGGGCACTCGTCGGGCAACGGGACGAGCGGACACTTGATGCACTGCGGTGCGGCGTGCACCGCGGGAGACGGTGCGAGCAAGACGAACAGCGCAAAGAGCGTGAGCGCGACGGTGGTCACGCAGGCGCAGGCGACGAGCTTCTTCATGGTCGAACCTCCTCAGGTTCCGTGGCGAATGGCGCGAGGATACGCCGGGCGCTGTCGGGGGTCAACCTGTAGACTCGGCGGCAGCGGAGGAGGCGTGGGACGACCCTCGCGTTGGTGGCTGGTGCTCGCGGCGTGCGGGGCGGGCTTCCTGCTCGGCGCGGTACGGGCCGCCGGTCCACCCGAGGAATCGAAGTGGATCCGCGTCGACACCGAGCACTTCTCGCTCCTGAGCAACGCGAGCGAGCGGCGCGTCGAGACGATCGGACGCAACCTGGAGCTGTTGCGCCAGGCGCTTGAGGGGACGACGCAGGGCTTCGCACTGAGCTCGCCGCTCGACACGCGGATCTTCGTCTTCGCCGATGCGGCCTCGTTCACGCCGTTCAATCTCGGTGCGAACGGCGAGCCCGAGAGCTTCTCGGGCTACTTCGTCGGCACCGCGGACGGCAACTACGTGGCGTTCGACGCGTCGGCTGGAGAGAAGCCGTTCCCGATCATCTACCACGAGTTCCTGCACTACGTGATGGAGAACACGGTGCCGGGGCTCCCACTGTGGCTCGACGAGGGGCTCGCCGAGTTCTACAGCAGCTTCGTGATCACGGGCGGACGCGCGCAGATCGGCCTGCAGCTCGACCAGCACCTGGCGTGGCTTGCCGGGCATCCGATGCTCCCGCTGAGCGAGCTCTTCGCGGTGGACCACGACTCGCCGTACTACAACGAGACCGAACGCCAGGGGACGTTCTACGCTCAATCGTGGGCCCTGACACACTTCCTGATCGCCGGCGACCGCGCGCGCCGCGCGCAATTCGGCCGCCTGATCGGCGCGATCAAGCAGGGGGTTGGCTCGCGCGAGGCGTTCGAGCGGGCGTTCGGAATCGACCTGGCCACGGCCGACAAGGCTCTCGCGGCCTACGTGCGCGCGTCCACCTACACCTACATCCGCTACACGCCGCCAGCCGAGTTCGACGTCGCGGCTCCCGCGACGCGTCCGCTCGAGCGCAAGCAGGCGCTGCTCGTTCTGGGCGACCTGCTGGCTCATCGCCCGCCCGTTCGGTTCGACGAGGCCGAGCGCTACGTGCGCTCCGCGCTGGCGCTCGATCCCGAGCTGACCGAGGGCTGGATCACGCTGGGCTTCCTGCGCCTGGCACAGGACAAGCCCGCCGAGGCGGCCGCGATGTGCGAGCGGGCGCTGGCGCTCGATACCAATAGCGCGCGGGCGCACGCGCTCCACGGCCAGAGCCTGTTCGCCGCCTTCGCCGCCGACCTGGACCGGACGGCGCCCTGGCCGGACACCGCTCCACCGATGCTCGTGCGGGCGCGCGAGGCGTTCCGGCGCAGCCTGGCGCTGCGCCCCGACGATCCGGAAGCACTGGCCGGTTTGGGGCGCACCTACCTGTTCGACCACGCGGAGCTGGACGAGGGCGTGTCGGCGCTGGCCCGCGCATCGGCGGCGCTGCCGGCGCGCACGGACCTGATGCGCGACCTGATCCTGCTCACCGCCAACTCCGGGAACTATGCGGGGGCCAGGCGGATGCGCGACGCGCCGCTGTGGCAGCGCGGGGCTGCCGAGGACGTGCGGATGGTCGAGTTCGCCCTGGCCCGGCCCGCGTTCGAGCGCGTCGACGCGCTCGTGCGCGAGAGCCGGATCGACGAGGCGCACGCGGTACTCGACGCCCTGGCGGGGGACGTGCGCGACGTGGAGGTCGCCGCGCTGGTGCGCGAAGCCCTCGCCAAGCTCGACGCCGTCGCCGCCGAGGCCTCCGAGGTCGACGCCTACAACCGGGCGGTGGACGCCGCGATTCGCGGGGACCTGGAGGACGCGGCGAAGCGGTTCGATGCCCTCGCGGCCGGCGCCGCCGACCCGGCGATGCGCCAGCAAGCCGCCACGCAGGCTGCCACCGCGCGCCGTTTCCTGAAGCACAACCGTCAGGTCGCGGCGCTCAACGCCGCGATCGAGAAGGCCAACGCCGACGACCCCACGGGGGCGATCGCGGGGCTCGAGGCGCTGCTCGCCGACGATCCCGACGCCGAGATCGAAGCGCCGGCCCGGCGGATGCTCGAGGAGCTCCGCGCGCGCGCGCCCGTCCACAGATAGGCGGTTCGGGCGCAGAATCGTTCGATTCCCAGCACCGAAACCCGAGTTAGGGAAGCGGTACGGATGGAACTAACCGGCGGGCCCGGGCAGCGTTCAACCGGTCCTATGGGAGGGGCGGAGCCAGCGGCGCTCGAGCGGGCGCAGCACGGAGACGCGGAGGCGTTCCGGATGATCGTGGAGTCTCACAGCCGTCTGGTCTTCCGGCTGGCCTTCCGCATGACCGGCAACGAGCACGACGCCGAGGACGTCGTGCAGGAAACCTTCCTGCGGGCGTACGGGGCGATCGGTCGCTACGACCCTCAGGCTCAGGTCTCGACGTGGCTCTACGCCATCGCCTCGAACTGCGCGATCGACCTGCTGCGCCGACGCAGGCGGCGGCCGCTGCTCGAGCTCGATGGTCCGGGCAAGAGCGAGCCTGCCGGTGCCGAGCCGAGCCCGGAGCGCCACACCCTGGGCCGCGAGCTGCGCGCCAGGCTCGACGCCGCGCTCGGGAACCTCGCGGCCAAGGAGCGCGTGGCCTTCTCCCTGCGTCACTTCGAGGACTTGTCGATCCGCGAGATCGCCGAGGCCATGGGGACCCCCGAGGGGTCGGTGAAGAACAACATCTTCCGTGCCGTGCGCAAGCTGCGCGCCGCGCTCGAGAGCGCGACGGGAGCCCGACGATGAAGCACCTGTCCGAGCCGGATCTGGTCCTGCTGCACTACGGCGACCTACCCGACGCCCAGGCGGCCCGGGGGCACCTCGCCGCGTGCCCGCATTGCCGCGAAGAGTACGCCGCGCTCGAGCAGTTCCTCGGAGCAGTCGAGCCGGCGCCGGTGCCCGAGCGCGATGCCGGCTACCCGCAGCGCGTGTGGGCGCGCGTGAACGCTCGGCTCGAGGCCGCGCCGCGGACGCGCACGGCCTGGCCGTCTTGGATGGCCTGGCCGCGCCTGGCCAGCGCCGCCGCGCTCGCGGCCCTGATCCTGATCGCATTCTGGGTCGGCCGCGGACAGGGTCGGAGCGACATGGCCCTGACCGCCGAACAGCGCGAGCGCATCCTGCTGCTCGCCGTGAGCGAGCACCTCGAACGCTCCGAGCACATGCTGCGCGAGCTGGTCAACACGTCTCCCGCCGCATCGCTCGACCTCGGCCAGAAGCCGGCGACTGCCGAACGGCTCGCCGCCGACAATCGCCTCTACCGAGCGACCGCGCGCCACGCCGGGCTCGAGCGCCTGGCCCTGCTGCTCGACGAGCTCGAGCGGGTTCTGGTCGACGTCGCCAACAGCCCAGAGACCGTGAGCGGCCCCGAGTTCAACACGCTCTGGCGCCGCATCCAGGCCAACGGATTGCTGATCAAGATGCGCATCGCGGAGAGTCAGTCGCGCCAGGACGTGCGTGGACTTTCCTCTGCGCCCGCAAGCCAGATCTGAACGAACGGAGAACCACAATAATGATGAAGAGCCGCAACACGTTCTGGACCCTGGCGCTCGTGGGTGCCCTGCTCGTGTCCACGCTGCCGCAATTGGCGCTGGGCGCCGAGGACCCGTACCAGCAGGGTCGCGCGGCCCTCGACCGGCGGGACTGGCAGCAGGCTGCCGAGCTGTTTCGACAGGCCGCGCGGGCGGGCGCAGCGAACGCCGACGCCGCCCTGTACTGGCAGGCCTATGCGCTGGGGAAGCTGTCCCGCATCGAGCGAGCGCTCGCGGTGCTCGAGGAGCTGCAGAGCGGATACCCCGACAGCCGTTGGCTCAACGACGCCCGGGAGCTCTCGGCCGAGCTGCGGGGCGCGTCGGCGATCGATGCGAACGACGACGAGCTGAAGGCCATGGCCCTGATGGGTCTCGTGCAGTCCGATCCCGAGCGCGCGCTCCCGCACCTGGAGAAGTTCCTGGCCTCGGGTCATTCGACCTCGGACAAGGAGCAGGCGCTGTTCCTGCTGCTGCAGACCGGCCTGCCTCGCGCGACGGAGATCGTCGTACGGGTCGCGAAGGACCCGAAGCGCGAGCCCGAGGTGCGGGCGGCGGCGGTGCGCAGCCTGGGCATCGCCGGGGGGAGCCAAGGCCGCGAGCTGCTCGACGACGTGTATCGCTCGGCCGGCGCGGTCGAGGTCAAGCGGGCCGTGCTCGAGGCCTACATGGTCGGCGGTTACGAGCAGGAGCTGGTGGCCGTGGCCCGCAGCGAGTCGGACCCGGAGCTGCGCGCGCACGCGATCCAGCAGCTCGGGGCGATGGGGGCAACGGCCGAGCTCGAGTCGTTGCTCGATCGCGAGCGCTCGGCGCCGGTTCGCCGTGCCCTGCTCCAGGCCTGCATGATCGCCGGCCACAAGGCGCCGGTCGTGCGGGCGGCGCGGGACCAGGAGAACCCCGAGCTGCGCGACGAGGCGATTCAGCTTCTCGGTGTCATGGGCGGCACGGACGAGCTGTGGGAGATCTACGAGGCGGAGAGGTCGACCGAGGTGCGCCAGCGCATCCTGCGGGCCCTGGCCCTGGGCGATGGCACCGACCGCCTGATGAAGATCGCCCGCAGCGATCCCGACCCTGCGCTGCGGGCCGCCGCGATCGAGGGGCTCGGCGTCGGCGGGAACGTCCCGGCCGCGACTCTGACCGAGCTCTACCGCGAGGAGAAGGTATTCGACGTCAAGCGCGCCGTGCTGCAGGCCCTGTTCGTGAGCGGCGAGGTGCGCCCACTGATCGAGATCAGCCGCACGGAGCGCGACGGCCGGCTCAAGCGCGAGGCCGTGCAGCTCCTCGCCGTATCGGGGTCCGAAGAAGCCACCGCCTACATGCTGGAGCTGCTCGATGAAGACGAATAGCGTCTTGCTGGCTTGCGTCTTCTCCGCATCCGTCGCCGTCGCCGCGCCGTGGATCGAAAACGCGCGGATCGTGCCGGGCTCGCCCGCCAAAGGGCTCGACGCCACCCTCGCGGACCTCGCGCGCGGCGAGGATGCCTGGGTGGCCTACATGGTGCCGATGCTGCCGGGCGACCACGACCTGTGCTGTCACGACTTTCGCGGGCCGGACACCCGCGCGGCGTGCCGGCTCGACGGCAATTCGTTCTCCGCCTCGAGCGGCGACGAGCGGACGCGCTCGGCCGGCCCGGAGGCGCACGAGCTGTGGGTGCTGATTCGCGTCGGGGAGGGGCGGGTGCAGCACGTGCGGAGCTTCAGCGGCCACTGCGCTCTCGACGCGGGCGGCGCCCGGGTCCACACGCTCGATGGCGTCGATCCACAGGCGAGCGTGGAGCTTCTCCGCCGGCTGGCCCTCGATCGCGACCGCGCCGAGCTGGGTGACGAGGCGCTCACGGCACTGAGCTTCCACGGCGAGGAGTCGGCCGGGCGCGCGCTGCTGCAATTCACCGCGGCGAAGTCGCCCGAGGCGCTGCGGGCCAAAGCGGCGTTCTGGCTCGGCGTCACCCGCGGCGCCGAGTCGCTCGAGCATCTGACGACGATGGCCCGCAAAGACCCCAGCGGCGAGGTGCGCGAGCAGGCCGTGTTCGCGATCTCGGCCAGCGACGCGCCTGGGTCCGAAGCGATCCTGATCGAGCTGGCCCGGCGCGATCCCAGCCCGCACATCCGCTCGACGGCGCTGTTCTGGCTCGGCCAGGAGGCCGGAGAGCGCGTCGCCGACACTCTGCGCGAAGCCGTGGACGACGACCCCGACGTCGAGGTCAAGGAAAAGGCGGTGTTCGCCCTGAGTCAGCTCCCAGCCGAGCGCGGCGTGCCGCTGTTGATCGACGTCGCGCGCTCGTCGAGTCGCCATCCCGCCGTGCGGCGCGCGGCGATGTTCTGGCTGGGCCAGAGCGGGGATCCCCGGGCGCTCGAGTTCTTCGAGGCGGTGCTCGCCGGCAGCACCGGCGGGCCTCCGTAGGCCGTTCTGATACCCTGGCGCCGGACGGCCGCAACCACGTTGGCCGCAGGAGAGGGCCCCCATGACCGTGAATCGGCTGGTCGGCATCGCCATCCTGTCAGGACTCGTCTGGATGCCCGCGGCCCACGCGCAGTCGAAGGCCGCGACGCAGTCGGTCGACAGCCTGAACGCTGTGATCAAGGAGATGACGAAGGGCCGCGACCAGGTCCAGGCGGCGCTCGACTCCTTGCACGCGCTCAACGCGGACGGGGCGAACCTGACCAAGGACTTCAATAACTTCTCGAAGAACGTCTCGGCCATGGCCAAGACGAAGGACCGCGTCGCCGCGCGCCTCACGGACATGTCGGCGCGTCAAGAGGCGTATCTGGAAGAGTGGCAGAAGAAGATGAAGAGCGTGAGCAGCCCGGAGATCCAGGAGCACATGGAGTCGCGCCGCGAGGACGTGAAGAAGGTCCTCGAGAGTTCGAAACCTGCTCGCGAGGCCGCGCGGGACGCGTTCTTGCCGTTCCTGACCAACCTGCAGGACATCGACCGGATGCTGTCGGTCGACCTGAGCCCGTCGGGTGTCGCCGCCTCGGCGTCGATCACCGAGAGCGCGGTGACCAACGGGAAGTCCGTGCTCTCGGGCCTCGACGCGTTCCTCGCATCGCTCACGCAGGTCCGCGACGAGGTCTCGCCCAAGAAGAAGTAGCCGGGCGGGTCGTCCGGCCGGAGTACCTCGTGGCTCTCTACCTCGAGCGCGGTGCACGGACTCTGAAGAGGCGAGAGCGGGCCGCCGCGCTCCGCGAATCGCCGACGATCGACGCGGCCGTGCTCGACGAACTCCTGCGACGCTTCCGGCTGGAGCCCTGAACCGTGCCCGGACCTCGGCGTTCCAGATCGCGCCCAACGCCGGCACTCCTGGCATCTCTACGCGACGGCAAGTCCGCGCTCCACGAGGAGCACGCGAGGCTGCCGCTGCGGGAGAAGGTCGCGCTGGTCCTCGAACTGCAGCGCGCCTGTTTTCCCCTCATCCAGCGACACCGGCGGCTC
>Ga0180085_1000017_pt1 | contig 42517 bp, 52 predicted proteins | sample EasRiv730_16_10D_FD_123013 | JGI IMG/M metagenome (GOLD analysis project Ga0180085, IMG submission 123013) | Soil microbial communities from meander-bound floodplain in the East River, Colorado, USA - East River metaG ERMLT730_16_10D | ecosystem: Environmental > Terrestrial > Soil > Floodplain ... | reverse complement strand
GCGTCTGTTGGACGACGCTGTTGCCAGTTTCAATCCTAAGGGCGGAGAACTTTCTGCGCAAGCGCATAAGAATCTCGCTCGGGCACGCACTAGGTTTGATGAAATGATTCGTGATCCTGCGCTCTCTGTTGCTGAACGCGAGCAATTGCGTGATGTAGAATCTCGGTTCAGCGATTTTTTGAAGTTTCGCGCAGCGGCTGACAAGCCAGCGTTTCACACTGATCCCAGTGTTGCAGCTGTCACACGGGAGTATAAAGGCCCAGGATTCGCCACGGCTGAGAACGCTACGCAACGTGAATTGCTGGAACCTGCAAACCGTGTGATGGGTTTGACCCCTACTCAAGAAGAGGCGCGTACTGCTGTTATGGCAGCGCGTCGTACGATGTTACCACTTGCGAAGATGGCGGGGGCTACTGCGGCCGGAGGGGCTGCCGTCGCTGGTAACCCAATTGGAATGGCTCTTGCTCCGTTTTACGGATTGTCGTTTGCTGGCCAGACGGCCAAGGGTGCTAAGTTCATGTTCGGCGAAACTGCGGCGCAGCGAGCACTGGCTGAACAAATTAGAAAAGCTGCTCCGTATCTTGGGTACGGAGCCGGGCAATCATTTACGGGAGAAGACTAATGCCGCGTTCTGGAGCAGGCGTTTACACGGTTCCTGCGGGTATCAATCCCGTAATTACTGGGACCGTTATTCAAGATACATGGGCTAATCCTACACTAACAGACGTAGCACAAGGGATTACTGACTCATTGGATAGGTCTGGACGTGGTGACATGCTTGCGGCGCTGAAGTTGTTCTCTGGCACACAGGCACTGCCAGGTATATCATTCGCTGCTGAACCTTCGTCTGGCTTATATCGTGTTAGCGCGGGAGTTCTTGGTGTTAGTATTCTTAATGCTGATATAGCTAGGTTTGCATCCGGGATAGCGTTAGCGCTAGGATCTAATAGTCTTCCAGCATATTCTTTTCTTGGTGATCTTAATACGGGTATGTGGTCCCCAGGGGCCGACATCCTTGCGTGGTCTACTGGCGGCGCAGAACGGGCTAGACTAGACGCGGCGGGGCATTTTCTCCCCGGTGCTACTACTTCCTATGATCTTGGTTCCACGGCTAGCCGGTGGAATAGCTTGTTTTCTGTTGCAGCTGACTTTAATGGGCTTGTCACTTTCGGTGGGGCAACACCGCCAGTAGTAAATACAGCCAATGGCGTAGCGGCGCGTTATGTCATGGTCCAACAGTCTCAACGACAATGGTCAATTGGCTTGCCTGTTAGCGGCCAAAACTGGACTCTTCGTGACGATAGCGGCGGATCTGACAAGATTTCTGTTGCTACTAGTGGAGACGTCACTTTTAGTGGGGCACTTTCTGGTATTACGTCGCTTGCAATAGGCGGGGCTTTCACAGGGGCCACCACTGGTGCTTTCTCAGGCGCTGTATTAATGGCTGGTCTTACCGCCTCGACTGGTGCCTTCAGTGGAGCGGTAACTGCGTCTGATCTTGATTTAACAAACAACGTCGTTGCCGGTGGCGGATTTAATAGTGACAATGTGACATTTGGTACATATACTCCGACACTCTTTAATGTTGGGAATATAGATTCTAGTACTGCGTACCTATGCCATTGGATGCGCGTGGGGAACGAGGTTCATGTGTCTGGCGCTGTTGACATTGATCCTACGGCTGCCGCTGGAACATTATTGGGAATTTCGCTGCCGGTAGCTTCAGCACTAACTGCGGCTGAACAGTTGATTGGGACAAGTATGCTTGCATCAGCGGCGGTTGCCAATCCAGGATGGATTTTAGCTGATGCAGCTAACGACAGGGCTACTCTAACATTCGTAGCTGGGTACACTTCCCCAGCATTGACGCACGTGTTTAACTTTTCCTATCGGGTGCTGTGATGCTTGAAGGTTGGGTTCTTGGTCTTCATCTTCTTTCAGCCCACCCAGGGCAGACTGGCATGAATAATGTCAATCCTGGTGTGTACTTAGTTAGTCCTAAAGGGTACACTGTAGGCGGGTACAGGAACAGTGAAGACAGGAACTCTATGTACGTCGGCAAATCGTGGCAGTACGGACGATTTTCAGTCACTGCTGCTGCTGTTACAGGATACCGCAGGCATGGTATAGTTCCAGCTGTAGTAGGAAGTTTCAGCCTGGGTGGTGGCTTTCGTTTGTCAGGAGCTCCCGCGCCACATGGGGCCGTTTTCCATTTATCTTGGGAGACTAGTTTGTGAGCGACACTATGAAGGCTCTGGTTGCTTGGGTCGGCGTAATCAGTACGCTGACACTGTCGCAATGGGCCGCTGTCGTAGGTATCGTCGCTGGTCTGCTGACTATTGTTTACACAGCGCTGCTAATCATTACCACGTATCGTGATAAGGCAGTTCGCCACACCGAAGGAGACTTGAATGGGTAAGTGTTCGATGACATACCGCGAGATGCGCTTCCTGATCGAGGACGAACTGACACAGGTCTACATCGCAATCGAAGCCGATGGAGACTGTCCGCTTGGCGTGCAGGGCTGGCATCACAAGACATTCCCGGCCAGCCTGAACATGCAGCAGATCATGAAGCTGTGGGAAGATGGTAAAGAAGACCCTGTTCTGTGGACGCAGGAAGCGCCGTCAAAGCTATGAAGTTCCTGCTGTTCGTTTGCTTGCTGGTAGCAGGGTGTGCAACGTTCAGCAGTGCCGAGGCGCTGCCAAAGCGCGACCCGTGCCCGCCGAAGGCCCTTAGTCGTGTAGATGCTAAGTTGGTGTTGGAAGCTGAGGCTAGCATCAGAACCCTGCGCGGCGTGGCCGGAGCTATGCAAGGGAACATTGATTACTACACAGCATTGATGCTCCATGAGCGTGCCGACGACCTACAGGCCGCGATAGATGCGGCTTACGTTAGCTACATGCGCGTGAGTTCCTACTGCGCCTGCCTGAAAGGCCACAAGCTGAAGCACCCTGCACCCGCTTGTGCGGTGGACGTGAGAACTAGTGTAGAAGACCAGGAGTAATCATGGGCAATCCTATAGAATTAATTGAAGACGCAATAGGCTCGTCAATTGGCAAAAATCCACCGACTGGCGGTAGCACAGCTATTAGTTTATCGGCTATTCAGTTAGCCATCAATGACCTTCAGGCTCAATTGAACGTTCTGGCTGGTGATACGACTAATGCGTCTGAAGTTATAATGGTGTCCACGGGGGCTACTGTAGAGGCTGAAATTACTGCGATTAAGCAGCAGCTTTCGGTCACTAGTAACAAGCCAGTAGTAGATGCACTGCCAACGTTTTCTAGTGGGCACGTCACTCCTACAATTGGAACTGAGGTCGTTGCTGTAGCGAGTTCAGTTACTCTGTTCGCTGGGCATGCAGTTACTAATGAGTTTACTTGGAATAAAGTTAAGCCGGGTGTGCCGTCGTCGGCCATTCCTAACTCAAATTCGCTTAGCTACATTCCAACAGCGTCAGACAATACGTTCTTTTTAACTATTACACAGGTGGCAATTGATAATGTCACGGGTGTGCGTAGTGATCCGAAGACATCTGTTCTTACTACTGCTGCCGTCACTGGTGTCACGCCGAGTAATAGCGTTGCTCCGACGCTAGTGCCTAGTGGAACACAACAGACTAATGTGGCCCTGACGTCAGCTCCCGGTACATGGAATGTTACTGGGTCTGATAGTTATCAGGCGTACGAGGTTATAGGTGGAGTGAGGTTTGCGCGTGGGGTTCGTTCATCTTCTACGTCTACGAATACTAACATAGCTCAGCTTGGAAATGGGGTGCAAGTTGGGTTGATTCGTACTGGTAATTCTGGCTCCAGTTTGGGGCTGGTTTCCATTGAGTACTTTTCCAATATCGTGACGGTAGCTGGAGCACCCGTAATAGCTTCTCCTACTGACCCGTCACTAGTTGGATCAGGGTCGGCTAACCAGAAGATTTTTATTACAAGTGGTGCATCATTCGTAGCTCCTGTTGACTGGCCAGGAATTGCTGATCTTGTCCAGACCTGGGGTGCTGGTGCTGCCGGCGGTGATTCTTTGCCGGCGCTGAACCAAGGTCCGGGTGGTGGCGGCGGCGGTTATTCTAGTAAGGCGAATGTCACTGCCGCGAACGGCGCGACGATGCAAGTCGGTACAGGGGGTGCGACCGCCTACGCTAATGGTGGTGATACCTGGTTCGACGGCGCGAGCCTTGCCGCGTCCGAGGTTGGGGCAAAGGGTGGCGTCGGCGGTGACTTCAACACGTCGCTGGGCGGCGCTGGCGGCGCTGCCGCTTCTGGTATCGGCACGATCAAGTTTAGCGGCGGCGCGGGTGGAAATGCCACTGGCGGAAGTGATTCTGGCGGGGGCGGGGGTGGTGGAGCCGCTGGCCCTAATGGTGATGGTAAGAATGGTGGTTCTTGCACTGGAGCTAACTTCGGCGCTGGCGGGGGTGGTGGCTCAGGCGGCGGCACTGCGGGCGCGGTCGGTGGTGCGACAGCCGGCGGCAACGGCGGTGACAACTTCGCCGGCACCGGTCACGGCACCGGTGGGGCGCAGGACGCCCCTGGCACCGACGCGACGTTCGGTGGTGGTGGTGGTGGCGCTGGCAAGTGGACAGCCACAGAAAATACTGGTGGTTTCGGTGGTCAAGGCCAGGAAATTGATGCTTCGCATGGATCAGGTGGTGGTGGTGGTGGTGGGTCAGGCGAACAGACTGCCGGCGACGGCGGTCTGTACGGCGGGGGTGGCGGTGGTGATGGTCGTAATATCTCTACGCAGTTTGGCTCCGGGGCTAATGGCCAAATCGTTGTTACCTACACTGGGTCTGCTACACTAGCAGCTGGAACGACATACACAATTACTCCAGCTACCTGGACTAGTGATGGAGCTCCAGTAACCCCATCAGCACGTGTTTGGCAGGCTATTCGTCAGTCTGATCAAGCAGTTATTCAGACGATGACCACTGCGGTCTATCCTGTTCCTACGAGCCCTGTTGGGCATTCGGTGAAAGTTCGTGAGCTAGCTACTATCAATGGTGATCAATATCCAAGTGACTCTATTGCGTATACTGTCGTAGCTCCTACTCCATTGACGGCGACTGTGTTGATCTTCAACAACGTCTTCACCCAGGGGCAAGCAGGATCGAGTGGACCAGTTTTTAGTGTGGCTGGTGGGCAAGGGCCGTACCAGATCGTGAGCGTGAACCCCTTCCTGCCGGAGATGAATGTAAACACGTTCATCATCAGTGGAACCTTCCTCAATCCTGGCGTATTTCCTGAAACCGCTACAATTCAAGACGCTTTGGGGGCGCAAACGACTGCACAGTTCCAGATTACTGTCAATGCGGCATCCAGTATTCCAGTCGCTTGGTCTATCGACGCAAGCATTCCTTTTGCTTCTCAACCGGGGCGACTCCAGTATGACGCTGTAGATTTCCCGTTGATTTCAAGTATCTCCGACGTTACTGGTTATACCAGAGGAGGGTTGATAACAAATACTGTCAACGGCGTCGTTCACCGGTTTGGGAAAGTCAACGTTGGTGGGGTACAGACGATACGCCATGCCATCCGAGATACCGACGTAGCGGATTCTAACGGTCGCCGGATGGACATTAGCACGAGCGAGGTTGTCACCTTTGGCAACCTCAGTACGGGCTGGTTGGCTTTCAAGTGCATTGTTTCCGCAGCCGTCTATAACAGCAATACGGCCTTTGCCATCCCCAACCTGCACGGCGCGACTGACGGCGGATGGGCTATGTCGCTGTATAGGTCGGGTGGGGCAGGGTTCGCTCTGCGGTTCCAGATTCTTCGAGATTCAATCTCCAACTACACCAACTTTGAGCTCGGGGCTTTCTTTACCCCTGATGTCTTCCACGACATTGTTATTCGCTGGCATCTTGACATCTCAGGTGCAACGAGTCGCACCCAGGTGTGGATTGACGGAGTAGTTGCTGTCGATTCATTCGAAATAAACTGCGCAAGCAACACCTTTCCGGCGTACATCAAGATTGCACACTATGACGGTGCTAATCCTGCTTTGACAACTGCTACCGGCGTTTGGTGGAATTACACGAAGGCAAAGGTCATCGTCGATATTGATCAAGCTTACTTAGAGCCTCAGATTCGGGCATTGGTGCAGTAGGCGCAAATCAGTGGTCCTAATTGGAGCTAAACTATGAATATTAAACTTGAATTGGAAGTACAAGAACTTGATCTCATTATGCGGCTAGTGACAACCGCGCCATGGTCTCAAGTGAACGCCGTTATCTGTAAAATACAGACCCAGGCGAATGATCCTAAACTGCAATTAGGGGTGAAACATGGAACTGAACCCAACAGTACACCGGACGCCTAGCTTCTGGCTTGGCGTGGTGCTATCTGTATTTGATGCTGTCTACGCTTTCTTACCAGTAGCGAAAGACGTCATTAGTGTTGACCTATTTACCCAGATTAATCTGGCACTAGGTCTGGCTATCGTCGTCGCGAGATCTATCAAGCAAAACTTCCCAGACTAATGAGCGCTTTGGTTCTTGAGCAGTGGCACTTCCTGCTGGATGTGGCTCATCTTATCAACTATTGTGTTGATGAAGGGTGGGTCGCCACTGGCGGGGAGCTCCATCGTACTATTGAACAGCAGAGACTATACGTGCAGCAGGGCAAGTCTAAGACGATGAACAGCAACCATCTGAGACGCTGTGCCATTGACCTAAACTTCTTCAAGGGTGGAAAACTGATCTACGACAAGGCAGAACTGCAAGCCGTGGGTGACTATTGGGAAAGTTTGAATCCCAAGAATTCGTGGGGCGGAAATTGGACAAGTTTCTTAGACGTGCCGCACTTCGAGCGGCGGCCGTAGTTCTAGTGTCAGGGTGTGCAACGCTTGATGTAGAAGAACACAAGCGCGCCATGCAGTATGTCTGCGAGTCTGGCGGTGGCTGTATTGTTGTCACAAACCGCGCGCTGCTAATGAACTTACAGCGCGCTTTTCTAGATGGGTACAGCGCCGGGGAGCAGGCTGGCGCGGTGCCGGGGCCACGGGGGCTGTAGCCCGTGGCCCTCTAGCACGCTCTAGAACAACGGGTTAACACGTGCTCCTTAGCGCCCTAGACCCCAGCGTCCGCGAGCACCAGCGACGAGCGCCAGTCCAGTGCGGCACGCATCTGTGCCTCCTGACTTGCTTGCGCTGCATGTAGTTCGTAAGCGATACTAAGAGCTTGGCACCTAATCAGCTTGCGGTCTACCCTATGCCGGTACAATTGCGTGCCGTCTCCGTAGTAGCCCTCACACTGCCACACATCGTCGGAGTGTGTTTGCACGAAGTCCACGCTTGGGCTCATGGCTCCGCCTGGAGGCTTAGTAGGTTCAGCAGACTCCATGGACGCCAGTAGCGCCTGTGCTTCAAACAAATCGTATGTCTTACCCTTGAACACCAGTCCAGTGATCACTGGGCCTGTCTGTTCACCACCCTGTAGCTCAATGTACTTGTCCAGATAGTGACGGGCCTTCTTCAAGTCCTCCGTTCCGTTCTTCAGCCACGCTCGTTCCACATACTTGGTGATATTGGCCTGAAAGTAGTCCAAGCCAAGCCGATGCGCGCGGTCCCAGTGTTCTTCTCCACCAGTTTTGTAGTGGTTTCCACCCACTTGCCTGTCATTTGCGCTCATGTTTCACTCCTTCTGTCAACCCACTGTTTGAAAGCCAGCACCCAGTCATTGCTCTGTGGCATTTGCTCAATGTTTTTGCTGATGTCAAGTCCTTTCTTTCGCAGAAGATATGCATCATACAGTGGCCGCGCAACTAGCTCGAAGAATTGCGTGGCGTACAGGTAGCTGCCAGACACCAATTGCTCACAGTCACTTGTGAAATCTTCCCATGTCTCCCCACTTTCGAACAGTGGCCACGGGTGGCATAAGTTCTGTGAGTAAAAGTCAAATTCGTAGCTGGGCGGAACTCGCAGGAAATGCTGAACTTGGTAGCCCTCAGTGTAAACGTGGAAGTTATTAGAAAATTGACGGTATTCCCCAATTGGTATGCCTACAGCACGGGCTATTAATTCCATCAACATGCTCATGTGGACCACATTGGCTCCGTAAGCACCCCACAACATATCATTACTGCGGTTGCAGACAGACATGTTCAGTTTGCCGCCACGACAATCAAGGTATATGTGAGTGTTGCATGGGACATCTCTTACAGGCGCGAGTTGATCCGCTATTGGGTCCCACATACCGATTACTACGCGCCGGCTTTCCCTGTTTTGTCGGAGTTCAACAATTGCATTGTAGATTTGATCCATGCCGAAATGCGTGGCCCAGCGATACCCATAGGCTCCGTGCTGGACGCCATTAGGCTCAGCGTAGTCTGCGAATCGCTTGTTAAATTGCAACAGCCATTCAACGTGATGCTGCCCCGCCAGCATCCATATAGCCTCCATCAAATGGAACACTGGGTTGGCGTCACGTACTGGGTTGAAGAGAACACGTTCTTCCGGATTAGTGTAGGTTGTGACTACGGGGCCAGGGGCGACTAGGACTGGCCCATTGCGTGATGGTTCTTCAATGCCTTCCGTTCGCAGATGTATGAACCCCTCCACAAAGGCCTCGTTCACATTGCGTACTGTTATACAGTGTATCATGATTGTCTCCTGAACATGCGTTGAAATAGGTGCGGGTGTCTAGTGGCAATGCTTAGAATTGAGTATGTGTGCCTCATGTCACACCACTAATCTGTCAATTAGACCAGAGATGCGCTCGCACACAGTATCAGTACCGAGACGAAATTGGGTGATCAGCTCACTCAACGGGCAAGATGTCGGCACGCCTGATTTAAGGCTCTCTTTAGGCTTTTCTGGTGGAGCTATTTGCAGTATCCCGCCTACTTCGCATCTTTGCAACAATCTTTCAAATTGTCTGCTAAGATTGCCAAGCGACATCTGTGTTGCATCAATTTGCATCTCCATTTCAGTTTTCTCGCGAACGACACTTCCTCCGTTCCGTTCTTCAGCTACTTTAATTTGTTGCGCTCTTTCGCCTGGATAGCTCATCATGAATCCTTTCGAACAGCCAGCATTTCATCTCTGGCAAATTGATGAAGTTGGGCTTCTGAAACAAACTGCTTCATGACCCAGTCGTCGGGGTTCTCGTAGTAAGTCACAATTGTATTGATGGCCGCACCCCCGTGAATTAGCCCCAACACGCGAAGTTCACCTCGCAGGGTATCTGTTTCTGACATGACCTCCCTCCTTGACTCTTACGTACTTTGAAAATTCGCACAGGCAGTTTTGGAAATCCTGCATACCTATACGTGGCACTCTCCTATCAATTAGCCCCTCCATACACATCCATGCCTCTTTAATGTCGTTGGCAAATGTTCTAGCAGCAATCTTAGCCCCGTAGAACGCTTGAAGCCCCTTTAGGCTACCAGGGCCAGGGGCGCACCACGTCCACCAGTCTGGAGCGGTCTGAAGGGGGTGCCCAGCCGTGTTCTTAAGGTCTGCTACTACCTGCGCGGCTAAAAAACTGCCGAGGCCGTCAATGTAAGTTAGTTGTCTGTGGCACTTCTCCAAAGTAATGGGCTCTTCCCATAGCTCTCCGCGCTCTTGCACTGCCTGCACCACCCAGTCGATGACATAGTCAATTTTGTCCATTGACTTACCACAAGTGCTGATTGTATAAGCGCTAGTGAACACCTTTTCACCTGCCGCACGTCTGTCCTTCAAATTCTTCTTAATTGTTTCTAAGTCTAGTATATCTTGGTTGATATACTCCAGAGTTGGTGTGTAGTTCACCATGCGAGCTAGCACAATTTCCCAGACTTCGTGGTGCTGCGGTCTCCAATGTTCAGCCAGCCATCTTGTCACAGCGTCATCTTCACGATGAACGTTGCAGTAACGAACTGTCCCCATGTAGGGGTCGTTGCTCCAGCCGTAAGCCCACAGATTATCTCCTGGGTTTTCCTTTCTTAGTTTCATCTTGTACCGCTCGTTTATCCAGTACGCCAGTTCCTCTATCCTTGTCATGATTTCCCCTTTCTTCCCAGATAGCTTTCGTTGTCTCGCCCAATTGATCCCATGTAGGGTGGCACCCGTAGGTCGCCTTCTCATACATTTCCTTAGCAGTCACAGTGCCGACTCCCGTGCTTTCTTCCAGCTTACCACTACATCCGTGCGAGTGCCACCACCCCACGCCCCTTTCGTGGCCTTCTGGACCACGCGGACAAAGCCGTGGTGCAGCGCTGCCAGCTTGTGCGCTGCGGCGGTCTGGAGGGCTGGAGTACGGTATGCACTGCATCCTCCAGGCGCGCCGCTACCCCCAGCTTGGTTGCTCACCCAGTTGTTCAATACACAAATGTCTGCACCACTTCGCAGGATGCTCAGAGCCACATGGAAGTCCTCCATTACTTCAACTTTGCTGAAGGTAATGCAGTGTTTCTTCAGGTATGACCTGCGGAATGCTAATACGCGCATAACTCGTGTGTTCAGCACTATTTCGTCAGTCACGCGGTTGCCACCTTCGCGAGCACCAATGCCGACCATGGGGTGCTTTTTCAGCGCTGCTTCTATATGGTCAAACATGAGATAAAAGTCACCATGTATTGGCTGCCGGAACTTTGTTCTGTCGTCATCACGGCGCACGGCGAAGTGTAGGTCATCGTCCAGCATGCAGACCATGTCACTTCCAAGCATGTCATAAATGATATAGTCACGTGTAGGCCCAATGGTCTGAATACCAGCAGGCAGAATGCTGCGGTTCACACCAAGAAATCCAATTTGGTCGTATTCGTCTACCTCACGTCGCTGTATAACTAGGTGTGGCGTAATGTTGTCATCTATCAGTGCGCGAGCCGTGTGCTGCTGACTCCACGTCGCACGACCGTACGTGGGTATGAGTATGTCCATTATATCTCCATGTAAAAACGGCCCCTTACGGGGGCCAGTCGGCACTTACTTTGTAGCCCGCTATATCCAGCCATGGATCACAGACTGGCATGTTCTTACAGGCCGAGGATAGACGTGCGTAACCTCTTGTTCAGTCCACCATTTCGGTGTTGGCATCAGCCTCCGCTTCAGCATCCTTCTTAGGAGCAGAAGCGGACCCCTTACCACCGCGGCCAGACAAGGCTTTTGGGGCCTTTTCTACCTTTGGTGCACGTTCCTTCGGCTTGATGATCTCACCGGGGTCGTAACCGTCAATGCTGATGAACCCGTGGCCCGCGTCATACACGAGGTTCGGAGTCGCTTGGCCCTTTTGGGGCGTTGCATCAACGGCATCACAGAACGCACCGACCGTCATGCCATCCTTGTAGCACGCGAACACTTGGGAAGCCTTGCTGCCAGGACGCTTGGGATTGTCTTTGGAGAGCAGGTGAATCTTCGCAGTTTCCGCCACGCCACGTGGGCCGCGCATCTTGGCAAGAGGAACTTTGGCTTCCTTGGCCGGGGCGCTCTTCGGGGCTTCCGCAACAGCAGCGATGTTCTTCGCCACTTTGCCCATTTCTGGGCCAACTTCAACCTTAGCAGGTTGTTTCTTGGCAGCGGCCGTCTTCGCTGCTGGTTTCACATGGGACTTGGCCATTCTTCATTTCCTTTCAGTTGTGGTGATTGACAAGTAGTGATCGCTTGCAGTGTGGCTGGCAGGCTACTCCAGTCCGTCGTCCTTCAACGTAACTTTTCGCAGATGACGTTTCTGCTATCCAGCCACTGTGCAAGCGATCGCCTACTGTTTAAAGTGTGCTCTTATCCAGGAGACACGCCATTGGGGGAAACCCTAGCGCAATTCCTTAAGTAGTTTCATGAATGACTGCTGGTTTCTATCACGAGAATCAAGCACTTCCAGTACTCGCTCGTCTACAGTATCTCGTGCCAGTATACGATGGACAATGACATGATTTGATTTATTTCCGGATCTTCTTACTCGGTCAATCACTTGCTCATAGTCAAGCAAGCGCCACGTAACACCAAACATTGCGATATGGAAACAGTTATCCTGTAGCCCATCGATCCCAAGAGACACCGATTGAGGTTGGCCCTGCACGGCTGGTAAAAGTCCTTTAGAAAACTTCTTGATGTACAACGAATCGTGGCTCGGCGAACCAGTGCTGATGCAGGGAATCTCAAGCTCACGAGTAATGCGTTCGCGATCAAAACCGAATTCAAACGTGACGAGACAGGGGTCACCTTGAAGTTGTTCCAGTAGGTCTGTGAGTGCTTGCAACTTCTCGTCATGGACTTCTGTATACTGCCCAACTTCTTCTGAGTGATAAATGCAGCCGTTCGCAATCTGGCGACACTTTGAACTTGCAACCGCAGCATTCGCCGCAACCACAGTGCCAGATTCAATGGCTGCCACCATGTCGTCTTCCATGCGTCTGTAATATTCACGCGCAGTCTTGGGGAGTGTAACCCATATGTCATCATACATCAGCTCCGGTAATTCAATGTTGCCTTTTGCCTCCACCACTTGGCACAGTGGCGCTATCTTCTTAGCAATGCGTTTGGCTGCATCCGGCTGCGGTTGCCAGTCATACCATCCGTATCCTGAAGGATAGAAGTAAGCCGTTCGGTAGTGAGTAATATATCTCCCCAGTGATGCGCCTTCGTCCAAGATGTATATCTGCCCGAATAGGTCTAGGAGACTCTTCGGAGTTGGTGTGCCAGTCAGGATATAGCGCCGTGCGAAGAAAGGCACAAACGCCTTCAGCAATTTGAATCGCGCTGTCTGAGGATTGCGAAATTTCGTCGACTCGTCCACCACCAGCATCGAAAACTTGGACTTCAAATACGCCATCCGTACCGGGTCCAGTTTGATCTTTCCCTTCTTTATTTCCGCATTGAATAGCCATGATAGACCCTCTGGGTTAATGACATAAATGTCGTAGTCGTCACTAGCGAGCACTGCTTCTTTCCCAGGGCCATGCATTACACCGACGCGTAGATGACTGAATTCAACGTATTTGTCTTTCTGGTCTGGCCAGACATTGTACGCGGGGCGTATGGGGCAGATACACAAGAGTTTTTGAACGTACCGTTTGTCCTGCAAAATACGGAACGCCATATAGACCACGCTGGTCTTTCCAAGCCCTGGCTTGTAGAGCAATCCAGCACACGCCTGCTGGATCATAAGTTTGACACCAGCTTTCTGATAGGAGCGTGGCTTCCAAGAAGTAGCTGGCTGTTCTGTAATCATCAAACACTCCTACTGTGAAGCCTAAGCCGACGAGTTTATCAATACGCTCAGGCTGGTTTTTCTTCAGGTCTTCCCCACGACGCTTTAGCTCCATGAACACCATTCTGCTGTTAAAAAAGAACTCCTGATCGGGCCAGCCAGTGTTCCCAGCACGGTTGCCCTTTAGGTGCAGTATGCCGTGTCTAACCGCGAACGTAACTGTCTTCTCTTCATCATCCCGTTCTAGGAGATTTTTCATCCAAACTGACAAGGCCCACCCCTGCCCCTGGCAAAATCGCACCACTGGCACCCCTCATTCGGCCGAGGAGCGCAGATAGCGTCATTCTCCATCTGTTCAGCTCGTGATGTCCACTTGGATTTCAACTTTTCGAACCCGGCTTGCCCGCTCACGATAAGTCGTTGTGGCTTCTCATCCGGCAGTTCTAAATAGTACGTAGTCACTTCCACGTCATCGCAAAGCCACGCCTTCATACCGAATATGGCGTACAAACTCCTCTGATCTTGATGGCGCGCCTTGGGGGTGCCTGACTTCCATTCCCCGATACGAAGTGGACCTCCAGTCTCACACCGCACTCCGTCCAAGACTGCAATACACCATGCAAATCTTGACTTTGGGTCGCAGAGATACCACTCACGATCAAACCCAAGTTTCTTTTCGCTGTGTCGTGAACCATTTGGATGGTTACGGTAGGCGTCAATAATGGGGATATATTTATCGTGGACACGAGCCGCTTTCTTCGAACCAAATCTGGCATTTGGGTCTCCATTCTGTGCGTAAGGTAATTCGATCTGACCAGTGATGTACTTGTCCATGCGGTCGTGCATGTCCAGCCCGCGCGCCGCTGCTGGGCCGGGTGGTAGCGTTGGCAGACGCAAAATAGACTTGTACTTCCACTTTGCCGGGCACTGGTCGTAGGTTTCCCACTGACTAAAGCTCCAGCGGAACGGTCTTACTTCGGCGTCCATTAGAATACCTCTCGGTCATCTGGCTTGTAGTTCACAGCGGGTTCGCCTGTGTTAGGAATCACCTGTACGCAGCGGTCGTCCCATAACTCAATCATCGCCATGTCTTTCTGGCACACCACAGGTAGCGAACGCCCAAGGTGTTCAAGACACCACTCATGAATCCAGTGGAACTGCTGCTGAGCCATTAAAATGGAAGCGGAATCATTTCGCGATGGAGCCACGCGCGCTGTGAAAATACGTACGTCTTTTCCAGCCTCAAGCCACGACATAACCCTCATTCTCATTTCTTCCACTGGCTCACCGATACCACCTCCGTCTTTTGGTCTGCCATCCCACCCATAGTACTCAGCAAGTGTACCATCAAGGTCCACCCCAATCCAGCCTTGTCTTTTTTCGCAGCGAATTTCTATTCTTTCCTTCTGGTTCATATCCACTCCTTCACGTCTGCCCAATTAGCTCCTTTGTATCCCTTCGAACGGAAGGGCACGTCAAACCTGTCTGCATTCATAGCCGTGCGTAGACATACCATGGCACGTTTATCTTCTTCCGCTGGCGCAGACATATCAAGTTCGTCATACACGTCAGCTATCATCATGTCATCTGGTCCACGAGTGTTTTCCCACGCAATCATGGCGTCTTTAGTCTGGTCCGCTGCGCTACCTTGAATTAGATAATTCAGTAGCTTGTATGAGAGGTCACGATCGGGATTAGGCTCACGGTAATACTTCCGTCCACCCCATGTAACGATTGGGGTGCCGTTGCGACCGCACGTTCTTGTCTCATTTGCAAGCCAGCGCACTTCTGGGAGTGCTTCGTAGTAGGCGTTGCGGGTATTGGCCCCCTGCACTGGGTCAACGCCAAGAGCAATAGACAAATTATCAACGCCTCTACCATACATAATACCGAAACCAGTGATCTTCGTATGCTTACGAGTAAGCTGTATGCCCGTGTTGTCAAGAATAATCTTTGAGACGGCGACGTGGGGGTCAGTGGTTGGGTCGGCTTTGAATGCTTCATAGAGCTTACCTTCTGCAAAGTGGGCCAGGATACGCATTTCTTGTGCGTCGAAATCTCGCTTCAACCAGACATGACCTTCCTCTGGAAGTAGGTATCTTCGGCAGTAAATTATGTCTGTTAGTTCTTTGAATACCTTTTGCCGCCGAAGCGAAGCGAAGTACTTCTTGATTTCCTCTGGGATATCTAATTCTTCGAAATCATTGGGAACGTTTAGCAGGTTTGGTCCTTGACAGGATGGCCTACCCGTGCGCGTGCCGCTAATGTCCCCATCCGCTCCGCGATTACCACGCACTTGGTTCCATTCTGGGTGTAACCTACCCCCTTCTGCGTGAGCCTTAGCCATCCAAGGCTCAGCAAAAGTTCCCAGACATGTTTCGAGAGCACCACGGTACGCCAGATGCGAGTAGAGCTTAGTATCCCTGATATTGCCAACCAGGTTTTTCCGTGCGACTGAGCGCTTACCAGTGGGTGTGAGAACCCAGTTCGTGACTTGACCTGCTCTATCAAGAGCTTCTGCCAGTTGGGCATCCTTGCTAAGCTCGAATTCTCCCAGCCTCGAGAATATGTAATCATCTGATATTTTCTGCGCCGCGCGGTAGACCGCAGTTTCACGTTCAAGCCTTTCCATATCAACACGAACGCCACGTTCACTCACACCATCGAAGATAGGGCGGCATTTCTGTTCGCGCCTGTACGCTTCAGCCATGCCATTTTCAACAATCTCGGGATAGAGTCGCTGAAACAGCGCATACGTGCGGTCGGTGTCACCGCAGGCATAGCGCCCGACCAATTTACCTGGCGCAAGACAGATGTATGCGCCCCAATCCTTCGCCGTTGCTTGGGTGACATGTGCGAGAATCCATGCGCGTAGCTCGTCTTGCTCCTCTGGCGCCCAATTGAGTACACGTTCGGCGCTAGGCTTGAGCGAAAAGCTGGGCGCGTAGGGATCGGATAGAAATAAGAGGTAGACAGTGTCATGAAAATTCTCCGGGACTCGTTTAACCACTTTAAACCACTTACGACTGACAGCAGCTTCGAATGGCGCGTGGTGCGCGAGCCATTCTTTATGTAATTTTAGAGAAGCGATGAGATGAGCTCTACCTTCTTCCCAAGTGCAGTTGTTTTCTGTAGGGTGACCCCATGCCCAGTAGAAACTGGGCTGGCCGTCATTTTTGATAGACACTCCAACAGGTCGTGGAGGATTGTGTATCGGGTTGCCGACAATGCCTTCTGTTTCGTAGTCAAATGTCAACACGGACGAACCTCTCTTCCATTCTCTTCTGCTCTTGCACGTAGACAATGTCGTCAGTGTCCAACATACCTTGATAGGCATATGCGGGCACCCAGTCAGCTCCAGATTTTAATTTACAGTTTTCTGCTGATGATACGATCTTATAAGTTTTCCGAGTGATCATGTGCTTTACAAGATCGCCACGCTTAAATTCACTCATTTCATTTCTCCAAGAAAAGACGCCCCATCGCTGGGGCGTGAACATGGCAACACGAACTCCTTACTTACCCTTGAACTTTGCGGGCTTCGCCTGTGCAGCTTTCGGATTTTCCTCTTGGAGTACAGCTTCATCATAGGGCGTGAGTACGATACGCATGGCATCGTCAAGCCTGCCCATGATGGCGCGAATAACGTCGGCGTCGTTGATTGCTGTCACGGGCGTGAACGTAACCTGGAACTGAAACTTCGGATGCCGCACTACTTCAAGCGTTGTGATCACTGTCCACATAGGCCGTGCTAATGATGCATTCAACACGTTGACGTAGTTGCCGTAGTTCCCCACTGAAGTGACCGGTACATCAATCACTGCTAATTCGGCTTTCTTGATAGCATCAACTGAGGCAGTGGCATCAGCTGGAATTGCTATCAGCCGCCGCGTTTCCTTGCAAGCCTTACCACGGCTACCAGGACGTGGATCACTCCCCCACGCATTCTTCGGGCAACCTAAACAGGTTTTGTTAACGGGTTCCTTCACGTTAGCATGCGGCACCATGTCAGGCGCTTGGCCCTCTTTGTCAGGTGGCATCAGGGCGAAACAGTCAGGATTGACTAGTACACCATCTTGAAACGGCTGGCTGTACCAGGTATTCCGGAACGCAGCGGCCAGCAAGATTACGTCAACCTTGTTGTTGGGGATAACACCGCCATTGTAGGTGATGATGCCCCCTTTCAAGGACATCTTGCTAACATTTGGCCTTTCAATAGCAGCAGCGGACTTGGCGTGTTGGGCCAACTCTGCAGCTAAATCCGCCGGCAATGCGACCGCTCCAGAGCCGCTGCCGGGCTGGGTAGCTACGGCAGTACCGGGTGTGGGGCTTTTTGGGGCTCCAGTGGCCTTGGACGCGGCCGGTTGGCCTTTAGAAACAGTGGGCATGGTTACTTTACCTCGCTACTAGTTAACTTGTAAACAGGGAATTTTTCGACACCAGGAACAACGACGTCATCTTCCCAGCGTTCCTTGCACGCTGATCTGCCCGGACGTCTTTCGAGCAAACTAAAATCTTTCGTTTCCAGTATGAACGCGTAGAAACTGTCCCAGTCCACAACGTGAGGTTCGTACGTAGGCTCTAGGCTCATGCCTACGCGCACGCGCGCTCCACCAATGGCGGTCAGTTCTTGCATCCGCATTTGCTCAATCAACAATGCATAGGCATTCTGTTCACGCTCCTTCAGTTTCATTGCTACCTTGTCGGCAGCGTAGCGATCTTTGCGGGTGGCGAACCAGTCGTCAGCCACACTGGCGAGTTGTTTCGCTGTCAGCTTTTTCTGCTGGCTTGATTGGAGGACATAATCCTCAAGATACTGTGACTTTGGTTTGTCCATGCAGTTCTCCTACGAGCATTGAAAGAAATGATTCTGCTTCACGAATTCCGTCTTTATCGGCTGGGCCAAGAACAAAAATCTCGCGAAACAAGTGGGTCAGGTTCGGGCCTACCTGCTGGTAATCGGCGCTTAGTATGCGTATGTCGTGGAATGTAGGACCTTCCTCGTCCGTACTGGGCGTGTAGTCAATCTGTAAAAGAACCCCAACTTGATCATGAATGTGCATCACTGGTCTTACCTCCTGAGGCGCATGTACCCCCATGGTACGCTTGTCACATGTGTGTGTGCAAGCGTATTCAATGGGGCTTGCTGGTCGCTTCTTCAGGTGTAAGCGCCACGCGGTATGCCACGATTGTCGTGCTTTCTGGTGATGCAAGGTCCTCTACAGCCACGTCATACGGCATGCCGCTGAGCGCAACACTCAACCAGGGAAAAATCTTTTCCCTAGCTTCACCGCTAATCATCTCAGCGTCCAAAATGGAACGCATACATCCAAGTTGGCATGCCAGAAGGTATGCTAGCCAGTTATCTTCAGCGAGCTCCAGCATCTTTTCTGATGTTGTCTTGTTTCGCTCTCTCCATGAACGAAGCATGTCACTAATCATGGCGTTCATGGCCAGTGTATCCCTAAGGAACTGTGTAGCCTCCTGTCCTATCAGCGGCGTGCAGACACGTGTGATTTGGGCCATTGTCTTGATGGTGTTGCTGAGTGTATTCATTCATGCATCCTAATTGGCGCAGCCGCAACTATCAACACTGGGTATTCTGTCACCCACAGATATTCATCTCTGCCGGAAAAGAAAATACAGGTCTGCGTATTCTCATCATTGCGCACCATGTACGCAATGTTGTCAAGGCAGACAATGCGCTGCTTCGCATGCGGCGTACTACCGACGGTGGCAGTCAGTTTAACAAAAGTGGTCATTTTCTCTCCAATTCTTCAATACGGTGAACTGCAGACATGTACTTCACTTCATTCTCCTTTTCCAGTCATGTAGAGCGTCAACGATGCCATAGCCAAATGGCCCCCAGTCCCAGACTGAAGACTCATGAGCTAATTCCACGGCATCTGGAGTTTTCCCGCGTAGCAATTCTCCCGCTGCCCATGAGTACCCGCGATCGTGATCTTCTTTACGCTGTTCTTCAACAGCACTGTAGAGAAATCTCGTAAACCAGCTCATACTTCCTCCGCTATCGCCATTGCCTCATCCCACAAACCGCCGTTGATCTTCGCCACAGCAGATACACGCTCCACTGGGCGCACAGCACTACGACGTGCGAACATCGCGCTGCGTGTTCCCCATCCGCCGTTCATTATATTCTCCTGGATGCGGTTCAGCATATTCCACAGCGTGGGGTCCTTATCCTCTTCGCGGCGTTTGTTTAGCAGATCGCTTGAGGGAAAGGGGGCCACTGTGTCGCCGTAGCGCAATCTCAGGGCGCGCTCAGCCAATCGTACCTGCTGCCCAGTGTTCAGCGTCAGTGTGCGCATGACACCAATCTTCTCCATCATCAGTGGAAACTTCTCCGTGATGGTCCGCTCCCCAGCTTCCAGTACTTCTTTACTTGTCTGCGGCCCGACGGTATGACGTACCTTGAACCCTGCGATGCCAGTGCCGACCATCATACCATTCGTGCAGATGAATCGGAAATAGCCCGCGTACAGTGAATACGCGGCCGTGCCATCGTGGCCGTTAATGAGAATAACTTCTGGCACACCATCCACGTCTGTCTTCCATCCTGGCTTGCGTAGGCGCAGCATGTGCTTCGTATAGGGGTCACGATCCACCGCTCGGCTGCGCTGCTGGGCCGCTTCAAAGACAGCCCAGCCTGCGCTCAAAAGTGTCTCAAGCGGCTTGATTGTCGGCACGTAGGCATATCTAGGGCCACGGCTGGCGTGCGGCTCCAGAGCAAACACGGCGGGGGCAACTTGCTTGATTGCCTCCAACGACAGCGGAGCGCCAGTGCGAAGCATGCGCGCTGAGTTGATAAGAGGTCTTGCCATGATCAATCCTTCCAAATGAATTGGTTAAACAGCTCTTCGGTGGTCATAATCAACCTCTCATTATGTTGTGTTTGTCAATCGGACGCCCGCGTTGCTTGAACGTAGCCACAGCACTGACAACTGCGTTTATGCCCAGGGGTTCTTTCGCTTCACTACGAATGGACTGATACATCACTGTCTGTTCGTCTTTCTTACCCAAGTAACAAGTCATTGGTACTTGCGCGTAGTGGCTGTTCCACTGCTCTTTGTATTCTTGAAGCATGCGGTTCAGGAAATCTTTTTCACTTATGTTTCTCACTTCATTCTCCTAGTTGACGCGGCATCATAGTCTTCCGCCTTGTCTGCTAAATACACGATTATTCCTACAGCGATGATCAACAACAGCGCTAGTAGCATCCAGAAATCAGCTGGTTCTATCATGAATCACTCCTGTATGGGCACCATGCCCAGCCCCTAGTATGCCTACGTCGGCTAGACATGCAAGCTCTGGTTGCTCCCACGCGCGGGGGGGCGTATGCTTGGTGCATGCACTCAGAAAGTGCACGGCAAATCGCCCGAGGCGCGGCAAACGACTCGGGCGATTCTCACTCAACTAAGGAAAGGGCAGACATGCTTAATGTAGCATGGCCGCTTGCGACGAGCAAGGGCAATTTATGCTGACGTTTCCACAGATTAATGTAGAACGAGGCATACAGTCCGAGATTGATAGTTTTGGGTTCCCAGCGGTACTCAGATACCTAGAAAAACGCGGGATACCCAGGAGTATGCTCGATGATCTTGGTATTAAGATATTTCCTGCTGCTGACCTCATAGCGCGGGCTCGCAATGTAACTTCAGCTATAGATGACCGCCTAGCGGTCATCTTTCCACACTTCAACGCATCTGGCGACTATATTGACTGGTGGTCAGCCCGTCTTGTTGATACTGGACTTCGACCCGTAGTTTCGTCGTTCGCAAATCTTGTTCCACACAAACGTGGGAAGATGTTTTGTCCCCCTAACGAGATGCCACATGCGTATCTACCTCCGACGCTTGATTGGGCTAAACTAGAGGAGGGAGCAAGGGTATACATTCATGAGTCAGCAATTAAAGCTATCAATGGTGCAAGACTCGGAAGGTGGAGCGTCGGTCTCAATGGCGTTTGGGGATGGTCTTCTAGAAAACACGCTGTCGCTCTTATGCCGGAGCTTAGAGATTTGCCTTGGAAATCCAGACGACTTCAACCTGTCATTGTCTTTGACTCTAACGCAGAAGATAATTGGGATATCCAATCAGCGACCGGTAGATTGGCCTCTAAGTTACTTGAGCTCACTGGCCAGCATGCATCGCATCTCTTGCTTCCAAGAGCTCCTGATGGCACCCACTGGGGATTTGACGACTTCTGTGTTAGACATGGAGACAAGATTGCGCTGGAATGGCTTGACTCTGAAGCAACTCCAGTCGCTATTGACGAGCTTGAGCTCCTTAAGATCCAGTTAAATGATGAAGTATGCATCGTGCGGTCACTCGGGCGTATCGCTGAGCAATCTTCTGGCACTCTTATGACTCGAGCAGTCTTTACGGATGTGAATTATGCGCACTACACCGCGTTTGTTGAAGATCATGCAGTCAATGTTCCTAGATTGTGGTTATCAGACAGCCGCAGGGTGGAGGTTGATACACTTACGTACATGCCCGGGAGTGAAAGGATCTCTAATGGTGCGCTTAATCTCTGGCGGGGTATGGTATTGGAGCCCTCCGAGGGTGACGTGTCTAGGTGGATGGCACTACTTGAAAGGAATGTAACGGACTTAGGTCTTCGGAAGTGGTTCATTCAGTGGATGGCATACCCACTTCAGAATCTTGGGGCCAAGATGAACACATTCGTGCATCTCTTCGGCCCTCCTGGGTGTGGCAAACAAGCTATCTTGCATCCGCTCATGCGTGCATACGGCAGCAATGCTGTCACTATTGGGAAAGATCAAATAGCTTCTACTTTCACTTCAATATATGCGAACAAACAATTCATCAATCTTGACGAAATACATGGTGGAACTGATAGCGTGGCACTTTCCATTATCAACAAGATTAAACGACTCGTCACTGACCCTATGTTCACCGTCAATGCTAAAGGTCAGCCAGAGTATCAAGTCCCAAATTGCTCCAACATTGTATCCACAGCAAACTATTCCGATGCTTTACGACTTGACGATGATGACAGACGATGTGCTGTTATCCGCTTCGGTACCCGTGGTGGGCAGTGGTCTCGCGAGGAGTGGGAGGCATACTTCCATTGGATAAATACTGAAGGAGCGTCTGAAGTATATGGATTCTTACTCAGGGTAGATACAACTGGATTCGATCCAATGGGGTGGGCTCCTATGACTGAAGATAAGGTGGAAGTCACACGTGCAACGCGTCGTGTTGATGAGCAGTGGGTCAATATATTGTGGGAAGATCCTGATCAGGTGTTACCACCCATTCTTAAAGGCCGCTGTCTCATGACTGGGTCTGAGCTCGCGCAGTACTGCTATGGTGATGATCCCATGGGGGTGACACCAGCTAAGAAGAATACACTGGGAATACGAATGCACTCAGCCGGCTTCCCTAAGATTACATTGAAAATTGATGGGAGGCCTGAGAGGTATTGGGTTATTCGAAGGCGGGATGAGGAGTGGACTACTGATGGTGCCAGGAAACATCTTGCAACATTTAAAAAGAAAATCTAAGGTAGCAGGTAGCATGTTGGGGGAAGCTTGGCAGTACCCTGCTACCCTGTCCTAGTACCGTAAAATGCGTTGTAAAACAATGGGTTAGCGCTGGTGGGTAGCAGGTAGCAAGTTAAATGGTAAAACTATACAATACGCGAGCTACGTACGAAGATTGAATGATATTGATATGCTTGGCAATATACAGCTAATTTTAGGCAACCTGCTACCTGGTACCCTGCTACCTTTGCTGTTGCTCCCACGCAACAGCAATCCGACCCCACAAGCAAGTCGTGTGCCATCGATCCACTAAGATCCGTATAGATGTCGATCCCTCTCTCCTCCCCTTTCGGAAGTCGACTACGAGGAGAAAAGAAAGGGGGCTTGCGCCCCCTGAGGTTTTAGACCGCCGCCATGTAGCCGCGACGGACCATGTAGCCGATGAACGGCGCCGGCACACTGGCCGTGAGCAGCGCGGCTACCGTGGTCTGACCGTTTCCAGCCGTGACCTGCGCCTGACAGGCTTGCCACCATCTCGCATTGTGCGGAGCGCCGACCTGGTAAGGCTTACCGGTGAGCTTGACCGACTGAATAGCCAGACCACCCCGCAGCGCTACAGACGGCGAGGGCGTGGATGACGAGGCGAGCGCTGGCGCAGGAGCCGGAGCAGTCGACGGCGGCTCCGCAGACACGACAGGCTTTGGGGGTGCGATGACCGTGACAGGACCCGGCTTGGACTGGGCGCGCTTGGTCGCGTTGGAGGACTTGGAGGAAGCCATGATGTACCCTTTTTCGCGACAGACCGGCCGCTGCGGATGGCAGACTAACTGCCCTAACCATGTAATCAAGTTAGTTATAGGCGCTGGCTGCCCGAACAGCCAATGGTATTTAGCTATGTGAAGGTAGCACATGATAGTGATGCCACGAGTATACTTAGTTAACTATGTTAACCACTATCGGAAGCCCAGGTCATATAGCACATGATAGTGATGCCACGAGTATACTTAGTTAACTATGTTAACCACTATCGGAAGCCCAGGTCATATAGCAAGAATTAATGGCCGGGGAGGGTAAGCCCCAATTGCGTCCGAAGATTCCGCTCAACCCCCAGGCACATTTCTCTTCATTTCGTGTTATCTAAATTGAGTACTCTTTTCTTTTGTCTCTAGAGCCCAATGTAGGTTGCTCTACCTATGGTTTTATGGTAGGGTTTAGCCGTTTAAGGATCTGAAAATGGATGACCAAAGAGCTTTCGAGTTGATTGAGCGGCGTGAGGACCTCAAGAATCCAGCTCCAAATGGGCTCACTCGCGCAAGAGATGGGTTTACCCGTCAAGACGTAGTGAACGCGTTCGCCCACGCGTTCACTATGATTGGGGGGACACAGAGGCTCGCGCTTTGGGCCAGCGCTAACCCGGATAAGTTTTATGCCCTATATTCCAAACTCCTCCCATCTACTTCCATCCAAATTGGCCACGGCGGAGTGGTACAGATTATCCATGCCATCGCCCCCACTCCCCTCGATGAGCACCCTGAAGCCGACGTTTCCTCCGGAGGGGACGATCAGGTATAGGGATGGTGAAGGGCATACTTTCGAGATATGGCCAGACTCTCCCATTTACCTAGAAAGATTAAAATTGTATGACTACATTTACAGAGATGGTAAGTGGGTTGATCGCAACGGCGACAGCCACACTGGCCTCGTGTGGTAACTACAATCACACGCTCGCGCCCGCGCGTGACCCTAAGGTAGTGTGCGCGGAGAATCTGGGAACATGGGAAAAAGAAATACCTGAAGCTGTCGGCGCTTGCGTGAATAATAATGCAGATTCACAGTAACTACCGACCTAGAAGTCACTTCATGCCGTTCCATCTGCGAACGCAGAGATGGGCTATACTCGTCGCCCACAGACGGGCCGGGAAGACTGTAGCGGCAGTCAATGATCTGGTAGAGAAGGCGAGTTACAATACTAGGGAGGCTCCAAGGTACGCGTATATCGCCCCACTTCTGAAACAAGCGAAGGCGATCGCTTGGGAATACTTGAAAAAAGCTGCCGCACCGTTCAATCCTAAGATAAGTGAGGCGGAATTGTATGTCGAATTATCGGCGTTGCCTACCTGCCCAAGAATTACGATCTACGGGGCTGACAACCCTGATTCATTTCGTGGGCTGTACTTTGACGGAGCAGTCCTGGACGAATTCGGGAATATGGTGGTGTATGTCTGGAAGGAAGTCTTACTCCCAGCACTCGTTGATCGCCGCGGCTGGGCTGTTTTCATGGGAACACCGAACGGTCCAAATCACTTCCGAGACTTGTGGTATAAGAATCTGAAAAACGACAAGTGGTTCACCACCATGTGGAAGGTGACACAGACAAATATCATTCCCATCGAAGATTTGGAGGAGATGAGAGAGTTGATGGAGCCGGAGGAGTTTGCACAAGAAATGATGTGCGACTTCGAAGCTAGCGTACGAGGAGCAATCTATGCAAGACAAATGGAAGCCGCTTCCACTGAAGGTCGTATCGGTAACTTTCCCATTGATACGGCCGCTCCAGTGGACCTCACAATGGACTTGGGTTTTAAGGATGCAGCTACGATGGGATTTGGTCAGCGAAGATTCGACGGAATCTTACTCGGTCATTCGTATGGTGACAATTTCAAGCCCATCGCAAATTACATTGTCTACGCTAAGGCTTTCTGGCAAGGATCAAGTTGGCCGGAGGCTACAAGAGTCCGAGAGGGCCCCCGGTATATTCCCGGGAATATATATCTCCCCCATGACGCCAAAGCGAAGACTTTGCAGACGGGTAAGGCGATCATCAATCACTTTCAGGCCGCATCCCTTAGACCGAAGTTGGTTCCAAAGCTAGACGTTATAGATGGCATCGCGGCTGTTCGATTGACGTTCCCGCAGATTTACATTAATGAGCCGGAAAATGAGACATTCATCCTGGCAGCGAAGACGTATCATCGCAAGTACGATGAAAAGCTGAAGAGATACGAAGATGAACCGGTACATGATTGGGCTAGTGATTGGATGGATATGTTCAGATATATGTGCATCATGATGAACCCGAAAGTGGTCGCCATGACTAAAGCGAAGAGGAGCCGCATGCAGGTATATCAAGGTGATACCCCTAGTGCGCCGGCAGGCGTAAGCTATGGCTTTTGCTTGGATGATCTTTGGGACCTTAGACGGAGCAGACATGCTTAAATTCCTTTTCCCCCTTCTTTTTCTCTTACCAGCGTTTGTATGTGCGCAGGATCGTTGGGTAGGAGACGACAAGGTCTGGCACTTTGGTGGCTCTGTCTTCATAGGAACTCTGGCGTATACAGCGGTTGAGAGCAAACCTATCGCCTTTGGTATTGCGATGGGAGTAGGATTATTGAAAGAGATGTCCGATCGAAAAACTACTGGATTCAGCTATAAGGACCTAGTGTGGGACGCTGCGGGAGCGTATCTTGGTGTTCAGGTTGGTGCGTGGATGATGCAGGCGCAGCGTGGCGGAGTAGTAGTTAGCTACAGGATGGAGTTCTAAATGGCCGAGGCAACTAACAATCATGTAGAATACACTGCCTTGTGGTGGTTACAGGAGATTGAAATAGTTGAAAAATACCTTGATGATAAGTGGAGAAGATCGGGTGACGATGCAGTCAGGCGTTATTTGGACGACCGTAGTGACGACAACGTCTTAGACGACGAAAAGCGCCGAAAATACAATATTTTCTGGGCTAATACGCAGATTATCAAGAGCGCGTTGTATGCTACAGCACCGAAACCGGCTATCAAACGGCAACACGATGACCAGAAAGATGACATTGCGAGATGCGCAGCATTGATTCTGGAGAGAATAGTCAATTTCGGGCTAGATAAAGACTCTAGTGATATGCATGCGGCGTTTAAGTCAGCTGTAGAGGATCTCTTAATACCTGGCTTGGGCCAAATCTGGCACAGATATGAAGTAGAGACGGAGCTGACTCAGCCAGTTCTTGGCACTGATGGCAGTGAGCTCGCCCCGGCTGGCATGCGGATCATTGATGAATCCGCCCCCACCGATTACGTGCATTGGCGTGATTTTTTGTTCTCCATTAGCCGTACATGGGGTGAAGTATGGTGGGTAGGACGACGTTGCTGGATGAAAAAGAAACAGTTTGTAAAGTTTTTCGGAAAAGAGAAGTGGGAAACAGTTAAGTCATCTGCTCAGGCTAAGATAAGTCGTGGAGACTTCCTCCCACAGGGTTTCACGAAGGGTCGGGTGGAGGTTTTCGAAGTTTGGTGTGAGGACACCAATAGAGTTTACTGGCTTTGCCGAGCGCTCGAGGATTTTTTACAGGATCCTATTGATGACCCGTTGAAATTGGAGGATTTCTGGCCGTGCCCAGAGCCTGTACTCGCCACGCACACGACGAACGCGTTCGTTCCACGTACTGACTACTATATGGCTCAGGACCAGTACGAGGAACTGGATATTCTGAATCAACGTATTGCTATTCTGACTAAAGCGCTGCGTGTTGTCGGTGTTTACGACAAAACTAACGACGAATTGAAGAAATTGCTCACTGGCGGTGAGTTTAACATGATCCCTGTGGACAACTGGGCAGCATTCGCTGAACAGGGTGGTCTGAAGGGACAGGTGGACTGGTTTCCAGTCGAAGTAATCGCTGAAGTGCTGGAAAGACTGATGGTTCAGCGCCAATCGGTTATTACTCAAATTTACGAATTAACCAGTATTAGTGATATCCAGCGTGGGGCGTCCAATCCACGTGAAACGTTGGGCGCGCAGAAGTTGAAAGCGCAATACTCGTCTGTAAGACTTCAGTTGAAGCAACAGGATGTTGGAAAGTTTGTCAGACACTCAATTCGTCTGAAGTGTGAAATAATTTGCAAACATTGGCAACCGGAGATAATTAAGCGTGTCAGTCAAATCGATCAAACGGAAAGCGCACCATACGCAGACCAAGCGATTCAATTGCTCAAAGATTTTCGTGCGAGCCAATATCGTGTCGAAGTTGGAGAAGAGACCCTCAGCCTCGCGGATTACAACGCTGAGCGTGAACTCCGTTCCGAATATCTCGTGGCAGTGGGGCAGTTCGTGTCTCAAGCCGGACAGATACTGGAAGTTGCACCCGAAGCCGCTCCATTCTTACTTAAGATGATTTCCTGGGTGACCGCTAGCTTCCGTGGTAGCAGTGATATTGAAACTATTCTCGACCAGGCAATTCAGGTCGCAAGTCAGCCACAGGGTGAGAAACCTGACCCAGCTGTCGTGGAAGCACAGGCTAAGAAAGAACTGGCTGCAATGCACGAAGATACTGCGAAAGCGATTGCCATGGGTAAAGAAGAAACTACGCGAATGGTGGCCAAGATGCAATCAGATACACAGAAGGAAGTGGCTCAGCTGAACAATGGCACGAAGCTGCTCATTGAACAGATGGCTAATGCTATTACCAAGCAGAGCGAGGACAACAAGGCCGCTCAGGAAGGCATGAAGCTCAGCATGGATCAAATGTCTCAACGCGCGCAGCAGGCGCACGAGGCGTTGATGCAAATTATGAGCGGCGCTCAAGAAAGTGTCTTGCAGAGCCAGCAGTTAGCTGGTGACGGTAGCAGTGAGTTGAAAAATATCATGAAGGAGCTGATGGAAGTTATGAAGAAGCCTCGCATTCGCGTGCCTGAGCGCGACAAGAAGACAGGTGATATCTTGAGCGTAACGGACAAACTAGGAGATTAATATGACGAAGCCTAATCGAATTCACGCAAGTATTCTGCGCCCGTTGCCGGGCAAAATTGACGAGTTCATGCCGTTGTGGAACGCTCGTCTGAAGGTTGAAGAAGATATGTCAGCCACTGGGCTGAGCGTAGCTGAGAAGGAGATATTGCAGCTGGAACATGAACGTCTGAGCCGAGAAATGCGCCCGTTTCAATACGAGAAAGCGAGAGCTATTGGCGAGAACCTGGTTACAAATTTAGGTCGTAATCACATTCTTGATACTTTCTGGCGCGGGTCGGCTTACACGCAGACTGTGAGAATGGGTCTAAAGGGTGCTGGTGCCGCTGCGGCGGGTGACACCCAGGCGTCTCACGCTAGCTGGTTGGAAGTGGGTCTGGCTAATGCTCCTACGTATTCTGGTAACCGGAAAGACGTTACGATGGGAGCGGCTTCCAGCCAATCTAGTGTCAGTCCACAGCAGTCGTACTCAATTACGAGTACTGGCACGGTGGCTGGTATGTTTATGAATAATGCTGGTTCTGTAACTAAGGACGACACTACCGGAACATTGGTGAGCGCAGCAGATTTTACTGGAGGTAATGAAGCTGTGGACAACCTCGACACGCTCTTAGTGACTTACACATTTAACGGGTGAAATGATGGCACACATTGCAATTTTCGTAGGTTCAATTGGTAATGGTGAGAATGGAACACTGTTTATTAGTGGTGAGGCGCGGTTGAGCGATGGTGGTGATGCTGTTCCGTGGGACTTGACCGTAGCGCATAATGCCCTGGCGGCGACCATCAACACAGCGATCAAGGACGCAGCGATCGCCGCAGCCGATCTTGCTGGTCATGAAGCGGTAGGCGCGCTGGACAAGAAGACACTGTACGCGGGCGCGGTGGGGCTGTGACCTATGTGGACGTTGCCAGATAAAGGTGAAGCCTTTCACGACAACCAAAGTATTCTGTTTCAGGAGTATTTGGATGTTGTGATCGCCGCGTTCGGTGGCTCTGAGTTCGTAATTGGTGGGTGCGGAGTTACCGCTCAAGGTTTACCGGACATGACCGTTGCCGTGGCAGCAGGTGCAGTCAACACGAACTACAAGCCAAAGACTGTCTCTGCTGGCAACGTCACGATCACAGCGGCTGACGCGACCAATCCGCGCTTCGACCTGATCGTCGCCAACAGCGCTGGCACGAAGGCGGCGCGCGCCGGCACGCCCGCTGCTAACCCGAAGCCACCGGCCCGCACGGCAAACGATGTCGTCTTGGCCGTGGTCTACGTGCCCGCCAACGACACCACGATCGCGTCGAATCAGATCGTCGATCTGCGCGTGCAGCCGCAGGAGATCTCGATCTCGCTGGAGTCGGACTTTGCTGTCACGTCGTCCACCGTCGCCGAGGTCACCGGGCTAACCATCCCGACGGACGTTGGCACCTTCATATTCGAGTACTCGATGCGGGTGCAGTCAGCCACCGCTACGGTGTCCATGAAGGCCGCGGTCGATCACTCTGGGACAACGACAGAATTCGAGTACCGATTTGAGTTTCCGAGCCAGGGCGTCACTGCTGCGAACGGAGTTATCGACCAGGAGACGAACGCGACGACTGGCTTCATCCTAGCTCAAATGTCTACGCGGGTGAAGAACACCACGCTTGGCCCGATGACCGATGTGGACACGATCAACGCCGACATCATGCTTGTCATCAAGGGGCGGTTCATCTGCACGGTCGCAGGCAATCTGAAGTTGATGTACGCCTCGGAGACAGCAACCTCCACCACGCTCAAGGCTGGGACCGCTCTAAAGCTTACTAGGGTAGGGTGACATCATGACCGGCCATGTTGTCGGGTCATCACTGAGTTTCGTCGGCGAGTCTTGGGTAGGTGCGAACGACGCCGCAGTCTCGACCACTGACACTACTGCGCAAGTAGTTAAAATCGGCCCGAAGGGGCAGATCGCCGGTGCCGGCACGACGATGACGCTGACGCTGACCGGCTTTACTGCTGGCAACACTCTCGTTGCCGTGATGGCGTGGAATGAGGCTGGAGGGGATGCCATTCCTAACAGCATTGGCGGTATGACGGCGACGCAGGCCGCAATAGCAACGTTCAGCACAACTAAGTCAGCAATTGTCTACTATGAGAGCAATGTCAGTGCAGGCGACAAAAGTGTCACAGTAGTTGGTCCTAGCAACGCGACGTGGGGAAATGGCAACTTAATTGAGTTGTCCGGTGTTAAGGCATCACCAATAGTCAATGCGGCTGGTACGTCCACTGGCACGGACGCCCGTCCGGTTTCTGGCAAGAGCGGTATCATAACTGAAAAAGGCATTGCTATTGCGGTGCTGTGTTGCGGAGGGAACAACGCTGCCGTTGGTATTGATCGTCCTGAGTGGTACATCAACGCGGGTATTGAGCAGGATTCTAATTCGTCGATAGGCTACTCGGCTGACTACCGTAAGATTAATAGCGAATGGATCGGCCAGAAGGCCGAGGCCATGTGGGGAGTTCTTACTGGCACTGAGGAATACGCTGGCACTGTCGTAATTTTCGCAGAAGCTGCTGGCGGAATTGTCACTACTGCGTCTGACACGAGGACCTTCAGTGATAGTGCTGTAGCTTCACTTTCACACGCTGCTGTTGCCGCTGATACTAGGACCTTTAGTGACAGCGCGGTCGCTACTACTGTGCGAACAGCAGTTGCCGCTGATACGAGGACCTTTAGTGACAGCGCAGTCGCATCTCTTTCGCATACTGCTGTTGCTACAGACACTAGGACCTTCAGTGACAGTGCGGTCGCCGCTAGAGCGCAGGCTGCGGTAGCAGTAGACTCTGTAGCATTTAGCGATAGCGCTGTATCTAGTTTATCACACACTGCTGTTGCCGCTGATACTAGGACCTTCAGTGACAGTGCTATAGCTTCTGTTGTCCTTGCGGCAATAACCGCTGTAGCGGCTGACACAGTCGTATTTAGTGATGCAGCTACAGCGGCTAAAGTTCCTGGTTTCGTACCAGCTATATTTCATGGTGGTTTGCCGAAGCCGCGGCGTGGTGGAAAACGATACAAGAAAGAAGAGGAAGTTGAGAATTCGCGCAACAAGATTCGTGAAGAGTTAGTAGCCGTGATCGCCGCTCTGTATCCTCAACCTGCGCGAATTGCGCCCCCTGCAAATCCACTGGCGGCAGATTTGCCAGTCGTGGGGCCGCAGGTGTATGCTGCACTAGCTGAGGTACGCGATCTAATAGTGGCGCGAGCTGATGCTGATAAAGTGACGCGGGCTATTGAGAAGGCTAAAGTGGAAGCCAAGGCTCGCCTACGCCGCCGTAGGGAAGAGGAACTACTTTTACTGATGGAGTAAACTATGGTAGAACAGTCATTCTTGAAGGCATACGGAGCGCTGCGCACGTTGAAGCGTATGAGAGAGTTACAAAAGGAACACCCATCTGCTCAAATAACTGCCCAAGTGTCTGAGGCAGAACGGCAATGGTACCAGTATTGCAGCGAAATGTTGAAGGTGCTGGAGAACAAAGATGCCGACCTATGATTACCGCTGTGCGAAGTGTGGTAAAGAGCACAGCGTTTTTCAATCTATTTCCGCTTACATTAAAGATCCCATTAGACCATGGTGCGTACATGATAATCAATATTGTCTGATGGAAAGAAAGTTGTCTGTAAATCCGCAGATGTCTGGGCTGGCAAACGCACTCGCTGGAGATCGTCATTATGACGGTATGCAGGCCACAGATGGCACTGACATTAGCTCGCGCACGAAACATAGGCGGTACATGAAAGAGCGAGGTCTTACTACTGTGGATGATTTCAAGGAAACTTGGAAGAAGGAGGCTGCTGAGCGTGAACTGCGTCGTGTGAGCGAGTATCACGACATGGATCTCCGTAAGGAGATCACAGCGCAAGTAGAACAGGCTGTAGCTAAACCAGGAGATTGATATGCCACAAGACATGCGTGACGACATGGCCGCTGCGTTTGCAGATTTAAGCAAAGGAGATGATGGTGGCCAAGAAACTACCGGCTCTCCTTCGGCTATTGGTGGAGAAGAACACGATTTTAGACAAGAAGTCGCAGTCTTTGACGCCACTACTGGAAAGGAAATTACACCCTCCTCCGAACGTGCACGGAGTGATGATGGACGATACACACCCAAGACCCCCGCACAAGGGCAGGTTCCTGCGGATAAGGAACCGGCTAAAGAAGGGAAAGTGACATCACCGGCGCCGAAGCCAGCTGAGTCGCGTGCTCCAGTTAGTTGGAAACCCGAGGAACGCGAGCACTGGTCAACAATCAAGCCGGAAGTGCAGGCAACCATTGCTAGACGAGAACTTGAAGTTCAGCAAGTGCTGAGTGCTACGACTGAGGCACGAAAAACTTCTGACGAGTTTCACCGTATTACTCAGCCGTATGAGGCTATGTTTCGCGCTGAGAATGCCACAGCTATGCAGGCAGTGGATGCTGTGCTGAAGACCGCCGCAGCGTTGCGCGTAGCTCCTCCTGGCCACAAAGCTAGCCTTATCGCCGAAATGATTGTCAACTTTGGTATCCCGCTAGATTTGCTGGACAAAACGCTGAGCGCAAAGTTGCAGCAGCAGCGTCCGCCGTCCGCCGAAGTTGATCCTCTGGTGGGCTTGCTGGATAACAAGCTGAAGCCAATGCTAGATTTTATGGAGCAATTTAAGCAGGGCCAGCAGGCTCAGACAGCTAAGACACAGGAAGAATTGTCAGCCGAGTGGACTAAGTTTGCTTCTGAAAATGAGTTCGCTGCTGATGTTCAAATGGATATCGCGGCACTGCTGGAAGCTTATTCAAACCAAGGACGCAAAATTAGCTTGCAAGACGCGTATAGGATGGCTACAATGGCGCATCCGACGATTTCGGAATTAGTCCGAAAACGAGAGCAAGCAAACGGGTCGGCCCAGCAAACCGCAGCGGCCCGTAGAGCGCTTGAAGCAGCGGCCAGCATCCCCAGCAATGGTGGAGCACCCTCGCAGGGCGGTGAAGAGGAAGGTGACGGAAGTCTTCGATCAGCCATTCTGGCATCGATGAAAGAAGTGGCCAACCGACGGTAATACACTTCATTTTCCTGGAGGCCATCATGGCATTCCCAAATGTGAGCGATATCATCGCCACCACGATCGAGAAGCGATCGAAGAAGATTCAGGACAACGTGACCAAGAACAATGGTCTGTTGGCCTACATCAAGGACAAGGGTAACGTTCGTACATTCAGTGGCGGTTCACTGATTTACGAGGAACTGAGTTTCGCTGAAAATGCGAATGCTGGCTGGTATTCGGGCTATGACTTGTTGCCGGTAGCTGCGCAGGACGTGTTGTCTGCTGCTCAGTACGACATTAAGCAAGCTGCCGTGCCTGTTGTTATCAGCGGTCTTGACGAACTGAAGAACGGTGGCCCTGAGCAGATGATTGACTTGATGGCCGGGCGCATGGACGTAGCTGAGTCTACGATGATGAACCTCGTCGCAGCCGGTATGTACAGTGATGGAACGGCCGCGGGGGGTAAACAAATTGTTGGCTTGGACCTTGCTGTTCCTGTAGTGCCGACCACGGGCACGTATGGTGGCATCGACCGCGCAACGTGGGTCTTCTGGCGTTCCCGCAGCACCACGATCGCTTCTCTCACGAGCGCAACCGTGCAGCCTGCCATGAACGCCATGTGGGCTAACTTGGTCCGTGGCATGGACCGCCCCAATTTGCTGCTGATGGACACTCTTTGGTGGACACAGTACATGGCCAGTCTTCAGGCTCTTCAACGCTTTACACAGTCTGAAGTTGGTAAGTTGGGTTTCCCGACCATTAAATTTATGGACGCGGATTGCGTTCTGGATGGCGGCATTGGTGGATTTGCGGCAGCGCGGACGTGCTTCTTCCTGAACACCAAGTATCTGTATTACCGGCCGCACGCGCGGCGTAACATGGTTCCGCTGAGCCCTAACCGGCGCTATGCGATTAACCAGGACGCTGAAGTGCAAATTCTCGCGTTTGCGGGCAACATGACCAGTTCCGGTTCCCAATTCCAGGGCCGGCTGATCGCAACTGCCTAAGGAGGGCGACATGGGTTACAAATTCAGTTCCCCAGGCATGGCCGGTTACCCGAACATTGAGCGGAAGCTCGCGGCTGCGGCCGGTCTTGCATCTGGTGTCGTGCCGGGCATGATCGCGCAGGCAGATGACAAAGTGTTCGGTGGTGGTGAGTTCATTTTCGCTCGGGCCAACGGCGCTATTAGACAGTACGGCTTGTGCGTATTGACTCCGGTCTGGGACGCCACCAATCTGCTCTACACGATCAACGCCACAGAGTGCCCGAATACGGCTAACCTCGGACGTGCGCTCGCGGTGGCGCAGTGTGTGGGCGCGATGGCTTCCGGTGAGTACGGGTGGTTCATGTACTCTGGCAACACGCCAGTGAATGGGACTGCCACGGTTGCTGTGGATACCACCGCAGGCATCACTGCTGCTGGTCAGATTGGCGCCAATACCGCGGGTAAGCAAATCTTGAATGCTCGCGTCGGCGGCACTGCTACTCGGACCCTTGCGAAAGCGGCCACCGGGTTGAACGGTGATACACGGATAAATGTGGTCACGACTGATGGCTGGTGGGTCGGTGGTTACTTGTCTGGCACTGGAGTAGGTGCATCGGCTATCATTGGGGACATTGACCCGATGGGTAAGTACGTGATCGCGACGGTCGCCAACTCGGCGGACATTGCTGGCAGCGTTACTCAGACGGACAACAACGCTACGATCTTCTATAACGTGTTGCACATGAACCGCGCGTTCGCGCAAGGTGCTATCACCTAACTTGAAGGGGCTTCGGCCCCTTCTTGACATGGCTCCAATCTCGGGGCCATTTCAAGGAGAAACTTCATGGCGCTTGAAGAACTGGACTTTGACTACCGCATGCAACAGTCTGCTGAGGCGGATAAGAACCTTGCTGTGCGTTTTTACCTTGAGCCTCTGCCGGTTGACGGTTCTCTAGAGACCGAGGGTAGATTGCTGTTCACAGATGTAGAGTTCGTTGAAATTCGTGTGCGTGGTGACCGTAATAACTGCGTTCAGCGGCCTGCGCGTAAAGATGACCAAGTTCGTTGGCGTGATGCATATCGTGCGTTTAAGGCTGGTGAAGAAGAGTCAATTACTGGTACACCGCTGAAGGAATGGCCTAGTATTTCCCGCGCCATGCTGGAAGAGTTGAAGTACATGGGTTTCTTTACTGTGGAACAGCTTGCCAGTGCTAGCGACTCTGTATGCTCTAAGTTTTCTGGTTTAACCACCTACAAACAGAAGGCTCAAAACTTCTTGAAGTACGCAAAAGAAGCTGCACCGATAGAGGCGCTGCAGAAGATCGCGTCTGATGCGAAAAACTCTCTGGAAGTTGCGGAGCGTAATCAGAAGGAAATGGCTGAGCAGATCAGCAAGCTGACGGCGCAAGTCGAAGCTCTTCAAAAGAGGAAGTAATCCGTGGCAACCTCCCAGCGCCGGTCAACAGGGCAGGTTCTTGTTCAGCAAGTTATGAAGGGCATGAGTATGACCGTGCCCACAACTATCGCTGGGGACACAGATAAACGAACTCAGCAGTGGTGGCAACTCGCTACTGAAGTTGGCCAGAAACTGGCCATGGGTCAGCATAAGTGGCAGATATTGTCCAGAGATCACACCATTGTCACTACAATCGGTGTAGATATCTATGTTCTTCCAACGGACTTTGATGGCTACGTGGCTGATTCTTCGTGGAACCGCTCTAAGCGTCTTCCTGTCATTGGCAGCATAGCAGAGTTTGAATGGCAGATGCTAAAGGCACGCTTGCTTAGTGGCACGTCGTTTACAGCACTGTTTAAGGTGCAGAATGACAAGGTGGTGTTCTACAATGTGCCCACTGCTGTTGAGACAATTGTGCTTCCGTACACGAGTCGCGGGTGGGTGAGGGATGCAACTGATGCAAATCTCTACAAGGATAACTTAGAAGTTGACAACGATATTGTCCTGTATGATCCTCAGTTGTTCAAGACTGCGTTGAAGTTGGCGTGGTATGAGGCTAAACAATTTGACACTACCAAGTTGCTTCGTGAGTACGCTCGTGTAGAAGCTGCTGCTAAAGCAAACGATGTTCCTGGGCGAACCCTGTCCATCGCCAAAGGGTCCGACTACCCGTATCTCGGCGTGTTGAATTTGCCGGATACAGGGTATGGTTCGTAGAGCCCCAACATTTCCTGCGCGTGCGCAGATAAAGACCATACCTGCTCCCAATGGCGGGCTGAATGCTCGTGATGGGCTGGCAGCTATGCCGGAGACAGATGCTGTAGTCCTAACTAACTGGATTCCAGATGCTGGTGGTGTTCACTGCCGTAAGGGGTATAGTGAATGGGCGATAAACATGCCTGGGAATGCCGCTGTCGGCGGCATTCTCCCATACTTTTCGTCTACTACATCGTTTCCTGGTGGTTCATTTCTAATAACCCCGACAACTATGCCGGGTAAGCTGTTCGCGTCCATTGATGCTGGCATCTACGAGATAACAACTACTACGAGTTCCCCTACGCTGTCGCAAGCTCTGTCTGCTGCGGCCGATGCCGGTTGGATGAACAGCACAATGTTCACTAATTCCGCTGGCACCGCGTATATGCTGGCGTGTAGTGAGGCTGACGGATATTTTACATATGATGGCACTACGTGGGTGAAAGTCACGCTCGGCGCTGGTGGAACACAGGTATCTGTAACTGATCCGACAGTGTTCGTCCAGGTGCTGGAGTGGAAAAGTCGGGCGTGGTTCGTTGTTAAGAATACTACTAAGGCAGCCTATCTGCCAGCCAGTGCTGTTTATGGTGCGGGGGCTTACTTCGACTTTGGCCCTATGTTCAAGCATGGTGGGCATTTAGCTTATCTTGCTAACTGGACTATTGATGCAGGTACGGGCATTGACGACTTGTTAGTGGCGGTGGGGAGTAATGGTGATGTCTGTGTCTTTAAAGGAACTGACCCAGCCTCAGCGTCTACCTTTGGACTCGTTGGAACTTGGTTCGTCGGGCAAATCCCAGTGGGACGTCGCGCTTTTACTCAGTATGGTGGAGACCTCGTTATCTCCAGTGCCGATGGTATCTTCCCCATTAGCTATGTCACTCGTGGTGGTGCTGACTTTCTTGTTGCCAGCTCTAAGGAATACTCCTCCAAGATTAGACCATTGATTGGTACTGATCTTCGTGCTAGTTTCACCCAGCGCGGCTGGCAGATGCTAGTTCACCCCAGTGAGCGTGTAATGCTGGTGAACGTACCTGACTATGGGTCGTCGCAGCAACTGCAATACGTGATGAGTACGTCACTAAATCAGTGGTGTAAGTTCAGCGGAATACCTGTGTATTCACTGGGTTTCACAGCTGGGTATATGTTCGCTGGGACTACCACCGGCAAGGTGCTTCTTATATTGAACGGCCCGCTAGATAATGTAGCGTTTGGTGCTGCTCCGTCGTCGGGTACTCCTATTGCAGGTACAATCATGCCTGCATTTAGTCACTTTGGTACTCCAGCGCTTGAAAAACAGTTCTTGCTGGTACGCCCGGTATTCACTGGGTCAGCTCAGCCTCAAATATCAATTGACGTCGCTGTGAATTATAAGTACAGCGTTCCTGCTGGGTTATTGCCTGTGATTGTTAGTGCGGGATCACTGTGGGGTGTCGGGCTGTGGGGGTTCGGTGTATGGGGCGGTGGCACCGAAGTATTTGCTGAATGGGCGTCGACCGGCGACGTTGGGTTCGCTGGCGCTGCTACGTTAGCGACACTGTCTACGGGTGATACAGTTTTGGCGCATATAGATTACGCATTTCAGTCGGGGAATATCTTGGGGTAATTGTCACTGACCGTTCGTGGCTAGGCCCGTTTATGGAAAAACGGCTGGGTATTTCGTATAGTGCAGATTTTCGTGGTATTGGTGTTAGCCGTGATGGATTGTCTTTGGCTGCGGTAGTGGCATACAATGGCTTCACCGGGCGCTCGTGCTTCATGCACAGTGCCATTGACGACCCATCCGCAGTCAGTCGAACATTCGTCCGGGCAATTTTCGAGTACCCATTTGTTCAGTGCAAACTGGTGGAAGTGTTGGCGCTGGTGGACAGTGCTAATACCAGAGCACTAGACATAGACAAAAGGTGTGGGTTCAAGGAAGTTTACCGTGTAGAGGACTCAGGGCTGGAAGGTAAGGACTTGATCCTGCTTCGCCTTAGGAAATCTGAATGTAGATGGCTGAGGAATACACATGGGAAAGAAATCTGCTCCGCCGGCACCTGATTATGTAGGTGCTGCAAAAGCTACTGGCGAAGAAAATAAAGAAAACACAGTCCAGCAAATATACGCGAACCGCCCCGAGATAAATACTCCGTGGGGTAGCCAGACATGGAATACGTCTGCTGGCATAGACCCATCTACGGGCAAGCCGATTACCGAGTGGGCGTCTGACATAACGCTTAGCCCTGATCAGCAAGCTGCGTTGGACGCGCAACAGCGTATTCAGATGGGTCGGTCTGCAGGTGCAGAAGGTCTATTAGATCAGGCTACGGGTGCTCTTGGCACTCCAATGAATTGGGATGAACTACCAGACCGGGCTAGCCCACTTTCGCAGTCTCTTAGCTTGCAGCGCTCATTGACACGGTCACCTGGTGATTGGAGGCAGCGGGCGCAGGACGCAATCACTAAATTGCAACAACCTCAGTTGGATCGCCGCCGAGCAGCAGTTGAAACTCAGCTTGCTAATCAGGGCATTACCCGTGGTAGTGAAGCCTACAATGCAGAGATGCAGCGACTTAGTGACGAAGAGGCTCGTGCGCACCTTGCGGCAATTGGAGAGGGCCGTAGCGAAGACCAGATGCTATTTGGCCAGGATTTAGCTAGTGCTGGTTTTGGTAATGAAGCTGCCATGAAGGAGCTTCAGGGTGGGGTGCAGGCTGGCGCATTCAATAATGCTACACGCGGTCAGGCCATTAGTGAGCAGCAGGCTCGGCGCAATCAGGCGCTTAATGAGCTGAATGCGCTGCTCACTGGGCAGCAAGTGCAGAATCCGCAGATGCCAAACTTTCAAACGGCAAGTAAGGCACAGGGCTTCGATCTGACTGGTGCTATGAACGACCAGTATGGTGCAGCGATGGACGCCACTAATGCGAGGAATGCGCAGACACAGAGCACTGTGTCTGGTTTGGCAACTATTGCAGCGATGTATTTCTCAGACCGCAGGTTGAAGAAGGACATGAAGATTGTTGGTATGCTACCTAATGGAATTTCCATATACCAGTATAGGTTCGTTGGGCAGGAAGATATGCACTTGGGCGTGATTGCTCAAGAAGTGCAGCGCGTAATTCCTGATGCTGTGCATGCTGACGCCAATGGGTTCCTTAAAGTTGACTACAGCAAGGTGCTGACATGATGACTCCAGAACAGATGGCTGAAATACTTCGGCTAGGTGGAATGAATGCCGAGGCGGAGCCAGCAATTCAGGCTCAGATGGAACAGGCGAAGTTTTTGCGTGGTAGACAATTGCCGCAGCGCAGCGCTGGGCGTATGCTGATGGCTCCAAGCGTACTGGAGAGTATTGCGCACATTGGCGGTGGGGCGCAGGGTGGCATGCTGCGCAATCAAGCACTCGCTGGGCAACAGCAGCAGGCGCAGCGCCAGCAGATGCAAAATCAGATGACTTTAAAAGCCATACTGGCTCAGTCACCTCAACCAACTTCTCAGCCAACTGGCGGAACAGGGCTTATGCCTGGGCAACAGAAGAGACCATTCGGTTATGGCGGACTATAACCTCGTTTCTGGTACGCCAGAGCAGAAGCAGATGCTTCTGGCTGAGTTTCTACGTAGTAACGCGCGGAACGCTGATCCACGTTTGGCTGAGGCCAATGCGCAGGCGCATCGTTTTGATCCCATGGCGGCTGTTTTGCAGATGGCTAATAATCCAGGAGCAGCGAACGCTGCGGGGGCAATGGCTAAGAGTGCCGCTTCCGCTGGAAAGCCGATGCAACTTGGCTCTCAAGGATTTGCTTTGCCACAGACAGGTGAGTTTATTTCGTCTCCTATGTTTACTGAAGAACGTGATGAAGCTAGGGCTGCCACTAGGGAAAATCAAGTCGCGCGGTTAGACCAGCAGAAAGAGCTTGCTAAAGAAAGATATGCACTTCAGCAGAGTATGACCACCATGCTTGAACAGGGTCGCAATGATCGTGCTGCTGACCAGCGTGCTCTTCGCATGTCTTTGGGAGCGGTGGCCGCGGGTAGCCGGGCTGACCGCGAAGCTGACAAGGCCGAGGAACGCAAGCGTGCTGCTGCTGAGAAGGCTGAAGCCTTGCTGGACAAGGAAACTCGCATTAATGTACAGAAGTTGTCAGCATTTGCAGACAAGAAACAATTGCCGCGGTTGATGCAGAGCGGGCGTCAGCTTCTTACAGCAATCAATGCTGCCGGTGATAAAGAAGTTCCTGGGCTATCTACTACTGAACAGGTATTGGCACGTGTCCCGTTTGGTGACCGTAAACTGTCTAAGGAAGCGCTTGATAATATGGGTGCATTCCAGGGCATAATGAATGCTCTTACTCGCGCTGACGCTGGCCTTTCGCAGACACAGGGTGAAGTATTGCGCCAGCAGCTTGAAACGTTCAACAAGCCATCCACTAGTGCCAAGACTCGCGCCACTATTTTGAAGACGCACATTCTTCCAATGCTGGAGACTTCTCGCACTGCCGTGCTAGGCAGTGCAAACGAAGATGCACGGAAGGCGTACAAACAATTTCAAACAGAAACAGGTGGTGATCCAAGTTGGATGGACCCGCTTGATATTAATACCGTTTCTGCAAAACCAGGCCGCATCAGGTACGATGCGCAGGGCAATGAAGTTACTGCAAAATGATTGAAGCTGAACTCGCTGATGGCACTGTGCTGGAGTTTCCGGACGGCACAGACAAGGCTGTAATCCAGCGTGTCGTGAAGCAACGGCTGGGTAAGGCTGTACCTACCCCTGCGGGCGCGCCGCTTGCGGCTCCAGCGCCGTTTGAGCGGGCTGGAGGTTTGGGTTCTATTAGCGCGGGGGTAGCTGACGCAGCTATTAGGGCTAAGATTGGTCTGAGCCAGTTTGGTGAAGCTGTGATGCCGCAGTACCGCGCATTGCGCCAAGCTACTGGCGCTAGTGCTGAAGAGCAAGCTGTTCTTCGTGAACAGGAGGCTGAGTATGAAGCTGACCCTGAGAAACTTCAGCGTCTTGGTGGCAATGTCGGTGCCAATGTTCTTGCTACTGCGCTTCCTGGTGCAGCAGTCGCGCGTGGAGCGACCAAAGCGGCGTCTGCTATTCCCAGAGCCCTTTCGTGGTTACGAGGACCTACTGCGTTCGCTGCCACAAGTGGAGTTCAAGGACTTGCATTGAACCCAGGTAAGGGCGAAACACTGCCCGAACAGTTTAGCAGCAAAGCTGGGTCTGCTGGCGAAGATGCTATGTGGGGCGCTGGAATTGGCGCTACTGGCGGAGTGCTGAAGAGAGCGCTAACGCAGTGGTTCAAGCCATCTGCTGAAGCCACTAACTTATTTCGTCAAGGAGTTAACCCCACACTTCAACAAGGCACTGATAGCCGGGTTGCGAGGTTCATTGGCGGGCTGACATCTGGTGCTGTGGATGTGAAGCATCGTCAAAACCGTGAAGTAATTGATGCTTTGCTGAAGAGGATTGCCCCCGACGTAGACACAAAAGAGATGAATATCCCAGAGAAGGTTGCTATCCTACAGCAGAGATTCACTGGTCCAGGCGGCGAATTCGAGCAGGTACTGGGTGGTAAGAATTTCCCAGTAACTAATGCTGCTAGGAGTGAGCTCTGGCGTGAAGCTCGTGGCCCGCGTGGCACTCAGCCAGCAGCGACGGAAATGGCCACGGAAGCTATGTCAAGAACTGGCACAGCACTGAACGCAATGAATTCAGTGTCACGTATGGGTATGGCGAAGATGCAGGAATATCAGCGTCTGTTGGACGACGCTGTTGCCAGTTTCAATCCTAAGGGCGGAGAACTTTCTGCGCAAGCGCATAAGAATCTCGCTCGGGCACGCACTAGGTTTGATGAAATGATTCGTGATCCTGCGCT
>Ga0180085_1000016_pt1 | contig 43055 bp, 19 predicted proteins | sample EasRiv730_16_10D_FD_123013 | JGI IMG/M metagenome (GOLD analysis project Ga0180085, IMG submission 123013) | Soil microbial communities from meander-bound floodplain in the East River, Colorado, USA - East River metaG ERMLT730_16_10D | ecosystem: Environmental > Terrestrial > Soil > Floodplain ... | reverse complement strand
CGCTTCAGGTAATGCCCTAACTGGTTGGCCCGCCGGTTCAGCTCCCCATAGGTCACTTCCCGGTCTTCGCACACTACTGCCACCGCCTCCGGCCGTCGTGCCACTTGGGCCTCGAATAACTCAGCCAGACCGCCGTCTCTCGGGTACGCTCGGCGTGTGTCGTTCCACTGCTTAAGCTGACCCCACTCCTCCTCTGTCAGCAGTGGCAGCCGTGACAGCCGATGCTCTGGGTGCGCAGTGATGCTCTGGAGCAGGAGTCGGAAATGCGCAAGCATCCGTTCCATTCTGCCGGTTGCAAAGAGACCCGTGTTGTATCCCAGCGCTACCGTCATTCCAGATTCGGTTTCCGCCACCGACAAGGTGAGATCGAACTTCGCCTGACTGCTCCGGATTCGAAAGGGACTGACGTCAAGTCCCGACAAGACCAGTTTCCCCTGAGGAGCGTTCTGCAGCACAAACATGACCTGCACCAGCGAATGGCGGCTCAAGTCGCGTTCGGCTTGGAGTTCATCCACGAGCCTCTCAAAGGGAACGTCCTGATGTGCGTAGGCTCCCAACGCCACTCCTCGCACCCGGCCCAGCAGTTCAAGGAAGGTTGGATCGCCCGACAAATCCGTCCTGAGAATCAGGGTGTTGACAAAGAATCCAATAAGATCTTCAGCCTCTTGTCGATTGCGTCCCGCAATGGGAGAGCCAACCACAATGTCGTCGCGGCCCGTATAACGCGAGAGCAGAAGCTGAAACGCCGCGAGTAGCGTCATGAATAGGGTTGCTTTCTCGCGACGGCAGAGAAGCTTCAGGTCTTGAACCAACTGTGGCGGCAGCTGCATTCGCTGGCTGGCTCCCTGAAACGTCTGGATTGCAGGTCTTGGACGATCTGTCGGAAGTTCCAGAACCCTCGGAGCGCCCGCGAGATTCTGCTTCCAGTAGCTTAGTTGCTTCTCAAGGACCTCCCCTTGAAGCCATTCCCTCTGCCAGATTGCGTAGTCCGCGTACTGAAGGGGCAGTTCTTCCAAACTCTCCTCTTTGCCAATCAGGAAACTTTGATAATAGTGCGACAGCTCGCGCATCAGGACGCTCAAGGACCAACCGTCTGAAGCGATGTGATGCATGACCAACAGAAGAACGTGTTCTTCGTCCGTCAGTTTTATCAACATCGCCCGCAACATCAGGTCCCGCGCCAGATCAAACGGACGGAATGCCTCTTCAGCCAAAAGACTTGAAGCTTCTTTCTCTCGCAGCGGCTCGCACTGCGTCGTTAGATCGCGGACTCCCAATCTCAAAGACCAATCTTGCGCGACAACCTGAAAGGGCTCACCGTTAATGTCACCAATCGTCGTCCTCAACACCTCGTGGCGCCGGACCACCGCCTCAAGGCTCCGTCGCAGGCACTGGATGTCGAGCCGTCCGCGAAGTCGGACTGCCATCGGAACGTTGTAAAGAGGACTGCCGGGCAGGAGCCGGTCAATAAACCACAAGCGTTGCTGAGCGAAAGAAAGGGGCAGCGGCTGGTCTGCTTTTCGCATGGGCTGAATGGCAGGCACTTGGAGCTGCTTCGAATCTTCGATTCGTAATGGCATCAACGACGCATGCTTGGACCGTTCCCCTTCCTGAAGATTCTCGGCAAGACTCTCAATGGTCGGAGATTGAAATAAACTTGCCAGAGAAACTTGGGCTCCAAGTATCTTTTCGATTCGAGCGATCAGTCGAGTCGCCAGAAGGGAATGCCCACCCAGTTCAAAGAAATTGTCCCTCACGCCAACTGGCCGGCTCTTTAGCAACTCCTCCCAGATTCCGACTAACGCTGCCTCAATCTTGTCTCGCGGTCCAAGGTAGACTTCAGACGGCCCGCTCTTTCCAGAAACCGCTGGCAGGGCCCTCCGGTCCACCTTCCCGCTCGGAGTCAGCGGCAAGGCCTCCAAAAACTCATAGGCCGAAGGCACCATGTGGGCCGGCAAACTTTTGCTCAGAAAAGTTCTCAGCTCTCTAGGATCGCATGAGCCTTCAGCTTGCCGGACAACATAAGCCACCAGCCGCTGCTCGCCCGGAACATCTTCCCGGACCTCCACAACCGCCTCCCCCACCGCGGAATGTTGAGCCAGCACAGATTCGATCTCGCCCAGCTCAACACGAAACCCACGGAGTTTGACCTGGTGATCGGTACGACCTAGAAACTCAATTCTTCCGTCGGCTAGATAGCGGGCCAAGTCACCTGTCTTGTAAAGCCGACTTGTCCCATCGCTGCAAAATGGATTCGGAACGAATTTCTCAGCTGTCAATTCTGCTCGATTCAGATAGCCGCGAGCCAGGCAGCCTCCGCCAATGAACAATTCCCCTGGAACCCCAATCGGTACGGGAGTAAGGTGTCTGTCCAGAATGTAGACCTGACAATTGGCAATCGGCCATCCGATGGGAGGACGAGGCTCCCAACGACTGGTCGGGCCAGACAGAGGATACGCAGTAACGACATGACTCTCCGAAGGCCCGTAATGATTGTGAAGAGAACCCTCTCGGAGTTTCTCAAATAGACTAAGAATGTGCGGCGTAATAATGAGCTGTTCGCCTGCCGTGTACACTTCTCGCAACGTTGAAGGCAAGACGTCGCAAGACGCAGCTTCCGCCATGTGTTCCAGCGCAACGAACGGCAGAAACAGGCGACTGATCCGCTTTTCCCGAAGAAAATGCAAGAGGGCCAGCGAATCCCTCCGTATGTCTTCGTTGACTAGAACAAGGGATCCGCCACTACACCAGGCTGAGAATATCTCTTGAAAGGAAACATCAAAACTGAGTGAAGTGAACTGAAGAGTTCGACTTGATTCCTTCGAATTCGATAATTCGCGCTGCCAGATGACCAGGTTGACTAGTGCCCGACGAGTCATGGCGACACCCTTAGGTCTGCCAGTCGATCCCGAGGTGTAAATGACATACGCCAGGCATTCCGGGAGAGCCTGATGTGTCAGGTTCTCCGCACTCTGTTTGGAGACGGATTTCGACTCCGAATCTAGACAGATGACCGACCATTTCTGATCCGGAATCCTATTGCGCAGCCTCTGCTGCGTAATGACGACTCTCGGATGGGCATCAGCCAACATAAAGGCAAGACGGTCCTCGGGATAAGCGGTGTCCATCGGCACATACGCTCCACCGGCTTTGAGAACACCTAACAGAGCCACCATCGTCTCCAGGGATCGCTCCATGTACAGTCCCACCAAGACGTCCGGCCCTACGCCCATTTGCCTTAACAAATGAGCAAGCTGATTTGCCCGGCCGTTTAGGTTTGAGTACGTCAGCGCTTCCCCCTCAAATTCCACAGCCACAGCATCTGGAGTTTGATCCACCTGGGACTCGAAGAGCGAGGCGAGATCCCAGTCGCGTGAATGTTCAATCTTTGTTTGATTCCATTCATCGAATTGCTTTTCTTCTGCTTCCGTCAAAATAGGCAGGTCCGAAATCCGCCTTCCCGGTTGCTTCACAATTCCGTCAAGCAGAACCTCAAAATGTCCCAGCATCCTCTCGATCGTTGCGCCTTCAAAGAGGTCAGTCGAGTAGGATAGTCTTGCAATCAGTCCCGGGCGTCGCTCGGTTATTGACATAGTCAGGTCGAAGTGCGCTGTCTCCGTTACCAGTCGCACTCGATTCGCCTGAATTCCAGGTAGTTCTATTGGCGACCCAGGAGCATTTTGAAGCACGAACATCACTTGAAAGAGCGGGTTGTGACTCAAGCTTCGTTCAGCTTGAAGATCTTCCACCAGTCTCTCAAAGGGTAGATCCTGATGTTCATATGCCTTTAGCGCAACTTCCCGCACGCGGCGTAGGAGATCCAAGAACGTCGGATTTCCCGATAGGTCTGTTCGCAAAGCCAACGTATTAACAAAGAATCCGATGAGGTCTTCGACTTCTCCTCGATTGCGCCCTGCTATCGGAGAACCCAAGACTATGTCGTCTTGTGCTGTCCAGCGGAACAGCAATACCTGGAAGGCCGCTAACAGCGTCATGAATAGCGAAGCTCTCTCTTGGAGGCTCAATGCCTTTAGACTCTGGGTAAGCCCCGGGGATAGTTCCATCTGTTGGCTTGCTCCCCTAAACGTCTGAACCGCCGGTCGAGGTCGGTCGGTCGGAAGATCGAGACCAGTCGGAACACCGGCCAGCTGTCGTTTCCAGTACTCGAGCTGCTCATTGAGCACCTTCCCTTGCAGCCACTCCAGTTGCCACTCCGCGAAGTCTGCGTATTGAATGGGCAGCTCGGGCAGACTGCTTGCGCGCCCGGTGATCTCAGCCTCGTAAAAGTGCGACAACTCTCTCATCAGGATGCCCATTGACCAGCCGTCGGACGCGATGTGGTGCAACACCACCAGAAGTATGTGCTCCTCACTCTGCAGTCTGATCAGCGTGGCCCGAAGCATCAGGTCACGCGCCAAATTGAAGGTTCGTTGTGTCTCCGCAGCCAAAAGCTTTGAAGCCTCGGCCTCTCGTTCCGCTTCGGGCCTCAGGCTCAGGTCGTGTAGTTGTAGGTCGAAAGGCGCATTCTCCACAACGATCTGAACTGGCTTGCCCTCGAAGTTTTCGATGATTGTTCTCAAAACTTCATGGCGTTGAATCACTGCGTTGAAGCTTCGCGCCAAGCAGCGGACATCCAGCGACCCCGAAAGCCGGAATGCGGTCGGCATGTTGTAAACCGGGCTACCTGCCAATAGCTGATCCAGAAACCAAAGGCGCTGCTGAGCGAACGAGAGCACGGCCGGCCGATCGGGCCGGCGCTTTGGGTGTAACGAAGGTGTTTGCGGCAGGGGCTTGGTTACGGCTGAAAGCCTCTCTTCCAGAAGGGCTCTTTGGGCTGGAGAAAGGCTTGCCAAGCGCCGTTGGAGATCATTCATATAGACGGTTAACCCTGATTATCCTGGGCTCTCGGGACTTGTGAGATTGTGCCAGGATCGCAGATAAAGCGGCCAAGTTGGGCGTCTCGAACATGAGTCTGAGGGGGCACTCCATGTTGAGATCACGCCGAATCCGAGAGACTACCCGAGTCGCAAGCAAAGACTGGCCGCCCAAGTCGAAAAAATTATCAAGAACACTGATATTTGCAACGCCCAATACCTCAGACCAAATTCTTGTAAGCTCCGCCTCAATGGCCGACCGCGGAGCTACATATTGCCGACGCGTTCCGCTGTCGACAACCTCAGGCGTTGGCAATGCCTTTCGATCCACCTTGCCGTTGGCGGTCAGAGGAAGTCGTTCAAGAAAAACGAAACTTGTGGGAATCATCGCCGCAGGGAGGTGACGACTGATGTGGCCGCGTAGCTCTTCCCGAGAATCCACAGCAGGATTCCTGGGAACGACGTAGGCAACGAGCATATGGGGTTCGGTGTCCTTGCGCAGCACGACCACAGAAGAAGAAACTTCCGGATGCCTAGATATGATGGCGGCAACCTCGTCCAGCTCGATACGCACGCCCCTGATCTTGACCTGCTGATCCCTCCGACCCAGAATTTCCAAAGATCCATCAGTCCGATATCGTCCCAGATCTCCAGTAAAGTAGACAAGGTCGCGATCATCTTGCCGAAAGGGGTTTTTTCTGAAACGCCGGCCGGTTTCATCTGGGGAGTTTGCGTAGCCCAGAGTTCGAAACGGAGTGCGGAGCACAATTTCTCCGATCTCTCCCAGCCCACATAGTTGGCCGCCCTCGTTGAGTACCCAAGCTTGGGTTTCGGGAAGGGGTCTTCCAACAGGTTGAATGCCAGCCAAGGGCGGTTCAGGAACAACATGGAAGCATTTAACCAGAGTGGTTTCCGTTGGCCCATACAGATTCACGATCTCGTATGTTCCTGGAAACGCCTCGCGACAGCGCCCAACCAGAGCATCGCTCAAGGGTTCTCCTGCAAAGAAGATAAGGCGCAGGGCCGGCAGGTCACTCGTCTTGCGAATCTGGCTAATCCAGTTTTGGGCGACTGCAGGTACGGTGTGGATCAGCGTAATTTCCTCGCGCTTGATCCAAGCTATCAGGGCCTCAGCATCCTCGAGGTTAGCGTCAGGAAGACAGAGGGTCGCTCCGCTCGTCAACGGCAGAAACATATCGCGTAGCACGGCATCGAACGAGAGCCCCAAAAGCTGGCTGCACCGATCATGAGATCCTACCTTGAACGTGTTCCTCTGCCAGTTTAGAAAGTGGCTCAAACCCTTGTGGCAACCGAGCACTGCTTTTGGAACTCCAGTCGTGCCAGAAGTAAAGAAGATGTAGGCGGGATCGTCACCACTAATCTCAGGTTCTTCGCCAACGCTGATCAACGGGTCACTTGCTGTGATGGCCAGCTCGTCTCGTGAGTCAAGCTGCAAGACGACGCAGTTTTCCAGCTCGAACAACCACGCATCCTCCGAGGCCATGTTTCCAGCGCGAATTACAAACTTTGCCTCGGCTTCCGTCAGCATCAAGCGCCGGCGGGCAACGGGTAGGTTGCAATCCAGGGTTAGCATCACCCCGCCCGCTCGGAGTATTCCCAGCATCCCTGCCACCAGCTTGTAGCTCGGAGGTCCCGTTAGTGCGACGACGTCACCAACTTTCAGCCCGGCAGTTCGCAGACTGCCTGTGATCGCGAGACTTGTCTCTCTCAACTCGCCGAAGGTCCAGCTCTGACTTCTCCAACGAATCGCTGGCTGATCCTGAGCCCGTTCAGCCCAACGATCAAACGCGACTGTGATGGGATCAAACTTTGGTTCGGGTAAAGCTACGCCAGGGTCTGGGAGCAGGCCCTTGAACCGAGGGGTGACAAGAGAATAGGAATCGATCGGCCTGCCAGGTGCCGCGACGACTTGCTCGGCCAAGCAGTGGAACTGATCGAGAAACTCACACATTCGCTCACGATCAAAAAGGTCCGAATTGTAGACCAGCCTCAGTTGGATTGCCCCTGATCGTTCGTGTGCATGCAAGGTCAAGTCGAACTTCGAATCGCCAACGGTAACCGTTGTGACTCTTTCTGCAATCACACCACGCAAATGCAGACCGTCGTCTCCCTGAGGAGCCACATTGAGAAAAACCTGGAACAGCGGCGTGAAACCAAGCTGGCGATCTGGATGCAACTCTTCTACGAGTCTCTCAAAAGGTAGCTCCTGACGAGCGTAGGCCTCTAGTATGACGTCGCGCATTCTCGCCAAGAGATTGGAGAAAGTCAGATTTCCCTCAAAGCGGGTCCGGATCACGAGGTTATTGAGGCAAAGCCCTATCATCTCTTCGGTTTCAACGGAACTTCGGGTAGCGATAGGAGCCCCGACGATGACATCGTTCTGGCCAGTCAGCCGACGAAGAACAATCTTCAAGATTGTAAGCAGCGTCATGAAAAGCGTCGCACGGGCACTTTGTCCCAAAGTCTTGAGGCCTTGCGAAAGTTCTGGGGACAACTGCCGGAAGTAGTCTCCTCCTCGAAATGTCGGAACCGAGGGTCGCGGCCGATCTGCCGGCAATTCCAGAAGACCCGGGGAGCCTTCGAGCTGCCGCTTCCAATAGGAAAGCTGTTCGTCCAGCAACTTTCCCTGCAATTGCTCACGCTGGAGGCGAGCGTAGTCGATGTACTGCATCAACGGACCGAGGGTACATGGCTGTCCGCTCACGTATGAGGCATAGAGCTTTGACAGTTGCCTGCAGAACACCCGCAGGGACCAGCCATCGAAGATGATGTGATGCAGGCAGCAAACCAGCATGTGATCGTCGTGCCCGAGCGCCAGCAGTTTGATCCGGAAGAGGGGCCCCGTCGCCAGATCAAACGGACGTTCGCATTCGGTCTGCAATTGGGTGAGAGCCAATTGGCTCGGATTTGTCGAGTGAGTCAAATCCTCCACCAGCAATGGTGCATAAACGAATTGAGAAACGTGTTGCGCGGGACGGCCGTCTCGAATCACGATGGTAGTGCGCAGGGCGCTGTGCTTCGTGATCATCTGGTTTAGCGACCACTCTAGCGCTGGAATGCTGATCGCACCTCGCAGTCGGTATGCTGCTGACATGTTGTAGGCGATACTCCCTGGTACCAGCTGATCGAGGAACCAGATCCTCTCTTGGGCAAAGGAGAGTGGGGACTCCTGAGCTCGCTCGATGTCTGCACGTTGCCTCAGAAAATCGACAATCGCGGTCTCATGACGACGGAGTTCTGCCATGAGCTCGGAACTGGAATCGAGACTACCTTGAAGGTACAGACGTTCTCCATCAAGCCGAAGCTCGATCTGATGATTAGCGAGACGGTCTAAGAGTTCCTGTATAGCCATGTTCCTTCTTCAACGTCGTAGGACGAGTGGGCCGTCACTCGACCAAGCCCATGACACGCCCTCTGTTGTGCTCAGAAACCCGCTTGCTCAGCTCTTCGGCAAACACGTCAAGGCTCGGGTATTCGAATAACAAGCGAAACGGGATCTCCTTCTTCAACTCGGCGCGAAGACGAGAGACAACCTGTGCCAGCTTGATCGAGTCGCCGCCAAGCTCGAAGAAATTGTCCTCAGAAGCAACGTTATCCAGTCTAAGCACATCGCCCCAGATCCTAGCGACAGTCTGATGGAACAGCGTTTCATGCTGTTGCGTTGCGCACCGAGTTTGTCCCTCGCAGCCAGAAAGCAGGCCAAATCTGAATTTTTCTGACAGAACCGAACGCCGCACCTTGCCACTCTGGCCCTTAGGGATCTCATCCAAAACGAAAATCTGTCTTGGCACTTTGAAGTCAGCGATTCGATCTGCCAGAAAGCGACGCAGATCGGGCGTCTGTGGGAGATCTGCTCTCCTGAAAGTAACCGCCGCAACGATATCCTCGCCCAAACTCGGATGTGGGACTGCGAAGGCGACAGCTTCAGCAACTTCAGGGTGATCCAGCAGGGCCTCTTCTATCTCTCTCGGCGAGATTTTTTCTCCACCACGGTTGATGATTTCCTTGATCCTGCCTGTGATGTAAAGATAGCCCTCCGCGTCGAGATATCCCTGATCTCCCGATCTAAACCACCCGTTCCGGAAAGCCGCCTGATTGGCGATGGCGTTGTCCTCGTACCCCCGCATAACATTGTCCCCGCGGATGACAACCTCTCCAGCCGTGCCTGCGGGGAGCGTGTTGCCATCTTCGTCCATGACCTTGACCTCAGGTCCCGCCGGGATGCCTACAGACCCAGGCTTCCGCTTGCCCGGAGGTAACGGATTGCTCGTCACAGGGAACGGCGTTTCAGTCATCCCGTAGGCTTCGATAACGGGCGATTGAAAGACTCGTTCGAGTTCCGCCATGACCCGAGTCGGCAATGGAGCCGCGGAAGAGCGGATGAGTCTCAACGGTCGACGGGCAATGGTATCGATGTAATCTGAAGCCTCTGCAAGAATCGCTTGATGCAATGTTGGAGCAGCGGAATACCAAGTGGGTTTTAGTTCATCCAACCACGCAAAGAACCGGCCCGGTTGATAGGTCGGGGCAGCGATAACGCTGCCGCCAGAAAACAAAGTGCTAATGACGAGGAGGAGCGAATGAAGGTGACACAGAGGCATAATGTTCAGGTATCGATCATCCTCAGACAGCTGTAAGGTTGCTTGGTTATTTCGGGCCGAGACCCAAAGATTGGTGTGAGTCAGCGGCACAAGCTTAGGCCTAGATGTTGTCCCAGAGGTCTGTATGAGAAGTGCAACATCCTCAGGCTGAACAAACTCTCCTGTTGTTCCAGGTGTCGCCATTCGACCCACAAGGCTAAAACAGCCGGCTTCCCTGTGAATCTCGGGAACAAGCCGAATAACAGGGATGCCCAGTTCTGCCGCAGCTGCTCCGGCATTGGAGCCGGCTTCGTCTTGTTGGATCAGAGCTGAAGGCTTTAGGTCGTGAAGATAGGATCTCAGCTCTGCAGTGCGGTACGCCGGGTTTAGAGGCGCACTGCTGGCGCACGAACCAATTGCGAGAAAGGCGACGACCGCTTCAGGGCCATTGGGCAGCACCAGCGCCACGCGATCATTGCGCCTAATGCCGAACGCTCTCAATCGATGAATCGATTCCTCGATTTGCCTGCTCAACCGCTCGAAAGTCAGCGTTGGTCGATTTGGTGCGAGAATCGCGGGCAGGCCAGGCTGCTTGAGGGCCCGCGCGGTTAGCTCGTGATAGAGACTTCGCGCTTCAAGCGTCATGGTGAGTTCCCACTCTCTGAATCGCCTGCCCTGACTGGATCGCACTCTTGAACCTGAGCGACCACTTGCGCGAGATCCGCGAGGCTCTGTGCATTGAAGAAGCTGAGCAATGAGACTTCCGAGTGAAACCTGTCCCGGATGCGTGCTACCACGCGGGTGGCCAGGATTGAGTCCCCTCCCAAAACGAGGAAACTGTCGTTCCGGCCAATCCGATCTTGCTTGAGCACTTCCCTCCAGATCTCCGCGACGGCCCTTTCGTAAGGGGTCACTGGCTCCAGATAGTCAGGACGCTCCTCAACAATCGGCTCAACACCCAGCCTCTTGGCAAGACCAATTCGCTGCAGCTTGCCCGTGGGTCCCTTGGGGATCTCATCCAAGAAACGAATCCACCGAGGCACCTTAAAGTAAGCCAGCCTCTCGGCCGCAAACTCTCGAATCTCTGTCTCAGTGGCCGTAAAGCCCCGGCGCAGTATCAATGCCGCGCCCACCTCCTCCCCAAGTAGTGGATGGGGCACCGCGAACGTGACCGCTTGTTCTACGGCAGGGTGGTCGATCAAAACCTCGTCGACCTCTCGAGGAGAAATCTTCTCCCCTCCTCGGTTGATCAACTCTTTCAGCCGGCCCGTGATCGAAACGTAGCCTTCGCTATCGATGAATCCTTGATCACCTGTTCGGAACCAGCCGTCCGTAAACGCACTTTGATTGGCTGCAGGATTATTTTCATAGCCAGAGGTAACGTTGGGTCCACGAATCACGATTTCCCCAATGTCTCCTCTTTGAAGTAACTTCCCCTCTTCAGTCATGATGCCAATTTCGGGACCAGCGGGCAGACCTACGGTGCCTGGCTTCCGTAAGCCTGGTGGAATCGGATTGCTTGCCATCTGGTGAGCGGCTTCCGTCATTCCGTAAGCCTCAATCACTGGAACGCCAAAGGCCGCTTCGAGTCCTGTCATCACTTGCGGTGGCAGCGAAGCCGAGGATGAGCGAACAAAGCGCAACGGGTGTTGAAGGATGGTTGCCCAATTCTCCTCCGCCCGCGCGAGGAGTGACTGGTGTATTGTTGGGACAGCCGTATACCAAGTTGGCTCATAGGCAGCCATCCACTCAAAGAATTTAGGCGCGTAGAAACCTGGAGTGCAAACCATGCTGCCCCCCGCTGCAATTGAAGCAAGCAAGGCTGCGACGAGTCCGTGAATATGAAACAGAGGCATTACATTCAGGCAACGGTCGCTTGCCGATAGGCCTAGAGTAGTGCGCACGTTCCAGGCTGAAGAGTACAAATTCTCGTGGGTGAGCGGGACGATCTTCGGGCGGGAAGTCGTTCCGGAAGTATGAAGGACGAGGGCCGTGTCACTTGGACTCGACAATCCTGCTTTCCCTGTCAGAGGTCGCTCGGGCCCATCGAGCCTAAGCATTCCGAACTCTCCGTTTCGGTCGAGAGATAGTCTCAAAACCGAAATCCCTCGTCTTTGCGCACTAACAATGGCAGGTGAGTCCTGTCCGCCAGAGACAATCACCGCTTTCGCATTGAGGTCCGCCAGGTAGAAGTCAAATTCGTCTGCGCGATAGGCAGGATTGAGTGGCGCACACGTGGCGGACGCAGCTACTCCCAAAAAAGCGACTGCCATTTCGGGCCCGTTGGGCAACACAACGGCTACGCGATCGCCGCGACCAATGCCCAGCTGATTCAGTCGCTCTCCTAATGCTCTTACCTGAGTGCTTAGACGACGGTACGTCAGAGGACTTTTCCCCTCGGCCAAGAGAGCAAGAGCGTCCGGGTTGAGTCTGGAATGGGAGTGCACCAAGCCGTAGATTGTCCTATCTGGAACCAGGGTTGTCATAGGTATATGAGCGCAGGATGCTCTCTTGAGCCCGCACTTTTCATCCCTTACGGGCGTCTTCCTCCATCTTTTTCCGGAGACTAAGCGGCCTCATGTCAGTCCATACTTCCTTGATGTAGGCCAAACACTCTGGCTTGGGCCCTGATTTGCCCACATCCCTCCACCCCGGGGGAATTTCACGATCGGTTGGCCAAATCGAGTACTGTTCTTCGTGGTTCACCACCACCCTGTAGACTGTGGTGTCTTCTCTCTCATCAGAGTTCATCTGGTAACTCCTTTCATGACGTTTGCTTGGCAGAGCCTTCCAGCCCTGGATTTGTTTTCTCCAATTCGTTGAGGATCTGGTTCAATTGCGCTTCTCCAGCTTGTTCTGCTTGTTGCTCGACGATTGCCATCGCCAAATCTGCTACCGTGGGCGTCTCAAAGAGTCTGCGCAAAGGCAAATGTATGCCCACGGCTTGGTAAATTCGTGCGACCAGTTGCGTCGCCAGAAGCGAATGGCCTCCGAGTTCAAAGAAGTTGTCATGAACTCCTACTTGTTCGTGCTTAAGAAGCTGCTTCCAAATGTCGGCCAGGGTCTGTTCCATGGGAGTTCGGGGAGCAACGCGATCCAGCTTTGCGGCTAGCTCCGTCGGCAACCGCTGCAACGCTCGACGATCAACCTTGCCGCTTGGAGTCAGCGGCAGCGCTTCGACGATATGGATCGAGGCTGGGACCATATAGTCCGGCAATCGTTGCTGCAGAGCACGACGGAGTTCTCCGACTGAGAGTGTCCCTAGGCTCTCGACGACGGCGAAGGCTGCAAGTTGAAGGTTCCGCGACGAATCTTCTTGTGTGACGACAACACAATCCCGAACGTCTGGATGTTCGACAACCGCGGCCTCGATTTCTCCCAGTTCGATGCGGAAGCCGCGGACTTTAACTTGATGGTCAAGCCGGCCTACGTACACCAACTGACCCTCCCGATTAAGCCGGACTCTGTCTCCGGTCTTATATAGACGCGTGCCCAGCGAGCCGTAAGGGTTGGGAATAAAGCAATCAGCCGTTGCGTCTGGACGATTCATATACCCACGCGCCAGGCTGGCGCCACTCAGATAGAGTTCGCCCACCAAACCACGTGGAACCGGTTGCAGCTGCCCGTCAAGTACAAGGGCACGAACATGCCCCAGTGGTTGACCGATTGGCACCTCACTGACGTGAACCGCAGCTTGACCGAGACTGCAGACTGTTGCGGTTATCGTTGCCTCCGTGGGCCCATAACTGTTCACCAAGCGAACATCACGGGGTCCGAGTTTCATCCAGGCGTTCAGCTGATCTGGGAGAGCCCTCTCTCCTCCGATAACAACAAGGCGCAGACAGGAGGGGAACTCCGTTCCCCGGTCGTGCAGTGCACTAGTCAACTGATGCCAATACGCTGTTGGCAGATCCAATACGGTCACCTCCATCAAACCACACGCCCGAAGAAACTCCCTGGGAGTAGCGATCACGGAGTCGTCACGAAGCACGAGGGCGGCGCCCCGCGTCAGCGCACCAAATATCTCCTCGAGACTGGCATCGAAACTGATCGATGCAAACTGGAGGACACGGTCCTCGGACTGGATCTCATAAGCGCGGACAATGCTCTCAATGCAAGCGGCCAGAGCTCGGTGTGAGATCGTCACGCCCTTTGGGTTCCCCGTCGATCCCGACGTGTAGATCACATACGCCAGATTGTCAGGCGAAACGTTGTTCGCTGGAGTATCGTGGCTTTCGATGGCAACCTTCTTCCAATCTCGATCCAACGCCAAAATTGCCGGCTGGCTCGTTCGAGCGGGATTTGTGATTCCCAAGTCCTGGTCTTCGAAGCAAGAGGTCAGCCTTTCTTGGGTCACGATGATCTTGAGCCGAGCATCGTCCACCATCAACGACAGTCGCTGCTTCGGGTAGGCAGGATCCAGCGGAACAAAAGCGCCGCCCGACTTGAGAACTCCTAGTATGGCAACTATGAGGTCTGGCGAGCGGCTCATGCAAAGGCCAACTGGTGTCTCAGGCTGAACACCGAGCCGTTTCAGATAGTGGGCCAGTTGGTTGGAGCGGACGCTAATCTCACGGTAAGTCAATCGCCCACCGTCAAACACAATTCCAGGAGCGTTGGGTGCTCTCTCCCTTTGGCCTTCGAACCTCTCATGCACACAACCTGTGATTGCGGTGAAGTTTCGACGATCGCGCCATTCTTCCAGAATCTCTTGCCGTTCACTTCGGCTCAGCAGAGGTAGTTCTGCCAAATGTTGCGTTGGACCGGACACAATCGCTTCGAGCAAGGACCTGAAGTGCCGAAGGAGCCCGGAGACCATGTCCAAGTCAAAAAGGGCTTCCTGATAGCGAGCCGAACACTGCAACACCCCTTTCATCTCCGTGATCTCAAAATCGATGTCGAAGAGCACGGTAGTGGTCTCGACGGGGAAGTCAGTTACGCTGAGCTGGCTCAAGCTAACGAGCTGCTTTGGAACGTTTCTAAAATTGAACAGAACCTGAAAGATCGGCGAATGGCTCAGCGCCCGGTCCGGCTGAAGCGTTTCAAGGAGTTTTTCAAATGGCAAATCCTGCCGTGACATGGCTTCCAAGGTCGTCTGACGGGTGCGCGCAAGGAGCTCTCGAAATGTCGGGTTTCCAGAAACGTCATTTCGCAGCACAAGGGTTCTCAGCACTGGGCCGATGAGACCTTCAAGTTCAACAGTCGTGCGTCCCGCGACAGGTGTTCCGATCAGAAGATCTTCCTGTCCCGTATATCGGAAAAGCAGCGCGTAAAACGCGGCCAGGAGCGTTGTAAACAGCGTAACGCCCTCGCGCCGACTGAAGGCCTTGAGCGTCTCAGTGAATTCTTGGTCGAGTTCCAACGTGTGGCGAGCTCCGCGCGAGGCCAGAAACCCGGGCCTGGGCCGATCCAGAGCAAGGTTGAGAACGGGGAGTTCCCCTGAGAGCTTCTCCCTCCAGTAGGTGCAATGCTCTTCGAATCTCTTGCTTTCAAACATCTGCCGTTGCCGGCAGGCAAAGTCGCTGTACTGAATCCCCAACTTGGGAAGTTGAGGGGGCTTTCCGCTACAGAAGCCGTTGTACAACCATTCCAGCTCCCCCCAGAACACGCTATCGGACCAGGCATCTGAGATGATGTGATGGAAAGTAAGCAGCAGAACGTGGTCTTCAGATGCAATCCGCAGCAGCCTAACCCGGAGTAATGGAGCTGCGGCCAGATCAAATGGTCGTTGAGCCTCTTCCTGTGCCCGCTTTGCTGCCTGTTGCTCGGCTTGGCGCTCAGGCAATCCCGACACATCCTGAAGCTCAATGTTTATGCATAGCTCAGGAGCAACAACGGGCACAGGCTTTCCATCGACCGCCGGGACCGAGAGTCTCAAGATCTCGTGGCGCCCGATAATCTCGTGGATGGCCCTGGACAAGAGGGGTACATTCAAGGGTCCCAACAGCCGCAGGCCCTTTACACGGTTAAACACAGGACTGGCTGGCTCGAGTTGCTGAAGAAACCACATTCGCTCCTGAACGAAAGACAACTCAAGCGGAGCCGTGGGGGGCCGGCCAGAAATATGTTGCTCAGGGGAACGCGAATCTTGCAGTGACTCTGAAAAGTTTGTGCAAGGTTGGAGCGTGCCAGCCAATTCCAATGATCGCAATAACTCAGAAAGGCGCTGGTTTGGATCCGCAATAATGCCACCCAAGAGCCTTTGGAATTGGGAGGCCATCGTTTCGGCTACTGGCGGGTCAAACAAGTCCAATGCGCAACGCAAGCACCCAAGCAGACCATCGGCACTTTCGACGAGATATAAGCTCAGATCGAACTTCGATGTTTCCCGTTCCGGTGCCACGCGTGTGACCTGCAGGCCACGAAGAGCGAACTTGAGTTCACCCTCGCTTTGCAAGGTAAACATCACCTGAAAGAGTGGGGCGGCACCCAATTCTCGTGGCGGGTTAAGACGGGCCACAACCATTTCAAATGGCAGATCCTGATGGGCATAAGCCTCCAGACAAACTTCACGCACCTTCGCCAACAGAGCCCGGAAGGTCAGCTCGTCCGAAAAACGAGTGCGCAGCACTAGTGTGTTGACAAAGAAGCCAACCAGGTCCTCGATCTCCTCACGATTACGATTCGCTATCGGGGAACCGACAACGATGTCAGCTTGCTTTGTGTGGCCGTAGAGGAGTGCTTGGAAAGCTGCCAGCAACGTCATGAACAAGGTCGTTCCTTCGCGACGACTCAGGGCTTTGATTGCCTGGAGCTTTTCAGCAGACAGAGTCAGCCGCGAGCCCCTACCTCGGAAGGTCTGAGATTGAGGGCGCGGCCGACCAGTCGGCCAGGCTATCGCACGTGGAACACCGTCCAGTTGTGTGCGCCAGTAACTCATCTGCTTCTCCCAGGTTTCTCCTTGTAGCCAAGTTCGCTGCCAAACGGAGAAGTCCGCATATTGGAGCTGCAGTTGGCGCAAGGGCGTAGGCTGCCCCTGCAAGAACGCGCCGTAAAGTGCAGTCAGCTCGCGTCGAATCAAATGCATGGACCAACCGTCGCAAATGATGTGATGCATTGCCAACAACAGGATGTGGTCCTCATCAGCTAGGCGGAACAAATAAGCGCGCAGCAGTGGCCCCTGACAAAGATCAAAGGGCCTCTGGCTTTCTTCATTCAGCTGTCGAAGGGCTTCCTTCTCCCTGACTTCGTCAGGAAGCTGTGAAACGTCTACGACTAGGAACCAGCGAGCGGAACGGGAGTGGACGACTTGGTAGGGCTCACCATCCCTGCTTTCAAATGTGGTCCTCAATGTCTCATGCCGCTGAACGATCTCCTTGAGACTGCGTTCCAGGGAGGTGACGTCGAGTCGGCCTCGCAACCTAAAGGCCTCTGGGACGTTGTAAAGAGCGGTTGCGGGTTCAAGTTGATCCAGGAACCACAGCCTTTGCTGGGCGTAGGAACTCGGAAAGGTGAAAACCTCTCCTCCGGCCTCGGCGATCATGTTCTCTGTTTCAGGCAATCTCTAGCCCCCTGTATAGCTGCTTCGTCGCGGCTCCGACTCGAACGCAAGACTAATGACTCATCCGGTAGGTCTTCGGGAAATACGTTGAATCGGGCCTGGCCCCTTCGATTGTGTCCGCTCAATCTCGCGAGCCAGTTCTGCGAGGGTCGGGTTGTCGAACAAGACGCGCAGCGACACCTCAACGTTAAGCCGCGCTTGAATTCGAGCCAAAACCTGTGTCGCAAGCAAGGAGTGGCCCCCCAGCTCGAAGAAATTGTCCCGGAGTCCGACTCCATCGACTCCCAACAGTTCCATCCAGATTACTGCCAGCGACTTTTCAGTTTCAGTTCCGGGAGCTTCCAAGGCAACTCCCAGTTCGGGACGCGTTCGGTCCGGCAGTGGCAAGGCCCTCCGATCCAGCTTGCCGCTGAAATTCAGAGGTAGCTTATCGAGCCACACAAAATCGGCTGGCAGCATGTAGTCTGGCAGCCTCTCTTTCAAAAAGGTCCTCAATGCTCTCGAGTCTGGGCTGCAATGGGCTTGAGCTGTAACATACCCGACCAGCCACTTGTCGCCCGAATTCTGAGCTCGCACGAGGACGACTGCCTCACGAACATCTGGATGCTGGCGAAGCACTGATTCGATCTCACCCAATTCGATTCGATAGCCGCGAATCTTGACCTGGTGGTCCAACCGCCCCAGAAACTCCAAGCTTCCGTCGGCCCGATACTGGACCTTGTCGCCCGTTCGGTAGAGCCGAGCCCCTTGAGTCTGGCTAAACGGGTTGGGGACGAACTGTTCTGCAGTCAAGTCGGGCCGGTTCAGATATCCCCGTGCTACCCCGATGCCTCCTATGAAGAGTTCACCGGGAATGCCAAGCGGAACCGGTTCCAACTGCCGATCCAACACATAGACCTCGGTGTTGGGAATGGGTCGGCCAATGGGGGGCTGGTCGCGACTCGCGAGACATGCCGCCCAAGTTGACCAGATTGTTGTTTCGGTTGGCCCATATGCGTTAACGAACTGGCGTCCCTTGGACCATGCAGACGCCATCTCAGCTGTGCAAGCTTCCCCTCCAGAAACCACTGTCTCCAAATTGGGTAGGTCTTCGATTGGCAAGGCACCCAGAAACGACGGGGTTGCCATGAGGAACGAGACAGCTCGCTCCCGCAACCAGTCAACAACTTCAGGTCCAGGCAGCTGCTCCTGGGGCAGAATGCAGAGCGCCGCCCCAGTAGTTAACGCTCCCCAGATTTCAGAAAGCGAAACGTCAAAACTAGGCGAATTGACCTGGGCTACGCGGCTTTCTCGAGTAATCCCAAAGAAAGTTCTTTGAGCTTCCACGATGTTGCTCAGGTTCCGATGAGTGACCAGAACTCCTTTGGGTGTTCCGGTCGAACCAGAGGTATAGATCACATAGGCCAAGTGGTCGGGATTGACCTGAGTCGATGGGTTCGGAATGCTCTCTCTCGGCGCCGGCTCCCCGTCTCCGTCAAGCCAGATCAATTGCGCGGCCGATTCCGCTGGCAGCTTTCGCGCCAGCGCTGTCAGCCTTGCTTCGTGCTGTTGGCAAGCGAGCAGCACTTGAATACTGGAATCCTGCACCATGAACAATAGTCGCTCCTCAGGATAACCAGGATTGAGCGGCACGTAGGCGCCTCCAGCCTTGAATACAGCCAGTAGAGCCACAATCAACTCCGTGGAACGTACCGCGGCGACACCCACCCGAACCTCCGGCCCTACTCCCAAAGACCGTAGCAGGTGAGCGAGCGCATTGGCGCGACTGTGGAGCTGGCCATAGGTTATCTGCTGACCTCCGAAGTCGATCGCGATGCGTTCTGGGCGTGTCCCCGCGTGTGCCTCAAAAAGTTGATGGACACAGTCGGAAGGAAGCGTCGCTGCAGTGTTGTTCCAGTCCCTCAGCAGTTGTTGCTTCTCGAAAGGTTTCAGGAGAGGCAGCCGCGACACGCATCCTCCGGGATTAGCCACCACCGCTTCCAGAAGCACCTGCAGGTGACCGATCATTCGCTCGATCCTGGCGGCATCGAAGAGATCGGTGCTGTATTCTACCGATCCTTCCAATCCTTCCTTCCTCTCGTAGAAAGCCAACGTCAGGTCAAACTTCGCGGTACCCGCATCGACCCTCAGGAGTCGAGCGTCCAGGTGAGGCAACTTGAGTTCCTGTCGCGGAGCATTCTGCAGAGCAAATGCCACCTGGAACAGTGGATTCTGGTTGAGGGTGCGCTCAGGCTGCAGTTCTTCTACCAGCTTCTCAAAGGGCAAGTCCTGGTGGTCGTAGGCATCGATGGCGGACGCCCTGACCCTGCCGAGCAGTTCACGAAAGGTAGGCTGACCTCGCAGGTCGCCTTTTATGACGAGGGTGTTCACAAAGAAGCCAATCAACCCTTCGATTTCTACTCGATTACGATTGGCAATGACGGTGCCAACCAGCAGCTCCTCCTGACCCGTATAGCGGTACAGCAACGCCTGAAAGCCTGCCAACAGCGTCATGAACAAGGTCGTCCCTTCCCGGCGACTCAACCGATAAAGATCCGCAGTTAGCTCCTGGGACAACCGAAAGGACAACGTCGCTCCATGGAAGCCGCGCAGGACACCTCGTGGGCGGTCGGTTGGCAATTCCAGGTGCGGGATTTCTCCTGCCAGTTGCTTTTTCCAGTATCCAAGCTGTTTCTCTAGTACCGCCCCCTGCAACCACTGGCGCTGCCAGCATGCAAAATCGGCGTACTGAAGCGACAGCTCAGGCAAGGGAGATGGCTTGCCCTCCAGGAAGGCTTCGTAGAGGATGGAGAGCTCTCCGGCGAGAATTCCACTCGACCAGCCATCAGAGACGATGTGGTGGACGACCACCATCAACAGATGGTCGTCTTCCTTCAGGCGCAGCAGCGCGGCACGAAATGGCCACTCGGCCTGAAGATCGAATGGGCATAACACCTCCTGTCGCATCCACTTGGCTGCTTCTTTTTCCTGGTTCTCAGGTTGAAGGTTGCAAAATTCAAACGTCCGGAGCTTGATTGGTTGCGGCTCAGCAATTGACTGCACAGGCTGTTCATCGATGATTGGGAAGGTTGTTCTCAAAGCTTCATGACGACGCACGATCTCAGTGAGAGCTCGCACCAAAGCATCTATGTTCAAAGCCCCTGCCAAACGAATCGCTCGAGGAACGTTGTAGAGCGGGCTGCCAGGATCTAGGCGATCAAGCAGCCAAAGCCGCTGCTGCGCAAATGAGAGTGGTAAACGCCGGTCCCGCGGCACGGGCTTCAACAACAACTGCTCGGACACTCTCCTGCTCACTAGACAAGTCTGCGCAATCCACTCGGCAAGACCCGCAATGGTGGGAACACTAAGAAATTGCTGGAGCGACAGCTCTAGCCCAAATAGTTCCTGGACACGCGAAGCGATGCGAGCAGCGCTGAGTGAATGGCCGCCAAGATCAAAGAAACTGTCGAGTACTCCGATGCGTTCCAAGCGGAGTACCTCAGCCCACACGGCCGTCAGCGTCCCTTCAAGCTCTGTGCGTGGCGCCAGAAATTCGGAGCTAAGGGGCAAAGAGTCCTGGCCTGGCGATGGCAAGGACTTGCGGTCCACTTTGCCATTGGGTAGCAACGGCAGGGCATTCAAAGTCACGAAAGCAGAAGGCACCATGAAATCGGGCAGTTTCTGCCTGAGGAGTCCGAGTAGTGCTCGGGGCGAGGGAACGGGTTTGCCTTCCGGGACCGTGTAGGCAACCAGGCATGCGTCTCCGTTGCTGGAGTCTTCGCATGCGGCCACTACGGCTTCCTTGATTCCGGGGATGCTCAGCAATGCCAGCTCGATCTCCTCGACTTCCACGCGGTATCCTCGGATCTTTATCTGCGAATCCTTTCGGCCTCGGTGGGTAATGCAACCATCGAGAGATCTATAGCCGAGATCCCCAGTTCGGTACGTTCTCACTCCACTTCCGCCTGGGTCCGGGAAGAACCTTTCATTCGTCAAATCCGGCCTGCCCCAGTACCCCCGAGAAAGATGCCGGCCCCTGACGGCAATTTCGCCAACACCTTCTCCTTCAACAACCATTCCGCTTTCATCCAGCAGCAACACTTCTACATCCTGCGCCGGGTAGCCCGCAGGCAGCGTCGGTGTCACGCATTCAGACTCATGGTCGAAAAAGCACTCCAGCATCATCCCTGTCTCGCTGCTGCCCATTCCAACGTGCAGCAGACAGTCCTTGTGGAAGTGCTTCTTGAACAGATCCAGGTCTTGCCGATACATCGTCTCACCGCCAAGCCTGATCAGTCGCAACCGCGGAAGCAAACCAGGCTCTGACAAGGAATACACAAAATGCCGAAAAACGGTCGGCACCATGTGCAGCACGGTCACTTCTTCGAACGCGAGCCAGGCGCCCAATTTGTCAAGCCCCTCTTCCTTGATGCTGAAAGGCAGCAGCATCCCTCCATTCAGCAGAGCACCGTAGGTATTGTTTGCTGATGCTCCGTAGCTATAGGAGAACAACAGGCCGATTCGGTCAGAAGCGCTAAGGTGACGCCCGTTAGTCTGGCGGAACACGTTGTGCAGAAGGCTGCGATGGGTATGCATCACACCCTTCGGCTTCCCGGTGGATCCGGAGGTATAGAATACGTAGGCTAGGTCGTCGGCTGACGGATCTATTCCAGAATCGCACTCTGAACCCTGATGATCAAGTTCATCCAAGTTGATGATCCAACGCCCCTCTGCGAGTGTGCGCGCTAGAGGAAGATTCCGGGTATTGGTGACCATAAGCTCCGAGCGTGTCTCTGCCAGGATGTACTCGTTACGCTCCTGGGGGTAGAACGGGTCCAGGGTCACATAAAATTTGCCTGCCTTCAGGACACCCAACATCGCCGCAGGTACCGGCGCATCGTGTTCCAGTAACAAAGCAACCGGTTCTGCACCTCTGCCTCGATTGGAGAGAATCGCTTGCCCTAAGCGAGTGGAGAGTTCATCAATATCTCCGTAACTGTAAGTGCGTTGGTTCGTTTTGAGCGCGACTCTTTCACGATAGTCACGGGCCACACAGCGGAAGCGATTCAGAATAGAACGCTCAGTCCACTCGATTTTGAACTCGACGAATGGATTCTGGGGACCGGTTCGCCGGACGCCCGTTGCGGGCCCTTCGGCTGTGGCCGAGTACAGATTCATTCTGATCCTCCGACAGAGACTCTTCCCTCTTCAGTCGTGTTTTTGACGATGCGAGTCCAGTCCGGTAAATGGCGTTTGTGATAAACCAACGTGTCGTACTCAAAACGAACTTGACTCTGAACTTCATGTTCGCGAAAAAGTCCTTCGATACCTTGCAACATTGGCTCGAACTTTGGGTCTTCCGGGCCTGGCGTTACGGAAAGAGACAGAATCCTTCCCCGGAGCTGCTCCAGCGTGCACATCTCACTGTGAGCCAGAGTTGCGAGACAGAATCCAAGATCGTCAAGCTGCTTCCGCTGTTGGTCTCGCGCGGATCTCATCTCACGATAGTCGTCGCAGTAGACCTGAAGAAACGAATCATAGGCGCTCATGAAGGAGCTGACCTTCCTCCGATTCCAAACAATCACACACGAGCCATCCGGTTTGAGGATGCGGGAGAACTCTGCCAAGGCTTTCGCTGCGTCAAACCAATGGAATGCTCGTCCCACCGTCACTAGGTCAATGCTCCCGGACTCCAGGCCCGTTGATTCTGCCGAGCCAGCGACGCTCCTAAAGCGTGAAAAACAGCGAAGCCGTTGTTCGGCCGACTCTCGCATTTCCTGATTCGGCTCAACCCCAAGCACGGCATAGCCGCTCCTCAGGAAAATCTCTGCCAGGAGGCCCGTGCCGCAACCCACGTCAGCGATCACGGTATGCATCGTCAGTCCAGCCTGCTTCTCCACCAGAGGAACGAGGGTGTCCGGGTATCCCTGCCGGTACTTCACATAGGCATCCACACGTCCCGAAAATCGCTCTGTCGGATCCTTCACAATGTACGTCCTCTACTAAATGGGGCGTTCTTTTGGAACACCTTGCCAACGAGACTGCAGAACCCGTGCTACCTTCAATCATCTTGACGCGGAAGACCAGCTTCGTACACCCCTCACCCTCGTCCATCGAGTCGGCTGTTTGGATCAACCGAGCCCAATGAGCGGCCAGTACAGAGACGCCAAAAGCAGCATTACCACTGACTCGATGATGGCCATACAGGTCCCGAAGCGAAGCAGGTCACGCCCGTTGAAGAAACCGTAGGAATAACCCAGAATCATGACTGAAGACTGATAAACAAAAATCTTACTTGCTCCCGCGAATGTCCAGATCATTCCCAGGGCCAGTGGATTGAATCCTCGAACGGCAGCGAAGTTCATCAACGCTGGAAGCGAGGTGCTCAACATCGAGAGCTCGCTTCCCAAAAAGAAATGATAGAAAAAGGCGGTCCAGTACGAGACCAAAGCCAGACTAGACGGCCCGCTGATTAGCAAGTCCATCCACGCAAACATTGCCGTTGTCAGCAGTCCAATCGCTCCGGTGTCCATCAGTACCTGACCCAAACTGAGTGCTGTAGCCACAAAGAACACCGGTAGCACGTTCACCTTCCTTATGTCTTCGGCATCAAGCACCCCGATTCCCGGTAGGGCTGCAGCCAGGCCCGCACCCAGGCCAATCATGGCCGGTGAGATGTGGTGCACGAAATCCGTCATCCACAGGGCTGTGGCAGCTCCCATGAGGAGGACGGCTCTCTTCTCCAGCGGACTCCAAGGCCCCATCCTCTGCAGTTCATTTCGTACAAACGCGGCACTGCTTGTCGAAACCCCCCGGTCGGAAGGAAACAGCCAAAGCCCCAGACGCCAGGTAACGACGAGCGTAACCACGGTGCACGGCAAGAACGCGAGAAACCACCGGCTCCAGAGAACCTCGACGCCGGAGAACTTCTGAATTAAGCCTTGTGCCAGGATTGCGGAGGAGCCAGCAATGACAAGCTTGTTGAACATGCTGGCTGTATAAGTGAGGATGACAAAAACTCCCCGTCCCATGTTGCTACCCTTGGAAGCTCCCATGGCGGAAAGAATACCGAGGGCAATGGTGGCCTTGATGACCACACTCGCAGAGCCCGAAGGGACAATCAGAGTGAGGAGAAACGAAACCAGCACAAACCCGAGCAGAATGCGCGAATAGCTTGCTCCAACCGCAGCTAACACCAAATAGGCTAACCGGGTTGCCAATCCCGATTTGGTGGCCATCATTCCAAAAAGCAGAGTGCCAAAACAAAACCAGGGTGTTTCTGTGGCGAAGCCCCCAAATGCGACGTCAAATTTTGCGACCCCCAGGGCCCAGAACAAGTAACAACCAATGAATCCGGTCAACGAGTAAGGCAACGATTCAGTGATCCAGGCAACGATCATGAACGCGCCAATAGCGAGTGCCTTTCGGGCAACTGGGTCCAAAGGCAGAGGCGCCAACCCGACAGCCAGCGGAACGAACACGGAGAGACTCAAGCCGGCTAAGCGCCGCCAGCGCTCTGACGGAGCGGACTCAGTCCTTAATGTCGCTTCTGATCTCACATCGATCGCTGTATCCGTCATGCTCATCTGAGATCCACTATCGCGGGAACCTGAGCGTGCTCTACCGAACGAAAATTCAGAGACGTCTCAAAAAATAAACTTCAATGCAAACTGAATCTCACGCGAGTCACCCACTGTATTGAAGATCTTTCCGACGCTGGCAGGTGGAACGAAGGTAGCAGGGTTACTTCCTGAAGCGGGTGTATAGATGAACAACATTTCACCATCCTCAGTATTCCCTGGAAGGTCGAAGTTGGCTTTGTTCAGCAAATTGAACGTTTCTACACGGAATTGCAGGCTGCGTTTCTCATCGATGCGGAAATTCCTCATGATGGCCAAATCAAATGTCTGATATCCCGGGCCAGACAGAATATTCCTGCCGGCGGTGCCTCTGAAACCGACCTGTGGAGCTGCAAAGGCGGCCGGATTGAACCACAAGTCCGGCGTTGAACCCCCGGCGGGCACCAAGCTGATTCCAGGAATCAAATTGGGCCGGGCCGCGTTTTCGTCTGTCCCGTCGCGGTCCGGATCACCCAGCACGTGAACGGAGAACGGCACTCCTGAATTGAGAATCGCAATGGCGCTGACTTGCCAACCCCCGGCCAACCGAGCGAACAAACCCGTTCGCGACCTGCCGAAGGGCAGATCATAGGTAGCGTTGGCTGCGAAACTATGGCGGACGTCAAAGTCGGAGAGGCCCCGATCGAGACGGCGGTTGTAGGGATCCAGGGCACGGGCCTGCCCGTTTGAATAGTCTAACCTTCCGTTGGTCCCGGATCGCTCGTCAATGGACTTTCCCAGTGTGTAGGCGAACTGGAACTGAAGACCGCTGCTGAATCGCCGCGACAGGCCAGCGGTCATGCCGTTGTAGACGGAACTGAATCCCTGAATGGTAGACCTGACGATATCGAATGACGGATTGCGTCGCCGACTTCCCTCGGGGAAGAACTCACGACCGTCGGGCAGAAGCTGGGGGAAAGCGATGTTCATATCTCCCTGCCCGAAGAGATTCACTCCGCGCGAACCAACATAAGCTAACGACAGAACTGAATTGCCCAGTTCGCGCTGCAGATTCAGGCTGTACTGCATCAGGTAACTGGGACGCAAGTCGAACTCGAGGGCCTCGGTCGCCAGTTCCACGCCGCTGAACCGCGCAGGGTCGACAGGCAGAAGAGGGACCACCGTCAGTCGGCCCCGATTGACATAGGGTAGTGAGCGGAAAGCCGGCGATCTAAAAATGTGGAACAAGGGTTGGTCATGAAACAAGCCGAAGCCGCCGCGCAACGAGGTTTTGCTGTCACCACTCACATCAAGCGCAAAGCCAAGTCGCGGCGCCCAGATGTTGTGTTTAGGTTCAAAGTACGGATCGCCCACGGTCACAGCTTTGTCCAGGATGTTGCGAAGATTCGCAACTTTATCGTTGACTTCATAAGGAGTCGTGACGCGCTCATAGCGGAGCCCGGCATTAAAGCTCAGCCGCGAGCTGAATCGAAACTCATCGTCAACATAGAGACCAGCGAGCGACTGCCGGAAACCGCGCACAAAATCGGAATCGAGTGTGGCGCCCTGCAAATCCCGAACGCGGTAGCGGAGCAGATCGGTCAAAGAATTGAAACGCAGCAGGCCCCGTGTCCGACTTTCTGAAAGGCCGTTGTATTGAAACCGTTCGAAACTTCCGCCCAGCTTCAGACTGTGCCTGCCTTGAGTGAAAAAGAGATTATCGGCCCACTGGTAGTTGTTCATCAGGAATGCTTTTGGATTTGTCCGATCGGTGCCGATATCGCTTAACCCAGGAACATTGATCTCACCTACGCCCCGTCCTGAGATCAGCTGAAACGTCCGGTCGGTTTCTGGCACGAGTTCGGATGGAGTGCTGCGATTAAACCCGAATCGGGCCTCGTTCACCAATCGGCCGGAAAGAATCTGGCGATGCTCTATAGTCGCAAGTTGCTTCCGGTTGACTGCAACGTTTGGAAATTCCGGATAATTACGAGGAAGGAGTTGGTCCGAGTCATCGAACAAATACCGGAAGAATACGCTGCTGGAAGCGGAGAAGTTGTGATCTAGGCGCACGGTAAAGAAGTCGTCGTTGGAACGCCGTTTGGTCATCCCCGCAAACTCAGCTGTTCCGTCGCCCAGAACACGACCGTTGGCATGCGGGTAAAGGTCAAGAATCGGTGCACTTCGCGGATCCACTGCAATCGGAGTCTGTCCTGGCAACATCCCCTGTCTGGCCGCTTCATCCGGGACAACCGACACGCGAGTGATGCCTTTCCGTTCCCGCAGACCCTCATAGCTACCAAAGAAGAAGGTACGATTCCGGGCTAGGGGTCCCCCGAACGTCGAACCAAACTGGTTTCTCCGGAATGCGGGCTTGTCGCCGTCAAAGAAGTTTCGCGCATCAAGAACGTCATTGCGGAGGAACTCAAAAAGCGAGCCGTGCAATTCGTTGGTGCCCGACTTGGTCACGGCTAAAAACACCCCACCCGCGACGCGCCCATACTCGGCGCTGTAGTTGCTTGTGAGAACTCGAAACTCCTGGACCGTCTCCACGCCAATCAGCAGGCCTTGGGCGCTTCCCGGCGTATTGTTCAAGGCGTCATTGATCGTCGTCCCATCCAGCCGGAACAGGTTTTGACTGGGCCGAGCTCCTGAGACAGAGAAGCGCGTGCCTCGACCAGTATTGGCCGACTGAACACTGCCTCGGCTGTTCACGACGCCTGGTTGCAGAAGGATCAGTTGGGCCACGTCACGGCCGTTCAAAGGCAGATCACGAATCTTGCGGCCATCAACCAACCCACTGGAGGTCGAACCCGTGATGTCAACCCTGCCGTTTTCGCTGACGAAGACCTGCTCTGCCAACGGACTGATCGTGAGTCTGAAATTCGCTATCAGCTCTTCTGCTACGGTCAGTACCAAACTCGTTCGGGTCTCTTTTGAAAAACCTTTGTGTTCACCCTGGGCCTCGTAATACCCGGGAGGCAGTCCCACGAGTCGATAGTATCCCGTCGTGTCACAGGACGCTTCGCGCTCCAACCCGGTCTCAGTGTTCTTGACTTTGACAATTGCACCAGGAATTCCAGCTCCCTGGATGTCAAACACTCGTCCAGAGAGGATGCTGCTGGAGTCTTGGGCCAGAGTCGAGGAACTGAAGACGAGGACACACAAGAGCAGGTTCGACATCTGACGACAAGACGAACGAACTAAGTAGATTGCTGCTGTGAGAAAAGCGCTGAGGTCGGCCGATTCGGTGCGAAAAGATTGATTCATCTTTCTCTCCCTCTACGGAAGCAATTTGTGCCTCGTTTCGCTGGGCTCTCGAAACAAAAACGTCTCTAATCGGGTAGCTCTTCGGGTATAGACTGGACACTTGCGTACGGCAGGCCGTCGGGGAAAGGAGTGAGTCCAACAGGAGCTCGACTTTATCGTAGTGCTCCAAGGAAAGCAGAGTGCACCCTAATTTGATTCCGACATCCGATGGTTCCGCTGAGCCCAAACTGGCGGGCTGACACGCTTAAGTCTCAGTCGCTGGTTTGACTTGCAAACTTGATTGGCTCTTCAGTGGTGCAATTAGACTGCCTTCCAGCCAACCGGTTTTTCAGAAGCCAAGTGAGTGAAATGTATAGGCATTGGGAGAGTGCTACCAGCCTCCGTCGGATAATCTCGTTGACAGTAAGTAAGTTTGCTTCCAAAAAGAGGAAAAACTTTGCTGTCGTCGTTGTTGCATCCCACGGAAGTTTACTACCAAAATCGAACCACCAGCTTGGCCATTGGGCAGGATTGGAAATCGCTAATCCAGATGAGGAGGCTGTCGAACGACGGGTTTTAAATCTCACTCAATGCGGATCCAGTCGATTGCGCACCCTAGGGTTCGTGAGTCTGCTGAGCCGCCGGCTTTGGCTGGATTCCACGGAGGTTCAACCGCGATTTGAATGACTGGTTGACGTGAGTTCTCCTCTCCCTGAAGCGTGAATGGATACTCCCGGAATTCCATACCTGTGCCAAGCAACTCCGTTCTGCCTGCCATTCGCCCATCCACGGTTACTGACATCCATTGTCTAAAGGACGCATCCGGGCAGGATTTGACTGCTCGGACAGAAAGCCGCAGTGGCTTCGTTCTGTCGAGAGGCGCAGTGAGTTTCACTTCCGCGTTGGCTTGGGTCCAGCGATAGGAACCACGGTCCCGACTGAAGAATCCAGAAAGATCTGCATCTAAAGTGTCCTGCTCACTCCCGACGTCTAGCAGAAAGGGGTGTGTGGCAGAGATCGGCGTCAAGGTTTCGAGTTTGACCCCATCGACCATCAAGCCGAGCAGGCGGTGGTCATCGCTCAGTCCCCTTTCAGCCGGAGAGAGACTCGCAGAACCGAATGATAGGGCGTTCCTGCCATTCAAATTCAACCACGCTCCGGGAATAGTCCAGCGGATGACTTCAAACCGTCGTGGCAATTGGCGCTCGGCCACGACGTGTCCGTTGAAATGAATTCGCGCTGGCGAGGCGAGTGGTTGCGGGAAATCTTGAGCCAGACTCAGGCTGAGAACCCCCTCGTCTGCCCTTGTCAATTCTGGCAGCTCTAGTGAAGCGGACCCTGAAGTCCAGCGGAAGGCTTCACCGTCAGCCGTGATCTCGACCGCGTGAAATCCCCGGGCCGGAAGGCCAAAACTGAAATCCATGTTGAGCGTGACTGTTGATGACGGTGGAGCAGGCACGGCGGGCTGGACCTCGTAAATTTGGATGCCATACCTCAGGTCCGTCATGATCCTGGGTAGCCGCTCGTAAGCGGGTTCCACAACTCGGGTCTTGAACTCAAAGCGTTGTCTGGGCAGGAACTGCAGCTGTCGTCCGCGAACTTCTGTGTTTTCGTCTGAACTTAAGAGATGAACGCGCTTTCCTTGCGCGTTCCAGCTTTCGACCAGCGTCCCCAGGGTCGCTCCGTCGAGCTTCGTATGAGCAAGTGGATAGAGCGCCTTTTGAAAGATAAACTTGAGCGGTGCGGAGAAGAATTCCTGGAAGACTCCCTGCTGCAATAACAATACATCGGCACCGCGATTCAACTCTACCAGAACCTCCAATTGTCGGAGGGTTCCCGACAATTCCCGTTCTTTCAAAAGGCCCCAGAGGCTCCGGATCTCGCCACCCCCAATCATCAGGTAGATCAGAACCGAAAGCACCAACCCAGACCGAGGCGGAAGAAAACGCAAGGATCGTTGCCTTAGCCACTGAAGCGAGAAGCACGCGAGGATCAGGCACCCGGGTATGACAATTTCGATGTATCGTCGAATCACCCAGTAGTTATCTGGAAAGGCCTGCGACTTGTAGAGATAGAAACCTGCAAACACCCCGAAGATCGCCGCAAATGGCCAGAGAACGGGAGAGTCGCCAGTCGCCAACCTTGCGATCATCCGCAAAGCTCCCAGACAAGCCAGGCCAAGCCCGATGGGTGTGATATACCAGCCGAGGCGCACCCAGTTGATCTCATTGTAGAGCGGCACGGTGCCGCTGTGAGGCGCCGGCATCGGAACGATTTGGCGAGCTGACTCGAGATGGGGACGAACGAAGGCACCGTACAGAACGACTAGGCCGAACAACACCATGACCGCTGCCGGAATCATCCTGCGAGTTGCCGGCACCTCGCTTTCCGCGGGCATTGTCGCTGCTGTCGTTCTGGCAGAACTCAAGCGGAGCCTCTGGTAGACTGCCACCAATGCGAGGAGAATGCTCCCGCCCGCAAGCGGTGCGGCAATGGCCCAGGCTGGTGAGGCTTTCTGAACCGTCCAGAGCACATGGAAGAAATAAGGAAACGAAAACAGCCAGATGTGCAGCACGGACCCGGCAGCGAATCCGATCAGCGGTAGAAACAACCAGCGGCGGTTGGGGACAGGGCAGAATAGAACAGTGCCCAACCCGGCTAGGGTCAGCACAGAATCGACCCGAACAAACAGATTCAAACCGAAGACACATCCAGCCAGTGCCAGCAACCCCTTGTGCTTCGTTCGCGTTCCGAACGCCAGCAATGTAAGGCCGCCAAGGAGAAACACTTGAGCAAGCACTTCGCTGAATGGGCTGCGGCTCATCCAGATCTGAGCCGCATTACTCGCCAGAAGTAATCCAGCAGCCCAACCCAGGAATCGTGAACTGAAGAGCTGTTCCGACAAACAGACGACGAGCAATACACTGAACGTTGCCAGCAAGACGTTAAAGAGAAAAATTCCTTCAAACCGCCATAGTTTGAAACAGAGTGCCAGCCAGAGGGGATAGAGGTGGAAGAATTGCGGCAGGAGCACACCCTTTTGAGGGTCTGCGAGATAAAAGCCGGGTAGAACCTCCGGATAGGGTGCGCGCTCGAGCGGCTCTCGCAGGAAAAGGGCTTGCTTCTCCGCGGCGTTGAAGCCCTGAAACTGGGGATCCTGGACACGCAGCGATGGTGAATCGGCCAGCTTCACTGCGATATTCACGTATTCGCCAGGATCGCGATACCCTGCGACATACTCCGCCGGGCGATTCATCATCCAGAAGGCGAAGACCACCAGAGGAAGCAACCACAGGTCCTTCCATTCGAATCGACAACAGGGAGATCGCAGGGTTGGAGGACGTCTTCGCCGGCGGGCGAACGCCAGAAGAAATGCGGCCAGGTCAAAAGCAGCCAGCAACAACAGCCAGAAACGGATGCGGAAGATGCCCACCTGCGCTGTGAACAACAGAATAACGGAGGTTACCGCAAAGGCGCCCAGAAGGCCGCAGACACTGTATTCCAGGAAGGAGAGAGATACAGAAGCAGGATCATTCGGCGAGGTCCTTCTTAAGACGAGGCCGGCTGTGAACCATCCGGAGCAGGCGAAAAGAAACAGGAACACAAAGAGCAACACAAAGTCCCTACTGGTAGGTGTGAAGTCCAAGGAGATCCTCCGAGTGCGCAGTAGTACCGCGATTCCAGAGCGGGCCATCCGGCGGCGCAAGCTGGCGCGGCTGCTCCGAAAACTGCTTTAGCGCTCAGTCACTTAGGCTTTTCCAGACAGTCCCACACGTAAACCCTGGCGTAGACGATTGCTCAAAGCGGCTGGGGTTAGATCAGACAAATTGCTAATCGGCCAGCTGTCCAGATCCGCTCTGTCGGAGGTTGGCCGACGTTCGAGGAATACCCGAAGATTCCCTGAACCTATCGGGTTCCGTCTGGCCATCGCGTGCAGAATTCAGGAGTGAGGTGTTTGTAGACTGTCGTCTTCGCAGACAGGTTTTTCTTCATCGCTGCCATCATGTGGGTTGGCTTAATTACCCCCGCCTCAATGTTTGTTTCATCCAGAAGGTGAACTCGGTCAATAAACTCTCTGTCCCACTGATTGTTTGGGTCGAAGTTGTGGCCAAAACACCGATCTACAAAAATATCGATTACATTCCCGAATGCAATGAAATAATCAAACCCAAACTTCTTGGACAACAGTGGCAGAATATCTTGAGATCTGATGCCCTCAAACCCCTCGGTGGAACAATCCCAATTTTCGTACTCAGGTTCAACCCGCTTGAGTCGGCAATTGTATTTGTACTTAAGAGGTAACTCTTTCCACAATTCGCTGACTAGTTCGAGGGCTTCCGGCCACCGCATGTGCCCGTTTCTTCCAATCATGTCGTCTGCAACGAAATAGCCATCCGGATGCATAGCCTCCCGGATCTTGGCGAACAGCGTCTCAAGCTCCGCAAAATGATGTAGACACTGTATCGCCGCTACAAGGTGATACTGCTTCTTCGGCTGCCATGAATTGATGTCACACTGCGAAAAAATCATCTTTTCCGCCAATCCCTTTTCGGATGCCAAGGTTCTGCCACGATCCAACATATCCTTGTTGATATCCAGACACTCTGTGGTGAAGTTCTTCATGTTCGACTGCAGCAGCCTTTCGCAAATCTCTATATCCAGGTCACAGTTGCCAGCGCCAATACTCACAAACCGGCAAGTTTCGCTCGCAAAGTTCTTGCAAACACGCGTCATGTACAGAACAAAGAACTCCTTTGGGTTCTGGAATCCAAACGGATGAAACTTGGGAACCAGGTACCTGTTAGACCAATAGTGAAAGATCTGGGGCAGATCATGGACGTTTTCATAGGACTTGAAGAATTCGACTTCTCTTTCCAGCCTTGTTTCATACTCATTAGACAGAGTCTTGTGTAGTTTCTCATCACTTGAGCGCCGAAACAGCCCTAGTAATGCTTTCTTGATGCTGGTCATCCTGTCTCCACGGAACGTCTCACACGGCGAGTTAGTCTAGACGAAATGTCAAGCTTCGGTCGCCCTTTCCAGGCCAGAGTTGGGCCGGAGGCCGGCTGCTAGGAGAGCAGCGATGCAAACCACCAAGTACCGACGCGGGCTCCTAGGCTCAACGGGGATTCCTAACTCTTTCATTGCAACTTAAGCCGGTCTCTCGGATCGCCGAATCCCGAACCAGCCTTCAGAGCTTCTTCACAGGTCACTGATGTTACCTTCCAAGATTGCAGCCTGCAAGTATCGTTCGCCTTGCTCGACAATCGCGTCAATCTGAGCCTCGTGCGTTCCTCTCCGGCTGCCACTACCCTCTTTGTTTTTCTGCTTAGCAAACTAGCAGATTTCCGGAGAACCTCTGGCCTGCGTTGAGTGTTGTTCCGATTCATGGCTTCACCAAGGGACTTGCCTCGATGCAGAAACGAGGAGAAAAAATTGGTATACTCTCGAAGTGTTTAAGTATCGGGACTTGTGGTAGCTGCCGAGGTTTGCTTCTTCGGCGTCAGATTCGCTCTCCAGAATCTGTATGTGGTGAAATCTGCGTTGCTAAGACGACAAAAACCAGACCTGACTTATGTTGTCTTCCTTCTGTTCTTCGCCGTCTGCATATTCTGGAAGCTGATCTTTAGCAGTGAATACTCGGTACTCACCTATCCGGACTGCGCATTTCAAACCTACCCTTGGGCGCAATATATTGCCGCCGTTCTGCATCAGGCCAGTTTCCCATTTTGGGATCACTACTCTGACGCTGGAAGATCGTTTATTGGAGAGACTCAAACCGGCGCTTTCTATCCCTTGAATCTTTTCATGGGGTTGTTGCCGCTGAACCGGAATGGGCTGGTTCCTGTCTCTGTCATTGAAGGGTTTGTGATCCTGCATTGCTTCCTTGGCTCGCTATTCATGTACTGTTTATCCTGCTACTTGGGACTCTCCCGTTTTAGCGCTCTTGTGTCGGGTATTGTCTTCGGCTATTGCGGGTCTATCGGTCTGCGAGCATCGGCACAGATAAATCTCCTTTGTTCTTCAATCTGGGTTCCTGCCATCTTCCTCTTTTGCTTTAAGGCTCTTTGCCAGGAGCACTGGAGCCGTCGTATCCTGTTTGCCAATCTTGGCGGTCTTTGTCTAGCTCTTAGCCTTCTGGCGGGTCATCATCAACCGGTGATATACACGGCTCTAGGGCTTGTCTTCGTAACCGCACTAGTTCTCATAATCCCCAGCAAATCATTAGGGCCTCACCGCATACTTCCATATCAACACCTCCTCGTTGCTTTGCTGCTGCTCTTCGTTTTTGGCGGCCTGTATGCATCTCTGCAACTTTTCCCGTCGCTGGAGTACTCCCCTCTTGCATATCGCTGGGTAGACAGTATCAATCCCACTCTGGTGAGTGCTCGCGTGCCGTACTCGGTGGCTGGCACTCACAACGCTTTCCCTCCCGATGGGATATTCATGCTCATTTTCCCGTACATTGCCGGAGTCGAGAACAGCCCATATTTCGGCATCCTGCCCCTCGTTTTCGCCTTTTCTGCGATGAATCAGGTCAGAACGAAGGAAATAGTGTGGATCGCTTTTCTCATGGCTCTTCTGTTCTTTTGTCTTTCCTTAGGCGAGTATTCGCCACTCCACGGATTGTTCTATTCGCTGGTTCCGGGATTCAATAAAGGAAGGGAAGCATCTCGAAATCTCCTGCTGACACATTTTGCCTTGAGTTTACTGACTGGCTTCGGTTGTGAAAAATTTTGTAGTCCGATAAAGAAGAAGGAAAGGAAAGGGTCTTGGCAGATTGTTGGAATTTTCTGCGTGTTTGCTCTGCTTATCAACATTCTGGTTGCTGCAGGATACTTTTACCGTACGCAGGTTCTCTATCAAGCAACGAACTACGGAGTACCCTTTTTTGCCTGTCTTCTGCTGACGTCCAGTGCGGCAGTCCTGGCTATGCGGATGTGGTCGCGAACGAGTGAAAAACTCAGAGTTTTCAAGATCGCGATCGTGACGATCCTTCTCTTTGATTTTCATTTTCTGCTCAGCCCACACATGAAGCTAAAGCGGGATTTCGATCGGAAGGCGAACTATGAACCCAAGCAGTATTACCCTCATGACGAGGTTATTGCCTTCTTGAAATCTCAACAGGGAGACTTTCGAGTTGATTTTCGGGACGGTTTCACACCTGGAAACATGGGGCAGGTCTACAAGCTTGAGACAATCAACGGATACGGTGCGACGAGTCTGAAGCAGTTCTTTGAATTTCAGAATCACCACTATCCGCCAGGAAATGTGATTGGAGACCTTCTCAACGTTCGCTTCATCGTGAGCGATAAAGACCTCGCGCTACCAAGAGTTTTGAGTACCCCGAGGGGTACGGTCTACGAGAATCCAGGGTGGCTACCAAGAGCTTGGTTAGTCGACAATACTGTTCACAAAGAAGGATTGGACGAAGTCATGCTAGGGGTCCAAGGTGCATCGTTTGACCCGCTTTCATTGGCCTATGTCGAGGACCCCTCCAAACGGGCAGCTCAAACGTCAGGAGCTTCTTCCGTCAAAGGAAACGTGACCTTCAAAAGAGACAGTCCAAATCAATTTAGCCTAGGGGTCAGCACCGAGATACCTCGTTTTGTAGTCATAAGCCAGAATTGGTATCCCGGATGGCGAGCTGCGATCAATGGGGTGCAACGAAGAATCTTCCGTACAAATGGAGCGTTGATGGGAATATACGTTGATTCGGGTGATTCGAGAATTGAGTTCTCTTATCGCCCGAGTCACTACTCCCTTGGTGTCGGGCTGACTTGTGTTTCGTTTCTGTGCATGGGTGCTGCCTATTTGCATTCAAGAAAAGCTGCAAGAAATCGACTGCTCGAATCAACTAAGCCCACATGAGTCTACTGACCTCGGGCGTAGATCCATCCAAGGACTTAGAGTTGAGGGAAGAAGTGCTGTGGCCCCTCTCTCCACCAGACTCCTTGACCGGCAGGACGACCTACCGTCTCCTGGAACTTGTTCGAACCGAACCTGAACCCTCCTTGTTCGAAGTTCCTTGCAACTATCGAATCATCAGATCAGGGAGTTGAATTCTGGCCCACTGACTTTGTCTTCATGGACAACATACTTAGAAAACTCAGTTCAGAGGAGGTTGCCGTCGATCTAGGATGTGGAGGCGGTAGCTTCAGCTATCAAAGGTACCAATGCAAGATCATTGGCATCGACGTCTTTTTGGATCAGAAGACTCTGTACCGGGACGGTGGGCGGGTCGAATATCTGCAGTCCGCAGCCACAGACATCCCGCTCTTGGATCATTCGGTTGACGCGGTGATCTGCAACCACACATTTGAACATTTCGCCGAGTACAGAAGAGTTCTCAGTGAAATCGAACGCATTCTGAAAAAAAGTGGTGCACTTTGGATTTCCATTCCAAATGGTCATGGCTTTGATGATGCTTTATATCGCCGAATCTTCAGCGGCGGCGGCCATGTGAATAGATTCACCTTTCAACGAATCGTTGAAGAAGTTCAGACAAACACTAGTTTGCGGCTGGTTCAGTCAATCCTGCTGTATAGCGGTTTCGTGTACCTCAAAAAACCAGCGGCAGAACTGAAGAAACATTTTCCGAGGTCCGCTAAGTTTTTGTTTTACATGCCCGCCTCCGTGAACCGGGTGTGCGTCTTTTCCATCAACGCACTCACCAGATTGATCGACAAATTCGCAAAATCACACCTCAGTCAGTATGGCTGGGGGTTTGTTTTTGCTCGGGGCAATCTAAAGCTTGAGCCGTTGGAATCTTATTTTAATGTCTGCTGGAAGTGTGGTTCTGGAAATGGCGCGCAGCATCTAAAAAACACCGGTCGAGTCAGGTCGAGATTTGGTCTCTGCTCCTATACTTGCCCCAATTGTGAGACGCGAAACCTCTTCTTCCGGCCCATGGACGGACTTAGCTGAACGTCGAAGCACCGAAATCCCACACCAGTGGGACTGGTTCACAATTCTCGCCGGTATTTAGGTTGGCCTCAGACAGCAAATTGAATTGCGCTCGCGTCGCCGAATCCCTGCTCAGAGCTAGACTTCCATCATTCAACTTCTACGCTACAGCTTCCAGGCGCATGGAACGTTAGGTAGCTGGCCAAAATGGTTCGATTACTGGCGCGTCGAGCGGACGCTCGCGTCTTGCCAGGGAATAGGCGACCAGGGCCGCACCTTGCGCAGAAGCTGCCGGACCTTGGGATGGGGTTCCATAAGCGGATTGAACAACTCGGCCCGAGGAACAGACGGGTTGGGCCTAGAGATGGACCACACGCGCAAACCGGATGCTGGGGCAGGAGCGGATCTCGTGCAACAACGACTCGGGAATCTGGCTGTCCACATTTACTACCCCGACTGCTTGATCGCTTTCGCCACGACCAAGGGCGAAGTTGGCAATGTTGACGCGATTGCTTCCCAACAGCGTGCCGATCTGCCCAATGACGCCGGGTGTGTCGTTATTGCGAATAAACAGGATGGCACCATGCAGCGGGGCTTCGATATCAATGCCATCGACCGATACGAGCCGGCTTTTGCCTTTCGACAGAATGGTTCCTTCGATCCACTCTTCACGGACGTCCGTCTTGAGCCGGAGAGAAATGAGGTTCGAATAGCTGCGCACTCGGCTGCTTTGCGATTCAATCAAGAGGATGCCACGTTCATCGAGATGCTTGCGCGCGTTTATCAGGTTGACGGCATCGCCGAGAATCGGTTTCAGGATACCCACGAGGATGGAACTTGCGATCAGATGCGTATTGATGTCGACCGTTTCCCCGTAGTAGCGAATGCCAACTTCGCTCAGCCGGCCCTCACAAATCTGTGAGAGAAAGCCCCCCAGGTTCTCACCGAGCTGAAGGAAGGGCCCGATCTTTTTGTATTCTTCAAACGAGACTGACGGAAAGTTCACGGCGTTGCGGATGATCCCGTCTCTGAGGAAGCCCCGAACCTGCTCGGCAATCTCCACGCCGACGACTTCCTGCGCTTCGGCTGTCGAGGCTGCGATGTGCGGGGTTGCAATCACCTTTGGATGTTTCGGCAGCGGATTGTCTTTCGCGGGCGGTTCGAGGCTCAGCACATCTACCGCCGCCGCCGCAACCTTGCCGCTGTCGAGGGCTGCCGCGAGATCTGCTTCGTGGATTAGCTCGCCGCGGGCCGTGTTGATGATGCGCACGCCGTCCTTCATCTTGGCAATGGTTGCCGCATTTACCAGGTGACGTGTCGCCTCAACCAGCGGGACGTGCAGCGTGATGACGTCCGACTCGGCAAACAGGGCGTCCAATGAAACCAGCTTGACGCTGAGATCCTGCGCCAGCCGGTCAGAAACAAAAGGATCGTAAACCACGACGTTCATTTGGAAGGAGCGTGCGCGTTTAGCCACTTCCATGCCAATCTTTCCGAAGCCGACCACGCCGAGCGTTTTGTCTTTCAGCTCCACTCCGGTGAAGCTTTTCTTGTCCCATTTGCCTTCTTTGGTTGAGGCACTGGCCTGTGGAACCGAGCGAGCCATGGCCAGCATCAGGCCCATCGCGAGCTCCGCCACGCTGACGCTGTTGCCACCGGGGGTATTCATCACCACGATGCCTTGGTTCGTCGCTGCTTCGAGGTTGATGTTATCCACGCCGGTTCCGGCGCGGCCGATCACGCGAAGGCTTTTTCCTGCCTGTATCACTTCGGGCGTCACCTTGGTATTGCTGCGGACGAGCAGGGCATCGTAGGAGCCAATGACTTCTAGTAACTGTGCCGGTGTGAGGCTCGTCTTGACATCCACTTGCCAGCCAGTTTCCTGGCGTAACAGTTCAATCCCTTGCTCGGAGAGCTTGTCGCTGACGAGAATTCTCATGCTGTGTGCAATGTCCTCTTTGAATTTAAGACTTACCCGGTTGTCGGGGCGATGTATAGGCTCAGACCGCCTTCTGTAAATACACCCTTTGGGCTGCGGTCACCCCAGCTCCAAGTTCAACGGGCAGGTTGAGTTTCTTGAGTATGATTTCGAGGCAGGCAATCAAAGCCACGGTATCGGTGAAATCGTAGTAACCCAGATGCGCAACCCGGAACAACTGCCCTTTCATCTCGCCCTGGCCATTCGCTACGGTTGCGCCGAACTCCTTCTTGAACGCTTTGATGATGGCCCCCGAATCGATTCCTGGAGGCGCGCAAATCGCCGTCAAGGCATCACTGGGGGACGTTTCGGCAAAGAGCTTCAGTCCCAGCGCTTTCGCTGCGGCGCGGGTGGCGTCGGCCAGCAGGCCTGCATTTGCGATCAAGTTATCGCGGCCAACGGAACGAATATGCTTGATGGCTTCACGGGCAGCTACGATCAGCGTGATGGCTGGCGTGTAGGACGACTCGCCTTTGGCATTGTTCTTCCGTTCCTTCTGGTAGTCGAAGTAGAACTTGTTCGACTTCGTATTCTCAATGAGCCCCCAGGCTTTTTGGCTGACGCTCGCAAACGCCAGACCGGGAGGCAACATGAGTGCTTTCTGCGATCCTCCGATCACGATGTCCAGATGCCATTCATCCACCGGCATCTCCATCACGCCCAAACCGGTAATCGCGTCAACCACGAGCGCTGTTTTCGGGTGCTGATGGACAATTTCACCCAACGCCTTTACGTCATGCTTGGCGCCCGTGGAACTTTCCGAATACTGCACAAAAACGGCGCGAGTATCGGGCTGTTTCTCTAGTTCCGCTCCGACGCTCTTTGGGTCCACTGCCTGTCCGTAAGGGATGGAAACGACGTTTGCGGTCACACCGAAAGCTTTGCAAAGGTTGGTCCAGCGCTCTCCGAACTTGCCAGCGCTTACGACCAGAGCTTTGTCTCCGGGGCTCAACAGATTTACGACCGCGCCTTCCATGGCGCCGCTGCCCGAAGAGGTAAAGCAGAGAACATCGTTTTGCGTGTTATAGATGTAACGAAGACCGTCCAGTACTTCTTTGAAGATATTGCGAAACTCGTCAGTCCGATGATGCAGAATAGGTTGTGCCATCGCCGTCTGCACGGCGGGCAACAGTTGCGTTGGACCGGGAGTGAATAAACGCTCCTTAAACATGGTTGCTTCCTTGACCTCTGTCGATTTGGAATCGTCCTGCGAGAGCGCCTCAACCGCGCTCGAAAGGTGGCAACTATAGCATAGTTCGATGGCACCGGAGGGCGACGGCGGCATGCCGACGGAGAAGGGAGAAGTCGCACCACGAAGAGGAACAGCTGGAAGCCCGAAGTGGAAGGCCGGCGGCAAAAGCGCAATCAGCCGCCCCGCGTCATTGGATTGACTGGTTTCTGACCAATCCGTTCTTTGGCGTCATTCCACCTTCGCGAACACCCGGATCGAGGGCGGAAGTTGCGCGAAATTTTCGATCTGATCTCCGGAGCGGAGGATTCGATCCGGAAACAGGTATAAGGTACGGGAATCCAGATAGACGTCCTGGAGATTCTCCCCCACCGGGTTGCGAGCTTCAGGCTTCGGGAGCTCACGATAGGCAACCAGAACTTTGGTTCTCGTTGGAAGGCTTCTCATCTTCTTCAGTGAGTTCCCGGTTTGCACCGTTCCATCGGGAAGGACGTAAAAGGTGAGTGAGGAATTGTACAGCGCGTTGGCGATCTTCCAGGGCGAGTCGGATGCCGTGATTTGCGGCACAGCGACTTCGACACGCGCCGGGCTGATGAGCTTTTTGTCCTCACGTACAGTCACACCCAGCTCCACTCGCGTACCCGGAGGAATATCCGACCAGTCCTTGATCTGTTCTCCCGAATAAGATCGTCCGTCGGGGAAGCGATAGACTGTGGTCGGCGCGTTGTACCGAATCCCTGCAATCTTCCAGGCGGTCCGGTTGCGGCCAATCTGCATGGATTCGTCTTCGGCCGCTTGCTCCGCAGAATCTTCCTCTTCTTCGGCCTCCGCCGCCGGCACAACATGGCCGCCAGCGCGCATGAATTCAAGGCTGCCGTCGATGCGCCCCGCAATCACATCTGGGTCGCTTTGATACTCGTCGCTGAGCCCTGCACGGGCTCGTTCGAAGTTATCGATGCCGGGATCGAGTTTCCGACCGCGTTGCCTGGATCGATGGTAGCGATTGGGCGCCGCATAGGCCACCCGGTAGTGTTCCAAGACGTTCCGGTCTTCAATCTCATATTTCTCCTGCAGCTCGTCCAGCAACCTCTCCAAGGATGAATACTGTGCTTCGGAGAACGGAATGTTATGGTAACCCTCCAACTCAACACCTATCGAATAGTCGCTCAGGCCTTCCAGCCCGTTCCACATGCTTACGCCTGCATGGTTGGCCCAGAATTTCGGATCGACAATCTTATAGATGGCTCCGCTTCTGGCAACAAGGTAGTGGGCGTGACCTCCGCGAGTCAGATATCGTCCGCGACGCACTTTGCCTCGTGACAAGGTTCGAAGCGCGCTGGGCAGCCTGCTCTCAGTCGAGTGAACAATGATGAAACGAGTCTCGTGGCGAACTCGTTTGGTAAAGTTCGGGTTCAGCCGGCGCTGATAGTCTATGGTCTTGATTGCGAATACGTTCAGGGAAAAAAGAAGGATGGCAAGGAGGGCGAATCCTACGGCGTTTCGTTTTTGTCCAAATGTCATCTGTCGCTCGGCCACCGGCGTGGCTCTTGGCCGGTCAGTCTCAACGGCATCGTTCTCATCTTCTCCGACTCTCCGTCTGATGGCAAGGCAATTCAAGAGGGTTGGCTGCGCCAGTGGAAAATGACTTGAGCAGGGAGCTGGCGATTACGTCTCGCTGCGAGACTAGTGCTAAGATGCGTCGTCATTTCCTGACGCGGCAGGCGGATTCAGACTCAAATGATGAACAAGCAGCGATTTCTGTGGAAGCTCAACCGAATCGTCCGGAATCTGGAAGAGCAATGGGACTCCTTCCGCAATCTTTGGCGGGGTTCACAATCAACAACCCGGATGTGCCCCAATTGCCGAGCACTGATCGATCGAAAGGCCAGAGTCTGCCCTCTTTGCAAAGCTGCTTTGGGGTATCGGGCTGGAGGGTTAGGAAAGCTGCTTCAGAATGTGTTGCCCAACTTCATGCCGGTGTCGTTTGCGCTGTTGACTGTGAACTTTGTCGTCTTTTTGCTGATCTTCGCAGCCGAGCGCGACCTCTCAGCACAGGACTTAGGACGACTGGTATGGGGAGTACGTTCGCCAAGCTTGGCGCGCTGGGGTGCGGATGTGGGTGCGTTGGTCTCGGCGGGGCAATGGTGGCGTCTGGTGTCGGCTATCTTCATTCACATTGGAATCATTCACCTGGCTTTCAACTCCTATGCATTGATTTTCATTGGCCCTTTGTTGGAGGACCTGCTCGGCAAAGAGCGTTTCCTATTGTTGTACGTCGTCACGGGCGCATTTGGCTTTGTGTTGAGCAACTGGTACTACGGTCCATGGTTAACGACAGCCGGGGCCTCTGGTGCAGTCTTCGGATTGATTGGCGCCGGCATCGTGTTTTCTAAACGGTGGTCGCAGTGGGGCAGCATGCTCGGACAGCAACTCGTCCATTGGGCCATCTACGGATTCGGCTATGGGCTGGTGATCGGAGCCAACAACGCCGCACACTTCGGGGGATTTGTGGCAGGCGTGGCGTTTGCGTACCTTCTGCCGAATCGGCAACGAGTGAAAGATTCGGCTGCCGGATCTTTCCTGTGGAGTGTCACGTACTGGCTTTGTCTCGGGCTGGTGGTGGTTTCGCTGCTCTTTGCCTTGCTAGGGACTCAATAAATGAAAGGCGGTCGGATGCCACGGGGTGTTGTGTAGCTGAAGGCGCCGGTTGTTCGCAGGGTGTGCAGATTCCCGGCTTCCGGTTAGAGCACTCTGAATTTCTGAATCCCCTCCTCGTTGAGCTCCACACCCAGCCCTGGTGCCTCGGGGACAGTAACGTAGCCGTCTTTCTCCACAAAACTCTGTCGCGTCAGGTGGTCGCGCAGAGTGGTTTCTTCCTCAGCCACGTATTCCATGATGAACGAATTCGGAATGGAGTTCAGGAAATGAAGGGCGGCGGCGATGTTGATGTAGGTTGTGAACCCATGGTTCACGCAGGGTAGACCGCGGTCTTCAGCCAGGCTTGCGATTTTCCGCGCTTCGGTGAATCCGCCACAGCGCGTGAGATCCACCTGCACAATGTCGATCTTGCCCTTGTCCATCAGTTCCAGAAAGGAGCCGCGATTGCTTTCTTCCTCCCCTGCGGCGATTCTAACTTCGGTAGCTTCTGAAACTTTCAGAAGCTACCGAAGTTAGAATCGCCGCCGGGGAGGAAGAAAGCAATCGCGGCTCCTTTCTGG
>Ga0180085_1000015_pt1 | contig 43642 bp, 28 predicted proteins | sample EasRiv730_16_10D_FD_123013 | JGI IMG/M metagenome (GOLD analysis project Ga0180085, IMG submission 123013) | Soil microbial communities from meander-bound floodplain in the East River, Colorado, USA - East River metaG ERMLT730_16_10D | ecosystem: Environmental > Terrestrial > Soil > Floodplain ... | reverse complement strand
CACTTTTCATTCGTGAGACAGGTCGGTCATGTGCTGAAGCTCCTGTTCTGGATCGGGGTCGTGCTACTCATTCTGGGTCAACTCTGGAAACCTGCTCAGGTTGACGCAGCTCGTGCAAACCTGGTGAGGCGATTTCAGGAAGAACGGAAGTCTCGAGTGATCGCGATGATTCATGGGCAGGACACGATCAGTTTCTTCGGCGTGCCCGTCAGCAGCTTCATTGATATGGAAGACTCGGAGTCGAGCAATCCGCCTGACTCCTCCGGAACAACCCATTGCTTTCATCCTCCATACCCCGGGCGGTTTAGTCCTAGCAGCCGAGCAGATTGCTCATGCCCAATTGGAGCACAAAGGCAAAGTCACGGTGTTCGTGCCTCACTATGCCATGAGTGGAGGGACGCTAATCGCTTTGACGGCTGACGAGATCGTCATGGATCCCAACGCCGTCCTTGGTCCAGTGGACCCCCAGATCGGCGATATGCCTGCCGCTTCCATGGTGAAACTGCTGGACGCCAAACCGAGAAACCAGATCAGCGACGAAATGCTGGTGCTGATCGATGTGGCCGCCAAAGCACGCCTGCAAGTGGCTTCTTTCGTCACGGAAGTTCTGCTCAAGCCTCAGTCGAAAGGCAACGCCTCGCGTCTGGCTCTTGCCTTAAGCGAGGGACGCTGGACGCACGACTTTCCAATCACGGTGGAAGCAGCCCGTCAGCTCGGCTTACCCGTTTCCGTCAACATGCCCAAAGGCATTTATGAGTTGATGGACCTCTATCCGCAAAGCGGCATTGGCCGGCCTTCCGTGCTCTATGTGCCCTATCCGCGTGGATCGCGGGGTGATGGAGTTGGATCCGAGCCACAGGCCAACGTTAGCGGGAAATGAATAGGTACCTGGAGATTTAGACCACTATTCTTGGGAAGCACTGGAGGATTGAAACTTCCCGTGCAGCCCAGGAAACTACTTCGAAAACCCGTGCTCGCGCAGGGCAGTGGCACGAATGCCCGGTTGTTTGCCTCTTAAGACTGCTAGGCTCACAGCAAGAGTGCGTCCGCCAAGCCCTAATACGAGGACCCTCTGACTCAAAAACTTTCCCGGAGAGTTGGGGTCACCAGCCGCCAAACCGCCCGAGTGAACGAATTCAGTTTTCTTTGCGGCCATCGTCTCCAGCCTTGACAGTTTTGCCTCTGAACTCGATAATGACTCTTCTTCAAAACGATGGTTGGGAAATGAACGAGATTCAGTGATAGTTTCAGAAGCTGTCGGGTGTTGGTCCCAACCGTTGAGAGGCGCTTGCTGCGCACGAGGGCTGCTTTGTGTGCGGTTCTTTTGCAGAAACGGTGAAGAATCACGATGGTTGCGCCAGCCCAAATCGTTCATTGTTCTCGTTGTCGATCAGTGTTCTTGATGACGTCGTCCTGGGTCCTTCTGCTGACCGGCGTTCTTGGTTTGTCATTGGCGGCCGATGCAGCCGCGCAGCACAAAACGCAAGACCTCGTTGTATTGGCTGCGACTCACCTGAAGGCCGGGAAGTTTGACGCTGCCGAAGCAGAACTGCGGCAGGCTTTGGCGGATGGGAACCGCAGCCCGGAAGCTCACCGGCTGCTCGGATTGATTTATGACGAAACCGGCAGAGCCGAAAAAGCCACCGAAGCTCTTTTGCAGGCGCTTCAACTCGACCCGAACTCACAGCAAATTCAGAATAGCTTGGGCGCACACTATTTCCGTCTGGGTGAGCTCGACCTGGCCGCCGAGCAGTTTCGTCATGTGCTCGCGTCAAGTTCCAATGAAGTCACTGCCAATCACTATTTGGGCCTCATTCGCCTGCAACAAGGCCAGCCCTCCACGGCTCTGTCCTTCCTGACGACCGCGCAATCTCAAAGTCCCCGCGATCGGGACATTCTCTTCAATCTCGCTCGTTGCCATTTTGCTCTTGGTCATAAACAGGATGGGGTGCGATCGTTGGAGCAGGTCCTGGCGAATACGGCATCCAATGACGGCGCAACTGCTTATGGCGTGGGCGTGCTTCTGCTCCAGAACGGTGAGTTTCGACCTGCGATCTCCGCGCTGGAACGCGCCCGGAAGCTTTCACCCGCGAATCCGGCAGCGCTAGTGCTGTTGGCAGACGCCCAACGTCAATCCGGCCAATTCGACGAGTCCTGGCGAGTTGTGAATGAGGCGATCGGCTTGCTGAAGCGTCAATCTGGCTCTGCTCAGATTGAGTTCTTCCCGGTGGCCCGCCAAGTGGTTGAGGCGCTCTACGCCCAGGAACGCGGTTCATATCCGAAGGGCATGGCACTGGCTGAGGTTCTTTTCCTCGAGAAGAAGTACGAGGAGTCGCGGTCGGTCCTAAACAAGCTCCAAACTGATGGGAAGCACGATCCCGACTACTTCAATTTGGTGGGAATGGTCTATGGCGGGTTAAATCAGCTTCCAGAGTCCGCTCAGGCGGTGATCGAGGCGATTCGACTGGCCCCAACTCGTTCCGACTTGATCTTCAACCTCGCCGGTCTCTATCAGAAAGCCGGAGACAACGCTTCGGCAGTCAAGGTATTGAAGCGGGCCTTGGCGCAGGGCAAGGTCTCTCCTGAAATTCACTTCGCACTGGGTCTGAGCTATTTCAACCTGGGCAACTTTTCGGATGCCGTCGCTAGCTTCGAAAGATCAGTAAAGCTCCAGCCTAGTTTTTACAGAGCGCACTTTGACTTGGGTCGCGCGCTCGCCAAGCTGTCGAGATTTGACGAGGCGATCAAGGCGTACAGACAAGCCCTTGCGGTCAATCCGGAGTTCTTCGCGGCTCATTATGAGATGGCCTTGCTGCTCTCGGCTCAGCAACAGACGGCTGCAGCGGTGCGGCACTTCAAAGAGACGGTGCGATTGCAGCCTGGTCACAGCGATGCGCACTATCAATTGGGCAAGATTTACCTGCTGCAGAATCAGCGAGACGAAGCCGCGGCGGAGTTTGAGAAAGCTATCCAAAGCAATCCCGACCATGATGCGGCTTACAACGGGCTGGCGCGAATCCATCTGCTCCACGGTGATAAGGCCAAAGCAGAAGAGTTACTAGCAAGACTGAATGAGAGAAAACAGAATCGAAAAGCAGCCTTTCAAGAAAAGATCTCCGGAAGCCGTTGAGGTGCATGTTGCGAAGACCTATCAGGCAGGTGCTGAGTTGGGGGCTTCTCGTATTTTCATTTGCAGTAGACAGAATTGGCATGGCGGCCCCGCCAGCCGACTGCGAGGGGAGCATTACGGCTGACCTTCGATTGGTTCAGCAACACCCGTGGCGTCCCCCGTTTGGGCTTGAGCGGATCGGGCAGCCGACGAGTGTTGCCGCTGATTTTCCCGTTCGGGAACGACCGTATCGCGAGTTCTGGTTGGCGAGTTTTACGGTCGGAAAAGAGGTTGAGCGGCAGATGCTGACGCTGACCGCCTCGGCAAGCAAGGCGTCATTCACGGGCCAGGCGAGCTTCGCGCACTATCCCGAAGAGGTCGCTCTCTTCGGTCGCTGCCGTTTTCAAGGCGAACCGGTTGAGATTGCGCGCAAGAAGTTCGAGATTCCAGGGCTGAGCGTTGAAGCCGTGGTGAAACCTGAGCAGGTGATCAATCCTGTCGACTTGGGCGCCATCCTGGTTCCTCACGACTGGCTGCTCCTGCGCGGTGGGCAGAAGGCTCAGGTAGAGGTTGCAGCCATTGACTATTCCGCAGATCTGCGAGCCGGCAAACTCTCTGCCTGGTACGAATCTGCGCCCAAAGCGCCAATCACCGCGGATCTGAACTTGGAGCGAGGCCAGCGGGCGCAGCAGAAGTTGGTCATGCTTGCGTCTTCCCCAACGGCAGAGAGCGACACTCTCCACCTGAGCATCGCGAGCGCGCAAGGCAAGGAACTCTGGCACAAGAAGGTTCCTGTCATGCTTGTGCCCCGGCCGCCCAAGGTCCCGGAGTTTGGCGCCATCGAAACCAAGCTGCGGTATGACGCTCCCATTTCGGTGCGCAATCCACGGACCGGCGCACTTTCATCCATCGACTACGCAACGGCATGGAAGCCGGAGCTCAAAGACGTTGTGGTCTTTCTGCCGAATGGTTCGCGCTTTGTCTTCTGGCGCGGTTCGAGCTATATCCCTTTCTGGGCGGGCAAGCACAACACCGGCATCAGTTACGAGTGGGCGGAAACCTTGCCGCCGGCCGACGGCTTTACAGATTCCGTCGAACCCTTGATGGACAAGGAGCTGCGCTACGGCCGTGTCGAGATCGTCGAATCCACGCCAGTGCGAATTCACGTGCGCTGGACTTATCAGTCCAACGACTTCAACTACAAGGTGTGGGGTGACGCGCCGGTCGAAGACTTCTACTTCTATCCGGACGGTTACGGAACGCGAGTCCTGACGTTGACGAGCGGCCTTGGATCGCAGTACGAGGTGCTCGAATACATCGTGCTGACGCCTCAAGGTGCGTTTCCCTATGACGTCTTGAACCCTCGGACCGCCGACATTCTTTTCATCGATGGACAGAAACGACACGTCACATTCCCACCGGCAAACGCCAGACCTTCGTCCACTAGTTCCTTTGCGCGTTCAGAGGACTTGGGCGAACCGCGGGACATTCCAGCGGTCTATCGCATGCGCTTTCACAAAGACAGTGACACCGGAGCCTTCTCATTCAATCCGATCGATACGCATTTGCCGGTGTATCTCTTCTCCCCGTTTTACGATCGCGGTGTCATGGTGACGCCCTTCTATTGGGGCAGCCATTGGCCTCTGGCGCGCGGAAACTCGACAGGTTGGGCCATCGACGATCGCATCTCACTCACGCCGGCTCACAACAGTACGATTGGCTGGGGACTCAATCGCCAGACTCCGCTCAGCTCTTTCAACGTTCCTTCCATTGACACGCTGGGGCAGTCCAAGCTGATGAATGTCCAGCGGTGGGTTTGGATGATTGGAGCCAATGATGATCCTGATGAGCGGCTGCTGGAGTGGGCTGGAAGTTTCAGCAAACCTCCTTCTGTGGAAGTTCGTGGCGGTCAACTGGATTCGCAATCGTACTCTCCCGAGCGCCGTTCCATTCGCGTTGTCGTTCAGGACAAGGCCGTGCAGTTCACGTTGAAGCCTGGAGGTCGGAGCGTGAACCCTGTGTTTGAACTGTTGAAAGCGCCGCCCACGTTGACCGCTGTCTATCTGGGCGATCGGCCGCTATTGCCGAGTGAATATGCGTGGGATGCAAACGTGTTGTGGGTGAAAGCTACGCTGAGCGACACCACGATGATGCGCGTCGAATTTGGAGCCGAGCGGAAGACTGAGAAATCGCTTCGTTAGTCGAGCAACGATTAGAATCCCCTCCTTGGGGAAGGGGGGAAGCGCCCAGCCGAACCGGCTGGCGCTGGCGTGGTTTGAATTCTGGCAGCCTGCACAAGGAGTGGATTCAAGCCACGGCCAACCACCCCCGGCAAGGCCTCTGGCCTCTGCCATCCCCTCCTCAGTTGAGGAGGGGAGTTGCTTCGCTTTGGCCCTGCTAGAGGATGTGGTTCTTTTTTGCCGTATTCCGTGAGTGTCGAATGTTCACCTCAAATTCTTTGCCATCGAACTAACAGGAGGAATCAGCTGTGACAACTATTCGCCCCGGCTATCCTATCTTTCATCGCCTTTGCAGGGGCTTGTTCGGCGTGTTTGTTCTTTGCTTGTTAGCGCCCGGATCCAGCTGGGCAAACGAATGCCGGGAACCCGTAACGGGACAAATCCGTCTGGAGCCGCATCACCCCTGGGCTCCTCCGTTTGGCTTGGAACGGCCAGGGCAGGGGTTCACCGCTGTTGTTGAGATTCATTCGGATGTCCGGCCACTACGCGAGTATTGGTTGTCTTCCCAAGCGGAAGGCAAAGAGGTGGAGCGCAAGATTGTCGCGTTGGCTGGGATTTTTTCAAAGCCGCCGTTCGTCGGCAAGGTGACCTTCACCCAACCGTTTGATGAACTCATTCTGTTTGGCAAATGCAGATTTGAAGGCGCTCCCGCCGAGGTGGCGCGCCAGAAGGTGTCCCTTCCTGAACTGGAAGCTGAGGCGGTGGCGAGGCCTGACAAGCTGATCAATCCGGTAGACCTGGGTGCGATCCTCGTTCCCTACGATTGGCTGCTGCTGGCTGGCGGCCAGAAGGGAAGTCTGGAAGTGGCGGCTGTCTCTTTTCGACCCGACCAGCGCAACGCTCAGGTCTCGGCCTGGTTTGAATCTGCGACGCAATCGAAATCTGCGAAGGGAGTCGAACTGATACCGGGTAAGAAGACTCAGTTCGCGTTGCCCCTGCCTGCCACGACTTCGACCGTCGAGAAGGATGTGCTCCACGTCGCTATCGCTGCCGAGGATGGCAAAGAGCTCTGGCACAAGAAGATTCAAACCATGCGGGTGAACCAGCCTCCCCGCCTGCCCGAGTTTGGGGCCACCACTCTGAAGCTGCGCTATGACGCTCCCATTTCCGTGCGAAATCCAGAGACCGGCGTTTTTTCTTCGATGGACTATGCGAAGGCCTGGGATTCCAGTCTGAATGACGTGGTGGTCTCGCTGCCGAATGGTTCGCGGTATGTCTTCTGGCGGGGCTCGAGCTACATACCGTTCTGGGCGGGCCTGCACAACACTGGCATGAGCTATGAATGGGCCGAAACCCTGCCACCGCCGGATGGCTTTGTGGATTGCGTCGAGCCGCTGATGGATAAAGAACTTCGGTACTCGCGGGTGGAGATAGTGGAGTCCACGGCAGCGAGAGTGCACGTTCGCTGGAGGTATCAGTCCACGGACTTCATGTACAAGATCTGGGGCGACATGCCGGTGGAAGACTACATCTTCTATCCGGACGGCTTTGGAACACGAACTTTGACGCTGAAGAGCGCCCCGGGATCAACGTATGAAGTCCAGGAGTTCATCATCATTGCGCCGCAGTCTGCTTTCCCTTTCCAGGTGCTCGACCCCAAGGTGGTGGATATTCTTTTCATTGATGGCCAGAAGCGGGAAATCCAGTTTCCAGCACGCGGCGAAAAATCCACTCCCGGCGGGATCAAGAGGCCGGGAGTCGGCGATCCGCGCGACGTTCCGGCCATCTATCGCGTCCGCCTGCACAAAGATGATCCGGCCGTAGCCATCTCCTTCAGTCCGCACAACACGCTACTGCCTAGCATCTTCGGTCCTTTCTACGACCGGGATCAGATGGTGACTCCATTTTACTGGGGCAGCCATTGGCCGCTCGCCCGCGGAAACATGACCGGTATGGCGATTGACGACCGCATTTACCTGAGTCCATCGCACAACAGCATCATGACTTGGGGAATGAACAATCACACGCCGGCATCGTCGGCCACAATTCAGACTCACGACACCTTGGGCCGGCTCAAAACCATGGAATATCGGCGTTGGCATTGGCTGATCGGGTTGACCGATGCTCCCGATCAGCGCCTCCTGGAATGGGCACAGAGCTTCCGCACGCCTCCATCCTTGGAACTGCAGGGAGCCAAGCTGGATCTGGACTCCTATGTTGCGGAACGGCGGGCGGTGCGGCTGATCGTGGAGAGTTCGACACCCGTCATTACCTTGAAGCCCACCGTGCCTTACATCAACCCTGTGTTCGAACTCGCTGGAGCGCCGAAAAACCTGGCGAGTGTCGCGTTAGGCAACCGTTCGCTGAAACCGACTGAATACGCCTGGGATGGGCAAACGCTGTGGATCAGCGCCAAAGTTGATACGACAACCGCGTTGAAGCTCGAATTCCGTTGAGGATGTAGGAACGCCCATTCTTGCGCCTGAGTCTATCCGGAGTCCTCTCCAACCTTTCGACGCCGGACGAAAAACCTTTCCAGAAAGAGCTTGACAAAGAAATTCCTACCGCTATGATTTGAATCCTATTCAGTGTAAATCATAGTTAGTGAATCTGATTCATCGTCGAGTTAAAGTCGCCCTTTCCTCAGGCGATGCGGGGTCTGGTCGAAAGATCTAATCCTCGAAGGACGCTAGACGCCGGCCAAAGAGAATCACAGAGTTGATGAGCACTGACAGATCTCGATCCCAACAATAGCAAAGTATTTAGGGACCTCTGAGCAGGTCAACCTGTCTCCAGGATGAGATCCTGGAACAAGGATCATTGAGCCAATTCAAAGTTGAGCGAACTAAGTTCAGTCTCATGTGTCCATCGCAGAATCTGCATTGGGCGCGAGGAGGAAAAGATGAAAGGGAAGTATCAAACGCAAGCCGGGATGCTGCGGAGAATCGTCGGCCTTTGTCTGACTGGATGTCTCATTCTCGGCCTTTGTCAATTGAGTGTGCTCTCGCAGGTAGAGCGCGGAACCATCGCTGGTACCGTGCGGGATCCTTCGGGTGCTGCCACGCCCAACGTTGCGATCACGGTCACGAATGTGGCAACGGGTGTGGAATACAAGACACAGACAAATGACTCGGGCGAATTCGTCGCGCCGAACCTGATTCCAGGAGAATATTCAATAACCGCTACGCTGACAGGTTTCAAGACGCTGCAGCGCAAAGGCATCGTCCTGCAGGTGAATGGACGATCAGTGGTGGAGTTGACCCTTGAAGTCGGCGAGGTGACGCAGGAGGTGGAAGTCACAGCAGCGGCGCCGCTCTTGCAGAGCGAAGCGTCCGCTCTGGGCACCGTCATCTCTCGTCGCGACATTTCCGAACTGCCTTTGAACGGGCGATCAGTGTTTAACCTGGCGCCCTTGACTGCCGGAGTGACGAACGGGATTGCCAGCATCAACGCCAACAACGCGAACATTCCCGACAACGCCCGCGCCTCACAGGGATTGTCGGTGAACGGGCAGGCGCAATCGGCCAACACGTACATTCTCGATGGTGTCTATAACAACCAGATCAACCAGGGGCTGATCGCCATTTTGCCGCCTCTCGAGGCCATTCAGGAGTTCACGGTCGAGACCAGCAACTTCAACGCGGAGATCGGTCGCGGCGGCGGCGTGGTAAACGTGACGTTGAAGTCAGGCACCAACGAGATTCACGGTCAGGCGTTTGAGTTTCATCGCAATGCGGCACTGGACGCGCGGAACTTCTTCGACCGTAAGACGGCCGCCAGCAGCCGGCGATTGCCAAACTTCGTGCAGAACCAATACGGAGGGGCCATCGGCGGTCCGATCGTGAAAAACAAGACGTTTTGGTTTGCCGACTACCAGGGTTCGCGACAAGTCAAGGGAAATTCGTTCGTGACGACGGTTCCTGGACCCCGCATCCGCACTGGAGATTTTCGTGGCTTGGCCCGGCCAGTCTTCGACCCGGCAACGTACAATGCAACGAATCGCACCCGTCAGCCATTTCCGACGAATGGCGTGATCGATCCTTCGCGCTTCAGCACCGCGGCCAAGAACATTCTGGCATTGATTCCCCAATCGAACGACCCGACGGGCGCCGCGCTTGCCAACGGAGAAGCGCTCTTTTTCAGCAGCGCGGCTCGGGTTCAGTACCAGGACTCCTTTGACGTCAAGATAGATCATCGTTTCAGCGATAAAGACGCATTCTCGGGCCGCTTCAGTTATGGTCGGTCCGATACCACTCTTCCAGGACCCTTCCTGAATGTGCCCGGTTCCGAACCTCTCATTGGCCAAGGAGCGGGAACCGGTGGAGCGGGCAGCTTGAACGGCCAAGTCAGCAATCCAGCTCGGAGTCTTGGTCTGCAGGAGATTCACAATTTCAGCCCCACGACACTGAACGAGTTTCGAGCGGCCTATGTTCGTGCGGGCAGTGACGCGCTGCAGCTGAATTTTGGCAAGAACTATGCCGATCAAGTTGGGATTCCGGGAGTGAACGTTACCGACAATAACTCCGGTTTTCCTGGCATTAGCATCTCTGGTTATTCTCCCTTGGGTGACTCGGCGTTTTTCCCACTGATTGAGCTAGAGAACATCTATCAAGTGTTGGACAACGCCACGTTTATTCGTGGGTCACACACTTTCAAAGTGGGCGTAGACTATAAGAAGATCCAAAGAAACTTTACCCAGATCCTGGGAGCGCCTGCGGGCACCTTCAATTTCGGCGGCGGTTTCACCAGCGATCCTGCGCAACCTGGTGGAGTGACAGGGAATTCCTTTGCTGACTTTTTATTGGGTTTAACCAGCTCTGGCAACCTGATCCGAAACTCGGGACTGGCCGGACTAAGGCAATCTGAGTTTTCCGCCTACTGGCAGGACACGTGGAAGGTAAACGAAAAATTGACTCTGAACTACGGCGTGCGGTACGACCTCATGACGCCTCAGACCGAAGCCTACGATCGGATCTCCAACTTCGATCGCGGAACAGGCAAATTGGTTTTGCCCAAAGGAGGAGGCAGTGATCCTGGGTTATCTACCAGGGCTCTTCAGATAACGGACAAGAACAACTTTGCGCCACGCCTGGGATTTGCCTACAAGGTAAATGACAAAACGGTCGTACGTTCTTCCTATGGAGTATTCTTCCTGGCGCAAGGTCAAGTTGGATTCCAACTAAGTCTGAATGCTCCGTTTGTCGGTGGGTTGAATTACACGAATGATCCGAATACGAACCTGGTGATTCGAACCCTTGATCAGGGAATCCCGATCAGCGATCCGTTCTCACCCATCACGAACCCCCAGGGATCAATCAATGCCCATCATCCAGCCAACAGGATTGGCTACGCACACCAGTATTCAATGAGCATCCAGCGGCAGCTGACCTCGACCACCTTGTTCGACGTGAGCTATGTTGGGAATTCGTCGATTCGTCTCCAGGACAGCTACAACATTCAGCAACCATTCCTGGGAAATGCGCCGGTGGCTACGCGCAGGCCATACTTCGCCACGATTCCAAACGTGTCTGGCTTCACTTATGTGGAAAATCGGATGAATTCGAACTATCACGCATTGCAAGCCACGCTCACGAAGCGCTTCTCCAGTGGGATTTCATTCATGACGAACTACACTTGGTCGCACGGAATCGGATTCATCTCCGGTCCTTTTGGGTCAGGTGGCGGTCACCAGAACGTGCGCAACCTGGATGCCGACCGAGGGAACTCTCTGACGGATGTGCGTCACCGCTACGTTGCCAACTGGCTGTACGAAATGCCATTTGGAAAAGGAAAGCGCTTCTTGGGGGGCGGTTCGGGCGTTGTCAACAGCATCGTTGGTGACTGGCAGGTGGGTGGTGTGGTCACGATTCAGAGCGGATCTCCTTTCACAGTGACGGGTGGAGCTGGCCGGCCCAATCGGACGTGTGACGGAAGCTTGTCGAGCGGAGAGAGGTCGGTTTCTCGCTGGTTCGATGCAAGCTGTTTCCCTTTGCCTGCTCCTGTGCCTGATACGGTGGCGGGTGGCGTCTATACGCCTTTCGGCAACTCAGGAACTTCGATTCTGACGGGACCAGGGATCAACACCTGGGACATCTCTTTGTTCAAATCGATTCGTGTTACAGAATCGAAGCGATTTGAGTATCGGGCTGAGTTCTTCAACGCGTTCAACCATTCCCAGTTCTTGAATCCCAATAGTGCCATTCTGCAGGGAACCACCGCACAGATCCTTGCGGCTCGACCCTCCCGGCAGATTCAAATGGCCCTGAAGTTTGTCTTCTAGGCCCAGTTGCTCGACCGTTTCCGCGCTCTCAGTCGGGTCTCAGGGGCTTGCTCCTGAGACTCGACGCCACAAAAAGCCGTATCCCCAAAGCTTCGATTTAAGGATCTCCAAAGGCTGTTGCCAGACTGGAAGTCGGTCGTGCTTATGCAGCGACGTACCTTCATGGCCGCCGTACCGGCCTTGCTGTCGAATGCCCTCGCGACACGATCAAGGCTGCACTGGGCGCAACAAACAGACCCGCAGCAAGCGATGCGTGCTGCTTGGGAGTCTTTGACTTGGGCCAATTCCACAGGACAGGCACTGGTTGTTGATGTCGGACTCCCGTGGCGATTGATTTCCTGGGAAAAGGCACAGTATCTGCCATGCTGGGAAGTACAGAAGAATCTGTGGTTCTTCAGTGAGTTTCTGGAGACCGCTGGTACGGCCGCGATAGAACGTGGGAGCCACGAACCTCTTTCGGACAAGCACAACCGCTACACGCATGTAGCCATCACGGAGCTTGGCCCGGCCCGTGTCGTGCTTCATTGGCAGTATGCGCTGAGCGATTCGACCGAACAGGCCAATGTCTTCCACGGGAACACTTGGGCGGAGGAGTTTCACACCATCTATCCCGATGGCCTCACTGTTCGGAAGCTGATTGGTTATCCAGGAAATGAAAACCGAGCACAGGGGCAGCCGGTTGTCTGGGAAGTGGCAGAGTTGGACCTGGTTTTCGCACCGGGTGCCAAGCTGAATGAGACAATTGATGCTAAGTCCGCGCTGCGTGTCAGCGGCGGCGGTCAGGATCCTTACGTCCTCGGCTGGCCGGCGACAGGGGAGAGATGGTTGTGCCGGCGCAATCCGCAGTCCTGCGATTGGCCTGCCTATGTTTTTCGTCCAAGCCTGCAGAAAGGACCAGAGCCCTTTCTCATCGTTCCAAATCGCAAAGACTACTTCCCGCGCATCGCTTGTGGAGCCTGTGGTGGTGATCACCTTTCGACAATGCTGTGGCTGGATCCCGGGGTCTACAAGAACTGGCCTGGTTGCTCCGGCGAATGCCCAAAGATCGTCAAGGGCACTGAAGAGGACATGAAGGAGCACGCGGTCCACATGCCTTTTGTGAGCGTCATCCCCTGGGTGCATCCCAGCTTTTTGACCAACTTTCTGTCGCGTCGCGATCGCTCGTCAGCAAGCTCAGTTCAGTTCGATCCAAACTGGGGGCCCAAGCCGGGCACGACGTGGCTCATGCTGTGCGGGACCTCCAAAGAAAGCGACGGTTATTTGAGCGATGTTGCAAATCAATGGGTGAACCCATCCCAGTTGGAGATGCGGGAGGGAGAAAGCAAGGGTTTCGAATCGTCCGAGAATCTCTACGAGGTTGCGCCAACGTCCAAAGGGTGCTCCTTCCGGGTCACCGGGGGGAACCGTGCACCTCTGGTTCACCCCGCGTTGAAGCTTCTGAACTGGAGGTACCGCTCGGCAAGGGTTTCGCTCAACGGCGTCCCACTGGCTCCCGAGCGCTGGCGTGGTTCCTGGGTCAAGGGCGATCTGATCGTTTGGATCAACGAGATCCTGACTACGCCGTCTGAAATCTCTATTCAGACATTCTGAGGGAGCATGAACTTCAAGGGAAAAGTTGCAATCGTCACGGGAGCGGCTGCGGGCATTGGCAGGGCTACCGCGATTGCCTTTGCGGAACACGGCGCTTCCGTGGCGATGCTCGATCTTAACGTTGCTGGAGTTGAAGAGACGGCATCGCTCATTCGTCAGAAGGGCGGCCAGGCATTCGCTCTGGGTGCCGACGTTGGTGTCGAGAGGGAAGTCGCCGAGGCATTTCGACAGATTGATGCAAACTTTGAGCAAATCGATATTCTGATCAACAATGTAGGCGTGGAGCTTTACAAGGACTTTCTTGAATTCGAATCGGCTGAATGGGACCGTCTACTGGCCGTAAATCTCAACAGCGTGTATTACTGTTCCAAGCAAGCCATTCCGTTTATGATCCGGTCAGGCGAGGGAAGCATCGTCAACATGTCCTCCGTCCAGGCCTTGGCGACCACGGGACAGGTTTCACCCTATGCCGCAGCCAAGGGAGGGATCCTTTCCCTGACGCGCGATATGGCTCGTGAATTCGGCAAGCATAAGATCCGGGTGAATTCGATTTGTCCGGGTTGCATTCATACACCGATGATGGACCGAACCCTGGCCACCATGCCGGACGCAGAGACCGTCGTGAAGCGCATGACCCAAGCCATTCCACTCCAGCGACTGGGCAAGGCCGAAGACATCGCCAAAGTGGCGCTGTTTCTGGCCTCCCCCTACGCGGACTACATATCGGGGTCCTCGCTGGTGGTGGATGGAGGACTGCTTTCGAAGTTGCCGTTGCCGGAGTATTGGTAGAGACTCCCCCTTTCATCAAGAGGGAATCTGTCGGGTCAAGTGGTCGCATTACGCCCCGCGAGTAGCGGGGTTGTTTCGGCTAAGATCTCGTTCGAATTTCCATATAAAGCCAAGGAGGAGTTATGCCAGCAACTCAACCCAGCAAGTATTCGTCCGCAGTTGAAGCATTTCTATCTGAAGGGCCTCAGCGATTGTTTATTGGAGGAGGATGGCTGCCATCGAGGAAGGGCGAGACCTTTCAGACACTTGATCCCGGTGCTGGAAGTGTCTTGAGTGCCGTATATGATGCGGGAGATGAAGACGTCGACTTTGCCGTGCAGACGGCGAGGCAGGCCTTTCGAAATTCAGGCTGGGCCCAAATGACACCGAATGCTCGCGGTGTGTATCTCCATCGTTTGGCCGACCTCGTCGAGAAAAACAAGACCACTCTGGCTGAAATCGAGTCGTTGGATGTTGGGAAGCCTCTGCCACAGGCCACGTGGGATATCGAAAACTTCTCGGCCACGCTGCGCTACTACACCGATCTGGCCGTTCACGTTCAGTACAAGACACCCATAGCCGTTTCCAAGCACGAAGCCCGAGTTGTCCGGCACCCTTACGGCGTGTGCGGTTTTATCTTCCCCTGGAATTTCCCGTTCCTTCTGGTGGGCTGGGGAATTTCTCCGGCGTTAGCCGCCGGCAACACCGTCGTCATCAAGCCTGCGGAAGACACCCCGCTCTCCACGCTCTTCCTGACCAAGCTGGTGAAGGAGGCCGGCATTCCCGATGGCGTGGTGAATGTCGTGACGGGACTGGGAACGACGGCTGGCGAAGCGTTAGCCACTCATCCTGGGTTAAGTCGAATGTCTTTTACCGGGTCGCCCGAGGTGGGACGACTGGTAGCTGAGTCTTGCGGGCGCAATCTAATTCCAGTGAAGCTGGAACTCGGTGGCAAGGGCGCTGCGGTACTTTTCGATGACATTGATGTTGAGAAAACGGTGGATGCGCTCTGCGGCGCGGTGACCTTGAACACGGGACAAGTCTGCTGCACGGCTACGCGCTGGTTGGTGCATGAATCGATCTACGATCAGTTTGTGGAACGGACTCGATCGCGTATGGCTGCCGTTCAGATCGGCTATTGGAACGATCCGCAGACCCAGATGGGCCCCGTTGTCAGCCAGAAGCAAAAGGATCGCGTGTTGAGCTATCTACAGAAAGCTCAGCAACAAGGCGCCGAAGCGGTCGTTCCCGGAGGTGAAGCCGAAGTTCCTGGCAAGCCGGAGGGATTCTACGTGAAGCCGGCGGTGCTGGCTGGATCTCCCGACAATGTGGCGGCACGCGAAGAAATCTTTGGGCCTGTTCCTTACGTTCTGAAGTTCAAAGCAGAAGAGGAGGCCATCGAGCTGGTGAACCGCTCGACCTACGGCCTGGCCAACAGCGTGTGGAGTCAGGATCTGGATCGGGCCAATCGAGTGGCAGAATCGCTGGTGGCGGGCAACGGCTGGATCAACGCGCACAACGTATTCGTGCATGGCGTGCCCTACGGTGGCGTTAACCTGAGCGGTCTCGGCGGCGGGGTGTTAGGTCCGGATACTCTGTTCGATTACCTTCGCAGCCAGTCGATTGTTCGGCCGTTGTAAGGTTCGAACGAGGTTTCGACGAGTCGACGAGGAATTCCCCCTTAGCAAAGGGGGCGGCGGGCAGAGCGACGGCGGTCGCACAGCGACAGCGGTCGCGCAGCCGCCTGGGGGTTGTCTTGCAAATTCGGGAAAGTCTCAACTCAGTGCATTCTGTCTCGATAACGCCCACCATCTTCCGTTGACGTTCCGGCCCCGCGAGACAGCCCCCGCGCCTCTGGCGCTTCCCCCTTTGTTAAGGGGGAATTTCGCAACTGCCTTGTACCAAGAGGGAGAGGACTGCATCTTTATTTTCGGAGGCCTTCCTTCATGAAAGCATGGCGATTTTACGGGTTTAACGATTTGCGAATGGACGAAACGGCGCCGCCGGTCTGTAAGCCTCATCACGTTGTTGTGAAGGTGCAGTGCGTGCAGCCCAGCGTCACCGAAGCGCAACTGGCTCGCGGCATCAAGACGCTGGCCTATGAGCGCATTAAGAAACGGCTCGAAACCGAAGCCCCGGTACAGTTGTTTGGCCACGAATTCTGCGCGGAGATTGTGGAAGTAGGTGAGGGTGTTTCGAAGTTTCAAGTTGGCGACCGGATCGCCGCACGAGCCAAGCTTCCCTGTCAGAGCTGCACACTCTGCCTTTCGGGCCGGATGACTCTGTGCCGAAAGGGCCCGGTGATTGGATTTGATCTTCCCGGCTGTTTTTCGGAGCTCGCCTTAATTCCGGAAATTGCTCTGGTCAAGGTCGATGACAGGATCTCCCACAGCGAGGCCGCTTGCCTGCAGTCTCTCAGCGACAGCGTTGCGGCGGTGGAGACGGCAGACATTCAGGTGGGCGACACGGTGGCGATCTTCGGGCAAGGGAGCATGGGATTCGAGTGTATGCAGGTGGCCCGAAACTGTGGGGCAGGGAAGATCATCACCGTGGATGTGCGTGACGAGGCCTGCCAGAAATCACGCGAGCTCGGAGCCGACACTTCCATCAACGCCAATCAAGACGATCCTGTGACGGCCATTCGTGACCTTACCGAAGGCAATGGCGCCGATGTCGTGTTTGAATGCGCCGGTGGAAGCCCTCGGCAGGGGCTTTCGGGCGTCAAGACGCTCACGCAAGCCATCGACGCGGTTCGTTCCGGGGGAAAGGTGATCGGAGTCTCCTGGTTTGGAGAACCCTTTCCCGTCGATATCGATCTGCTGCGAGAACGTAGTTTGCGTTACCTTTTTCCAGATATCAGCACCTCGGCTCATCTGGAATACACGGTCCGGTTGGTCGCCTCCGGCCGGGTTCAGCTGAAGCCGATGATTACCCACATACTTCCAGGCATCGAGTCTGTGCCTCAAGCGTTTGAAATTACCGCCAACAAAGGAAAATACAAAGCCATCAGTCCGGCTCAAGTCATGTTATGAACCATTCAGCGCGGCCTTCGGCCGCAGTCCTCCCACGTCTTGTGAAAGAAATCCGAACGATCCGCACCTCACTGCTTTCCGACGCACTCGGCAAGGGAGGTGCGATGGATCACGACATGCAGTGCCGTTCTGCCAACTGCAGGATGGCCGGCCCGGCGGTGACGGTGCGCGTCCATACGGCAGACATCCTCATGGTGGGGATTACTCTGTCGCATTGTCCGAAAGGCAGTGTGCTGGTGATCGACGGACAAGGAGAACTCAATACGGCGCTCTGGGGCGAGGTCACTACACTGGCGGCCCGGCTAAAGGGACTGCAAGGAGTGGTGATTGACGGAGCGATTCGCGATCTCTACAAGATCCGCCAGGACAAACTGCCGGTGTTCGCCCGAGCAGTCGTCCCCAATGCCGGGGGTGTTCAATACGTCGGCGAATTTCAGGTCCCGGTCCAATGTGGCGGAGCCATCGTGAATCCGGGCGACTGGGTGGTGGGCGATGAAGACGGAGTGGTTGTCGTTCCACAAGACCGGCTGGAGGCAGTGATTGAAGCTGCTAAGCGGCTGGCGGTGGTTGAAAAGAAGATCGAGGACGAAGTGGCCAAAGGAAAAGATCTGGCGACGCTGCTTCGCTACCATGAACTGTTGGAAAAGAAGACCTCAGAGGGCGTTCTCCCCCAGATGAGATTCCTGGAGAAGGGCAAAGGATGAGCGCACGTTTGGAACGAGTCACTCACGTTGCCGGCGCACCTGCGCTCGAATTGGTCGAAGGGGTGTCAGTGGTTTTCTTCGCCAACGGAGAACTGGGCGCAAACAGCTTCAGCACGGGCTTGGCCCGGTTTAAGCCTGGTACGCAGTTGCCGTGTCACAAGCATGAATGCGGCGAATCGATCACGGTTTTGCAGGGGCACTGTGACATCGCCGTGGAGGGACGAACCTATCGACTGGCACCCTATGATTCCATTCATGTCCCGGCTGACTTGGCTCATGAAGTGAAGAACGTTGAATCGTCTAACGATTTGCTCGCCCATGTGGCATTTTCATCGGCAACGGTTATGCGAGAACTCGTGACCACGCAGTTCGCGCCGCGGAATCTGCGAGACGCGGTGGCTTCCAGGAAAGGAGCAGAAGCCCTGTCGAGATTTTCGCGAGCGGAAGAGTATGAGCTTTCCACCAATGCGTTGTTTCGGGACCTGTTTGCGAAGCGGCTTGGCTCGAAGGGAATTTGCGGCGGCTACGGACGTTTTGCTCCGGGAGCTTCGCTGCCCTGCCACACGCACCTCTACGATGAGTCCATCACTATCGTCGAGGGCAGTGCGACGTGTCTTGTTGCCGGCAGACGTTACTCGCTCAGCGGCTGCGATACGGCCCTGGTTCCCCAAGGGCAGCCGCATCGCTTCATCAATGAAACGAATGAGCCGATGGCGATGGTCTGGGTCTACGCGGGCGACGAGCCGGAACGAGTGATTGTCGACAACGCGATTTGCGCAGGCGAGCGGAAGTGAGTAGAGTCTCGCCGCAGCGTATGCTTCCCTTTAGCATCAAAGTCCACCTTATCAAAAGGGAGCTGTTAAAGAATTGAGTATCGTCTCCTTCCGGCAAGAAGCGTGCGCAGGAGCGCCCGCTCCACCTAGGTGGAACGCGCGCTCCGCGCGCGTTTTAGGGCGTTAGTTCAGAACTGTTTTGAGCAGAAGCGCTGGGTTGAGTTCCAGAACGTGGATTTCATTCCCTCAAGGTCCCGCTTGTACGATTGAACCCAGCGCTGGCCGTTTGAAAGCCGTCGCGGTGGGCGTCCGCCCGCCGACTGCTCATCTCACGAAGCAGATTCCAGTTTCAAAGGACCAAGCGTGAAAACAACAACGCAGTCGCCGCCAGTCAAAGAGCATGCATCGTCTCCAAAGCGTGAAGCCCAGAACCTCCGGGAGCTGACTCCGCAACAGTGGAAGTCAGGCATAGCCGCCTGGCTTGGCTGGCTCTTCGACGGGCTGGACATGCACTTGTACACCTTGGTGGCAGCTCCGTTTGTGATGCAGTTGCTCCTGGCGAACAGTCTTGCCGATCCGCAGGTGAAGCGGTACAGCTCGTGGATTCAGGCGGCATTCCTCATCGGTTGGGCCCTGGGCGGCGGCTTCTTTGGACGTGTGGGAGACCTGCTCGGTCGCAGCCGGGCATTGAGTCTGACGATTATCACTTACGCCTTGTTTACGGGGCTTTCCTCCTTCGCCCAGACTTGGTGGCATTTGCTGATTTTTCGCTTTCTGGCGGCTCTTGGCATTGGTGGTGAGTGGGCTGTGGGGTCGTCCTTACTCTCAGAGACCTGGCCCAAACGCTGGGGACCCTGGATCGCCGCGGTGCTTCAGAGCGGTGTCAACATCGGCGTCTTGCTGGCCTGCGTGACCACTTACCTGATGGCTGGGCAGAATCCACGGTGGGTGTTTCTGGTGGGCATTCTCCCGGCGTTTCTGGTGTTCTGGATTCGACGGGCCGTGCCGGAACCCGAAGAATGGCACCAAGCCAAGGCTGAAGCCCGTCAGCAGCCCCCGGTGTCGGATTTGTTTCGAGGCGACGTCCTTCCCATCAGCATCAAGACGATTCTGGTTTGCTCGCTGACGCTGACTGCCTGGTGGGCTTTCCAATTCTGGAACCAACAGCATTTACGCAATCTTCCGGAGCTAGCGTCCTGGACAGTGGCGCAGCGGGAACAGCTGGTGAGCAAATCATTCTTCATCATCATTGCTTCAGCGATTCTTGGAAATTTTATCGCAGGCTGGTTGGCCAGTCTGTTCAGTTACCGGCGCGCGATCGCGATCATGTGTCTTGGTTTCTTCATTTCCTTTATGGGCGCCTATGCCGTTCCGCGCGACTACAATTCGCTCATCATGTGGCTCGCATTGATTGGACTTTTCTCCGGAGTGTTTGGTTTGTTTACCATGTACCTGCCTCCTCTTTTCCCAACATTGCTCCGCACCACTGGAGCAGGCTTCTGCTACAACATCGGCCGCATTGCGGCAGCCTTCGGAACTGTTTTCTTTGGTTTGTTCGCAAAGGTCGGCGATTTCCGTGTGGCACTGTTCTCGGTCGGGTTTCTGATTCCGGTCGCAATGGTGTTTGCCTGGATCTTACCTGAACTGAAACTCAACAAGGCTGAATGAACAATGATAAATGGCTCTCGAAGATGCTTGCGAAGTCTTGCCGGGTTTCGCTCGTTGGCACTCCTGGCATGTGTGGGTTGTGTGGGATCCATGTTCGGCCAACAGCCGCAGATCCCAACTATTCCTGACGACGTGATCTGGGAACCCGCCATCGAGTACGCTGCTGCAGGCGCCAAGACCGTCAATCTGATGATGGACGTCGTGCGGCCGCGAAAGCAGAGCGGACGCCTGCCTGCGGTCGTTTGCATTCACGGCGGTGGGTTTCGCGCCGGCAACCGGGAAAGTTACTTGCCACTGTGCATCCGCCTCGCTCAGCACGGCTACGTGGCCGCTACCGTAAGTTATCGGCTTTCACCGCGCGATCAGTTTCCTGCACCCGTTCATGATGTCAAAGCTGCTGTGCGATGGTTGCGCGCCAATGCGGCGCGTTTTGGCGTTGATCCTGATCGGATCGGCGTAACGGGTGGTTCTGCTGGAGGGCATTTGGCTTTGTTTCTCGGACTCACGGGCGGAGTCGCGGAGTTTGAAGGGAGTGGACCGTATCCGGAGCAATCCAGCCATGTTGCTTGTGTCGTGAACTACTATGGCCCAACCGATTTCACCAAGTCCTATGGCAGGAGTGTCGACGCGGCCGAAGTCCTGCCGTTGTTTCTCGGCGGCGACCTGGAACACGACCGAGGCGCCCACATCAAGGCCAGTCCTCTGAATTGGGTGAGTCCAAGCGCTGCTCCCGTCTTGACGATTCATGGGACGGAAGACAAATACGTCGCCTATGAGCAAGCCGTCTGGCTAAACGAACGGCTTAAGGACGCAGGCGTTGAAACCGAGCTGGAGACGTTGGAAGGTGCGGGCCACGGTTTCAAGGGGAAAGATGCAGAGCGAGCCGAGCGCCGGCTGTTCGAGTTCTTTGACAAGCATCTGGCTGCTCGCAAAGCGGAACGGAACATCCTCATCACCGACCACGGTCCGGGCGGAGAAGTGATCGCAATGTCGTGGCCTTCAGGCGCGATTCTTTGGCGCGTGCCAAACAACCGCGGTCGCGACGTTCAAGCTCTGCCCAACGGTCACGTCCTGATGACGCTCGACCTGACCCATAGAGTTGTCGAGCTTGATGCGGATCATCGCACCGTCTGGACCTACGGTGCTGCCGACGGCTTGGAGGTTCCTGTGGCGGCCCAGCGCCTGGAGAATGGCAATACTGTTATCGGAGATTCGAAGCGAGGCAGGATTATCGAAGTTGACCGTGCAGGCCAGGTCGTGTGGAATTATGAGAATCCTGACATCGGCAACATGCGCATGCGAAACTGCCGGCGCACGGCTGAGGGGACGACGCTCATCGCTGTCGAATCCGCAGGCAAGATCATCGAAGTGGACAAGGCCGGACAGGTAGTCTGGAGCTATGTGGCTGAAGATGCGGCCAATCGTTTTCCTTATCAGGCGCACCGGCTGCCAAACGGCAATACCTTGGTGGGACTGGCTAATCCCGGCGAACTCGTCGAAGTGAACAAAGCGGGGAAGATCGTGCGTTCCATCGCTGGTAAGAAAATGGATATACGCCTGGGGTGGGTGACGGGAACGCAGCCGCTTCCCGACGGAGGCCTGCTGGTGGCCGACTATACAGGCAGACGGTTGCTGGAGATCGATGCGTCCGGCCGCGTCGTGCATCAGATGAGAACCCCTGAATGGAACATCGCCAGTATCTCGCTGGTTCCGTGAATACCAGTTGACTCTCAAAAGAGGCGTGAAGAAGTTCAATGATCGGCTCCCCTCGCCCCAACGGGGAGAGGGGCTGGGGGTGAGGGGGTCGCACCGCTGGAACTGACAGCTGCGTTCCGCATGCTGCAAGCCTCTCCGGGGCTCAGAGCCGAATTGCTAACGGGTACACTGCCCCCTCACCCCTGATCCCCCTCCCGCGTTGGGGAGAGAGGAACTGACGTTTGTGTGTAGTAATCTGAAGCTTCGATTCGTTCAACAGATTCTTGCCGTAGCCCAGCCCAACCACATCATGAAAATAAATCGATACTTGCTCAGCAGCACCCTGGTCGCTGCGCTCGGGAGTTTCCTGTTTGGTTTTGACACGGCCGTGATTTCGGGGACGACCGAAGCGTTGCGGCAGGTATTCCAGCTTACCAGCAGTCAGCTGGGGTTCACTGTCGCCAGCGCATTGGCGGGCACCATTCTAGGATCGTTGCTGGCTGGTAAACCGGCGGAACTGTTGGGCCGAAAGCGAACGCTGATGATGCTGGGCATCGCGTACTTTGTTTCTTCGCTCGGGTGCGGCTTTGCCTGGAATTGGGCGTCACTGCTCAGTTTTCGTTTCCTCGGAGGAATCGCCATCGGTGTGGCATCGGTGGTTTCGCCCATGTATATCGCCGAGATCGCCCCGCCAGCATCGCGTGGGCGCCTGGTTGCAGTGAGCCAGTTCAATACGGTGCTGGGCATTCTGGTGGCCTACTTCACGAACTACGTGATCGCCTTGATCTTCGCGAGTCCCGGAGCCGACGGAGCAATGGTGGCGTGGCGATGGATGTTCGGAATCCTGGCCGCTCCTTCAGTCGTGTTCTTCTTCCTGGTTCTGCAAATCCCCGAGAGCCCGCGCTGGCTGGTGAAGCAGCATCGATTCCAAGAGGCTTTGGAGATCTTGCGCCGGTTGGGCAATCAAGACGCCGAGCAGCTGATTGGCGAGATCTCCGAATCGCTGCATGAAGAAACGGTCAGGACCCGTGAGCCGTTCTACGTGCCCAAGTACCGCAGGCCGATTCTGCTGGCCATCATGGTGGCCACGTTCAACCAACTGTCGGGCATCAATGCGTTGATCTACTACACTGCCGACATCTTTCGCATGGCCGGCGCAGAGCGGGCGAGCGCACTGTTCCAGTCGGTGATTATCGGGGTGACTTGCCTCGTTGCTACGGCTCTCGCGATGAGCGTGATCGATCGCTTCGGGCGGAAGAAGCTGCTGCTGATCGGCGCTGCGGGAATGTCATTCTGCCTGGCTGTTACGGCCTATGCCTTCTACAAGAAGAGCGGGGGTGGGCTGGTGCTGGTAAGCTTGATGGGCTACATCGGCTTCTTCGCTTTCTCGCAAGGCTCGGTGATCTGGGTGTTCCTAAGTGAAATCTTCCCGAATCGTGTGCGTGCACGTGGCCAGGCTCTCGGGAGTTTCGTTCACTGGATCTGGTGTGCCGTGGTGAGCTGGACTTTCCCGATTATTGCCGAGCAATCCGGCGGTCATGCCTTTCTGTTCTTTTCCCTCATGATGCTCCTGCAACTCGTGATGGTTTCGAAGTTCCTGCCAGAAACCAAAGGTGTCTCGCTCGAACAGATTCAGCGAACGCTGGGAATTGAGTAGGACCGGATGGCGACACCAGTCGAGATGCTGGGTCGCGTCACACCGTAAGCCGCACAATACTTGCGAATCCGTCATTCCGGCCAAGCGCAGCGCGAGCCGGAATCCAGGCGGATTTGGCAGCGAGCACTTACCGTTCGAGCAAGGAACGATCTGGATTCCGGCTTTCGCCGGAATGACGATTCCCACTAGTCGTTGAGTTTCGCCCGAATCCACTTCGCGATTGCCGCAGCAAGTTCCTCTAGAGTCAGTCGGCTGGTGTCAATCACCTCTTGCCGCCAAACTGCATCGCCGCGTTCACGCTTTGTCCACTGTTCCCAGCGCATGATTGAAGGTTCACTTGCTTGGATGACTTCCGGGCACCAGCTTGGATCCACCGCATGCACGCGCAGGTATGCTGCCCAGCAAAGGATCTGCATGTTCGGTCCATAGGTGCCCCGGGCGCGCAAACGATCCACGCGCGTGACGTCGTCACAGTCGAGCAAACACGCGTGAAACGCATCGACCTGTTCGATAGAAGGCGAGCAGAGGATCTCTCCAAATATCGCTTCGCCGGAAACGACCACATGCCGGCCTTGCGGCTGATGTTTCTCGATGTAAGTTCGCAGCCAGAGCTCCGTGGTTTCCTGGCGCCAACCGGCATCGGGATTCTCGGGCACTCCCAGATCCGCAAAATCGTGAACCGCGAAACCAGACAGCTGGCGAGCCAGCGCCAGCAAACAGGCCGTCTTTCCGACTCCGTTTGCACCTGTGATGAAGAAGAGCATGCGGCGACCTCTCGGCGCAGTTGTAGTGTAAAGACTATTGTGTGTGAGTAAGTCGCATCTGCGAGTTGATCTCGTGGATGTACGTGGAGGAGACATCCAACAAATAGCTGTATTGGCTCCGACCGGAGGCTTGTGACCTAAATTTCTCGAAATACTCCAGTGCCATTGGAAAGTTAAGCTTCTTCCTAAAAAGGAGGAAGGCAATGATGAACAGTGACTGGATTTTTTCGGGTTCGGCTCCCACAAGTCCTTGATTGAAATCAATACATTGATCCACTATGTCGTTCTCGCCATCAAACTCGAGATTCGCTAGCTTTTTGTAATCCTTCAGGCCTAGCTTGAATTTCTCCAAATACATTAATAGGAATGCTTTGTTGTAGAGCCAAGTGAAATCATTCCGCGACACTCTTTTTGCTCTGTGAAGCAATTTCAATGACTCTAGAGGATTGCTGTCGTCCTTGAATGCTATGTAGGCGCTCAGAATCAATGCGTCATATTGCTCGCCAATGATCTGCCCGAGAAGCACTCTAGCGCTGGTGACATCGTTCTCGATGAAATATCTGTGCTTCGCCAAGAGCGCAGTCTCGACGCGGAGCGTTTGCTGAAGTTCGTCGAGTACATGCCGAAGATTCGGCGGCAGGGGCTCTGCAAACCTTTCTATCTCCTCTTTTAGATGACCGTGTAGCTTTAGAGCGGTGACAGGATCTCCGGAAAAGAAAGCCGCAATCCCTGTTACGTATCTCACGGCTAGGTACATGTAATCGGCGGTGACCTGGAAGCCGTTCATCTCGAATCTCTCATAGAATGAGATCTGACGAGGGAAGATGGACAGGAATTCCCTTTGAATCTTGCCTCTTACCTCCAAATCCAGCGGGTGGTGAGTCACCAACCCATCGAGATTCATCAAGTAAGTGTTCTCGATATTCATTCGCTCTTTGATCGTGCCCCAAACATAGAAGTGGCCCCGCACCCGTTTCTGAAATCCTTGCCAGTTGGCCAATATTCTTGCGTTCTCAGGTGGCGGACTATCTGACGTAGCAATACTCCTAACGCGCGCGTACCCGCGAAGGATTTGCGTGGCCCTGGAAGCTCTGTAATCGCTGAGGACTGTCGTTTGGAAAAGAGACGAGAGGTTGTTCTGTTCAAGAGCGCTGGTAAGTCTTTCAGCAAAATCCGACTTGACTCTGGTCTTCTGTTTTTCGTTTTCTGCGTTAATTGCGATCACAAGACCAATTTTGCCCTTCTTGGTTCTTGGGAAATAGGTGCGTGATTTCCACCAGACTAAGGTCCAAGCGATAACAAGCAAGCTATGACAGAAAAGCCTCAGAGGGAGAGTGGGAATCGCGGCTTTGATCCAAGCATTGGTGGTGGTTGCAATCCAAGCCACACAAACATATCCGATAGCGAGACCGTGGACCTGAAAGTAATACTTCTGCAACAAACCGATCAGTTTTAGTAGGGTATCCAACGAGTCCTCAATGCCTAACTAGGCAACCAACAAGATAGCTCAGACTTCGACGCTAGCGGATTGCCGCTTGATCGCCAGAATTATAGGAATCCTTCGATTCCTATGAGGTCTTACTCAATGTGTTCAAGGACAATGAAGCAACCGGCAAATTATAGCGAAACATTGAGTTTGCCAACCAGGAAGGTGCTTGGCAGATGTGTTTTTATGTTGGTGCTGAATGACTAGACGACAAATCTCGTAAACGATTTGCGCAGGGAAGTGATCGGTGGCCATCCGTCCCGAACCTCCAAGAAGGAATGGCACATCCACAGGGCTACATTCTTGCTATCGGCTTGATGTTCAACCTGAAAGTCTTAATCTCGTACCCGCGTGCGTCAAACTGGAAGCTGTCACCCTGGACAGGAACGGACCTGAGCTCATCTTCCATCAGGTTCACTTCAGACGCTGACGTTAATCCAGGCGAAAGCTTTAAGCGTACATTGCTGGCGGCAGTTCCTGTCGCTTCGTAGAGCCTGAGGATGAGCCCTCCGTCGCGACCCGGCTTCAGCGCTGAGATGACCAGATTGGGATTTGAGACATCGAGCAAGCTCCAACTCTTTCCGAGTGTTCCTGCGTGGGGAGTGGCCTTGCGGACCATCAGAGGATGATTGAGTTCCATACCGTCGCGGAAGGTTCGGGCCTCCTGCCAACTTCCGGAGTGAGGAACCAGGGAATACTGGAAGCGCAGCTGTTTACCCAGCTCCAGACCAGTGTCCGACGAGACTGTTGGGTCAAACCCTCCCACGGTGGGATATCGCAAGAGTTTGGCAGAACGCATCAGCGATAGCAGCAGCGTTCCGTCAGCCACGTTGTTGCCCGGCAAACCACGATTGATCAATGTTAGCCCGCGACGACCATCTCCGTAATCGATCCAATTTTGAACAGGGTATTCGATGCTTTGCTTGCGCTCAATGGCCCCAAAAGGGATTTCGTGAAATGCCTTGCCATTCTGAATCGACGTCGGAAACAAGACCCGGTAACGCAGAAATCGGTCGTTGTTCAGGATCTGGGTGTTGATGTCAATTCTGCGAAGGCCGGAATAGAGCCGCACCGTGGTTTCGAAGTTGTTGTTCCCGAGCGGATGCATCACGTTGTATTCGGAAAATACCGGCCCGTTTCGGGCCGATCCGTTGCCCCCGACCCACTGGCTGCTCAACTGAGCTTTTGTCGGGACACCGTGTTTGGTGCTCATGGCAAGGGCCCGGCCGCCGTTCAATAGACCGTAGAGCTCCCAGAAGTCGCCTCCATCATGCTCGGCGGCAACCACGTTGCCTGAGCCACTCAACACTTCCCATCCACCATCCTTCACGATCAGGCTCTTCATTTCACCGGTCCAGAGATTGAACGTGGCGCGATAGAGGTTGTTCTCGATGGATTGAACATCCTGATGTGAAGCGGAGTAGCGCGCCAGGTTGCCGGTGGCCGGAGGAATTTGCCCCACCGAGGGGCGTCCACTCTTCGAGACGAGATGGTGAACGGCATATCCCAAGGCCGGTACATCACGAGCGATGAACGCAATGCGAGCGGTCTTCAGGCTGCCATCGCTATTACGCTGGGCCTCGAGGACCTGGATCGGAACAGACTTTCCCCCAGCATCGACGAGGCTGAGGTCGCTGATGCCACGCTCGGAGAAGGACACACTGGTTTCGGCAATATCTGAACGAGACCAGCCGAGCGGGTTGAACACCACAATGGGTGAACCGTCGCCGCGTGTGTCGATCCTGGCGAGGAGCTTGTCCAACTGGTCGTCGAGGATATTTTCGGCCCGATGCTTGGAGTAATCGAAGGCGCGGATCGAGTCCTCAAAGACCTTGTCGACCATCACACCCGAAGCGAGGTCATGAGCCTGGTTGAATAGAACCGGCTCCCAGGCATCTTCGAGATCGGGCTGGTTGTCGTCGAATCCAAGTCCTTTGACCAGGGACGAAACCTTCTCCGCCGCCGTTAGCAGATACTCCATCATCCGGGTTCGTTGCTTGACCTCAATTCGTGAACTGTAGATTCCCTGAAACACCGGATTCATCTCCCCGGTCACCACGGGACGATTTCCTCGCTTAGCGGCGATGGCCTCGAAGTCGGTGGGAACAGCGAAGCGCACCGTGAACGGCGCATCTTTGGCGGCGTTGAATTCTTTCACCAGGAGCGGCAGATGCTCTTCGGGTTCAGAGACGTCGGCGCCGGCGAGCCCCACGCGATTGGGGCCGCGCGCATGCTTCGTCAAAGCATCGAAGCGTTCGCGGAAGAATCCAGTGAATTCCAGCAGATTGTTAGGAGATCCCCAGAACATGCCGTAGCTGTAGGCCAACCAGAACGCCGGGATCTCGGTGCCATCGATACCCTTCCACGTGAACTCCGCCGGAAGATCCATGCTTGGGACGCCGCGTCGAAACCAGTACGACTGGAGGCCAGCGAGCCTCATTAACTGTGGCATCTGGGCGTTGTGGCCAAAAGTGTCGAGCGCCCACCCCACTTTGACATCCACGCCGAGCTTCTTCCGGTAGTAACCCTTGCCATACAGCAGTTGATGCACGATGGATTCGCCACCAGGCATGTTGTTGTCGTGCATAGTATCGATGCCGCCAACGAGCTGTAGCCTTCCTTCGGAAACAAACTTTCGGAATGCGGCCTCCTCTTCGGGATATCGCTCCAGGAAGGGCTTCACGTAACACACCTGGTCGAGGACAAAGCGGTATTCCGGATGTGCCTTCAACAGAGTCAAGGCTCGTACGATGTGGGGGAGGCCAATCTCGAGATACTCTTCGCGGGTCTTGAACACGGCGCCTTCCCAGTGCGTGTGTGGCACGAGCCACAGTGTGTCTCTGGACGAAGATCCGTTCTCTTGAGCATTCGAACTAGAAGAGAGGAGGACGACAGCAATCAGAGGGAGCAGGCGCCGTTGCATGAATACTCCTGGGAGGGATTGAAGTATTAGGAACTGATTCACTGAGCACTACGAAGACTATTTAGCAGACATGCTTTCGGGAATGGCCGCAGCCGCCTATCAGCCGTCATTCCGGCCAAGCGAAGCGCGAGCCGGAATCCAGTGCGTTCCTAGAAAAGTTCAAACAACGCTGGATTCCCGCTTTCGCGGGAATGACGAAGAGGGTCAAACTCCGGTTTCCACTACAGACCATTGCCAATTGAATCATCAATCACGCCAGCTGAGGAATGACTTCACCAGCCACATCGGTCAGGCGGTGCATGCGGCCATTGTGAAAATACGTGAGCTGAGTGTGATCCAGCCCTAGCTTGTGAAGCACCGTGGCGTGGAGATCATTGATGGGGTGAGGCTCTACCGCGGCGCGGTATCCGAATTCATCGGTGGCACCGATGACCTGACCGCCTCTGATTCCCCCTCCCGCAAGCCAAACGGAGAAGCCGTACGGACTATGATCGCGGCCCGACACCGATTGTGAAATTGGCATTCGTCCGAACTCGGTATGCCAAACCACCAGCGTGGAGTCGAGCAGTCCACGGGCTTTTAAATCCGTGAGCAACCCGCGCATGGGCTTGTCGACGCCAGCCGCTCGTTTGCGATGGTTCTTCTCGAGTTCGCCATGTGCGTCCCAGGAATCTTCGCCAGCGTTGCCGCCGCCGAAGAGCTGCACGAAGCGCACGCCCTTCTCAACCAGCCGGCGGGCCAGCAGGCAGTTGCGCCCGAAGTGCTCGCAGGCTGGATCGTCCATTCCGTAGAGTTTGCGTGTGGCCTCGGTTTCCTTCGACAGATCCACTACGTCAGGCGCCTGGCTTTGCATGCGGAAGGCCAGCTCATAGGATGCGATGCGTGCCGCTAGCTCCGCTTCACCTGGGTTTTGCTGGGCATGATGCTCATTGAGAAGTTTGATGAAATCCAGCCGGCTGCGCTGGTGCTGGGGTTCGACATATTTGGGCGACGCCAGGTCGACAATAGGATCCCCGTGGTTGCGGAAGGGGGTTCCTTGATAGACACCAGGCAGGAAACCGGCGCTCCAATTTTGCGCGCCGCCCAACGGTCCTCCCATGCTGTCGATCAACACAACGAAAGCCGGTAGATTTTGATTCTCGCTTCCCAGACCATAGATGGTCCAAGCACCCACACTGGGCCGCCCTGGCTGAATGAATCCCGTCATCATCTGCAGAATGGCCGGCGTGTGATTGTTGCTCAACGCATGCATCGATCGCACAACCGCAATGTCGTCGATGCAATCGGCCGTGTGTGAGAACAGCTCGGAGACCTCAATGCCCGACTGTCCGTACTTCTTGAAGGAGAAGGGACTCTTCAGGAAAGTGCCTGGATTCGGGAAGAACGGCGTGATGTTCAGACTGGCCGGCGGAGCTTCCAGATGCCGTTTGGTCAATTCTGGTTTGGGATCAAAAGAGTCCAGATGACTCGTGCCGCCATTCATGAACAGGGAGATAACCGCTTTGGCTTTAGGCGGAAAGTGAGTTTTTTTGGGGAGCAACGGGGAATCAGCCGGGATGCTGGAAGCCAATAGCTGGTCCTGCTTCAAGAGGTCGCAAAGCGCCAAGCCTGCGACACCACCACCCAACTCCCACAGAAAGCGTCGTCTCGATCCTAGAATCATTCAGGTTTCCTCAAATAGGCGAAAGGCGAATGAGGCGAAAGGCGGGGGGCGACACGATCAACCTTCCAATCGTCCCCCTTACCCCCAGTTTCCTTTCACCTTTGCCCTTTCGCCTCAATTCACGTACACAAACTCATTCGAATTGAACAGGGAATGACATAAGTCGACAAGTGCGGCCTTGTCCGGCTCGGGGATTTCAGCTGGATCCACTCCCTGTTCCTGAAGCTTGGCAGCCAAGCCCTGGTGATAAGCTGCCTGTTTCTTGAGAAAGCTTTGTGAGACCTGCATCTCCATCACATCCGGAGGGCGCCCGTAGGACAGGCGAAAAGCCCGATCGATCTGCTGCAAAGTATCCTTGCCGACCTCATTCCGCAGCCGCTCGGCAAAGAGTGCTGACTGGCCCATCACAAGCTTATTATTGAGCAGTTGCAGCGCCTGCGGTGCTACCGTGGTTGCATTGCGTTTGGGACAAGAAGTGACAAAGTCAGGCGGATCGAATAGATCCATGATAGGTGCCGTGACCGTCCGCATTTGAGTGACGTAGATGCTGCGTCGCCACAGCTCCGGCCCGTCCTTCGTGACCGGCCAGCGCTGGTATAGGAACGCAGGGTTCTCCTTTGGAGACCCCTCGATCAGTCCGGCATCGACCTCAGGGAATACCCCAGGGCCACCAACCTTCAGATTCAGACCACCACTCACCGCCAGAATCGAGTCGCGAATGATTTCTCCTTCGAGACGCTGCAGAGGCATCTTCCACAGCAGTTGATTTTGTGGATCTTTCTTGTGATTTGCCACATTGGTGAAGTTTGAAGCCTGCTGATATGTGCTGGAGCTGAGGATCAACCGGTGCATGGCTTTGACGCTCCACCCTTGTCGAACGAACTCTGTGGCCAGCCAGTCAAGTAGATCGGGGTGAGAGGGCGCGCCTCCCATCTTGCCGAAGTCGTTGGGAGTGTCGACAATTCCTTTTCCAAAATGATGCTGCCAGATGCGATTGACCATCACCCTGGCGGTCAACGGATTTGCCTCGCTGGCGATCCACTGCGCCAAAGCCAGCCTGCGTCCGGTTGTCATGGCTTGAGGCGCTGGTTTTGGAAAAACGATCTCGCGACCCGAAGCACTAAGCACCAATGGCGGCCCGGGCTCCATAGGCGATCCCTTGCTCAAGGTACTTCCCCGATGCAGGAAATAGCTGTTGGCCGGTGTTGGGGTCGGATCGGTAATCGCCATGGCCGAGGGTAAGGCCTGAGGCTTGGATTTTTCCAATTCGGCGATCTGCTGTTTCAGCTCCTCGGTCTTCTTCCTGTCCTCAGCGCTCAATGCCTCCAGCAGCGCCGCTTCACTGACTCCGATCGTGGTCATGATCTGGGACGCCTGGCGCCTCTGGGCCTCGGTGCGTTTGACGGGCTCGGTCTTGATGGCAACCTGAAGCGGTTCCGGAAGCTCCTTGTACTTGGCTTCGATCAAACGGTCGCGCACCGGCTTGTGAAGCTGTCGAATCTGCTGTGTGAGGGTGTCGATCTGACGGTCAATCGCCAGGACCTCTTTCTCGTATTTCTCCACAAGAGGCGCCGGAGCGAGAGGAATGTTGGTCCGCACGCTCGGCGCAAACACGGAGACCATTCGGTAGTAGTCTTTCTGGGCCAGCGGGTCGTACTTGTGGTTGTGGCAGCGAGCGCAACCCATCGTCACACCGAGGAAGGCCGCGCTGGTTGTAGAAACGATGTCGTCCAGCTCGTCCTGACGGGTCATTTCGTTCTGCATCAGCACCATGTCGCCGATGAACGGCCCATTGCGGCAGAAGCCCAACGCCACGAGGGAATCGTGACTGCGATCTGGCAGTTCATCTCCCGCCAGTTGCTCGAGGATGAAGCGATCATAAGGTTTGTCCTGATTGAACGCGCGAATGACATAGTCGCGGTACCGCCAGGCGTTGGGACGGATGCGGTCGTACTCATAGCCGTCACTGTCCGCGAAACGCGCCACGTCCAGCCAATGGCGCGCCCAGCGCTCGCCATAGCGTTCCGAGTCGAGCAAGCGGTTGATGAGCCTCTCGTAGGCATCCGGCGCCGGGTCCTTTTCGAAAGCCTCCACCTCGTCTGGACGGGGCGGCATTCCGATCAGATCGAGATAGACGCGGCGGATCAGCGTGCGACGCGAAGCGCGTGGAGCCGGGATAAGTCCCTTTGCTTCCAAGCCCGCCACAACAAAGGCATCAATCGAGTTTTTCACTCGGGCAGGATTTTTCACTGTCGGCACGGGCCGCCTGATCGGTTTCACAAAAGACCACCAACGGCGCTCTTCCTCTGTCACCGGGCGATCCTCGAGTTTCCGCAAATCCTTCAGCCTGGCTTGTCGCGCTTGTTCCGCCGCCAGAGACTGCTGATCTTCCGGCCAGTCCGCCCCACCCTCGATCCATTCTTTGATGAGGGCCAGTTCGGGGGCCGGGAGGGGCTCACCCGGGCCACCGGAAATACCCATGGGCATATAGGTCTTTTCCAGCCGGGCCACCCGCCGGTAAAGGCGGCTCTGGTCTGGTTTTCCAGCCACGACCACGGGCCCGTGCCAGCCGCCGCTCAGGAAGCCGGATCGCGTTTCCAGGGTGAATCCGGAATACTTCCGCTCATCGTTGTGGCAACTGCCGCAGCGTGTGGATAGGATCGGATGTATCTTCTCCTGAAAGAGTTTCGCATTGGCTGAAAGGCCAGCGGGGTCGGTGTAAACCTCAGTGGGTGATCGCGTGCTTGGCCCAATTCCGTCAGGCCAGACCGCCCCTTGCTCAATCCAGCTCTTCAGCAACCCCACTTCGGCCTCCGGCAAGGCGTCCTGCTCCATCGGCATGAACGGTTTCTCTAACCGAGCGACGCGCCGATACAGTCGGCTCTGCTGAGCGTTACCGGGGATTACCACGGGCCCGTGTATCCCTCCTGCGTTGAAGCCCGCAGCAGACTCGAGACTCAACCCCGAGAGTTTCAGTGTGTGGTTGTGACATGACTGACAGCGTGCAGCAAAGATAGGAAGAATTCTGTTCTTGAAAAACTCCGCCTCGCTTGCGCCAGATTGTGGAGCGCCGGCGGCTGCCGCAATTTCCGGGTTGCCGCAGTCCAGAGCCAGGGCCAGCAGCACGCGTGCGATGTGTTTGGATGTCTTCGCGAAGGATCTCTTGGGACTCATTCAGCTGCAGAAAACACGATGAAAGAGAAGTAACAAGCTATGTCTGCAATTTTCCAATCCGGATCATAGTCTACGCCAATGATCCGGATTGGAGCCACTTTCCTGTCTAGAATAAAAACTTCAACGCGAACTGGATTTGCCTGGACGTGTTTACTAACTCTGTGATGGAACCAAACTGGGGAGTTCCCTTGATGCGGTTTGGATTTTGGAACTGGGGCGTATTGGTTATGTTGAATGCCTCCACGCGGAACTGAAGCTCATTGGGCCGGAAATGTCCGCTCGTATCGCGATTGAAGAAAAAGCTCTTAAACAGGGAAAGATCCAAGTTTACTTGACCAGGCCCCTCGCCCGTGTTGCGTCCCGCGTTGCCATAGGTGAACTGGGCCGGAACCGAGATGACAGAAGTGTCAAAGAACCGTTGAATCGTCCGCTGCGATTCCGGCAGGCGCGGATCCCTGTCGACGTTCGCTCGAACGTTGGAGGACCCCGTGTTGGACTGGTCGATGCTGTTACCAAATGTAAAGTGTCGTCCGGTTTGCAGAGTGGCCACTCCGTTCAACTGCCAACCTCCCAGCACTGCCTCGGCGATGGAGTGAGCGTCATTCATGAAAGATTTGCCGCGTCCGAAGGGCAGCTCGTAAACGCCGCTGAAGACGAACCGCTGCCGCACATCGTGCGGGCTCAGCCCGCGTTCGAGACGCAGATTCCTCGGATCCTGCGGCGTATCTGGCCCTGCCGTGGGAATGTTATCCAGCGCCGGAGAGCCCGAATCTTCGATCGCTTTTGAGTACGTGTACGATCCCAAGAAACTCAACCCTCGAGTGAAGCGCTTCTCGGCCTTCAGGAGCAGCCCGTGATAAATGGAGTTGCCGGAGCTTGCGACATTCGAAATGGAGCCGAACCCGAGGTAAGGCCTACGGCTATTCACACCGCCCGACCCAGGCACCGGCTGGTTTACCTGCACCGAACGCGCCAGCTTGGTGCCCTTGTTGCCAACGTAGGAAGCGCCAAAGAGGATCGAATGAACCTGCCGTTCAAGCGTGATGTTCCACTGCTGAACATAAGCTGGCCGCAGGTTGAAGTCACGCGAGCCGTAGCTGGCAAACTGGGGGATGAATTCCGTTAGCGCATTTGATGGAAAACCCGTGTCAAGACGAATGGCCGAACTGGTGTTTACCTGGTCACTGGGATAGCTGACAGTGAAACGGTAGGGATAATTGAAGGCAGGATTGAAGGTACCGTTGTCCTCGAATGCCCAGAAGATTCCGTAGCCGCCCCGCACGACCGTCGATGGAGTTGCCTGGTACGCAAATCCAAAGCGGGGTGCGAAATTGTTCTTGTCCAAGTCGGTGAAGGCACGGTCACGGTAAGAGCCTGGCTTTGCGAAAACCAACTGGCCACGTTGCAAATCGAAAGCCAGTTGTCGATCCTTCACTTCCACTGGCGGAGTCACCAAGTCATAACGCAGCCCCACGTTCAACGTCAGTTTCTGGTTCACTTTCCAATCATCCATGAAGAAGCCGCTATAGCTGCGGATGCGGACGCCGATGGTGACGCTGTTGGAAAGCGAGGCCGCATCGGCATAGCCGAGCAGCAGGTCCGCGATTCCCGAGCCGGTTCCCGCCGGGGACGCGGGCTGCCGCGTGAACACGCCGTTGAATGTGAAGTTGCCTCGCGGTCCTCCCGGCTGGTTGATGTTGAATTGAGTGAAGCGAGTATCCACGCCGGCCTTAAAGCTGTGTTTGCCCCGGATGTAGGTCAGATTGTCCAGATAGTTGAAAGTATTCTTGCCACGCACTACCGGTAAGAGGCCTTGGTCGCCCAGCGTTTCTGCACCGGTTACATTGAATAAAGGCAGGCCGAAAGTCTGACTGGTTTTGGGAATTCCCGGGATCCCAAGCTGGTCGGCACCGCGAACCGTGGGGTCGAACACCTGCCCGAACCAGGCGAGTCGTGCAAAGCCACCTCGTACTTCATTGATCAAAGTTGGCGAAAACGTGTGGGTGTAGCCCAGCGCAGCTCCACGTCCGGGTGTCGAGCCGTTGCTGGGGAACCGGAATGTTCCGGATGCTACCGTCTCCAGAGAGCCCGGGTTGATGTGGTCGGCCTCGGAAACGCTCACGCGTCCAAAGACGCTATCGTTTTGAGAAAATTGGTGGTCTACCCGAACGTCAAACTGATCGGTGTCGCTGCTGAGCTTGGAGTTTCCGATGAAGTTGTTGGTGCGCGCACCCGCAACATTGGGCAGGGGGTAAAGTGCAATGACCTTCTTGGCGGCCGGACTGATCCGATTGTCCGGAATCAGATTTCCAGCGAAAGGATCCCGAACGGTGCCGGTGCCATTGGGGTTTGCACGCGAGATCTGTGGATCGAAAATGGTGATTCCCGACTTTGAGAAGTCGCCCAGTCGCTCATCCGAATTGGGCACGGTGCGAACCTCGGTCCGGCCCCGGCGCAGCCGGGTTCCCTGAAAATCGCCAAAGAAGAAGGTTCGATCCTTGGCGATAGGACCTCCAATGGTGAAACCAAATTGGTTCTGGCGCAGCGGTGGTTTGGCGCGGCCGGAATTGAAAAAGTTATTCGCGTCAAGTTTGTCGTTTCGGATGAATTCGAAAACGTTGCCGTGGTATTGATTCGTACCCGACTTGATCGAAACATTGATGGCTCCGCCGGCCGAACGTCCAAACTCAGCCGCCATGGCGTTAGTCTGAACTTTGAATTCCGCAATGGCTTCGGGAGGAGGAATGATGGCCGGATTCGAATTGTCAGTGGTGTTGTTGTTTACACCATCCAACAGGAACGAATTTAACATGGCGCGGTTTCCATTGATGGCCACAAACTGGTCAGCCCAGATCGTGTTCATCGGCTGGGGAACAAATGCGCCCGCCGTGAGGGTGATCAGCTGAAGGTAGTTCCTGCCATTCAGAGGCAAATCGACGATCGTGTGGGTTTCCATGATCTGCCCGACCGAACTCGTTTGCGTCTGCAGAAGCACTTCGGTTGCACTGACATCAACCGTTTGAGTCACTTCTCCAACTTCCAGACGCACATCCAAGTTCAGCCGATCCTGCACACGGAGCGAGATACCGTCGCGCACCGATTTCTTAAATCCGGAAACCTCCACCTCCATGCGGTAGATTCCAATCCGGAGAGGTGGTGTGTTGAAAGCCCCGCTACTGTCGGTTGTCACGGACACGCTGATGTTGGTTCCGGTGTTGATGACACGCACCGTGGCTCCCGGCACAACCGCTCCACCCGGATCAAAAACCGTTCCAACGATCGCTCCCGTGTCCTGTTGAGCAAAGGCCAGAACCGGAAACAACAAGAGTCCCAGAAACAGAACCGAAACTACCGACTTCCCGGTCGAGGGCTTGTTCATGATGTCCTCCTGATCGACGGCTAAGGGAGGCAGCGTAGCTGCGAGTTGTTAGAAAAGAGTCGTCCGTTGTTTTTTGAAACGCACCAAACAAGGCTACCTGTTGGTGAAGCGCATTCAATTTGTGAGTATTCAGATTGAATAATAATCAATAAGAGATTTGAGTCAAGAACAATATCGCGGATCCGGGGTCTAAGCTCAGAAGTGGCAATCGACCAAGCCCCAGACCACCGCCATCATTCGCGGTTTTGTGCGTTGGGCCCTCGACCCAGAATCACTTCTCAATTCGTAACTCCCTAAGCGGTGATCAATGTCCAGGATGAAGTTTGTTCACAAGCCATCCAGGGCCAAACCAAGTGGCCGTCGGTGGCGGGAAGACCGTTGGAGTGCACGGAGATTTTTGGCTTGGTGCTTCTTGGCGGCTCTTGCCTCGCCTCACCAGACTGGCGAGTCTGTGTCGCCGGTTTTCAGCTTCGGAATTGAGGGCTACCGCGGGAGCGAGCTGGAACGAAGAAATCTCTGTTTGGGTTGAACGGCGAAGGTCGGCTAGAGGTGTAGGCTGAAGGAATCGCTCAAGGCTTTTTCAAGCGGTGTTCCAGCAATTTTTCGCCGGCTCGCTGCAGATGCGTGGCTGTTTTGTTTTTACGGCGCTGGGCGATTGAGACGAACAAAGCGTCGACCAACGCGAGTTGCGTAACCCGGGAAGCCAGCGGCGCTTGAAAGTATTTGATCTCGCTGGGCGTGGCATAGAGAACAAGATCTGAATGCTCCGTGATGGGAGACTTCATGCAATTTGTTACAGACAGCGTGGTCGCCTTGTTTTCGCGAGCGATCTGGAGACACTGGACGGTTTCGTGGGTGCTCCCGGAGCACGAAATTCCAAAGGCCACGTCGCCTTTTTGAAGCTGCGTGGCTGCGATCAACTGCAGATGCGAATCGGATTGCGTGGTCGCCGCGATACCGATCAAACGTAGCTTGTTGCAAGCAGTGTAGGCGACAGGATAAGACATCCCAATGGAGAAAAACTCGATCTTTCGCGCGAGTTCGATAATCCTCGAGGCTTGCTCGAACGTCGCTTCAGAATTGAGCTGCAGCGTTTCCCGCAACGACTGGGTGTGGAACTGAAAGACGCTCTCATACAGGGAACTGGGTGGCTGTCCGTCAACAGCCCGAAGCGCCGCGGAAAGACCTCCCTGAGCAAGTTCCCGGGCCAGACTGATCTTGAAACTCGCATAGCCCTTGACCCCGAGAGTCCGGCAGAAGCCGACAATCGATCCCACGCTGGCGCCGGAGCCACGGCGCATGTCTGAAATTGAAGAGGAGAGCACGCGTTCTGGATCTTCCAGGATATATTCGCCAATCTGCCTTTCGGTCGGATTCAGCGAGGGCAGGATCGCCTGGAGATACACCAGCAAAGGGCGTTGCGTGCTTCCGGTTTGTGGAGACGTCGCCGAATCGATCTCCGGTTCGGTGAGTCCAGATCGGTTCTTTCCCATAGGTTGCTCGACAGATGAGTTTCGAATTCTCTTCAGCGCGGCGAGCATAGCAAAAGCGGCCTTCTCTCTCCAAGGCCCATTTGTTCTCTCTTGCAACAAAAGAAAAAGCTGTTGACAGCCCTCCGAAGCTTGAGGCAACATGCGCTTGACCAATGTTCATATTTTGATCTCTCATTGTGAATGTTATTCATGCTTTGACCTGCGCGGCTATGAATAGATGTGCCAGAACGCGCTGGCTCTTGCCCGAACGTCGGTTCTCGACGCCTGGATAGGCGCGACAGGAGGGATATGCCGCTCGTTGCGATGAATGAGATGTTGGCGGCCGCCAGTCGAGGCGGCTACGCGGTCTGCTATTGCGAGTCGTGGAACTTGGAATCACTGCAAGCTGTCGTCGAAGGGGCTGAGGAGTTGCGAGCACCCGTCATCGTTGGGTTCAATGGCGGCTTCCTGATGCACCCTTCCAGATCGAAGCCAGAGAATCTCGGCTTCTATGCCGGGATGGCTTCAACGGTTCGTAACGCTAGCGTTCCGGTTTCTCTAATCCTGAATGAAAGCGACGACTTTTCCCAAATTGCATTAGGTATTGATCTTGGCTTTAACGCGGTCATGGTTGAAAGCCACCACCTGGGCTTTGAAGAGTACAAGGCGCTGGTCAAGAGAGTTGTGAAATTCGGCAGAAATCGGGGAGTATTTGTGGAGGGCCAGATTGGAGAACTGCCCCACGGCTGTAATGGCGTGAAGGGAAATGGAGTGATCACAGATCCAGAAGTGGCGAAGTCGTTTGTCGCAGAAACGCAGGTGCAGGCGTTGTCGGTATCCATTGGCAATGTCCATATCATGACGACGGGCAAGGCGCCAGTGGACCTTGAAGCTCTGCGGAAAATCCGAGAGGTGGTTGATGTTCCTCTCGTGGTGCATGGAGGAACCGGGTTTCCAGCGGAAAACGCGGCCGATGTGATTAGTCTTGGAGTGACCAAGTTTAATTTTGGAACCACTCTCAAACAGGCCTACCTGGCAGCGGTGAGAGACAAGATGGCTGCGTACCATGAACCGATGAATCCTCATCTATTCTTGGGAATGGGCGGCCCGGAAGATATCATGGTTGCGGGGCGCGAGGCGGTGAAGGCAAGGGTGAAGGAACTGATCCAACAGTACGGCTTTGCCGGGAAGCCGACTAGATGTGCGTGAGCTCTTGGGTGTGCTGGGGCCGTCGCTGCCAAGTGCTCTAGAGACTCCGAGGCTGAACTGGATGACTGTTTTGTGGACTGTCTCATTCGACCGATCACGCCAGAAGATACGCGTTTCCTTTGGGAAATGCTGTACGAGGCAATCTATGTACCTGACGGAGTGAAGCCCCCTTCCCGAGATGTTCTGTTGCAGCCCGAGATTCGACGGTATTTGCAGGACTGGGGTCAACCTCACGACTTGGGCTTTGTGGCGGTCGATTCCGTGTCCTCGAATCCGATCGGAGCCGTGTGGTTAAGGCTTCTGATCGGCGACCAGAAGGGTTACGGATATGTCGATGACGCGACACCGGAACTGACAGTTGCCGTCGTTCCCGAAAGTCGAGGTAAGGGTGTAGGAACCCGGCTGTTGTCCCACTTGCTCAGGACTGCGGAGTCTCGCTATCCGTCTCTGTCGTTGAGTGTTTCACCCGACAATCCGGCACTGAGACTCTACAACCGACTGGGCTTCGAAATGGTTGGCAGCCGCGGCACGTCGCTGGTCATGAAGCGCGGGCCTCAGTTTTCGCGGCCCCGACTTTCATGAGTGACAAACCTGTTTGATGGCACGAAGCGCGAATTTGTCAGCAATCTGCATCTCTCGGGCGGTCAAAGGCACATCGAATCTGAGTTTCAGGAGACCTTCCATGATTGATCGTTTCCAATACCACAGGGCTGTTGAAAGGGCCTCCGCGATGCTGCGGGAGGCTGGACTGGCAATTACCCCCGCCGAGCGTGAACGTTTTGAGGTCGCCGATTTCGGGTTGAACGAGCTGGAAAAGACAGGTCTTCAAATCATTACCTACGTGAACACGGACCGGTGCTGTGCGAAGGAGATCATCATGACGCCCGGTCAAACCTGTCCGGAGCATCAACATCCAACGATCGGTGGTGTTTCCGGCAAGGAAGAAACGTTTCGCTGTCGTTGGGGAACCGTTTATCTCTATGTGCCGGGGTTGCCATTCTCTCCTGCCTCGTGCGTTCCACCTGCCGGGTCGGAGCCTTACTACACTGTGTATCGGGAAATCTGCCTGAAGCCAGGCGACCAATACACGCTCGTGCCAGACACGCTTCACTGGTTCCAAGCGGGTCCCGAGGGCGCGATCGTTTCGGAGTTCTCCACGCGGAGTACAGACGAGGCGGATGTTTTTACCGATCCTCGCATCAAACGAGCGCCTGAAGTTGCATAGCGAGACGCCGGCCAACGAAGTCGCCCACGACTACCCAATCTTGCCCCTTCAATCTGTAAACATCCAAGACAGCCGGAGACGTTGGCTGAACAAAACGACTGCAAAGGAGCAACGCATGAAGCCAGGATGCCGGAGTGTTGTAGTTTCTTTGTTCTGTTGGTTCCTGTTTGGGGGGGTGGCTCAGGGGCAGGTGTCCGGTGCCGCTGACGCAAACAAGAGCACGCTCTGGTACGTGCCGCATACTCACTGGGAAGGGGCCGTCTTCAAGACACGGGAAGAGTATCTGGACATGGGCCTTCCCATCATTCTGCGCGCGCTTAACACGCTGAAGCGACAGCCCGGCTACAAGTTCACTTTGGACCAAGCTGCTCTCGTAAAACCCTTTTTGGATCGGTATCCGGAAGAAGAAGCCAACTTTAGGAAATTTGTGAGTGAAGGGCGCCTCCAGTTGGTTGGCGGCATGAATATCATGCCCGACATCAATATGCCTGGAGGGGAATCGTTCATCCGTCAAGTGATGATTGGCAAGAATTTCTTTCGGGAACGCCTTGGCGTGGACATCAAAACGGGCTGGGCTTTGGACTCATTCGGGCATCATGCACAAATGCCCCAGATTTTGAAGCTGGCCGGGATGAACTCCTACTGGTTCTTTCGCGGAGTGGCGAACTTGCAGGTTCCTTCAGAGTTTCAGTGGCAAGGCATCGATGGAACAAAGATCAACGCGTTTTGGCTCCCGTTTGGTTATGCCGTTGGCTACGGTTCGCCCGACAATCTTCCCGGCTTCGATCTCTTCTTCCGCCAGGTGTTCGAGGGTCTCAAGCCGTTTGCACGCGGCAACGACTTGGTGAGCCTAGCTGGCGCCGATGTGAGCGAACCGGAAGAACACTTCATCGCAATGATGGAACAGTTCAACCGGCGCGCCGATGCGCCATTTCGCCTTCGTATCGGCCTTCCCTCGGAGTTTGAAGCTGCGGTTGCAAAGCGTGAACAGCAGGTGATTACGGGCGAGCTCAATCCGATTTTCCAGGGCATCTACAGCAGCCGGATCGAAGTGAAACAATGGTTCCGTTCCCTCGAAAACGTGTTGACTGTCGCCGAGAAGTTGGGTTCGCTAAACAACTGGCTGGGTATGCCCTTTGATCTGGCAACAGTGTGGCGGGCCTGGGAACCGGTCACTTTCAATCAGACTCATGATTTGGCCTCAGGAGTTATGGTGGACAAGGTCTATGACGACACCATCCGCGGCTATGAATTTGCGAAACGACTGGGCGACGAACTCGTCAATACCTCTCTCGATAAACTCATTTCAAAAATCGATACTCGCGGAGAAGGCGTTCCGGTCGTCGTTTTCAATCCACTCGGTTGGTCTCGCACGGATGTCGTGGAGGTCAACGTCGGCTTCAGCGAATCCGGAGTTGTAGCCCTGAGCCTGGTCGATCCTCAGGGAGTTCGTATTCCGTCGCAGATCACGGCTGCCGAGCAACATGGTGACGGCGGTATGCGGAGAGTGAAAGTGACCTTCGTTGCCCGGGACGTGCCCGCGTTCGGATACAACCTTTATCGTGTTTTGCCGAAATCGTCGGCGAGCAATGACAACCTCGAAGCCCGCACCGGGCGTGAGGCAGTGGCTACGCGCATGGGAGACTCCGTCGCGCAGCACGATACAGGCTCCATCGAAAACGAATTCTACCGTGTGACGTTCAACATGTGGACTGGCGAAATAACGAGCCTGCGCGACAAAGCAACTCAATGGGAGAGTTTGAGCGGCCCGGCCAACGTCGTGGCACGCGAGCATGATGGAGGCGATTTCTGGGAGCTATACGGGAACCTGCACGGAGGCCGGAATATCGCGATGACCAAACCGCATTTCCCGCCAAAAGCGGGTCAAGCCTTTTTCAGCAGCGAGCAAGTGGGCGGCAGTGGCAGAAAGCGGGAAGGAACGGTCTTCTCAGAGTACACCGTGTCGCATCCCTTCGGCAGCGGGCAGTTTGCCACGGTGGTGCGCGTGTACCAGGGTATTCGGCGGGTGGACGTCCGAACGCAGTTGTACAACGAGGAGAAGTTTGTGCGTTACCGGGTCCTCTTCCCCACGACGGTTCGGAATGGAAAAAACACCCAGGAGATTCCGTTTGGCTCGATTGAGCGTCCGCTTGGGGTGGAGTTCCCGGCGCAAAACTGGATCGATTACGGAGACGGCAGCAAAGGTCTGGCCTTGCTGAATCGCGGTCTGCCGGGCAACAACGTCGCTAATGACACGTTGATGCTGTCTCTGATGCGTTCGGCCCGCATTCAGGCATACGCCTATCATGGCGGCTACGAACCAGGAGTGTCTTCTGATTCAGGCTTGGAAGTTGGCAAACAACTCACTTTCCATTACGCCCTGGTCCCACACTCCGGCGATTGGCGCGAGGCTGGCATTGCGCGCTCCGGACATGAATTCAACCATCCACTCATCGCGATGACTTCAGGCGCTCATCAAGGCCCGCTCCCGAAGCAGTGGGGTTTGGTGGAGATGTCGAATTCAAATGTTCTCGCAACCGTTCTGAAGCCCGCGAGTGATGGTTCAACCGTCGTCAGAGTCTACGAGTCTTCTGGAAAAGCAACCTCCGGAGTCAAACTGAAGCTGCGTAGCAAAGTGACTTCGGGCGAAGAGTCCAATCTCATTGAAGACGCCGGCCGCAAGCTGTCCGTCTCGAATGACACACTTCAATTTGATATGGGCGCCTATGAGATCAAGACCTTTAAGTTACGACTGCAGCCGCTTCAGTAGCTTTCTCCCCCTTGCGAAGCGCTTAAGGGGGAGATCAAGAGGGGGTTTTCTTCGCTGAGGGAGGATCAGATCGCGACTGCGACTGTCTGAGACATAGCTCGAGTAAAACGCATGAGTGATT
>Ga0180085_1000013_pt1 | contig 44001 bp, 34 predicted proteins | sample EasRiv730_16_10D_FD_123013 | JGI IMG/M metagenome (GOLD analysis project Ga0180085, IMG submission 123013) | Soil microbial communities from meander-bound floodplain in the East River, Colorado, USA - East River metaG ERMLT730_16_10D | ecosystem: Environmental > Terrestrial > Soil > Floodplain ... | reverse complement strand
TTCTTGCCGACTCTCGTCACGGAAGTGTCACGGCTCCGTGACGGGATCGCCGGGAGACCCTCACCGTAACCCTCTCCCGCGGGCGGGAGAGGGAATCAGAAACTTGCCCTCTCCCCATCCTGGGGAGAGGGTGCGGGTGAGGGGTCTTTCGGTTGCGAGGCGTGCCACGCGGCGAGCACTTCCTGCTCGCGTTCGCGCGTGATTCCTGCCTTGAGCTTCGCCTGTTGCTCGGCGGGGCGCGACTGGTGCCATGCGAGCGTGTCGCGCACCGTGTCGCTCAGCGGCCTGATCCTGAGTCCGGCGGACAGCGCGCGCTCGGCACTCGTCAACGCGAAGCCGGCTTCCTCGCCGACCGCATTGACCCAGACGGGCATGTCACTCCAGCCGTCAACCTTGTGTGCGGTCAGGAAGCCGGCTGGTACCCACGTCACTCGGGCATCCGACTTGGCAGCTGCAACGCATGCATCGAGCAGCCCACTCATGGTGAAGGTGTCGGGTGGCGAAATGAGGTTGAAGGAACCCATGATCCGTTGCTCGATGCGAAGCAGAATGAATGCCGCGAGGTCGCGGACATCGATGACCTGGATCTCGTCGTCGCGTGTCCCAGGCGCCATCACTTCACCGCCGCGCGCGACGCGTGCCGGCCAATAGGTGAAGCGATCGGTGTTGTCATCCGGCCCGACGATCAACCCAGGGCGCAAGATCGTGGTGCGTCCCGGCAAAGCGCGCTCGGCCGCCTGTTCGCACAGCGCCTTGAGCGGGCCGTACGTGTCGCCGTCCACTTTCTCGATGGTCTCGTCCGCGATCTTGCCCAGCGGCGAGCTCTCGTCGTTGGCGCCGGCGAAGCTCGCATACACGGAGATGCTCGAGACGAACAGGTAGTGCGAAACGGACGGTGCGAGAAGCTCCGCCGACAGTCGCACGATGCGCGGCACGAACGCGGAGGTGTCGAGCACCGCATCCCATTGCCGGCCCTTGAGCGCATCGAGCTGGCCATTGCGGTCGCCGTGCAGGACCTCGACATTCTGCACGCGCCCCGGATTGGTCCGGCCACGGTTGAAGAGCGTCACCTGATGACCGTGCGCCAGCGCCGCCTCCACGAAGTGCGGACCGATGAAGCGTGTGCCGCCGAGGACCAGCAGTCGCAGTGGCTTGGCCGATGCCTGCGCGAGGAGTGCACGCGGAGACAGTGCCGTGGCGAGCGCCACGCCCACGCCGGCTTCGAACAGTTCACGGCGGTTCATGGCGCGGCTCCGATGTATTTCTGCAGCCAGTCCTTCTTGGTCTGGTACCAGAGCAGCGAATTCTGCGGCTTCAGCACCCAGTGATTCTCGTCGGGGAAATACAGCAGCTTGCTCGGCACGCCGCGCGTCTGCAGCGTGTTGAAGAGCTCGAAGCCCTGGTTGATCGGCACGCGCTGATCGAGCTGGCCGTGAACCACCAGCGTCGGCGTGTTGAAGTTGCCCGCGGAGACGTGCGGCGAGAAGCGCATGAACTCCGCCGGCTTGTCCCAGTGATCAAAGAAACGCGCTTTCTCCGCGCCGAAGTCGGAGCCATATTGCGTGAAATTGTCGTACACGGCGGCGTGCGCGACGATCGTCTTGAAGGGATGTGAACGGCCGAGCAATGTCGCCGCCAGGAATCCGCCGTAGCTGCCGCCGCCCGCCGCCATGCGATCGCCGTCCACGTACGGTTGCGATCGCAGGTACTGGGCCGCCTTTATCGTGTCCTCGTACGGCATCGAAATGCGGTCGGGGTTGATGGAGTCGGTGAATTCCTGGCCGAAGCCGCTCGAGCCGTGGAAGTTGTGCCAGGTGGTGATGTAGCCCCAGCCCGCGAACACTTGCGCATTCCAGCGCCACTGTGTGCCATCGGTCGCGCCATTGTGCGGGCCGCCGTGCAACAGCATGTAGACCGGGTATTTCTTCACGGGATCGAAGTCGGGCGGATAGATGACCCACATCTGCACGTCGTCGTTGCGCGCGCCCTTGTAGGTCACGCTCTCGAACCTGCCCATGCGCACCTTGGCGAGCATCTCGTCGTTGAACGTCGAGAGCTTGGTGGCACTGCCGCTGCGCAGATCGACGCGAACCAAGGTTGGCGGCTCCGAGAATGTCTGGCGAATCGCCACCAGCGTCGAGCCGGCGAGTACGGGGTTTGAGAAGCTCGATTCGGCCGTGAGCGCGCGCGGCGTGCCGCTCGACACGTCGATGCGATAGATGCGCCTCGTGGCGGCATCGTCGATCGAGCCAAAGAGTGTCCGCGAATCGGCTGACCATACGAGCTGCTCGGCCGATCGGTCCCAGTCCTCGGTCAGGTTGCGCGTGGTGCCCGTGCGCCGATCGACGAGCATTATGCGCTGCTTGTCGGCATAGAAATACTTGATCTTCTGCCGCAGGTACGCGAGCCAGCGGCCGTCGCGGCTGTAGCGCGGTTCGAAATCATCCGCCGGGTTGTCGGTCGTGAGATTGCGCGCCTCGCCGCCTGTGGCGGCGACGACCAGGACGTCGAAATTCGAATCGACGCCGCTGCGGTCGACATCGGCCGTGAATGCCAGCTCGCTGCCATCGGCCGAAATGTCGTAGCTGTCGGAATTCCACTCCCTCACTGGCAGCGAGTAGCCCGTGGCGACGGTGATCGGCTGCGGTTCGCCACCGCTCAAGCCGATCGAGTACACGTGCGGCAGGCGATCCTCGACGAAGTGATCCCAATGGCTGAACGGCGCCTTGTCCCACACCCTGGCGGTGATTTTTGACTCCGCGCGTTCCTTGACGCGCTTTTCCGTCTCGTCCCAGGTCGTGAGGTCGCTCCACACGGCCGAAACGAATGCGATCCGTTTCGAATCCGGAAACCACTTGATGGCGCTGGCGCCCGTCGGCACGTTGCTGAGTCGCCGCGCTTCGCCGCCCGAGAGCGCGATTAAGTACACTTGATTCTGTTTGTCCTCGCCGCGCTTCGACAGGAAGGCGACCCATCGCCCATCCGGGCTGAACCGTGGCTCCGTGTCCGCCGCGGCGTCGCTCGTGAGTTGCCGCGCCTCGCCGGGCTTGTCGACCGGGAGCAGCCACAGGTCGGTGTAGCCCTCGTTCTTCTCCAGGTCGTAACGCGTGACCGGAACCACCGCCAGTTTCCCGTCGGGCGACAACGACGGCGCACCGAGGCGTTGCAGTTGCCACATCGTCTGTGCGCTGAGCGGCGCGGAGTCGGGGCTGGTCTGCGAGTGAGCACTGAGGGCGACCGCAAGGAGGTTGAAGCAGATGCAGAAGCTCGTGAGTTGGCGCATGCTGAGGATTCCCATGCCAGGTACGCAATGGGCGCGCATTCTGCCGGGACCTGGACGGGCTGCGCAAACTCAGCGACGACTGGCTCGTTCGTGGCGACGAAACGCGTGATTCGCGGTGCGAAGCCAGGAACTGGCGAACTCCTTCCGGCGAGAATCGCCTCGGACAGCGGCTTATGCCTTGATGAGCGCGCGGCCGAAACTCTCGCCGCGCATCACGCGGCAGAAGTGGGTCGGAGCGTTGCGCAGCCCTTCGACGACGTCCTCGCGGTAGCGCAGGTGTCCCTCGGCAAACCAGGCGATGACGTCCTTGAAAAACGCCTCACGCCGCTGCTCGTGAGCACTTATGTCGACATGCAGTACCCGCACAGCCGTACTCATCGGTGATGCGCCGTTCGGAATGCATCGAACCACGCGGCCCGTGAGAGACAGGTGATCGCCGCTGATGATCGCGTTGACGACTTCACCACCGGGCGAGTCGAAGAGCGCGTCGACGCCCTTCGGCGCGAGCTGCCGCAATCGCTCCTCAAGCGGCTCCGCGCGCTCGTCGATGCATGCATGGAAATGCGCTTCCCTGACGCACCACTCGCTCTGCTCGCGGCTCGCGGCAATGCCGATGACCTTGCAGCCTTTGATGCGCGCGATCTGGCCGGCCATCGCCCCCACCGGACCGCCCGCCGCGGATACGAGCACGGTTTCGCCCTGCCGGATGTGCGCGACCTCGAGCAGGCCGCAGTACGCGGTGAACCCCGGATCTCCCATGATGCCGAGCGCGACGGAGGCCGGTGCACTGCCGGTGCGGACGCGATGCACGCTGAGGCCGGACGATACACAATAGTTCTGCACCCCGGCTTCCATGACCACGATGTCGCCGGTGTTGAAAACGTCGTTGCGCGAATCGACGACATCACAGATCGCCTGGGCGGGCAGGACGTGGCCCGATCCGGGTTGGGAGCGGTAGCGGCCGGTCAGCGGATCGAGTGATAGCCATTTGCTCCGGCACAGCATTTCGCCCTTGCCGGGCGCCGGAGTCTCGGTCTCCATGATCTCGAAGTCATCCGGGGAACACGTTCCGTTCGGCGGCTTCTTGATCCGGACCTGCAGGTTCATCATGGAGCGACCCGCTCTGGAAAACGCAAGAGCGCCGATGACGCTTCGATCTGAGGCTACGCCCGTCCCCGGAAAAGGGCAAAAAAACAGCGGATGCACCGTGAGTGCACCCGCTATATGCATGCCGTCGTCGGCATGTCGTCCTTGAGCGGCGTCAGGCCCGCGCCTCCGTGCGCGGGTGTTCGTTCAGAGCGAGTGCACTCGAAGTGCACTCGCCAGCGGCCGCGATCGAATTACTTGTTGAGCTTCGCGCGCGCTTCGGAGTATTCCTTGCTGCTCAGCTTGCCGTTCTTGTCGGCATCGGCCTCGACCCAAACCGTGGTGAGTTCCGGCAGCGCCTTCGCCTCTTCCTGGCTGATCGCGCCGTCCACATTCACGTCGACCGTGCTGAACTCAGGCAGCGCCTTCGCCATGGTTTCCGTCTGCTGCACCGGGTCGCCGGCATATGCGGCGGAACAGCTGAGCAGGGCGGCGATGGCTGCGATCTTGATGCGATTGTCCATTGAACACCTCGTTTCCAGTTTGTGGTTGCAATACGCCCGCGGGTCGTCCCTTCTGCGGGGGGTCACCGGGGATAAAGCAATGCCTGTGCCAACCCTTGGCTTGGCGTTGGCGTTCAAGGAGTTATGGCATAACGGGGTTCCGGCGCGACCGGCGAATCGGGGGCTGCATGTTGTCAGATGGCAACGCTCGTGACCGGTCGGATGTCAGAATGAGCACTTTCACGGCGATAACATGCGTAGATCAACAGTGTTTCCAATTCCGTACACTCCTTTCGGCCAGAAGGATTGAGCATGCGGCTCCCGCGGCCTCGATCGATCGTGCGCCTGGTCATGCTCGGATTCGCGGCGGTTGCGATTCCGCTGATGGCCGCCGTGATCACGGCCGTGGTGCAGGCTGATCGGCTCGCGCAGCGGAACCGCCAGGCGGTGCTCGACGCCGAGACCGCCACCCACGAAAGCCGCGCACTGATAGAGCACCTCACTGGCATGGAGCGCAGCGTCGGCCAATACCAGGTGCTCGGCGATCGCGATTTCTACCTCAACTATGTGTCGTCGCGCGCCGGCTTCGATTCGGCCGCGCGGCAGCTGGCCGCGATCGACTTAGGCACCGCGCTCGCGGACGAATTGCGCGAGCTCGTCGTCGCGGAGGCCCGGCTCAATCGGGCGTTGCTCGCCCCGGGCGGAAGACCAGTCGACGCCGCGAGTTACCCGCAGGCCGCGGATCAATGGGCGTCTCTGCATGAGTTGGCGCGCGACATCCTCGCGGAGAGCAGCAAGCTCATCACGCGTCATGCCAACAAGGCCCGCGACGAAGCCGCGCGCCTGCAGCGCACCCTGATGCTGCAAACTGCCGCAGCCGTGCCGGTGGCGGTGCTGCTCGGCTTGGTGTTCGTCTCCTTGATTGCGCGGCCCTTGCGACAGATCGACGCGGAGATCAGGCGGCTGGGAGCGGGGCGATTTTCTGAAGCGGTCGAAGTGCGCGGCCCGCGCGATCTCGAAGAGCTCGGCCGTCGTCTCGACTGGCTGCGTCTGCGCATTCTCGAGCTCGAAGAGCAGAAGTCGCTGTTCCTGCGGCGCATCTCGCACGAGCTCAAGACACCGTTGACCACGATGCGCGAGGGTTCGGAGCTGTTGCTCGATGACGGCGGAGCGGGGCTCAGCGCCGAGCAACGGGAAATCGCGCAGATCATGCGCGAAAGCGGCCAGCACCTGCAGCGCCTGATCGAGGACCTGTTGCAATTCGGCAAGACCCAGATTCCACAACCGGATCCGCCGCATTCCGGGTTAATCCCGCTCGATGATCTGGTGCGTAGCGCGCTCGACAAGCACAGCCTGGGTCGCAACGCGAAGAGTCTGCAGGTCGATGCGCGCCTGCAGCCGGTTCGCATCAACGGCGACCCGAACCAGCTCACAACCGTCATCGACAATCTGCTGTCCAACGCGATCAAGTACACTCCGCCGAGCGGCAGAATCACCGTTTCCCTCGCGGCGGACGACGGGCAGGTCACGCTCGAGGTGGCGGACAACGGACCGGGCATAGATCCGGACGAGCGCGGGCGCGTCTTTGAACCGTTTTACCAGGGCCGAGCACCCTACGTCGGGCACGTCCAGGGCACCGGGCTGGGGCTCACCATCGCCAGGCAGTATGTGGAAGCACACCATGGACGAATCGAGATCTCCGACTCGCCGCTGGGTAGGGGCGCATGCGTGCGCGTGCAGTTCCCGTTGTCGCGTGCGGCCTGATTGCCGCGCCGTGATGCGCTGGATCGCGATCGGCCTGGCGCTGGGGGTGGTCGCAGCCTGCCGCTCCGTGGCGCAGGACCCTGCGTCGCGGCTGGCACCGACGCAATGTCGCGACCTGTTCCTCGAGTCGCTCGCCGATTACGCGCAGGCGTTGCGACAGCACGATGACGCGACACTGCTGGCCGAGCGCGACCGGCTCGAGGCCGCACCTCCATCGCCGGATCGAGACCTGCGGCTGGCGCTGCTGCTCAGTCGCTACCCGTCGAGCGCCTTCGATCCCGAGCGCGCCTCGCGGCTGTTGCAGACCTTGAGCTCCCAATCGGCCGCGGATTCCGTCCACAAGTCAGTGGCGGAGACCTTGTTCACGACGGTGGAGGGCGGGCCGGGGAGCTGCGCCGATTCGGACCAGGTGCGGGAACTTGCGGCGCAATTGAGCGTCGAGCAACAGAAGCGCGAGGAGGCGACGGCGCGACTGGAGAATGCACGCCAGGAATTGGAAAGCGAGCGCGCGCAACGCGCCAGGCTGGAGCAACAGCTCGATGCGCTCAAGTCGCTCGAGGAACAGATCAAGAATCGCGAAAGCGATGCCGGGCGGTGAATGAAATGGGCGACTCGGCAAGAATTCTCATCGTCGACGACGACGTCAAGCTGCTCAGGCTGCTGGCCATCCGGCTGCAGCGCGCCGGCTGGCGCACAGAGACGGCGGAGAGCGGCCGCCAGGCATTGGCTGTGCTGCCGAGGTTCCGCCCACAGGCGGTGATCACCGATGTGCGCATGAGCGGCATGGACGGCATGGCGCTTTTCGATGCGATCCACGCGCAGCACCCCACTCTGCCGGTCATCATCCTCACCGCGCACGGGACGATTCCGGATGCCGTCGGCGCCGCCCAACGCGGTGTGTTCGCCTATCTCACCAAACCGTTCGACAGCGAACAGCTCACGGTCACGATCGGCCGGGCGCTCAAGGCCTCGGGTAGCGCGGTCGACGAGAGCGACGAGGATGCCGCGTGGCGCGCGGAAATCATCACGCGCAGCCCCGTCATGGAAGCGCTGCTAGCCTCCGCGCGCAAGGTTGCGCAGACCGATTCGAGCATCCTGATCCAGGGTGAAAGCGGCACCGGAAAGGAGCTGTTGTCGCGCGCCATCCATCGCGCCAGCCGCCGCCATGCGCAGCCGTTCGTCGCGGTCAACTGCACGGCCATCCCCGAGGCGCTGTTCGAATCGGAGTTCTTCGGTCATCGCAAGGGCTCGTTCACCGGCGCGAGCGAGAGCCGCATCGGGCTGATTCAGTCCGCGCACGGCGGCACCTTGCTGCTCGACGAGATCGGCGACATGCCGCTGCCGTTCCAGGCGAAATTGCTGCGCGCGCTGCAGGAGCGCGAAGTGCGCCCCGTTGGCGCAAACGAACCAGTCAGCGTGGACGTACGCGTGATCGCATCCACGCACCAGGATCTCGAGCTCGCGGTGAAGGAACGGCGTTTCCGCGAAGACCTCTACTACCGGGTCAACGTCGTCACGCTGGAGATCCCGTCGCTGGCAGCACGCCGCGAAGATATTCGGCTGCTGGCCGCGCATTTCCTGGTACTGGTTCGCGAGCGCCTCGCCGATACCGCCGTGAAGGTGGCCGGTTTCTCAGAGGAAGCGATGGAGCTGCTGGTTTCGGCGCCCTGGCCGGGCAACATCCGGCAGCTGCGTAACGTCATCGAGCAGTGCGTCGTGCTGGCTACATCGCCGCTCATTCCGGCGACGCTGGTGCAGGTGGCGTTGAAGAGCAAACCGCGCGAGTTCCTGCCATTCGCGCAGGCGCGCGATCACTTCGAATTCGAATACCTGGTCGCCCTGCTGCAGATGACGCAGGGGAATGTGGCGCAAGCCGCTCGTCTCGCGGATCGCAATCGCTCCGAGTTCTACAAGCTGCTGCGCAAGCACGAGCTTAATCCCCAGTCCTTCCGCGGTACCTGAACGTGCGGCGCCCTGCGGGCGCCGGCAGTGCTCTTGCCCACGCTCTCGCCGAGCGGGGCCGCTACCGGTGCCACCGCACAGACGGCGAGCGGGAATTCCGCGAAAGTGCTGTGTTCTGGTGGCACGGAGAAACGCTAATGACACGCAAATGGACCCTGCTCGCGACGCTCACGGCGTCGCTGGCGCTCGGCGCATGCACGACCGTCCAGACGACCTCCGCGGGCGCGGTGGGGGTCGAACGCAAGCAGCAGATGCTGCTCTCGAGCGAACAAGTCAACGAGGCGGCGGAGCAGGCCTACGCCCAGGAACTCAGGAAAGCGCGCGACGCGGGTACGCTCAACAAGAACACGCGCCAGTTGGAACGCGTGCGCGGCATCGCCCAGCGACTGATTCCGCAGACGCGAGTCTTTCGCGACGATGCCCCGGGGTGGAACTGGGAGGTGAACGTGCAGTCGAGCAAGGAGCTCAACGCGTATTGCATGCCGGGCGGCAAGATCATGGTGTACACGGGTTTGATCGAGCAGCTCGATCTCACCGACGCCGAGATCGCCGCCGTGGTCGGCCACGAAATTGCGCATGCGCTGCGCGAGCACAGCCGCGAACGCGCCTCGCGCGCCTACGCGCAGCAGCTCGCGCTGGCCGGCGCCGCGGCAGTGTCGGGAGTCGGCGAGGGCACGCTCGACCTCGCCAACATGGTTGCGACCGTGACTTTCCAGCTGCCCCACAGCCGCGAACAGGAGGCCGAAGCGGATCGCATCGGTCTCGAACTGATGGCGCGCGCCGCCTACGATCCGCGCGCCGCGGTCGATGTGTGGCGCAAGATGGAAAAGAAGGGTTCGGGCGGAACGATCGAATTTCTCAGTACTCACCCATCCGGCAAGTCGCGCATCGCGGATCTCGAGGCGCTCCTGCCGCAGGTACAGCCGCTCTACCTCGCTGCACGCGGTCGCTGAAGGGACGGTGGCTGTGTCGCGTTGCTGACCGCCAGGGTCAAGGCGGCGCTGATCGCCGATGAGACCACCAAGGCGCGCCAGATCAACATCGAGAGCTGTCGCGGTATCATTCAACTTAGCGGATACGTCGGAACGAACGAGGAAAGCATGCAGGCGGAGAGACTCGCCGCGTCCGTCCCGGGCGTACTCGAGATACGCAACGCGCTCGAGATTCGCCAGCGACTCGCCGTCGACGGGGCCCGGCAGGCCCGCAACGACTAGCCGATTGCGCCCGCGCGGTAGCCACTCGCGATGCCCGAACACGACTCCCGCAGAGACACCGATGGCGCCCACACGCCGTCACACCTCCGCGTGCCGTTGACGGTACTCGCGACGCTGGCGGTTTTCGCGGTGCTCTATTTCGCCAGCCCGCTGATCATGCCGGTGGTGCTGGCGCTGTTTTTCGCGGTTGTCCTCTCGCCGGCTGTCGAAGCGTTCCAGCGCTGCAGAGTACCGAACCTGCTCGCCGCCGGGTTGGTGATGCTACTGCTCGTGGGCGCGCTCGCGCTGTTGGTCGATGCCACGTTCGAGCCCGCACAGGAATGGGTCGAGCGCGTCCCGCGCATCCTGTCCGACCTGGATCGCAAGGTCCGACCGTTACGGCGCATGGCGGTGCAGATCGATGAGGTGGCGATCCAGGCGGGCCGCGTCACCGGTAGCGAGCCCTCGGCTCCCGAGCCCGGTGCGATGGCGCCAGTGCGCGGGCTGTTGTGGAGGACACCGGCCTTGCTGGTGACGATGGCTGGCGTGTTCTTTCTGACCTTCTTCTTTCTTTCCTCCGGACCGCAGCTGCTGGGGAAGTTCGCGGACAGCCGGCGGCGAACGGCATCGGCGCGCCACCTGCTCACAGCGGCGGAGCATGTCCGCCGGCAACTCGCGCGCTACCTGGTAACGATCGCGATCATCAACGTGGGGCTGGGCGTTGCGACCGCGGCGCTCGCGTGGGCGTTCGGACTTCCCAGCCCGCTGCTGTGGGGAGTGCTGGCCGGGGTTCTCAACTTCGTGCCGTACGCGGGGTCGGCGACCACGCTGGTGATACTCACCGTCGTGGCCATCCTCACGCATGACAACCTGAGCCCGATACTGGGAATTGCCGCCGGTTTTCTGAGCCTTGCGACGATCGAGGGCCAGGTAATCCAGCCGCTCGCGCTCGGGCGTCGCCTGGCGCTGAGTCCGCTGATCGTGTTCCTCGGCTTGTGGCTGTGGGGATGGCTATGGGGCGTGCCCGGCTTGCTGTTGGCCACGCCGATCCTGATCACCGTGAAGGCGGTGAGCCGTGAAATAAAGAAAGGCGGGGCGCTGGCTCAGTTCTTAGGCCCGGCGCGCGCACCGGCGATCATGGCGCGCGCACGCGAATGGCGGCGCTTGCGCCGCAAGTCACGCCGTGTCGCTTCGCAGAATGCGAGAGCAGCGGAATGATCGAGCGCGCCGCGCCGCCTGACGGCGCTCGACAACATCGACTGGAAGGTGCGCGAGAGCCGCTGCTCCTGCCAGAAACGGAGCGTCCGCTTCAGAACGGCTGGCCAAAAACGAGACGCCAGACGCCGAGGTCGTCACTGAAGCGATAGCCGACGCCGAGACGTGGGATGGGAATGCGCCACACGGTGATGCGCGAGTGCGGGCCGACCGTCACGCCCAGCTCGAGTTGAGCCCGGTTCGCGGCATCCCCCGCCTTGTCGAGCGGCTCATCGGCTTGATCCGCGAAAAAGTCAGCCAGCAGGTACGCACCCCAGTCGAGCGGATGACCGGCGAGCTCGAGTCCGAGCGGGCGGCGGCCTTCGATTCCAGCCTCGATCAACACTATGTCGTCGGAATGCAGCGCCTCGTCGGGATCCACGGCCGCGTAACTCCCTCCAACATCGAAGCGCAAATCAAACGCTTCGTAGTCCATCGTGGCAGCGGCATACACGCCGACCGAATAGACCATGGCGTCGTTGCCGCCTGCCCGTTCCCATGCACGGCCGGCCTGTGCAAAGGGCAGCAGGCGCCAGTGCGGCGTCAATTCGATGTCGAACTCGATGCCGGGCACGAAGCCGAGCGTGTCGAGATTCTCCGGCAGCCCGGTGTTGAACACGTCTTGCGGCTTGAAATCCACCAGGCCGATGGTCAGCGGCAGCGTGAGGCGAATCCCGGGCCGGTTCTCTGCCAGCTCGGTCATCGTATAGTCGAAGGGCAGCCGATAGATCTGCAGTGTGCGGCCGGAAATCGAATACACCCCCGATCCCAGCTGCGTCGCGAAGGCGTAGTTCACGAGCTGCTCTTCGCTGGCTCGCAGCGAATCCTGCGCAATTGCTGGCGTGGACATTGCCAGCGCAGCGATCGCGGCTGCGTAGACCCAATGATCCGGATGCGTCATGATCGACGCGCGATTGACTGCAGGTTGCCGATGCCCACCCGAGCCAAGATACGCGTTCCGCCCCCGGACGGTGAAGTCCGCGTACGGCGCGCGTACTTCGATTGCCGCTTCGGCCAGTTGCACGTTCGCACCGCGTTTCCCACCAGCGGTGGATTCGACGAGCACACCACGCTCCTGTGTTTTCACCGCTGCCCGAGATCGAGCCGCGCGTTCGCGAAATTCCTGCCGGAGATGGCACGCGATCGTTCGGTCTACGCCCCGGACATGCCGGGCTACGGCGAGTCCGATCCACCGCCGCACCGCCCCGCGATCGCCGACTACGCGGCCGCGATGGTGGACTTTGTCGATGCCATGCGCTTTCGCGAGATCGACGTGCTGGGTCATCACACTGGCGCGCTCGTCGCGACGGAGCTCGGCATTCTGCGTCCCGAGCAGGTCCGTCGCGTCGTTCTGGTGTCCGTGCCGGTGTTCAATCTCGAGGAGCGCGAGACTTTCCAGGCTAGGTCACAGCAGGCGACACTGACCGAAGACGGCGCCAACCTGTTGCGCGAATGGCAGAGACAGGTCCAGGGCCGAGGACCCGGGTCGACGCTGGAAGACTGCGCGGAGGGCTTCGCGGAACGCTTGCAGAGTGGCGCCAATGCATCGTGGGGCGCGCATGCCGCGTACAACTATGCGGCCAACGAGCGCCTGCCGCTGCTGCGCCAGCCGGTGCTCGTGATCCGTCCGAAGGACGAGATGTGGGATGCGGCTCAGCGTGCGCGCCAAATGCTCCGCAGCGCACGGCTCGTCGATCTTCCCGAACAGGGAGCGGGCATCTTGAGCGCCGCGCCGCAACTGGTGGCGCAGCACGCTCGTGAATTCCTGAAAAGCTGATCGACCTAGCTTTCGCTGCCTATCGCCGCGGCGCGCGATGGCGCCGCCGTTTCACGGCGATAAAGCGCCAGCAATCCGATAACCATCGCGATCAGCAGCGGCGTGCTCGCCAGGTTGAGGGTTTTCCAACCCAGGTGCTGGATGGCCGGCCCCGCCAGCAGCGAGGCGATGGCCTGGGAGCCGAACACGGCGAAGTCATTCACACCCTGTGCCCCGAAGCGCTCGGAAGGTCGGTACGTCGTCGTCAGGAGCGTCGTTCCTGCGACGAACAGCAGGTTCCAGCCCGCACCCAGCAGGACCAGCCCCCACCAGTAGTGCATCACGTGGTGTGATCCCAGCGCGGAGATGGTGATGCACAGGCTCATCAGGATGACGCCCAGCGCCATCATGGGCTTCACGCCCACGTGGGTCACCAGCCAGCCGCTCGCCAGCGACGGCACGAACATCGCAAGCAGATGGCTCTGGATCACCCAGGTCGTGGCTTCGACGCTCAAGCCGTCCACGACGTGCATGCTGAGTGGGGTGGCCGTCATGATGAAACTCATCACCGCATAGCCCGAGATTCCTCCGAGCACGGCCACGACGAAAGCGGGATGGCGTGCGATCCTCGACAGTGGACGCGCGGGCTCGTGCGATAAAGCCACGTGGACCCGTGGTGCACCGAGTCGCGTGAGCAGGATCACCGCTCCGACGTAAAGGAGCGACACCGCCAGGAATGAGCCGGAGTATTCACTGTGCATGAGCCAGCCACGGGCGGCGAGCGCGAACTGCGGGCCGCCCACCGCCGCCAGCAGCATGCCGCACATGACGATCGAGACCGCGATGCCGGCGCGCTCCGGCTCGAGGTACTCGATCGCGGCGAAGCGGTACTGGTGGACGCACGCCAGGTTCGCCCCCATGACGAAGATCGCCGCGCAGAAGATCGCGAAATCGTGCTGCTCCACAGCCCAGGCGACGCCGAGCGACGACAGGCCCGCGAGCACCGCGCCGAGGATGAACGTGCGCTTGCGCCCGATTCGCTGCATCAGCAGTGCCGCGGGAATCGTGGTCGCAGCGACTCCCAGAATCCCCATCGAGACGGGCAACGTCGCCCATTCGGGCCGTGGCGCGAGTTCAGCGCCGAGAATTCCACCCAGCAGCACGATCGCGAACGTGCCAGAAGCGGCGAGTGCCTGGGCAGCGGCGAGCAGGTAGACGTTGCGCATCGCTCCTTACTTTATATCGAGCAATGTAGCGATGTGATCAGGCGGGTTGGCCGGAAGGCGCCGGCAGGATATCACCAGCCGCTGGCCAGGCGCTTTTTTGCGCCACGCCACGCCAATTTGCGTGGGCCTCACCCTTATGTTTACTCTTCCCTTGCCTTTCTCCATCGCTTGCGACCCACTGTGCAGCGGGGCCACTCGAACTATCAGAATTCGGCCCCTCCATTGGAAGTACCGTGCGTCGAAGGGGACGACTGTTTATGAGCAATCGCGCCGACCGGAGTTCCGGTCACGAAATCGATCCCGACAGCACCGATGAGCTGCCGCTTCTCGATCCGGTCGCCTACCAAGGCGCCGTCGCGGTAGAGAGCGACAAGCTGAGCGGCACGGATTCCTTTGCCGCCCAGCCAGCCACGGGCGCTGCCGAACTCGCAAGTGTGTTCGACACGATCCGCTCGCTCGAGGCGAGCCTGCGCGCCAAGTCCGAGCATACGGCCGATCTCGAAGAGCAGCTTGCCCGAGTCGAGCGGCAGCTGCGTGTGTCGGAGAAGGACAAGGCGATTCAGCAATCACAGATTGCGGACCTCGAGGACGCACGTGATGGCCTGGCGGCGGACGTGGAAGCGCGCGGTACGACGCTTGCCCGTCTCAAGACTGATCTCGCGGCGCGTGCCGACCAGATCCGACTGATCGAGCAGCAGCGCGATGCGGTGGAGATCGACAAGCTTGCCCTGACTGAAGTCGTGCAGGCGCGCGACGCGCGTATCGCCAGCCTGGAAGCCGAAGCGGCGGCGCGCGCCGGCGAGGTGAGCGAGCTCGAAGGACTTGTTCTCAGTCACGATGAGGTCGACCGCCTGCTCAAGGTGTCGATCGGGGAGCTGGAACAGCAGTCCCAGACTCGCACCGCCGAGCTTGCCGCTCGCGATCAGCAGATCTCGCGGCTCAATACTCAACTCGATCAGAAGGAGGAGGCGCGTGGCGAGATTGCGCGGGCGCTCGAGCGGCAGATGCGCCGGCTGGAGGATCTCGATCACGACCGCGGCAGCGCGCAACGTCAGGCCGAGCGTTGCCTCGAGGCGTTGCAGAGCCTCGAGGCGCGTCGGCGCTACCACGATGAGGCGCTGTTCGCGCTCGAGCAGGACGTCGACATTCACCTGCAGCACGGCACCCATCTAGAGGCCGAGCTGAGCCAGCGTGCGGGAGAAATTGCCGCGCTCAAGGCAGGGTTGCGGGAACGCGACGCCGTGATCGACGGGCTGAGGGGCGAGCTGCTGAACCGCGAGACGGCGATCAACGAGGGGACGACGGAACTCACCCGGTTACGCGCCATCACGCAGGACTCGGGCGGGGTGATCGCCGACCTCGAGCAGCAAATCAATTCGCGCGCAACCGAGATCGCGCGGCTGCAGGGCGAGCTGCAACTGCGCGATACGCGCATCATCGCATTGCAGGATGACCTGGGTACCGCGGGAGCCACGCTACACGATCGCGATGAGGAGCTGGCGCTGGTGCAGGCCACGCTTGAATCGCTCAGGGGGCAGCATGCCAAGCGCGGTCAGGAGGTGACCGATCTGATTGCTGCGCTGAGAACCGAGCAGAAACGAGCTGCCGGTCTGGCGACGGAACTGGGCGCACGCATACGGGCGAACGCCGAACTGGAATCGCAGCGGCGCGTCCAGGGCGAGGTCGCCGAGTCGCAGGCGCGCGAGCTCGACAACTGGAAGGAAAAGTGGTCCGAGGTCGCGGCCATGGTCGGCGAGAAGGACGCGCGTCTGGCGCAGGCCGAAACGGATCTGCGCATCAATGCCGCCGAGCTCGCCACGCGCGCCGAGCGCATCAACACGCTGCAACGGAGCGTGGAAGACCAGGCTGAATCGATCGCTGCGCTCGAGCGTGAGATGCGCGAGAAGACGGAAGCCCTGGGACGCCACGAAAGCGATCTCCGGGTCGCCGAGGACTCGATGCTCCGGCTCGAATCACAGCTCAGGCAGAAGACCGACCAGCAGTCGAGCGTGCAACGCACCCTCGATGAGCAGCGCGGTCAGATCCGTCATCTCCAGGATACCCTCGCGACGCGGGATGCGACCATCTTGCGACTCGAAGGCGAGCTCAAGGCAAGCAGCGAAATCATCGGCGGCATCCAGCGCGATATCCGCCGCCTGAGCAGCGACGCGTCGGCGCCGAATCCACCGCAGCCGCAGCCCGAGCCGCCGCCCGCCGAGCCGGAGCCGATGACACGGCTGTTGGTGCGGTTCGACGAAGACAGCGAAGTCGTGCACGTCATCAGCAAGAAGACAACGAGCATCGGACGCACCGACGACAACGACATTGCGATCGACACGCGTTACATCAGCCGTCATCACGCCCGGATCCTGACGGTGCCCAACGCCACCGTGATCGAGGACCTGGGAAGTACCAACGGGGTGTATGTCAACGACCACCGCATCAACCGGCGCCAATCGCTCAAGGATGGCGACATCGTGATGGTCGGCAAGACGCGCTTCCGCTTCGCCGCAAAAGTCCCGGAGCGCAGCCACTAGGATTCACCGCGCAGGCTGCGCCCGGTCGCCCGGGCATGTCGGCGGTCGATGCCGTGGCGCGCGTTTCTTGCTAACTTAGTCCAAGGTTTCCGTCACCGGGCTTACCCACCCGTGCAGAACAACTACGTCGAGAGCATTCTCAAGGCGCGCGTCTACGACGTCGCGATCGAAACACCTCTCGAACGCGCGCCGCGCCTGTCGCGACGCCTTCGCAACGACGTGCTATTCAAGCGCGAGGATCTGCAGCCGGTCTTTTCATTCAAGCTCCGCGGCGCGTACAACAAGATCGCTCACCTCTCGCAGACTGCCGCGCAGCGCGGCGTGATCTGCGCTTCGGCGGGCAATCATGCGCAGGGCGTGGCGCTCGCCGCGCGCCAGCGTGGAATTCCGGCGGTGATCGTCATGCCCGAGACGACGCCGCACATCAAGGTGCAGGCGGTGGTGGATCTCGGTGGTGAAGTTGTGTTGCACGGCGATGATTACGACCAGGCGTTCGAACGCTCGCTCATCCTCGAGCGTGAGCGTCAGCTCGTGTTCATCCATCCGTTCGACGATCCGGATGTGATCGCGGGGCAGGGCACGATCGGCATGGAACTCCTGCGCCAGCGGCCCGGCGATTTCGACGCGATCTTCGTCCCGGTAGGCGGTGGCGGTCTCATCGCGGGCATCGCGGCGTACGTGAAGTCCCTCTATCCGCGCATCAAGGTGATCGGCGTGGAACCCGAGGACGCCGCGGCCATGCACGACTCGCTCAAGAGAAAGGAGCGGGTGACGCTCGAGCGCGTCGGCATCTTTGCGGATGGCGTGGCCGTGCGACGCGTCGGCGAGGAGACCTTCCGGCTGGCACGACAGTACGTCGATGAGGTCGTACTGGTGAGCACGGACCAGATCTGCGCGGCTATCCAGGACATATTCGAGGATACGCGCGCCATCGCCGAGCCTGCAGGCGCGCTGGCGGTTGCGGGCATCAAGATGTACGTGGCACGGGAGAGCCTCCAGGATTCGACGCTGATCGCCATCAACAGTGGCGCCAACATGAACTTCGATCGCCTGCGCCACGTCGCGGAACGCGGCGAACTTGGGGGACAGCGCGAAGCGCTGATGGCTGTGGAGCTACCGGAGCAGCCCGGAAGCTTTCTCAGGTTCTGCGAGGTGCTGGGTGCACGCAGCGTCACCGAGTTCAACTACCGCTACGAGAACGCCGCGCGCGCGCAGATCTTCGTCGGTATCGCGCTCTCACAGGGGCGGGAGGAAAAGGAAGCGGTCATCCGGGGCATCGGCGCGGCCGGGTTCTCCGTCATCGACATGACCGACAACGAGGTGGCGAAGCTGCACGTGCGCTACATGGTCGGCGGCCATGGACGCGGCATCGCGGACGAACTTCTGTTCCGGTTCGAGTTTCCGGAACGCCCCGGCGCGCTGCTCAAGTTCCTCCGGGCGATCGGCTCGCGCTGGAACATCAGCCTGTTTCATTATCGCAATCACGGCTCGGACTACGGTCGCGTGCTGGCCGGCATCCAGGTGCCGCCCGGTGATCGCGCGCAGTTCCTGGCGCACATTGACGACCTGCACTACGCCTACACCGAGGAGACGACCAATCCGGCGTACCGCATGTTTCTCGGCGCATGAGGGCACGCCAGCCCGCGGCTTCCGCGAGGTCTTCTCCTCTCGGCTTATCCACATCTACCCACACGCAACGACTCGCATCGTCGAATCCAGCGCCGCAGTACGCGGGAGACGGCATCGCAAATCGAATGCAATCAAGAAAGACGGGTACATGTGGATAAGCCGAGAGGAGAAGACCTCGCGCCCAAGCGCGACGGATTGTTAGGCGTGCTGACGGTAACGATCGGCGTCGGCAGGTTTGCCCCAACCAACGTAGAGCCTGACCAGCCACCCGCGCACGCGTCGCGTGTCGGGGTCATTCGCTCCGCGCTGTTTTTCCAGCGTCGCATGGCTCGCAAGCAGGATGCGCTCGGATTCGACGTACTTCATTTCGTTCAGCAGACACAACCCGAGGGCGGCCTGTGCATTGGCAAGTCGCCAGTGATCGGCGGGCAGCTCCTTGCGCCAGATGCTGACCGCGCGATCGACAAATGCGCGGACACGAAATTCATCTCCACGCTCGGCGAAGATGCGCGCCAATCCGACCAGCGCCGCGGCCACGTACTGGTGACTCGCGGGCAGTGTCGCATCGAATATCGTGAGCGCCTCGCGATACAGTTCCTCGGCCTGCGAGATCTGTCCGCGTTCGTACAAGACATCGGCGAGACTGGACATGTCGTAGCCGACGTACGCGTGGCGCTCGCCGTGCTTGTCACGATCGAGCGCCAGGACTTCGCGTAGGACGCGCTCGGCCTGCTCGAGCTCGCCCTTGATCTGCAGAAACCACCCGTAGTTCCCGAGGGCAGTAATGGTGTGGGGATGCTGGGCCCCATTGACACGTCGGAGGATGTCGATGGACTCGAGAAATAGGGGCTCCGCCTCGGCGAGTCTTGACTGCCCCTGCAATGTCACTGCGAGAGACATCAGTTCCACCGCGACGTCGGGGTGATCTGCTCCCCTGAGCTCGCGATTGATCGCCAGCGCGCGCCGGTACAGCGTTTCGGCCGCTGCATAGTCGCCTTTGTACATGAGAACGGTCGCGAGGCCATCCATCACGGTCGTCGCGCCGAGGTCGCGCTCCCTCCCGGTGGCGACGTAGATGTCGAGACTCTGGCGATAGATTCTTTCCGCCGCATCCCACTCACCGCGAGCGGTCAACAACCACCCGAGATCGTAAAGCGCGGCGGCGACCGATTCGTGATCGGCTCCGAGCTTGCGCTGCTGGATGGCCAGCGCTGCCCTCAGGAGATTCTCTGCTTCTTCGTACTCGCCCTTGTCGCGGCGCGCCTTGGCGAGGCTGTGCATGCTGCTTGCCGTGAGCACGTCATCGGGACCGTAGAGATCCCGGCGCAGTGCGAGCGAGCGATCGAGCAACGGCAGCGCCTTGTCGGCCTCTCCCATCGACAGGTAGACGCGGCCGATGGCCTCCATCATGTGCGACTGGGTCTCGGGATCCTGCTCGAGATCGGTATCGATGCGCCGCGCGCCCCGCTCGAGGATCTGGCCAGCCGTGGCTTCCTCCCCACGCGCCTCGGTCGGATCCGAACTGCGGAACAGATCGACGAGGAAGTTCGACACCTGTTCGGCGCGGTTGCGCTGGACGTTGGCTTCGTCGCGCTGCTGGCGGATTCGCTCGGCCTGCACATACATGGCTACGGCAAATCCGACCAGCAGGACGGCGAGCGCAGTCGCGAGGGAGACGCCGAGGGTGTGACGACCGATGAACTTGTGAGTGCGGTAGCCCCACGTATCCCGGCGCGCGTTCACCGGCATCCCACGTGTGTAGTTGGCGATGTCCGCCGCCAGCTGCTCGACCGACCCGTAGCGCCGTTCAGGCTCCTTGCGCATCGCCATCAGGATGATGTTGTCGAGATCGCCCGCGAGCTGGCGGCGCAGCCGCACGAATGTCGTGCGCCGTCGCCCCGCCGCGAGCTCGCGCTCGGTCCGGCTCATCTCCGCCGGGCTCAGCGCCTGGCTCGGCGGCACTGGTGGCTGCTCGCAGATCAGCCGCTCGATGTCGATGAGACGCAATCCCTCGACCTTGAACGGGCGGCGGCCGGTGAGCAGCTCGTAGAGCAGCACGCCAAGGACATAGACGTCACTGGCGGTCGTGATCGGTTGGCCGCGGATCTGCTCCGGGCTGGCGTGATCGGGTGTGAGGATGCGGATGTCCGCCCGCGTCACCGCCACGGTGTGTGCGGTCTCTCGCACGTCGAGCAATTTCGCGATGCCGAAATCGAGGAGCTTGGGCGTCCCGTCCACCGTGACCAGGATGTTGGTCGGCTTGAGGTCGCGGTGAACGATGAGGTTGCGGTGAGCTGCCTGTACGGCTGAGCATACGGTCTGGAAAAGCTGCAGCCGCTCGCTGATCGGGAGCTCATGCCGGTCGCAGTAGACATCGATGGGCTCGCCCTCGACGTACTCCATCACCAGGTAGGGCACGCCGTCCGCGGTCGCGCCGCCGTCGAGCAGCCGGGCAATGTTCGGATGATCGAGCGTCGCGAGAATCTGGCGCTCGGTACGCAGCCGGTTCTGGACCTGGCGCGAGATGAGGCCGCTGCCAACGAGCTTGATCGCCACCTGCTTGCGATACTGATCGTCCGCGCGCTCGCACAGGTAGACTTCGCCCATTCCGCCGCGCCCGAGCACGCGCACAATCCGGTAAGGGCCGATGAGCTCACCCGCCTGGCGGGTGTCGCCCAGCGCCAGCGACGCATCACCGCGTGACAGCAGCTCGCCGGCGAGGTCACTCATCCATGATTGCGACACATGCTCGATCACTGCGTCGTACAGCGCCGTGTCGCCGCCGCATGCCTTGCGCAGGAAGGCCAGCCTCTCGTGCGGCCCGAGCTCGGACGCTTGCCGCACGATCTCCTCGACGACTTGGAGTTGCTCTGCGGGCATGTGCGGATCGGTACGTGGCGGGTTGGTGTGGCGAGCGATCGCATACTAGTGTCCGGGGGAATTGCCGGCAACGACGCCTGCTCAGGTAATATTCGACTGCGGTGCATACGATCGGGACCCTGATCGGCGCGGGTACCTGGTGATCAAGTCACGGGAGCAGGAAATGGCCAAGCCAAAGAAAAAGCGCAGGAAAGTCACCAAGAAACCGCAGTCGCGCAGGAAATCGGCTCGCCGCAGGGCCCGTGCCTTGTCTGACCCGCCGCGACCGCCCCACAACTAGCGGGCATAAGCGGTTTGCACGCAAGGCATTCACTGCCACTGCTGTTGCTGGCGATCGTCTCCGGCGCACTGATCGTTTCCGCGATTGGCCCGACGGACCGGCTTACATGGTGGCTCGAGGTTGCACCGGTCCTCATCGCGGCGCCGGTGCTGATTCTCACCGTGCGGCGGTTCCCGCTGACGAATCTGCTGTACGTGCTGATCGCCATCCACGCCCTCATCCTGATCCTGGGCGGGCACTACACGTATGCGCAGGTGCCGCTCGGGTTCTGGATGCAGGACCTGTTTGATCTGGCGCGCAACCCGTATGACCGCCTCGGCCATTTTGCGCAGGGATTCGTACCCGCGATGATCGCGCGCGAGATCCTGCTCAGGACGTCGCCGCTCAGGCGCGGCGGCTGGTTGTTCTTCATCGTCTGCTGTGTCGCGCTCGCGGTGAGCGTGTGTTACGAATTCATCGAGTGGTGGACGGCGCTGATCGGCGGCGGCTCCGCCGAGGCTTTCCTCGGCATGCAGGGAGACGTCTGGGATACACAGTGGGACATGTTCCTCGCCCTGTGCGGGGCGATCACGGCGCAGCTCACGCTCTCGCGAGTGCACGATCGCGCCCTAGCGCGCCTCGGTGTCCACCATGTTTGAAGACCTGCAGTCAGCCCCCTGGCTCAGACGGCTGATCGTTGCATTCCTGCTTGGCGGCCTGTTGGTGCTGAGCTACGGGGTGTTGCGTCCGTTCCTCGTGCCCGTGATCTGGGCATTGATTCTCACCTATGTCACCTGGCCGATGTTCCTGCGCCTGCGGAAGCTCCTGCGTGGCCAGGTGACGCTCGCGGCAGTGATCATGACGCTGCTGCTGACCACGGCAATCATCGTGCCCGTCGTCTGGTTGGCCGGACTGATGCGCACCGAACTGGCGAGCGCATACGAGACGCTCGCCGCATTCCTCGCCAAGCAGCCGCAGCTGCCGGAATCGATTTCCGGAGTCCCCTGGCTCGGCGACTGGCTTCAGGAGCTGATCGACCGCGTCAGCAAAGACCCGCAGTCGCTGCCGGCCGAGCTCGCCAAGGTCGCCGATCAGTCCCTGGGCGAGATCCGCACGGTGATCGGCGGCGTCGGCCGCAATCTCGCCAAGACCTTTTTCGCGCTGTTGAGCGCGTTCTTCATGTATCGCAGCGGTGAGCAGTTCGCGAAACAGGTGCGTGAGGTCATGCATCGTCTGCTTGGCGAGCGCGTGGACGACTACACTATTGCGATCGGCGACACGACGCGCGCCGTAGTGTACGGACTGGTGCTGGCCGCGGTGGCCCAGGGAATGCTCGCTGGTTTCGGCTACTGGCTGGCGGGACTGCAGGCGCCGGTGCTGCTCGGCGCGGTGACTGCATTGATCGCGCTGGTCCCGTTTGGCGCGCCGCTGATCTGGATCAGCGCCGGGATCTGGCTGCTGATCACTGATCGCAGCGGCGCAGGCATTTTCCTGCTGCTGTGGGGAGCGCTGGCAGTGAGCTGGGTCGACAATCTCATCCGCCCGCTCGTCATCAGCAACGCGACGCGCATTCCCTTCCTGCTGGTGATGTTCGGCGTGCTGGGCGGCATCGCGGCATTCGGGCTGGTCGGGCTCTTCGTCGGCCCGGTGATCCTCGCCGTCCTGATGGCCGTGTGGCGCGAATGGCTGGGGATCCCGCATCCCCAGCCGCACATTCACCGGCCCTCGGAAACGACCTGAGCGGTGGCGGCGGGCATCAGCTCGTCCAGGTCTTGACGAAGGCGCGCCACTTGTCGCGCCAGCCGATGCGCTCGTCCGACAGCGAATCGAGGAAATCGGCGAGCCGCTTTGACTTCACGATGGTGATGAGGGTGATCGCGCCTGTGCCCACGAGGATGACGACGAACGCCAGAATGCGCCAGGCGAGCGGCCGTTCAGCCTCGGCGACGAGATTCATGCCGAGGAACCCGGTCGCCACCGTGCCGATCAGGCCGAAAATCGTCACGACGGTGAGTCGCAGCAGCGTGTTGGCCTGACGCCGCACGCTGTCGGTGTCTAGGTACTCGTTCATGTCCTCGACCTCGAGCCGCACTTCCTCATAGAGCTCGTCGGTTCCGAGTTGCTCGGTGAGGCGGCGATAGATGCTGCGCGCGATCGCCTGGTTGGAGACCTCGTGGAACCAGTAGCGATGCGTAAAACGCAGGAAGATTTCCATCGCCGCGCGGATAGCCCGCTTGAACTGCCGCACCGAGTCCGTGTCGCCGACTTCGAGCCGGTTCATCGCCACAGCCAGCTCATCCGACATGGAGAGCAGCGCCGCCTTGTGGAAGTGTGCGATCAGGAACAGCAGGAAGTACTGGTGCCGGAACTGTCCGAGCATTCCGGTTTCGCGCCCCGAGAAAAAGTAGTCCCCGTGCCGACCGATCACGCCGAGCATCTGGCCGGTGCAGAGCAGCCGCGTGTCGCCCGAGAACAGTTCGCCCGAACGGTCCCAGAAGCGATCGTCGCAGTACTCGGCTTCGAAATTAGCCAGTGATTTCGCCGAATAGGGCAGCTCATCGCGTTCGCCGGGGCGCGTCACCATGGCGAGCCGCACGAAGTCCGCGCGCGCGAGCTCGAGCGGATTGTCCACCGCGAGATAGGTCATGAACGGCATGCGGTAGTACTCGAGCTGCCGATACCGCAGTGGGCCGGTCTGCCCGGGATACTCGAGCACCAGTGGCTTGAGCAGATGCTCCCAATGGGACGCGATGCACGGGGCTCGGTAACGCGCCACGTGCACGAGATACTTCTTCTTCAGATCGTAGTCCGATGTCGCCAGCACTTTGTCGTCGTCATCGAGCCACTCCACGCTCCGCGCGCAGTTCCCGCCCTGCCCATGCTTGTCCCAGAAGGCGGGATAAGCGCGCCCGAACCGGAACAGCGTGTCCTGGACGCGATTGAGTGGCACGTCGCTCGCGTACAACTCGACCGCCAGGATGGCGATGTCGGCGTCGAGGAAGAAGTACAGGTCGACGTGCGCCACCTCGAGGATCTGCGCGCTGTCGTCGTCGAACGTCAGACGGACGCGGGCCACGTCGGCACGGCGAAACACGCGCAGGCTCGGCTCCCCGTGGCGTTGTGAGGCCTCCTGGCCGACGTTCGAGCCATAGAGGAAGCGCTGCACGTACGGCAGGAAGGTGATGAACTCCTTGTAATGGCGTTCCTGGAACTCGTCCGGGTCGCAGAAGAACTCGTCGATCACTTCCGCCCAGGGGCTCTCGGAGCCGAGCGCCTCGAGCGCTTCCCAGTGCCGCTGCACCTGCACGCCCGGCTTCAGTGGCATGAGCTGCAGCGGCCACAGCACGGTCTGGCGGAATTGGCGGACGATCACGGACATCCGGGTAAAGTAGTGCATGGCGCAATCTGCGACAATGAGTCGCGATGCGTGACGACAAAAAATTCTGCGGGCAATCCGCGGCTATCGACGCATGAGGCGCGCATGAGCGGCGCGCGCGCCCTGAGCGCGCTGCGTTATCCCGATTTCAAGCGCTTCCTGCTGGCGCGATTCCTCGCGACGCTGGCGGTACAGATGCAGAGCGTCGCGATCGGCTGGCAGGTGTATGCGCTGACGCGCAATCCGGTCGACCTTGCACTCATCGGTCTCGCGCAGTTCCTGCCTTTCCTGGCGGCATGGCTGCCGGCCGGGCACATCGTGGACCGCCACGATCGCCGGCTGATCCTCGCGCTGTGCTACGCGACCGAGCTGCTCTGCGCTCTGTTCCTGCTTGCGTTCACGATTGTCAACATGACCGTGGTGTGGCCGGTGTTCGCCGTCCTGGTGCTATTCGGCACGGCGCGCGCCTTCAGCATGCCCGCCTCGCAGGCGATCACACCGAACCTGGTGCCGCTCGAAAGCTTTGGCAATGCGGTGGCGCTCAATTCCTCCAGCTGGCAGGTCGCCACGATCGCAGGCCCGACCATCGGTGGCGTGCTCTATCTCGCCGGGCCGCACACTGTGTACACGAGCGTGGCCGGCTTGCTGGTGGTGGCGGTAGTGCTCATGTTCGCGGTGCGCGTCCCGCGCACCGTGCCGAGTGATGAACCCACGAGCTGGCGCACGCTGCTCGAGGGCCTGCGTTTCGTTGGCTCGCGCCGCATCGTGCTCGGCGCCATCTCGCTCGATCTGTTCGCGGTGCTGCTGGGCGGCGCGACGGCACTGCTGCCGATCTACGCGAGCGACGTGTTGCATGTGGGCCCAACGGGTCTCGGTTTGCTGCGCACCGCGCCGGGCGCTGGCGCCGCGCTTACCGCGATGGTGCTGGCGTATGTGTCGATGACGCGCTATGTCGGGCGCTGGATGTTCGCCGGCGTGGCGCTCTTCGGAATCACGACGGTGGTGTTCGGTTACTCCGAGAACTTTGCACTGTCGCTGGCTGCGCTGTTTCTGCTGGGTGCCGGCGACATGGTGAGCGTGTACATCCGGCACATGCTGGTGCAGCTCGAAACGCCGGACGCGATCCGCGGCCGCGTGAGCGCCGTGAGCTCGGTGTTCATCGGGGCATCCAACGAGCTGGGCGAATTCCGGGCGGGCATGGCCGCCGCCTGGTTTGGCCTGAAGCCTGCAGTCGTGCTGGGCGGAGCGGCGACACTGATCATCGCAGCGCTCTGGACGAGGCTGTTTCCGGAATTACGCGACGTCGACCGGTTTCCGGGCCACAAGGCGGCGAGGGAAGGGTGAAAATCAACCGCCGCTGACAGCGAACTCCTTCAGCTTCATTCGCGCTCCTATTTCCGCTTGCAGCTCTCATGGCCACGGCTATACTGCCTGTATATCCATACAGGTCATCCGTGTCCTCACAATCAACACCCCGACCCGGACGAGGCGCTCTCTCGAACCCGGAAGGACGTTTCGAATCACGCCGCGTCGAGCTTATCGATGACGGTTGGGCGAAGGATCCGGAAGTCGCGGAGCTGCCGCCGCTAGAGACCACGGTCACCGCGGAACACGCGAAGAAAATTATCACGCGTAACGACTCGCCCGACATCCCATTCGAACAGTCGATCAATCCTTACCGGGGCTGTGAGCATGGATGTGTCTACTGCGCAAGTGGCGGCACGCCGATTCTCATGGGAGACGGCAGCACAAGGCCGCTGAGCGAGCTCGGCGTTGGCAACGAGATCTACGGAACGGAGAAGCGAGGCCACTATCGGTACTACGTAAAGACACGTGTCCTCGCCCACTGGCAGACTCGCAAGGCTGCCCACCGACTGATCTTGGCCGATGGGACGGAACTCGTGGCGAGTGGCGATCATCGCTTCCTGACCGAGCGCGGATGGAAGTACGTGAGCCAGGAAGGTCGTGAGCAGCGCGCACAGCTGACGCTCAACACCACATTGATGGGCTTCGGTGCCATCCCGTCAACCGCGGGTCCCTGCGACTCAAGTGACTATCGGCGTGGCTACTTGTGCGGCGTGATCCGCGGCGACGGCCACCTGGGTGTCTATCGGTACCAAAGACCAGGACGCGGACATAGCCATCAGTACCGGTTCCGCCTTGCGATGATCGATACCGATGCGTTAGAGCGTGCGGCTCGCTATCTGGGCGGCTTTGGCATCGGGACACAACGATTTCTGTTTCAGGAGGAAAGGCCGAATCGACGACGCATCGAAGCGATTCGATCCAGCGCGCGCGCTTCGATCGAGTGCATCGAGCGACTGATCGAATGGCCCGCTTGTTATGAAGGCGATTGGGTCTATGGCTTCATTGCAGGGATTTTCGATGCGGAAGGATCTTTCAATGATGGTGCCCTGCGCATCGCCAATACAGACATAAGGATCATTGATGCTGCGAGGTCGTCGCTGACCAGGTTGGGCTTCGGTTCGATCGTCGAGACAGCAAGAGCGAACGGGTCGAAGCCCGTGAATTACGTGCGAATTCGCGGCGGACTACGGGAACACCTGAGATTTTTCCGCTCTTGCGATCCATCCATCGCGCGCAAGCGGGATATCGAGGGCCAGGCCGTGCGTTCGCGAGCCAAACTCGACGTTGCTGCCATAGAGAAACTGGATGGGGAGCGTGACCTGTTCGACATCACCACGGGAACGGGTGACTTCATCGCGAATGGCGTGATCAGCCACAACTGCTTCGCGCGACCCACGCACTCCTACGTCAATCTCTCGCCCGGACTCGATTTCGAGACGAAGCTGTTTTACAAGGCGCGCGCAGCCGAGCTGCTCGAAGGTGAGTTGAGCCGCCCGAGTTACGTGTGCAAGCCGATCAATCTCGGCGCCAGCACCGATCCCTATCAGCCGATCGAGCGCAAGCTCAAGGTCACGCGCTCGATTCTCGAGGTCCTGCAGCGATTCCGGCACCCGGTGACGATTGTGACCAAGTCGTCCCTGATCGAACGCGACCTCGACATCCTCACGGATATGGCGCGCGAGAATCTGGTGGCGGCCTTCGTGAGCGTCACCACTCTCGATCCAGCGCTCAAGCGCAGCCTCGAGCCTCGCGCGCCGTCGCCTCTGGCGCGCCTGCATGCTGTTCGGGCGCTGTGTGAGGCCGGTGTGCCGATCGGCATTTTCGTCGCCCCGGTGATTCCGGCCGTCAACGATCACGAGATCGAACGCATTCTCGAAGCGGGTGCGAAGGCGGGCGCCGAGAGCGCAGGGTATGTCCTCGTGAGGCTGCCGTACGAGGTCAAGACTCTGTTCCGGGAGTGGCTCGACGGGCACATGCCGGATCGCGCCGCACACGTGATGTCGCTCATAGGTGCCATGCGTGGTGGCCGGGACAACGATCCCCGGTTCGGCACCCGAATGCGAGGCGTCGGGCCGTATGCGGATCTCATCGCCCGGCGCTTCGAAACCGCGTGCCGGCGCCTCGGGCTGTCGCGGAAACGGGGTAATTCGCTGGCGACCGCTCACTTTCGGCGCTTTCCCGCGGCCGGCGGCCAGCTCAACCTCCTGTAGGCCGGAACCTGGCGCGCTTCCGCGGGTCTCAACGACCACGAAGAATCACGTATATACTGGACCCGAAACCGGCCCGGCTCGTTAAGCGAAATCTTCAGCGACCTATCAGCGTGTAGAGGGCCATATGACCCGCCATAGCCCGACCTGCCGACCGCTGTCTGTCAACCGGCGCCTTGGCATCCCCGTTGTAGTCGTTTTGAGCTTAAGCGCAGGCGCATGCATGCGGGCGCAGGTGGTCGAGAGCCGTGAGTTTGCGACCAAGATTACCGGCGACGAAGCCGTGGTCCTGCTGACCAAGCCGCACGTGGAGGGGACCGGGACGGAAACGGGCTTTACCGAGTGCGTAGGCGATGATCTGGCCGGGGGCAAGACGCCCTTCAGGATCCAGGACAGCGATGAGTTCGTCGACCAGCTGTTTCCCTGGTTCGAGCCCTCGACTGCGCCGACGCGCCCGGAGGGCCTGGCGGCGCTGGTCGACAGGCCGCGCGTGGCTGAGCAGCTGGCCAGGACGGGCGTACGTTATGTCGTCTGGTTCGACGGAGTTACCCGCAAGACCGACGGTGGTGGCAGCATTGCCTGTGGGGCGGGACCCGGCGGCGCGGGCTGCATCGGGTTCGGCTGGTGGGAAAAGGAATCCGACTACGTGGCAACGATCTGGGATCTCAAGGAGACCCGGTCAGTGGGGACCGTCAGCACGAACGTGACCGGCACGTCAGCCCTGGTCGGGGCGATCGTGCCCCTCCCGTTCATCGCGCGTGTGCAGGGAACAGCCTGCGATCGGATGGCGGATCAGTTGCGCTCGTTCCTGAAGGGCGATGACCTCGCCGCCGCGCAGTGAGCGCAAGGAGCCTGTAATGAAGTATGGAATCCGGGTTCTGGCTTTGGCGGCGATATTGATCGCCGGCTGCGCCACGAGCGGCGGGCAATCCTCTCCATCCGGAGGTAGCAGCGGCAGCTCGGGCGGGTCGTCCGGTTCCAGCGGCGGGTCGTCGGGATCGAGCGGCGGATCTTCTGGATCGAGTGGCGGTTCGACAGGGTCGAGCGGTGGTTCGACAGGGTCGGGCGGCTCGTCTTTCCCGACGGCTGGCACGGAAGGGACCTCCGGAGGTTGGCCATCGGCGGATCCGAGCGGATCGTCGGGTGGATCGCCTTCCGGCACGAGTGGCGGCTCCACCTCGGGTTCATCGCCAGACCCGAGCGGGACTTCAAGCGGCTCACCGAGTGTCCCTGGAACCCGCTCGAGCTCATCGGGAGAGGGTGACTCCTCGAGCTCGCAGTCGGGTGGCGACGCGTCGTCGCCGTCGACGTCAACCGGATCGTCGTCCGGCACTGAGTCGGCGTCGGGAAACTCTAGTGAGGGCGGCACTTCCGCAGCGGGCACCCGCACCGCATCCGCGGACGGCACATCCGGTGCGTCACGGGCCGAGGGCACGATCCAGGGCGGTGCCGGCGGGCGGGGTCCGAATCTGCCGGGCGCGGCGCAAACCGATGCGGAACGCGCCGCCGCGGCAAATCGGCGCATGGACGAGTCACTGGGGGATTTTGACGAGGAGATCCGCAAGGAGCGGGAGCGGCTGGCGCGCGAGCGGGACGCCAATGCGGGCGGTGACAGCGGCGCCGGCGGCGACGCTGCGGAGGGGTCGGGAGCAGACGGCGACGGCGATGGCTCGGGCGACGGATCACGGTCAGGCGACGTGCAGCAGGGCGGATCGCCCGGCGCGGGTGGAGCTCAGGGCGATTCCGAGGGCGGCATGCGGTCCGAGGGAGGCGGCGGAACCGGTTCCGGAGGAGGCGGCGGCGCCGGCAGTGGCGCCAGCAAGGGCTCGGGACCGAGCACCGCGCCAAAGAACATCCCGGACGGACGCGATGATGACGTGATCGCGCGCCAGATCCGCGAGGCCGCCGAAAAAGAAACCGATCCAGAGTTGAGGGAAAAGCTCTGGAATGAATACATCGAGTACAAGAAGAACGTGCAAGGTAAGTAGCTTGAGCCCGAGTCAGAGGCTGCCGGTGATGCCCATCGTGAATGCAGGTCTGAATCCATGCTGCGACGTGCGTGTCGCACTGCTCGCCATCCTGTTGCCGGTTGCCCTGGCCGGATGCGTGGTCGAAGAGACGCGCCCTCAGCCCAAAGTGCATCCGGTCCAGGCAACCGCCGAGATCCCCGAGAGTGAGCTGCTCGACTTGGGTGTGCGCGTATTCGACCCGGGCATTCCGCCGGAAGTCGAAAACGACACGGAGCTGCAGCAGAAGAAGGGAATCTACCCCGACGTGCGCAAGGCCGAAGCGCGCTACATGGCGATGCTGCTCAGGAACACGCTCGAGGCGTCGGCGCAATGGGGTGCCGTGCGCGTTACTCCCACCAACGCCGAATTCGTCGACGTCATCGTCTCGGGGCGCATCATCGAGTCGTCGGGTAAGGAACTGAAGCTTAAGATCAGCGTGCGCGATTCGACGGGGCGCGCGTGGTTCACCGACAAAGAGTATGAGTCGCTGGCGGACATCGGTTCGTATCTGAGCGATGCCGCGCTCAAGGCGCGCGATCCATTCCAGAACGTCTATTCGACGATTGCGAATGACATCCTGGCGTTCCGCAAGACGCTGACAGCAACCGACCTGCGTGCGGTGCGCACGATCACCGAGCTCAGATTCGCGCAAGACCTGGCACCGACGGCGTTTTCCGGCCACGTCACGCCGACTGCGGAAGGACGCTACGAGGTTCAGCGGCTGCCGGCCGCGGGCGATCCGCTGTACGAGCGCGTCAGCCACATCCGCGAGCGCGACGGCGCGTTGATCGATACGGTGAGCGACTATTACGGCAGCTTCGCCGAGGCCGTGAAAGAGCCCTATGGTGACTGGCGCCGATACAGCTTCGATGAGATCACCAAGGAAGATAAACTCAAGCAGCAGGCGCGCACGCGCATGATCATGGGCGCCGCGGCGGTCCTCGGCAGCATCCTGGTCTCCTCGCAATGCAGCGGGGGCAATTACGATTGCCAGCGCATCGAGGACGCAGCCCGCACCGCCGCAACCATCGGCGGCATCGCGGGCATCGTCAGTGGGTTGAAGAAAGGCGCGGATGCCAAGATCCACACCGCTGCGATCCAGGAGCTTGCCACGTCCTTCAATGCGGACGTCGCATCGCAGGTGGTCGAGGTCGAGGGACGTACGCTCAAGCTCACTGGTACGGCCGAAGAGCAATACCGCGAGTGGCGTGAGCTCCTCAAGCAGATGTATCTTGAGGAGACTGGTGGCGCGACCAATACGGCGATCGCCGCCGAATCCACGACCGCTCCGACCACGCCACGCTGAGAGTCCATGCCGAGCATCAACAGCGGACAGCAACTGTCTGCACGGTTTACCTTGCGTGAGCGCCTGAGCACCGGCGCACTGGGAGAGACCTGGCGCGCGCACGATGCCGCGAACGACAGCGAGGTCGTCGTCAAGCTGTTACGACCCGAGGTTGCCGCGCGCCCTGCGGCTGCAGAGGTTCTGCGCCGTGAGCTCGAGACCACGCGCGCCCTCGATCACCCCGCGATCGCTCGCGTCCAGGCCGTGGAAAGCGACGGCACGACGCAGTTTCTCGTGCGGCCATTCATCCCGGGCACCGACCTTGCGGCGTTGCGCGGCCGGGACTGGCGCGAGAGTGTTCCTGCGGCCGTGGGTGTCGCGGAGGCGCTCGCCGTGATGCATGCGCGCGGGTTCGTGCATCGCGATCTCAAGTCGAACAACGTCGTGCAGCGCCCCGATGGCGCGGTGGTCCTGATCGATCTCGGGGCGGCTGCGCCGGCCGGCGACACGGCGACGCCGAATGCGTTCTCGCCCTACAGCGCGAGTCCGCAGCAGCTGGCGGGCGAGCCGCCAACGCCTGCCGACGATGCCTATGCGTTCGGCGCGCTGCTCTACGAGTTGCTGAGCGGCTATCCACCCTTCTATCCGAATATCACTCGCGAGCGCGTGTTCGAAGAGAAAGTGCCACCGCTGCGGGCGCAGAAGCCCATTCCTCCCGCCCTCGGCGAACTGGTGATGAGACTGCTGGCGAAGACGCCGGATGTACGGCCGGCGGACCTCGCGCGGGTGGCCGCCGACTTGCGCGAAATCGTGCGCCAGGCCACCGATTCTCAGCCGAACCTGGTGGGCGACTCTTCGGCGTCCTCTGCCTCATCGCCGGCGCTCGTCCGGCCGATCGTCCGCCTGCCGACGGCAGATCGCGCGGCGCAGGATCGAACGACTCGCCATGGATTGCGCAACTGGTTGATTGGCGGGGCGTTCGCTCTTCTGGCTGCGGCGGCCGGCGTGGTGATCTTTTATCTCCCCCGCGTCACTTCGGTGGTCGAAACGCCGGCAGCGGCGAGCCAGGGGGCTCCGGACGCGGCGACGGCCGACGTCCCTGCCACCGCCGAGCCGGTCGATCTGCGCGCGCTCGCCGAGGAACTCGACAGAGCCGAGCAGACGCGAGGCGCGTACCGCGCGCTCTACGAGTCGCTGGAAAAGCGTGCCGCGGCACAGTGGGCGGCGCAGGAATTTGCCGCCGCCAAGGCGAGCGGCGACGAGGCGGAAAAGAAGTTCGCCATGCGTGCGTATGCCGAGGCACGCGCCGCCTACGACGCCGGCCTTGATCGTCTGCGACGAGTCGCTGACAACGCCGACGACGCGCTCTCTGCCCAGCTCGCGAAGGGCATCGCGGCGCTCACCGCCGGGCAGTCGCTGGCCGCGCGGGAAGCATATGAGCTTGCGCTCAAGATCGACCCGAACAATGCCGACGCCAGCCGTGGGCTCAAGCGCGCAGACGTGCTCGACCAGGTCGTGGCCCTGGTCACGGCCGCCGCCGACGACGAGCGCGCGGGGAAATTAGCGAGCGCCGCGCAGCAATACGAGCAGGCGGTGAATCTCGATCCCGGTACGGTGGGCGCGCGCGAAGGCCTTGCGAGGGTCCAAGGCCGCGTCGCCAGCGATGAATTCGCTGCCGCGATGTCGTTGGGGCTGCGTCAGCTCGAGGCGGGCAAGCTGGCGGAGGCGCGGAGCGCGTTCGAACGCGCTGGCCGCCTGCGGCCCGGCGCGCCCGAAGTCAACGAGGCGCTGGCGCGCATCACGCGGCTCAATCAGCAGCGTGGGATCGCGTCACACCGCGCGCAGGCGGAGCAGTTCGAGCGGCAGGAGCGCTGGGGCGACGCGCTCGCCGAATATCAAGCCGCGCTGGCACTCGATCCGGCGCTGGAGTTCGCTCTCGCGGGTCGCGACCGCACCGCCCCGCGTGTCGAGCTCGCGCGGCAATTTGAAACCCTGAACTCGAAACCCGAGCGCATGCTGTCCGCCGCCGTTCGCGATCAGGCGCGGGAGCTGCTGGCCGAGGCGCGCAGGATTGCTGCGCCGGGCCCCATGTTGCGACAGCAGGTGGACAAGCTGACCAACGATCTGGCCCGGTTCGAGATGCCGGTGCGAGTGTCATTCGAGTCCGACAACCTCACCGAGGTCGTGGTCTACCGCGTCGGCAAGCTGGGCGTGTTTGAACGCCGCGATGTCGAATTGTCGCCGGGCACGTACACGGTTGTGGGTACGCGTGCGGGCTTCCGCGACGTGCGGCGCGAGCTGACCGTGATGCCGGGAGCGGCGCCGGCTGCTCTTGTGGTCCGCTGCGAGGACCCCATTTGAGTTTCTCTCTCCGCCTGCACGAACCCCTCGGCGAGCGCTCCGTCGCAACGGACGCACTGCCCCTGGCAGTGGGTGGCGAAGGCGCGGCGCTTAGCGTTCCGGGTATTGCCTCTGAGACAATCGTCGCGTGGATCGGCGTCGACGACGGCGTGCTGCACGTCGAAGCGAATCCGGAACAGGCCGATGCGGTGCGGCTCAACGGTCGCGTGGTGAGCGAGCGCGCGCGGCTGTCGCGGGGCGACGTCCTGGCCGTGGGCGAGGCACGCATCCTGATCGACCGCGACGACAGCGGCGCGCGCTTGAGCGTCGTCCATCTCGAAGGCAACACGACGGTTCCACCAATCTTCGACCCCGCCGAGCGCGCACAGGAACGCGAGCAGGGGCCGGAGTCGCAATCGATACATCGCGTGGCATTCAAGCCCGTCATCGCGCAACGCACGGCGCGACGGAACGTGTGGCAACCGGGCCGCTGGTCGATCGCCGCGGCGATCGTGTCGCTGGTGGCGGTGCTGTATTACCTTTCGACCTCGAGCTCGGTGCAGGTTGTGGCGGAACCGTCGACGGCGGATGTCGATTTCGTCGGTTCATGGTTCGATTTCGGCTTCGGTGATCACTATCTCCTGCGCCCCGGTTCGTACACGTTGATCGCCGCGAATCCGGGGTTTGAAACGGCGCGCATGCCAGTGCAGGTGACCCGGGAACCGAACCAGCAAGTGCGCGTTGCGCTCAGCAAGCTGCCCGGGCGAGTGCGGGTCGATACCGGCGGAGTGGCGGCGACTTTGACGGTCAACGGCAAACTGCTGGGATCCGTGCCGGGTGAATACGAGGTGGCGGCGGGCGCGCACGACTTTGCGCTGCGGGCGGATAGGCATCTCGATTTCTTCGAACGCGTCGAAATCGAGGGCGGTGGCAAGGAACAGCACTACCAGCCGAAGCTCGTTCCGGCCTTCAGCCCGGTGACCGTCGAATCGAAGCCCGCGGGCGCGCGCGTCGCGGTCGACGGACGCGATATTGGCGAAACACCGCTCACCGTAGAGCTCGATGCCGGAACGTACGCTCTGAGTCTGGCCGCACCGGGTTTTCGCCGCTGGGAAGGCGGGATCCAGGTACAGGCCAACACGCCGCAGAAGATCGGGCCGGTCGAGCTCGGGCTGCCGGACGGCAGCGTTGCCGTGCGCTCGGCGCCAAGCGGGGCGGATGTCGCGATCGCCGGCAGTTATCGTGGGCGCACGCCGCTCGATCTCGAGCTGGCGCCCGGTGTCGACTACGACGTGAACGTAAGTCGTGCGGGATACGAACCCTCGCGGCGCGTGCTGCGCGTGAAGCCGGGCGAGCGCGTAGATCTGACTTTCACTCTGAAGGCCATCCCCGGCGAGGTTACCGTCCGGGGTGAACCGGCGGATGCGCAGTTGTTTATCGATGGCGTGCCGCACGGAGCCGCCAACCAGACGCTGTCGCTGCCCTCTGCGGAGCTCACGCTCGAGGTTCGTCGCGAGGGCTTTCAGACGTTTACCACCAAGGTCACGCCGCAACCGGGTTTCCCGCGCGTGGTCGAGTATCGCCTGCTGACACCCGATCAGGTCCGCGCAGCGCGCGTGCCCGCCGTAATCCGCACGCGGACAGGCATCGAGCTGAAACTCGTCACCCCGGGAACGTTCACCATGGGCAGCCCGCGGCGCGAACCCGGGCGACGCGCCAACGAGACCGAGCGCGTGGTGGTCCTCAAGCGGCCTTTCTACATCGGCGTCACCGAAGTGACGAATGCCGCCTACCGGCAGTTCCAGCCCGAGCATCTGTCAGGCATCGTGCGTGATCGCTCGCTCGACCAGGACAGTCACCCGGTGGTGAATGTCACCTGGCAGCAGGCGGCCGAATACTGCAACTGGTTGAGCGCTCAGGAGGGCCTGCCGCCGGCGTACGTACAGCAGGGCGATCAGCTGGTTCCGGCCTCGCCCGCGACGATCGGGTATCGTCTGCCGACGGAGGCCGAATGGGAGTGGTCGGCCCGCTATCAGGGTGGTCAGGCGACGCGCCGCTATCCCTGGGGCAACTCGCTGCCCATCGCGCCCAAGGCCGGGAACTTTGCCGATCGCGCCGGCCTCGCAGTATTGGAAACGGCGCTCAGCGACTACGACGATGGAGCGGCAACCACAGCGGCCGTGGCTCGATTCACGCCGAACCCATTGGGGCTGTTCGACATCGGTGGCAACGTGACCGAATGGGTGCAGGATTTCTACACTGTCAACACTGAACTGGGTGCGGAGTCCAACGTCGACCCCGCAGGGCCGGCCACCGGCACCCGGCGCGTGGTGCGCGGCTCGAGCTGGAAGACGGCGAACGTGTCCGAGCTTCGCTTAGCATGGCGGGACTACGCTGACGGCAAGGCGCAGCACATCGGCTTCCGCATTGCCAGGTACGCGGAGTAGGAATGGAGAGCTTGAGATGAATGCCAGGAACCCGTGTCAGTCTTTAGCGGTGGCGGGCGCGCTCGCCGGGGTGTTGCTCGCGACACCCCTGTTCGCGCAGGAAAAGCCGGATCCATCCGTGCCCCAGCAGAGCGCGACTCCAGAGGCGCAATCGAAACCGGCGTCACCACCGCCCGCGCCTGCCGAGCCCGCGTCGAACGAGGCGACAAAGCCTGAGACGAACCCTTCGGCGTCCCCGCCGGCAGCCGGCGCCGAAGCGCCCGCCACCGACGCCCAGTCACCCACGCGGTTCATCCCGACGCAGAAGTCGACCGCGGACAACAGCGCCACGTTCCCCGTCGATATCTGACGAAAGCAGGAGAGCATGAGGATTCAGCAATCCAGCGATTTTCTGTTCAGCACGTTTGCGCTGATCATCACGGCCATCATGGTGCACGCCGCTTACGTCGTGCAGATCAGGCCGCAGTCCGACGCCATTTTGAGGGAGCAATACGCACGCATGCGCGAGGACGTCAACTACGCCCCCGAGCGCTCGGTGTACATCATCGTGAAGGAGTACGAGCCCGAGGTATGCATCATCCTCATGATCTGGTCGATGCTCCTGCTCGGCCACCGGGCAATCGGCAATGCACAGCAACGCAAGCTCCTCGCGTCGGGTCTGATCAACGTTCCGCCGGGCATGCGCATCCTGCCGAAGGACACGCGCGAGTACGCTCGGCAGATGGAGGCACTTGGCCCCAAGATCCAGAACCTGCTGCTTCCGCGAGCCGTCGTCGCGGCGCTCGAGCGCTTCGGAGCGACCAGCAATATCCACGATGCCGCCGAGGCCGCCCGCGCCGTGTGCGAGTCCGAGGCCGAGCGCCTCGATTCCGAGCTGTCGATGGTGCGCTACACGGTGTGGGCCATCCCCGCGATCGGCTTCGTCGGCACGGTGCGCGGCATCGGCGAGGCGCTCCAGCAGGCCCACAAGGCGGTCTCCGGAAACATCAGCGGCGTCACCGAAGCGCTTGGCATCACTTTCAATGCGACGTTCACCGCGCTCACCGCCAGCATCATCGTCATGTTCTTTCTGCACCAGCTGCAGCTGGCCCAGGAGCGGATGGTGCTCGATACCGAGACCTACATCGACCAGCATCTGCTGAAACACCTGAGGTCGGAATGAAGGCCGGGCCACACGGGATACACGGCGGCGCATGAGCACGGCGGCAATCCACATCAACGACCTGGGCATCCGGTGCGCCGTGGACGGCGTCGTCGCGTCACCGAGCCCGGGCTACGCGCTGCTCGACCGCGAACCGATCGTGTTCGGCGAACCAGCCGAACGCGCGGCGCGGCTCGACCCGCTGATCGCCAACAACCGCTTCTGGGATGAGCTCGACGATCGGCCGTTGCTCGGACGGTCGGCCGGCGGGCGCTCGCAGGCGGATCTGGCGTTTCTGCACCTCAAGCAGATCTGGCAGGAGATCAGGGAACGCGCCACGCGGGTTCGCTGTGTGGTGCCGGCGTCGGTCAAGGCGCCACAGCTCGCGCTGCTGCTCGGGATGGCGCGCGAGTGCGACCTGCCGCTCGAGGGCTTCATCGACGCGGGCGTGGCGGCGGCCACGACGTGGCCGGGCACCGGAAGGTTGCTCCACGTTGACCTCCACCTGCACAAGACGGTCATCACCGCAGTCGGCGTGGGTGAGCGCGTGCGGCGCGAGCGCTGGGAGCTTGCCGCGTCGGCCGGGTGGACCGGATTCATCGATTGCTGGATGCGCATGATCGCGCGTGAATTCGTGGCGCAGACGCGCTTCGATCCACTGCACCAAGCGGAGTCGGAGCAGTATCTGTTCGACAGCCTGCCGGTTCTCCTGGAATCGCTGCTGGCGAGCGAACAGGTGGACGTGCAAGTGCCCTTCGGCGCTGAGACTCACCGCGTGAGCTTGTCCCGCGAACAATTCGCGCACGAGGCTGATGGGCTCTATTCGGAGCTGCTGCTGCGCGTCCACAGACTGCGCACTGCGGGGAGCGAAACGACGATCGCGATCAACGAGCGGCTCGCGCTGTTGCCGGGCCTGCTTGCGCGACTCGCCGAGTTCAACGACTGCGCGATCGTGCGCGGGTCCGCGGGCGCGGCGGTCGCGGCCGCCAGCATGCTGGGCGATCTGTGGCAGCCGTTGCAGGACACCGTGCAACTGTTGTGCGCGGCGCCTCGTCTCGCGCAGGGCACATTGCCGGATTCGGAATGGCAAGTGCTCCAGGAAGCGAAGCAGGTCGAGGCCGGAGGTGCGCCGACACACGTTCTGTATCGCGGTCAGGCGATCGCGCTCGGCGCCGAGCCGCTCGTCATCGGTCTCGGGCCCATCCCCTGCCCGCACAAATTGCAGGTTGTCGGAGCGGCTGCCGGCGTCTCGCGCCTGCATTGTTCGGTGATCCGCACGTCCGCCGGGGCATTGGCGATCGATCACAGTCGCTACGGCACCTGGCTGAATGACGAGCCCGTCGTCGGTCGCGCGGCGCTCCGCGCGGGCGATCGGCTGCGGCTCGGCAGGCCGGGCATCACGCTCGAGCTGATCGCTTCGGAGTGAGGCGAGAATGCGCAACCGCCGCACGACCCAGGTGTTCACGATGTCGTTCCTAGACTGCATCTGCTGCGGTTTCGGCGCGGTCGTGCTCATCTTCACCATCATGAGCGCATCGGTGGGCGTGACGCAGGCGCACCGTGACGATGACCTGCGGGGCGAAGTCAGCAAGCTCGAGGAAGAAGTGCTGCAGGGCTACAAGAATCTGGTCGTCCTGCGCAACACTCTGGAGAGGACCGAAAACCAGTCGGCTGCGGCATCCGGGCGACTCGCGAGGGTGCTCGAAGATCTCGATCGCACGCGGCTCGAGCTGTCGCAATACACCGGCGATACGCTCGCCTCGCGCGAGCACGTCAACCAGCTCAAGGCCGATATCCGCTCTCTGGAAGAGGGCACGCGCCGGCTGGCAGCCGGAACGACCGAGAAAGGGGAAAAGGGGGAAGATCTGCGCGCCTTCAGCGGTACTGGCGACCGCCGGTATCTGACGGGCATCAAGGTCGACGGCAAGCGCATCCTGGTGCTGGTCGACGGTTCGGCCAGCATGCTCGATGAAACGCTGGTGAACATCCTGCGCATGCGCAACATGCCGGATGTGCAGAAGATGCTGGCGCCCAAGTGGCAGCGCACGGTGGCCACGGTCGACTGGGTGACGACGCAGATTCCGCTCGACAGCCAATTCCAGATCTTCGTCTTCAACACCCAGGCCAAGGCAGTGGTGGAAGGCACGGACGACAAATGGCTCAAGGGCAACGACGTGCGCACCCTCAATGCTGCAGTGCAGGCACTGCGACGCACGGTGCCGCGGGACGGGACCAGCCTGATCAACGCGTTCAACGTCGCGCGCCAGCTCACGCCGGAGCCCGACCAGATCATCCTCGTGACCGACGGACTGCCCACGCAGGGTGCCACGCCACCGGCGCTGCGCAAAGCGGTGGAAGTTGAACAACGGGTCAAGCTCTTCGACCAGTCGATCGCCTCGCTGCCCGCCCGGGTCCCGGTGAGCACAATCCTGATGCCCATGGAGGGCGACGTGCCCGCGCCGAGCAAGTACTGGCGGCTCGCGCGCGAAACGGGTGGCGTGTTCATGATGCCGTCGAGGGACTGGCCATGAGACTCAAGCGCCATGAGACCGAAGTGTTCAGCATGTCGTTCCTCGACTGCATCTGCTGCGGCTTCGGTGCCATGATCCTGATCCTGGTGATCACCGAAACCGGACAGCCAGTGATCCTCGAGAAAACGCGCATCGACACCCGGGGCACGGTGTCGAAGCTGCAGGAAGAGTTGCACGTGATCCGCGGGGAGACCGACGTGCTCAATCGCGAGCTCAGAGGGCGTGTCGAGCAGTTGTCGAAGGAGCGCGACAAGCTGGCGCGCTTGCAGGGCGACCTGTCGACGATCAAGGGCGAGTTCGCCGCCAGCCAGAAAGACGCTGCGTTCGAAAACACCATGGAGTCGGAACTGGTGGCGGCTTACCAGAAGCTCACGGCCGAGATGGAGCGCTTGCTGAAGTCGGGCTATCGCCGGCCGAAGAACGACGCGGTGGGCGGCATTCCGATCGACAGCGAGTACATCATCTTCGTGGTCGATACTTCCGGCAGCATGCAGGAGTACAACTGGCGCGTCGCGCGCCAGATGCTGAGCGAGATCCTCGACATGTATCCGCGGGTCAAAGGCATCCAGATCATGGACGACGAGGGCGCGTACATGTTTGATGGCTACCGGGGCCAATGGATTGCGGATACGCCCGCGCGTCGCAAGGCCATCCTGGATCGCTTTTCCAACTGGACGTCATTCAGCAACTCAAGCCCGGTGGAAGGCGTCCTGGCGGCGATCCGCAGCTTCTGGTCGGCGGACAAGAAAATCAGCATCTATCTTTTCGGAGACGACTACACCGGCGAGTCGATCCAGGCGGCGCTCGATGCCGTCGATCGCGCCAACCGCGTGGCGGGCGGCGAGCGACGCGTGCGCATCCACGCGATCGGATTTGCGATGCCCTCGCGTGTGCCCCAGTTCGGCAACCAGCGCTTCTCGGCGCTCATGCGTGCCATGTGCGAACGCAACGGCGGTACGTTCGTGGGATTGCACGAGCAGGGAAAAACATGAACGCCAGGACACCTGTCGCAAGAGACCTGGTTGCGGCGACGCTGCTCGCGGGGCTCGCAGGTTGCGGTGGTGTGCATGTGGCTGCCGAATCGGACGTACCCACGCCACTGATCGATCCGCTGCCCTTGACCGTCGGCATTCACTACACCGACGCCTTCAGCAAGTACGCTCATGCCGAGGAACGGTGGGGCGTCGACTGGAATGCCGAGTTGGGGCCCTACCACGTACGCATGGCCGATCGGCTGTTTGCGGCGGCCTTTCGCGAGGTCATCCCGGTCAAGGACCTCACCGGCCTGCCGCCAAGTCCGCCATACGTGGCGATCATCGAGCCACGCATCGAGCAGTACTCGTTCATCACACCCAAGGATACCGGCGCGGACTATTACGCCGTGACGATCAAATACCGGCTCGACATACTCGCACCCAATGGTTCGCCCGCAGACTCATTGACGTTCACCGGCTACGGTAGTTTCAAGTCGGGGGGAATGACGAGCACCACACCGATGGTGTTGGCGACAAAGGCCGCGATGCGCGATGCGGCGGCGAAGTTCCTGGTGCAGTTTCCCGAGCAGCAGGTCACGCGAAAGCTTCTGGCGGGAACGCCCCTGCTCGAGGCCACTGCACCGGCGGTCGTGGCCGAAGCTGCGCCGGCGGCTGTGGTGACGGACGATGTGGTGATCGAGATGGTGCCGATCATCGATTCCGCCCCGCAACCGGCACCGGCCGCACCCGCCGAGCCAGCTCCCGGCCCGACGCAGGCACTTCCCGCGCCACCTCAGGACTCGACCAAGGGTCAGTTTCAGCTGCGCACGTAGATGACCTGGCGATGTCGAACGCCGGTTGTCGCGACCGGCTCGCCATCGATGAAACGCGGCCGGTAGCGCGAACGCCGGATTGACGCCACCGTCGCCTTGCCGGTGGCCTCGGTGACGTCTTGCGACACGATCGTCACATTCTTGGCGCGGCCCTCGGGTGTCACGGTCAGCTCCACCTCGACGAAGTGCTCGGCGTACTCTTCGGGATCCACCGTGGGATTGCGCCTCGAGCTCGAAGGGGGCCGGTAGATGAGCTGGGCCGGCGCACCGAGGACCGCCGTACCCGCGGCTCCGGGCACGCTCAGTGCCATCCACGCCTCCTGATATTCGCGCATCGCCTCGCGCGTCCGGCCCGCAATCATGTACCAGTCGCCGAGATCGACCAGCGTATCGCCGCGCAGGGCGACAGCTTCTTCGGGGTGAGCATCCAGTGCCTTGAGGGCGAGCTCCAAAGCGTCCTCGCCCGCACTGTTGAGGACCGTCGTCGTCGGACTCGATCCGGGCGTCGGCCCGCTGTAAACCGACGCGCCTCCCTGTGGGCTGGGGACGGGCTCGTCCTGTTCGACCAGCCCGGGGCCATGCAGGTACTCCATGCGATACATGCGCGCGATGCCGCGCAAGGGCGTGACCATGCGCAGATCGTCCTTGCCGCCCGCCCGTCGGGCGATGTCGAGCGCGCGGGCGTACGCCTGCCGCGCGGACACGTATTGCCCCGCCTTCTCCAGCCAGCTCGCGCTGTGCTCGAGCGTCGGCAGCAGCCGGGGATCGTTCTTGCCGTACGCCGCCTCTGCCAGGCGCACCGCATATTGTTGCTCGCGCTCCGCATCCGAGAACTGGCCGAGCGCCACGTAGCTCGCGACTAGCGGCTCCACGAGTTCCAGCTGCTGCGGATTAAACAGGCCATCCAGCTTGCGGCTCACGTCGACGGCACGGCGCAGGGAGCGAGCGGAGGCGTCGTAATCGCCCGCCGCTGCGTAGGCCACACCAAGGCCGAGCAGCGGCTGGATGATGCCGCGTGAAAAACCGCCCTCGCGCGTTTCGACGATCTTGAGTGCGCGCTGATACTGGAGCGCGGCGCCGCTGAAGTCGGCGAGCCGGTAGCGGATCGTGCCGAGGTTGATGAGTGGCGTCGCCAGCTCGAGCGCGTCCTTACCAAATTTCTGTTCGGTGATGTCCACGACCTGCTGCGCGGCGGGTAAGGCATCGGCGAAGCGCCGCGCAGCGAAATGCTCGCGAAACGCGCGGTAGGCGGCGGCGCGATCGCCACCGTAATCGACCGCGGGTGCGAGCGGCGCGCTGGCCTCCGTCGCGACAGCGGGAGCGGCATCGGTCGCGGCAGTGGCCGGCGTTTCCGAACCCGGCGGTGCCGTCGGCGGCTGTGCGGCGGCGTGGGTCGCGGGAGCGATCGCGGCAAGTAGCGCGAAAGCCGCCGATACCCACCATCGGGTCGACATGCGCACGACTACGGCTTCTGGAACAGGTAGTGCGACACCAGCCATTCGCGCCCTCCGCGATAGCCCCGGGTTTCGGCGCCGGCCATGAAGTACACGCGCCAGTATACCCACCCTCTGCGGGCCGGATCCGCGCCATCGGCGCGCGAATTGGACACCGCCGTGATGCGGGAGTTCTTGAAATGCAGGCCCCTGCGCCCGTCAGACCGGGGGTCGATCCACCGCGGGCGGACGCAGCGTGAGCGCCGCGTGTTTAAGGATCGGGGTGAACGCACGGTACAGGAAGTAAATGGCAAGCGGCCCGATCGCCAGCCAGCCGATCACCGCGTGGACGATCGCATCCCACAGAACCACGATCGCATGCCCGGCGCTCGCGGCTATGAGATCCAATCCGGCGTCGATGGACAGCGATTGTGGTGGTGCCAGGACGATGCGCTCGCCGACGCGCACGAACGGGATGATCAGCAGGAGTTGCACCGGCATGATGGCGAAGTGAATAGTGTGAATCGCAACCATGTTGAGCCGCCAGGCCAAGGCCGCCACCGTGCAGAGCACGGTCGTGGTGCCGAGAATCGGAAAGATTCCGAGCACGATGCCGAATGCGAGGCTCAGCGCGATCTTTCGCGGTGTGATGCCCTGCGAGAGCAACCCGATGATCGGATCGACAAGCTTTTGGCGCAGGAAATTCTTCATCGATTGCGGCTGCT
>Ga0180085_1000012_pt1 | contig 45377 bp, 57 predicted proteins | sample EasRiv730_16_10D_FD_123013 | JGI IMG/M metagenome (GOLD analysis project Ga0180085, IMG submission 123013) | Soil microbial communities from meander-bound floodplain in the East River, Colorado, USA - East River metaG ERMLT730_16_10D | ecosystem: Environmental > Terrestrial > Soil > Floodplain ... | reverse complement strand
GGTTAACGCTGGTAGCATCATCTTACGAGATGATATCGTATTTATGTGCGTCGATAATCATGCCACGCGAAAGGTGATAGCTGAACATTGCGAGCAGTTGACCGGCCCGATCATACGGCAATGCGGGACAGGCGATATATTTCTCGTGTCAGGGGGGAATGATGGAGTGGAAGGGAAGAAGCGGGGTACTTTCGGGACCGTGCAGCTTTTCTATCGGCGAGAGGGAGTCACAAAGACACCGACGCTATCGAGGTTTCATCCGGAGATAGCAAACCCGGTGGATAAGTTGCCGACGGAGTTGAGTTGCATCGAAATGATTTCGTCTACCCCTCAAGTGCTATTCGCGAATCTCGCCGTGGCGTCGATGATGTTGAACGCGGCGTATACGGTCCTATCTGGGGAACATCATTTTGCGGAAGTGGTGTTCGATATTGTTGAGGCGAGAGCCGACGTGGTGAAGCTGCCCGGAGTGGCGGCAGAAAGGGCGGTGTGACGTGGCATCGGTGAAAGATATTTTGTTGGACGCCGAAGAGGACGTTATGCAACGACGTGCGCTGTTGGCAGATGTTCTGTCGCAAGGGAACGCGGGGTCGAAGCCCCACTCGAAGTTGTGCAACGACGTTATGGAGTTGATAGTAAAAGGGGCTGCTTCTGAGAAGTATTACGCGCTCTTGAATGAGTTGATGATGGGGCCGATGAGGTATGGCACTTTCTTGAGGCCGTCCGTTGTGCAGCGGCCCGAGGAATACAAAGAGAAGATGAAGGGGAAAGAGCCGGAGCGCGTTGACGTGATATTTGACAACGGGGAGAATGCGAGTGTGTTGCTACCCGAATATATAGAGGCGAAGTCGCTCGCTCTCGGGGATACGGTTATCACCGATAAGGGGAGCAACACGGTTCTATCGGTATCGAGGGCGATGACGGCGATTGGGGATGAGACGATCCTAGAGAGGATCATCGGCACCGATAGGGTGTTGATCGAACAAACGAAAGGGGGAGGGCGGAAGGCGGTATATAGAGTCACCGATGACCTAGAGAAGAGAATTCGCGCGAAGGGTGTGCGGCCGGGTGATAGCGTTATCGTATGTCACAAGCGGCAAATGGCATTCGATGTGATACCGGCGCCGGTGGAAGAGGCGAAGCGTAAGTATCTATCCACCGATTCGGTGCCGGATGTGGTGGTGTCGAGGGATATCGGGAATCCGCCGAAGTTCATCGAAGAATTGGCGGAGTGGGTGCGCGTGGAAATGACGGCGCCGCAGTTGAGAAGAAAGTATCGGTTGCGGCGATGTGCGACGCGGTTGCTAGAAGGGGTATCGGGGAGCGGGAAAACGCTCTCGGTGTTGGGGCTTTGGCGGCGCGTATATGATGAAATGGCTAAGGTGTGCGGTGTGAAGGTAGATGAGTTGCCGCATAGGGTGTTTAAGTTGAGAGCGGCGGAGGTGCTCTCGAAGTGGTACGGGGAATCCGATGCCAATTTGGATACGTTCTTTCGCGAGGTGGAGGAAGCGGCGCGAGAGGAGTTCACTTACAAGGGGGAGCGATATCAGTTGCCTGTTATCGCTGTTATGGAAGAGATAGATGGATTGACGGCGGAAAGGGGATCGAGTTTTGACGGTGTTGCCGATCGGCTGTTGACGACTTTGTTGCAGCGGCTCGATACAACGCGGCGGGAAGTGGCGGATTCACTCATACTGTTCATTGCGACGACGAATGTGGCGTCGCAAGTAGATCCGGCGGTGTTGCGGAGGATCGGTGCGAAGGTAGAGAGGTTCGGGCGCCTCGATCGGCGTTCGTTTGTGGCCGTCGCAGAAAAGGTGTTGAGGGGGCGGCCGATCAAAGAGAGTTCGACCAACAAGTTTGCGGCGCTCTCGGCCGAGAGGGTTTTCGGGATGAGCGGTGCGGCTGTAGCGGTTGTGCGGTTCGCGAGGGGGGGGCCGGTCGAAAAGAGGCGATGCGACTTTCTAACAGCCGCAGTTGTGGACGCGGCGGCAGAGAGTGCGGCGGAAGTGGCAATGAATGAGGAACGCAGGGGGGGGGAGGGAGGGATATCGGTTGATAGGTTTGTTAAGGAAATTGATGGGCAAGTGGGCGCGATTGTGGGGAGGTTGGACGCGCGGAATGTGGCGAACTATGTGGACGTTCCGAATGGGATGTCGGTTGTGTCCGTCGAAACTAGGAGGGCATAACGTGAGTGATAAAGAGATAGGCGATAAGGTAACTGTGGGGATGGGAGTGAGGGAAGAGGATGTGGCGCCGTTGGTAGAGAAGTGGAAGGGGATTCAGGAGTATATGACGATGTTGCAGTTGAACGCGGAAGTGAAGGGGCCGTTTCCCAAAGATATAACGGTGGCGGTGCGGATGTATCCTAATCGAGCGGGGAAGTGGGAGGGGCCGGAAGAATTTGAGAGGTTGAGGGTTGTGAAGGGGCGGGCGATATCGGCGCATTTTGCAGCGGTGGCGCATGAGGAGTTATTGCCGGCGCTCGATGGATCAAATTTGTTCGAGTTAGTTCATCTTCCGAGTGGGCGCGGGGGAATCTTTGTGGACATGCCGCGGTGGAAGATTGAGACGATGTGCAAGTTGGCGGAAAAGTTGGAACGCGCACAGGATTGGCGCGTGGTGAGGTGTGCGTCGCCGGTGGTATGCACGGAATCGGCGCAGGTGCTCTTTGATCATAAGCCGGCGCTACCTGGGATTAAGGATCACCGGGCACGGAGGGGGGAAGCGGCGCCGATGAGCGATTCGGGGTGCGGATATTCGATTGGGGGGATGGCGATAGGCAAGGACAAAGAGAGGTTGTGTCCGAACTGCGGGATGGATCATGGGAAGGCGTTATATGACGGGCTGGAGGGAGGGGGGATGGGAGGGATCTTAGAGACGCTAGAGCGGATGGTGAAAGAGGGGGCGGGAGTTGTGACGGTAGATAAGAGTGGGAAGTCGGGGGGGCTCGCGGAGGTTCCCGATCATATATTTGCAGGGTTAATGAGCGCGTTCTTCAAGGAAATGGCGCGGCGGATGAAGGACGATGAGGAGGGAGGAAAGAAGGGAAAGGGGGGGAGGAGTAAGAAGAGGGATGTGCCGGACGATGAGGAGGGGGAGGGGGAAGAGTAGGGTAGAAGAGTAGAAACGAGAAGGGGCGCCCGGTTTCTCTTTCCGGGCGCCCCTTGTGCGTTTATAGGTGTGTGTGTTGGTGGGGATCTAGCTCGCTGTTCGACGATCACGTTACCACGAGTGGCGTTGCGAGGGTTCGGAGGAAGGGGTTAGCGGGATCGGCTCGAGGTAGCTTTCGGACGGCGTCCAGGGGATAGAGGGGGGGGCGGCGCGGCGTTCTTCGAGGGAAGGGCCTGAGCGGTGCCAGAGTAGGTTAGGGCCGGAGCGATACGCGATGCGGGCGCCGCGGAGGTACCAGAACATTGCGTAGGCGTGCGCGCCGAATTCGTCGAGGAGGACGCCACGCGGGGGGATGTGCGGCCACGAGAAGAGCATCGGGAAAGCAGGGATGATGGGAGAGGTTTCGGGGTCCGCGTGAAGGATGTTGAATCGGCGGTATCCCGAGGGGGGGAGTTTAAGGGAGAGGATCGGGGACAGGCACAGGATCGGGCGGAAGGAGGGATCGGAGAGGCAAGGACGTTGATCGACGACGATGCCGCTCTCTGTTAAGCGGTGCGCTTCGATGAGAAAGGAGCGGTGGTACGTCGTACGGCTAAAGGGGTACCCGGCGAAAGTGAGGCCGTAGCCGTAGACGCCAGCGAGGGACACACCGAGGAGGGAGACGGGAGGGGAGAGGGGGGGATGTGAGGAGGAGGAAGATGGATCGGGGAAGAGCATGGGCGGTTCTCTCTTTCTTGAGGCGCACAGTTGCGCGACGGGCATGGTAGCACGCCACGAGCTCGAGTTTTCAAGCGAAAACTGTGAGACCTCGGGAAGGGAAGGGAAGGGAAGGGAAAGGAGAGGAGAGGGGAAGGGGAACCTACGGAGGGGTAGGGGAGCGGTGAGCGTTAGGAAGGGTAGGGAAGGCCCTTCCCTGTCTCTAGGAACTAACTGGGGAAGGAAGGGATAGAGAAGTGCCTTTCTTTCCTTCCCTCCCGTCTACGCTCTCTCACGCCTAGAGGGGCGCCTATATCGCGCCTTCCGATCCCAGAGGGATGAGCACTCTTCCTTCCGCCCCTCACTCTCACACCTAACCCACACCTAGCACGTTAGTTAGGGTATACCCCTAGCAGAGAGAGACCCCCCCATCACCCGGATCAGATCGTCACGAGGGACTCTCCTCACCCCCCCTCTGGTACCTGTACTGGGTAGGTGTCAGGAGCCTTAGCGTGTACTGGGTAGGGGTAGGTGTACGGAAATCCCTCAGTTCAGGGAAACCGGGGTGCGGTGGTGTTCCTAGGAACGTCAGGAAGTGGCCTAGGTGGTCCTAGGAGCGATCCTGTGGGTGGGGGTAGTAGGATGGGAGGTTCAGGGGGATCAAGATCGATTCTAGGGGCCTTAGCGGCCTTTGGCGGGAAGTCCTACCTACCACCCCCCTAGGGGGGAGAAAAATTCTGGGGAGGGGGTGTTCCTAGAGCCTTGACGTGGTGAGACGGGTGGGGTACGATGCGCCGCCATGATCGAACTCACCGTACCCGAGGTGACCGACTCTGAATTCGGTCGTCAGTCTCTCGACGAGTACCGGAAGGCGCTGGCAACAGGGTTAGCTTTCATCCCCATCTTCTCAGGGTCCCCGGATACTGGCCTCGAAATCGAACTCATGGCCATCATCCCGGCCGACGAAGTGCGCTTCTTGGACGGGAACCTCATCGTTGGCCTTAAACTCAGAGGCATTAAGGAACTACGCGATGCGTGTGACGAGATCCTCACCGGAAAGAAACCTCAACCCGAAGGTCCCGAAGACGCTCCCTGATGGTCTCCTCACCTTCACCGAGGCCGCTCGTGAATTGAACTCCACTCGCTTCCGTATTTGGTACTGTATCCGGTCAGGGCGCTATAGGCCGAAACACTTCTACGGTCAGACCTACTTCGTCGAAGTCGGCGATGACCTCGAAGACCTCCGCGCCGCCCTCGCCGATGTCGGCGTCGGCCACGTCAAAGGGACCCCAGGTATCCGTGGTAAATACCTCAAAGAAGGGTAGATATGGCTAACTATAAGCGACGGAAACCGGGTAGAAAGACCACCGCCTGTCGCTGTTGCCATTGGGGCTCCATCGGGAACTCTAAGAAGTCCGGCGCTAGAAACCCTAAGTTCCTCACCGTCACCAAAGCCGCTCGAAAGAAACTCGCCGAAGACCTCTATTATCCACCAGATAACCTGGTTGATTCTGCGCCTGGACCTGTGTGTCAATTTTAAGGAGTGTGCTCATGTCCGATGCCACTAAGTTGAATGCGTTCTGTGCCGTCTGTTGGGTTGAGTGGAAACTCGGTGTCGGTGAGGCCGCGATGGCCGCCCTGTCCCCTAAGTACCGAGACGGTGAAGTCGTCGTCCCCTTCGAAATCATCGTCGCCCGTGATGAGGCCGAGGCTCGTATGCTCATCTCGCGTAAAGTCCCTAACGATGCCCTGGGCGTCGAGTACCGCGTCGAGGTGGCGGTCCGTTCCTTTTGAGGTGTTCGCCAAAACCAAAAATGACCTGAACCTAGAGGCCATGCTTCTGGGTCAGTACATCCCCCTCACCACCCGCCAGATGTACTACCCTGATAGCTACTCCTCTGCCATCACCGTCAGTTCCACCGGCTACTGGGGTGGCTGTAGCGCCACTTCTTTCTACCTAGGTTGACACCGTTCCACCCTTTGCTATGGACCGACACGAGGACGTGACCGATACCTCTCAGAAGGGTCGTCGTGTCCTCCGTTCTCGTGTCGGTCCTCCTCCCGCTCCCCCCTCTACTGCCGAAGCCCTCAAATTCCTTAAGAACCCCTCCCTCCTCGCCGCCACCATCGTCGTCGAGTACATCAAGATGGCCCTCACCCCGAACCTCACCGCTCGGGAACGAAAGAACTACCCCCGCCCGACGAAGGAAAAACTCATCGCCCTTCGCGAGATGGCCACGATCCTTCAGATGCGTAACCCGTACTCGAAGTGGTATGAACTCGCCCGCGCTGCCGACGTCGCTACGATGCAGTTCTTAGGCGATGACCCTGTCTCGATCCTCGGTCGCCAACTCCAAGAACAGACCCACAAGGTCATCTCCACCGCCCTCATCGAGTCCGGTGGACTCGAAGCCTTGAAAGAAGAACTCGATCGACGTGGACTCTCTTTCGATGAGGCCGTAGCCACTAACAAGCCCACCGTGGTAAAACTCGATCATGTCGAACGAGTGGCTCGACGCGAAGAACTTCTGGATCGACGGATCCCGGAAACTCCGCACCCAGTCCCCGGTCACGTCGGCCCCAGGGATCCCGAATCCCCCGATCGAACTGGACGAACTCCAGATCGCGACGATGGACGTGAAAGGTTCGAACCTGGGCCGACTCCTCCCGGCTCAGTCGATGATCCTCGACTCCATCCTCCGGATACGCCGGGAAATGGACGAGGAGAAGAGGACCCGTGGGCGGATATCGATCGTAGTCCTAAAGGCCCGGAAAATGGGAGTATCGACCCTGATCCAGGGCCTCCTCTTCCGTCTGATCTGTAGACTCTCCACCTGTGAAGCGATCGTCATCGCACACAAACTCGAGTCCGCTCAGTACCTCTACGGTATCTCCGAACGATTCTATCGCCGGCTGCCCCCCAACCGCCGACCCGCTCGTCGTTTCTCCAATCGACGCGGCCTCACCTTTGACGAGCCCCTAGATTCTAGTCTCTATGTGGACGTCATTGGTGAGGCCGCCGGTCGATCGCGTACCGTCCACGCCGCTCACTTCTCTGAACTCGCTCAGTGGGGTGATACCGCCTACGACACCCTCTCCGCCTGCCGCGATGCGATGGCGAACGAACCCTGGTGCCTCGAGGTCGTCGAGTCAACCGGCTTCGGCCTCGGTGGCTCCTTCTACGAGGAGTACCTCCGTGCGAAGAAAGACGGACGCGCTCTCTTCTTTCCCTGGTGGATGGACCCACGATACCGTTCCACCCCTGGCCTCCCCCTTGAAGCCGCCGAGCCCTTCATCCAAGAACAGGCGAGTCGCTACCCGCTCGACCCGTTCCAAGTCGCCTGGGCGAACAATAAGTTCCTTAATGAAAAGGGAGCCGATGAACGCCTCTTCCGCCAAGAGTACCCCGGCTGCGAAGACGACGCGTTCCAGGGTCAGTCCCGTTCCGTCTTCGAAATCGGTCTCATCAAGAAACTCCAAGATCAGGTCCGCGAAGCGAAAGAATCGAACACCCAGTTCGACATCGGCCTCCCCTCCGAAATCGCTCCTGGACTTAATCTCGTCCATCGCCTCGTGGAACCGGGGGGCCCCGATGGGGACTACGTGGTCGGAGCAGACCCGGCTGAAGGTCTTGAAAATGGTGACTCGTCTGCTCTCGTAGTTCTCGATCGAGTACGCGGTCGCATTGTCGCCTACGCCGAAACGATCCTCGATGTCGATTCGTTCGCCGAACTCTTGAAGTGCGTCTCCCGCTTCTACAACGACGCGTGGCTCGTCGTCGAACGCAATAACCACGGACACGCCGTCATCTCCCGACTCCGTAACGAAGGGTTCTCGAAACTCTGGCGACAGCGCCGCGCGTGGAATCGAAAGTCGCAGCCCGACGGAACCTTCGGATTCCAGACCTCGCAGGCCAGTAAATCTACCGCCGTCGGTTCTCTCATCGCTCGACTCCGAGACGATATGCTCGTCGTCCCCTTCCAGCCGATAGTTGAGCAGGTGAAGACGTTCGTCTATGATGAGCGCGGCAAAATGGGGGCGCTCCCCGGTTGCCACGATGACCTTGTTTCCGCTCTCTGGCTCGCCTGCGCTGCCGCTGAGGATCTCGGTGTCACTGACCCGATCCGTCAAAAGAGAATCGAACTCGTTGATCCCGCGTCGTGGCCAACAGGAACGAACTGGTCCCTCAAAGACTTCTCGTTCTTCCTCGAAGAACAGTGTCCCGGCGAGTCGATGGATCCAGAGAAAGAGAAGTACGCGCGTAAACTCATCGGAGATGAAATCTCAAAGAATAACTAGGACGGGGGTGGGCAGGTCGCAAATCACCTCTATGATTTTCTTAGCTCCCCACACACTCCTTGCACACCCACAGCGACCGTAAGTCCCATCCCCTCTAACTAACAACAGGAGATTGAAGGTGCCCATCGACGACCCGGCTGACCCAGGACGTAACGTATCGCTTGCGAACCGTATCGCCGAAGAGCCTCCGAACGGAAACACGCCCGCTCCGACGCAGGTCCCTCTTTCTATGAGCCTCGTCGATCTTGTGAAGTTGCTCGGCTCTCAGTGGCGTACCGTCGTCCTCGCTGTCGCCAACAAGGACGGCTCCGACACGGTCTCCATGAACCTGAAACACGGTGACGTCGGCGAAGCCCTGAAACTCTGTGGCGCCCTCACGGCCTCGATTCAGAACGGAGTCTGATAGACACATGAACAGAGACGATAACGATCCTGACTACGACTCGATCCTTCCCGGCGGACAGGACAAAGACGGGAAACTCCAACGGGACTTCGCTAATAAAAGTATCGAGTTCATGAACAACGTCATGGAGGGGAAACGGGCCACTTCGGACGCGAATCAGAACGCCCTCGGATCGATCGCTAGCTCACTTCACTGGATCGCAACTATGTTGTCGCCCCTGATCACGGTCCTCGCTCCCAAGGACTGGCCGATCTCCGACAAAGATCGAAAACTCATTAGGGACCATCTGGCGGGGTGCGTAGCCTTCAACGCCAGGCTCGCGGAGGCGAATTACAGATCAGATCGAGAGGTTCAAGTCCGTCGCGACGCCGCCGCTCAGTTCAACATAACCCCTCCGGCAGATGACATAAAAGGTAAAATCGATGCCACTCAAGGGACTGATTCGGAAGCTCAAAAAGAAGAAGGGCGTTAAGAACCCCAAGGCCCTCGCCTTCTCGATCGAGAAGAAGGGAAAGAAGTTCGGGAGGGGGAAGTGATGTCACATGGTCGAGGACGATAACGATCTCTCGTCTTTCAAGACGTGGCAGCACCGGATCTCCGTCGCTAAGGAGGTTCAGCGCGCCTATAGAGAGGACTGGAATCGCTGGCGCACCCTCTACCTCTTCGGGACTGACGCAGAGACGATTCGCCTGAACCGCGCCTCTCGTGTGGACACGGTGAGGGTGAATCAGGCCCACGCCTACGTTCGATCGATTCTCCCTAGAATCATCTTCAAGATAGGGAAAATCTTCGCTGAGCCCCGTCGCGAGGGAGACGAGGAGTCAGCGGCGGCGGTTAGTTTCCTGATGAACTACCTCCTCGATGAGACGAATTCCTGGAGGGAGATTCGCCTCTCCGTTGTCGATGCCGTCATCTACGGATGCGGGTTCATCAAACTCGGGTTCGACTCCGAGTACGGTATCGACCCAAAGACGATCGATAGGAAGTTGGATGTCTCATCCCAACTCGCCGAGGCCGAAGAGTTCAATAAGGCGGTTCGTCTCTTCGCTGGGCTTCAGGAGCCACCCGTCGGGGTGAAGAAGAAGCCCTTCGGTGGGTCTCGTACGAGTATCGACGAGTACAACACGAACGTCATCAGGGAGTACCCGTGGGTTCTCCGGGTCTCCCCCTACGATATCCTCGTCGATCCGGACGCCAAAAGCCTCAACGACGCGAAGTGGGTAGCCCATCGAATCTACAGGCCCGCTCGCGACGTCCGAGATGACAAGAGATATCTGCCGATCCGCTCTCAGGTGAAGGGCGGGAACCCCCTCGAGCCCTTCGACTCCGAAGTCCAGTCGATGTCTCCGGACACGAGTGATCCCGTTCACCCCGGAAACGCGGACATCCTCCACCCTTCGGAGGCGGATCTCGTTCGTTCGGTGCAGCGCGATCAGTCGGCCGGGTACATGAAACTCGCGGATGGTTCCGGTGGTCGCATGGCGCGAGCCGCGATCTGGGAGATTTGGGATAAGGAAACCGATCACGTCTTCACGTATTCGGCCGAACTCACCGATTGGCTTCGCGCTCCGGTCGCGAATCCCTTCGAGATGGAGGGGTTCCCGTTCGTGATGTTGGGGTTCAACGAGGTCCCCGATCGCTTCTACCCCAAGAGCGACTTCGCGGATCTCGAGCCGCAGCAACTCGAACTGAACGAGATCCGCCAGTTCTCTCTTCAGTGGTTCCACCGGATGAGTAAGTTCATCATCGCGGCTCCGAAGGGAGTTCTCACGGAGAAGTTAAAGGAACAGATTACGGGGAGAAATCCGTTCATCGTCGTTGACTTAGAAGCGCAGGCGACTCCCGACACCGTTCAGCCTCTCAACCTCGGGACCTTTGACCCGGCCATCTACACGATCGAGGAACGCATCCGTCGTGATCTGAAGGACCAGGTTGGTCTCGGTGATGAGCAGCAGGGGAACTCGGTGCCGGGAGTCACTGCCACGGGTGTCGCCGCAGCCGAACAGGCGACCGGCCTTCGCGTGGACGACAAGAGAACCTTCGTCGAACTCTTCGTCCGAGACGTGTCTCGAAAGCTACTTCAAATCACGCGACAGTTCTTCCCTCCCAAGGTCGCGATCAATATCGGAGGAGAGGCCGGGACGAAGTGGCTCGTTCTCGCGGCCGATCAGATTCGCCGCGAGTACGACGTTCGTATCGAGGTCGGATCAACGACAAAACCGAACGACGAAGTCCGGCGCCGACAACTCGTCGAGCTGATTAACGTCCTAGCTCCTCTCGGACAACCTGGACCTCTCGGGATACCGACGGTTCCGATCAACTGGCCGGAACTCTTGAAGCACGTCCTCTACGCCTACGGTATCGAAGATCCGTCGAAGATCCTCCGGATGGACCCGATGCAGGCCGCTCAGAGCCAGGTCATGCTCGCCGACGCCGCGATGATGGGAGGGGGCGGGGCGATGGGGGGCGCGGGAGGCGCCCCAGCGAGTGGCGGTGGAGGCCCTTCCAGCGAGGACGTCGGCGGCTTCCGCCAGAGCGGCTTCGAGGGGGGCGCTCTGGCGAAGGGATCCCTCGGAAAGTTAGCCGCCGGTATCAGGACCCGTAGAGCCCAGAACGGAGTCGGGAAGTGAAGCTCGATCGAAACTGGAACGCAGTTCGGGCCTATAAACAGGTCCACGGAGTCGGAAAGGTCGTCGAGAAGTTGAAACCCGTAACTTGCACTTGCGGGATGTCGGACTTCGTATGGGAGCCGGTGGAGCCCCCGGAACCGGGCCAGATGTGGATGTGGAAGTGCCCCGATTGCCACTCGCTCCTCAGTCCGAATCCGGCTCCCCGGACTGAGGAGTCCGTTCACGTCAGGGGCGACTGGGAACCGTTCCTCCACCCCAACATGGGTCACGATCCGGTTCTCGTCAAAAGCCGAGCCCACTTCAAAGAACTGTGCCGATTGAAGGGGCTATCTACGAAGTGGGGTTAGTTGTAAAATAGAGGGATCATGCACCCCCGGCTGCGGAAGAAACTTCACCGCCTTCTAGATAAACTGATCGATCTACTGATCGATATTGTCGAAGAAGATAACGAACTCCCGTGGACGATCACGATCGGTAAAGAAGAACCTAAGAGGAGAAACCCATGCCCTTCGCAGGACGATGCAGCACCGACGGAAAGATAAAGATCACGCTCAACCCCAGATCGACTGGACAGCGACCCGCTAAACTAGAGGACATCGTCTGGTCAACTTCGGGACCGGGGACTCTTGCCCCAGCCGAAGACGGTCTCTCCTGCTACGTCATCAGCCCCGATGCCCTCGATCCGAACGATGCCCTGAAGGACATCGCTCAGATCACCGTCAACGCCGACAAGAAGATCGGCGCCGAGGTCGATCGCATCGAGGAAACGGGAACAGTCACGTTCTTCCATCCTGAGGCTGCGGACTTCGGAGCGACGATCGGAACCGAGGAGCCCAAGGACGTTGTGACTCCCCCGACTCCGGGCGCGACTAGCTTCCGTTCTTCGCATCCCAAGAAGTAACGGAGACCGTCATGGCAAAGAACGGAAGTGGGTCCAAGAACCCTTCTTCGTTCTGGAAGGGATCTCAGGATAAGTCCACCTTGGGAAAGGTCATCCCGAAGCGACCTCTCTCTGATTCGTCGGCCCGCAACGATATCCCTGATCTCCCGAAAAAAGAATGATTCCGTTCTGGCCCGTCCCGTTGCGCGGACGTGGCGGTGTCGTCAGGGCCGTCGCGTGCGTAGACGAGGACGTCTGGAAGAAGATCGATTCGAACGGGTGGAGGTATCAACTTCATCCGAACGGGTACGCACAGAGACAGCTTCGAGATTCAGAAGGAACTGGAACCACCCTTCTACATCGAGATGTTCTTGGTCTCGGATGGAGCCGTCATCGGACAGAAAAGGTGTTGAGTTACGAAGTCGATCACGTCAACAGAGATAAGCTAGATTGCCGGAGAGAGAACCTCCGGCTGGTGGACCGCAAAGGAAATATGGCGAACTCTACATGGGAAGCCGGTCGATCAGGCGTCCCTGGGGTTCATTTTCATCTTCAGACCGGCAAATGGTGTGCGTGGCCGAAGAAGAACGGACGACGGGTCTACGGCGGCATTTTCAAGTCTATCGAAGAGGCTGCCAGATTTTCGAAGGAGAACTCAGATGTCTGAATTGAACAGTCCACAGAAACTCGGGTTCCTCACGGGCGAGATCAAGCCCACCGACAACGTGAACTCGGGTGGCGCCGTCACGAAGCTGATGGGTGACGACACGTTCGGTGTCCGTGGCGGCGGCGGCGGTGGTGGCAGCAACGGCGAGGCGGCTCGTGGCGCTGTCATCGATTCCCCGCAGTCGAAGCCCGAGACGTACGGTAAGTAACTGAACCAATGATTCCCATGATCTATCGGCACGGCGGGACCGGAGAGGATGAACCCGGCTTCAGTCCCGCCGTGCCGAGTGGCGCAGGCGACTCGTTCGATCCTTCGTCAGATCCGCATCTTGAGAATCAGGCCATCATCTCAGGTCAGAGGGTTCCTGTGGTGGGCGACCACGCGGAACACCTGAAGATCCACGCTCGCTTCGCAATGACGCCGCTCGGTCGGGCCCTCACTCCGGATTCCCTCGAGAAGTTGAAGGCTCACATGAGGGGACACGTTAACGCGTGCGTGGGATCTGGGGTGAGAGTTTCCGACTGGGGATCCGCGTCGAAGCTCGCGATGTTGATGCACGGCGTAGGGGAGAACGATTAACGTGGGAGACTGGGTTCCGCGCGGGTACGACGTCGAACGGTTCACCGCTTCGACGCAGATCACGATTGCGGCTACGGCTTCCGGGAGCACCAACAACGGTGTCTTTCTTCTCTCGGACGCTAAAGTCGGAGTTCATCAAGAACTCGCGATGGGCATCTGGGCGTCGATCCTGAATTCGTTCACCGGGACCGTCAGCTTCGCCGCGTCCGCCGCTGGCCGCTGGCATGACGCTGATATCTCGACCGATACCGTTCTGTCTCGGTTCTCTAACGGTTACGCGAACGGGCATCTCTTCGCCTCGGGCGCTGGGAGTGCGACGGCCTCCGGATCTCAGATCGTCTACTTCCCAGCGACGGCGGCGACCTACCCGTTGAGCATTCACCCGAACAACATGGCCTATCGGGTGAACTTCTCGTTCACGAACACCGCCGCTGCGGCTCGAACGATTTCGATCGACTTCTTTGCGGTGGTGATGGGACAGGGTCGGTAAAGGGGTAAAAGCCCCATGAGCGATCCGTTCCGGGCATACGATCAGCCCGCAGGTCCCGGCTGGTTGATGGTGAAGGGGATCACCGCTTCCGGCCCCGCCGTCTCTGATCTCTCTCAAATCGTCGTCTGCGGTCAGACGTTCACCACGTCCGTCGCCGGCCCAGCGACAGTTACCGGGACCGCTGCGTACGTCTCGAACATCGGGGCCGGTGGAGCGGCGGGCGGGACCGACGTCTCCCTCATCGGGCCAACGACGACCGTCTCCTCTGGAGTTGAGACCTGGACGGCGATCCTCGTTCGAGATCCCGCTGGAGGCGGTGCAGGCGGAGTCTCTACTGTTACCGCGAATCAGGGGCTCTCCGGGACTCAGGCGTGGCCAGTTCAGTTCCTTGTCCCGCAACTGGTCAGCGCGAACGTCACCGCCAACGTTCCTCAGGTGGTTTCGGTCACGGCCGCCACCCTCCCGGTCATCAGCGTCTCTCAGACCGGGGCGTGGGTCGCGAACGTCAACGTTACGGCAAATGTCTCTCAGTCCGTGAACGTCACGAACGCCGTATCGATCGCAGCGGCTCAGTCGATATCCGTAGTTCTAACGGGCACTCAAGCCGTATCGATCCCGACTTCCGCACAGCCGATCGCGGTTCAGCCGCGCGTCACCGGACTTCCCTCCACCGTCACCTTCTCGATGACGCAGTCGGGCTCGAGCGCGCTCGTCGCCTCGACGAACGGCTCGCGCATCATCGTGAAAGCCTACGGCGTCTTCAACGGCGACACGACGCTCCACGACTTCCACATCCTCGCATCGAACACGATCGTGGTGCCGGCCTTCCTCGCGGCGAACGCGGGCGGCCATAACATCGGCTTCCCCGATCCGCTCCCGCTCGTCTCGAACGCGGCCATGAACATCTCCGTCGTCGGCGCCGTCGGGACGCGCGCGGTCGTGGGCTACGTCGAGTGGGCGATGGTCCCGAACTGATCGGACACGGGCATGGCGATCACGCTCGACGCCGACTCGGAAGGCACGACGAACACGCCGCCGCTGACGATCTCGCACACAACGGCGACGAACGCCTCGGCGCTCGTGATCTCCGTGGGCGTCCGGACGCAAGGCGCCGGTTCGATCGACTCGGTGACGTACGGTGGCATCACCTGCACGCTCGTCGTCGTGCGCCAGGTCATCATCAACATCAACAACCGCGTCGGCTCCGCGATGTACGTCCTATTCAAGCCGGACCTCCCGAGCGGGACGAACGATCTTGTCATCGTGACTTCGGGCGGCGGACCGCGCATCGCGGCGAACGTGTCGACGTGGATCGGCGACATCTCGCTCGGTGACGATAGCGAGGCGGATGGATTGGCGAGTTCAGACATCAGCGTCGACGTCGACACGGCTCCGGGCGACGTCGCGATCGACTCGGCCGCGGTCTACCGTGATCCCACGGTGGCGACCTCGATCACTGTCGACGGCGACCAGACGCAGCTCTCGAATCAGACGATCGGCGTCGCTGGCGCGGGCGTCGTTCACGGTGCGTCGTTCGAGACGGCGACCGGGGCGTCGACCAACATGGGATGGACGATCTCCGCGGCGCTGATTTGGGTATCGACCGCGCTCGTCCTGAAGGACTCGGGCGCGCGGCTCCTCGGGCAGTTGGGATGCGGACAGTAGCAGCGTGGTAGGATCTGCGGCATGGCTCTAATCGATGACCTGACAGCCCTCCAGAACTTTCTCGACCAGGACCACGCGTTCGTGTCGCGGCTGATTCAGGACGTGCAGATGGCTGCGCGTCTCGGGGTCGCGACGCCGACAACGAACATCACGACCGAAAAGAACGCGGGCGGCGCCGCGATGCTGACGCTTCGCAAGAACATCCACGACGCAGCTCGGAAGGTGCGCGCGGATCTCGAGGCGTCGATCGACGCGCTCTGAGCCGCGTTGCTGGGCCGGCTAGCGAGAGCCGTCGAAAGCGGCGCTATTGACGTAACCGTAAGAACTGTGCGAGACTGAGCAAATGCCAACAGAAGAAAAAGAGACTCCGGCTCTGATCACGGAACAACTCTACGCCACACAGATGGCGAATGCCGCCGCCCAGAACGCAGTCGCAGCCTCTGAAGAAAAGCCTCCCGAGACAGAAACTCCAGAAACCGCGCCTTCCCCTGAGCCGGCTGAAGATCGACTCATTATTGGAGGCGTGGATCTGACCGGGGTTCAACTCTCCGAGGAGCAGGTCGAGGCTCTCGAGAAGGCCGCCCTTCGCCAGCAGGACTACACGAAGAAGACCCAGAAGATCGCGGAGCAGAAGAGGGATCTCGATCTCCGGGCCAAGAAGGCGGATATCGCGGAGAAACTCGAGGCGTATTTCGAGAAGGACCCAGAGGCCCTCCGTATCCTCTCCGCTCGCATGATGGGCGATCGACAGAACGGGAACGGAACCATTCCGTCGATTCAGACGAACGATCTACCCGATAACTGGGAGGAATTGACCCCGTCTCAGCAGACCAACTGGTTCATCCAGAAGTCCGCGAGCCTCGTCGCCTCTCAGATTTCGCCTGAACTCCAGGCGATTCGACGCGAACTCGACGCACAGAAGAAGTTGAGCGCGGACGAAACCGCGTTCTACGAAGCGCATCCGGAGGCCGCCGAGCTAGATGAAAGCGACCCTCTCGTGGAACTCACCGATAAACTCTACGCCCCCGATAAGGGCGTGAGCCTCGTTGACGCCTACGAAGAGGCCGCACGTCTCCTCGGCCGGCAGACGGAGAAGATCGAAGAGAAGGTCATCGCCTCGAAGAAGCGTGCGGCAGCGAGTCTCGCCAAGCCGGCGAACAGTTCGAATGATGATGGCGCTCCAGATCCTAAGTCGTTCAAAAAGGACACGGATTATTACGACGCCGTGAAAAACTGGTCGCTCAATCAGATGCGTCGCATCTGAATCACTCGAACAAGTAGAGGAGTCAGGTTATGCCTCTCGTAACCACGACCCCCGGCAACTACGACGACATCATCACTACTACGCTTCAGCTGTACGTGAAGCGTATCGAAGACAACTTCTACGACGCTCTTCCGCATTGGCACATGCTCAATCGGACGGGTGCGGTGAAGATGTACGACGGCGGGGAGTCGTTCATCGTTCCTGTCCTCTTCGCGGATAACACGACTGCGAAGCGGTTCGCTGCTAACTACGACGACATCTCTGTCACTCCGCAGAACGTTCTCACTGCGGCTCAGTACCTCCCTCGTCTCTACGGCGCCTCGGTCACGATCTCCCTCGCCGAGGAACTCGACAACGACGGGATGGCTCGCGCCCTCGATCTCCTTCAGTCGAAAGTCGAGTCAGCTGAACTCTCTCTCCGTAACCTTTTGAACGGTGACGGTCTCGGCAACACGAACGGTATCGCGGGGGCCATCACGGGGCTCGCCGATGGCCTCGAAGACAACGGGACCGGAGCCGTCACGACCGGAACCGTTGGAGGCATCAACAAGGCCACGTTTACGTGGTGGAGAGCGATCGGTGGATCGGACGGAACTCCGGCTCTGAACGTCGCGAGCGCCTTCGGTACGAACGGCCGTTCGATGATGTCCAGTGGGTATAACGCGGCGTCGGCGGGAAGTTCGGATCACCCGCAGATGATCGTGACGACTCGTGCGACCTACGAGAACTACGAGCGGTCGATGGAGTCGCACCTACAGATGTTCCCGCTCAACTCTCGTGACAGCGCGAAGGGCGACCCGAAGTTCCAGATGCTCGCCTTCCGTGGGGCTCTCGTGTACTTCGACAACGACTGCCCGGCGAACCGGATGTACATGTTGAACCCTCGGTACTACTACCTGAAGGTTCACCGTAAGGGTCACTTCCGCGCGACGCCGTTCGTCAAGTTCCCGAATCAGCTGGCCCGCGTCGCTCAGATTTACTGGCGCGGCTCGATCTGCTTCTCGAACATGAAGCGTCACGCCGTTCTCATCAACACCGACACGTTCTAGGAAAGGGGTCCGCCATGCGAGTTTTTGAAGCTGCGGGCTCCGGGCTGGAGAACTTCCAGCTTCTCCACAACGCAATCGGTATCGCTAAGTTCACGGTTCTTAGCGGAAGCGTCACGAGTAACAGCGCGAATCGTGGTCTCGGTCTCGCTAACGCGACCTCGGCCTCGGGTCTCTACTCGATGTCCTGGGCTGCGAGCGCGTTCGGAACGGCGTCCGCTCCAAACATCCTGATCCACGGTGGTGTTGGTGCTGCCACTAACTTCGGAATGGGTGCTGTTTCCGTGGTGGCCACTGACTCGGCTGTTGTGTGGCTCGGAATTCAAAAGAACCAAGTCACTGCGTCGGCCGCTATCAGCAACGACCTCATCACCGCCTCTGTGCCGTTCACGATCATCATCATCCCGTACTCCGCTTCGGGAACCCAGTTCACCTTCGCCACCGCTTAAGAAAGGGGCATTCCATCATGGCTCTCGGTGCGGGGCTCCGCTTCGCGGTGCCCGAAATCAACAACATCAAGTCGGACGGCTGGACGCAGGCCAACGGGGCTGCGTTCTTCGGTCCGAACGGTGAGATGTACCGCGTCGCCTTTATGAACGAGGCGACGACCGTCACCGTCCCGACTGGCCAGATCGCGTTCCTTGAGACCGCGACGGCCGCTCTCAACACGTCCTCGACGACGAGGGCGAGCCTCTTCCTTCCGTTCATCGTTCAGACGGCCTCGGCTTTGGATCTCATCGCCGGGGTGTGGGCGTCTTCGGCTCGTGGTGGAGAACTCGGCATCGTTCAGGTTGCCGGTCCCATCGTCGCGACTCTGACGGCGTCCGCTGAAGCCTCTGCTCAAAACGCGTTCTTCGCTAATGCTGGTGCGTCTGTTACTGCGTGGGCGTCGGCTGTCGCTACTGACGTTAAGGCGACGGCTCACCTGGGCGGTGTCGGTAAGAACTGGCCCGGCGCTCAGACTGCGGTTTCCACTGTTCGGCTGGCCCTTATCCCCGCCGATGGGTGGGGTTTCGGAGGCGGTGCGTGAGTTCATTGGCGCAACTGGGAGGTCGGAAGTTCGTCGCCCCTGTCACGAAGATCAATCGCGGCCTGATGATCGGGATACCGTCCCTCGGGATGGTGCCGACAGAGTTCGCGATCAGCCTCGGGACACAGCACATGCCGATCAACTTCGGTGCTGGATACGTGTATCCAACCGACGTGCGATGGGACTGGGTCAAGAACGAGTCCGTTCGCTCTCCGGGCCAGAGACAACTTCCGGTCGCGGATGCGAGAAACTGCATCGCCGAGTACGCGCTCAAGAACAACGTCGAATGGCTGTTCTTCAGGGACGACGACACGATCGCTCCCCCTGACGCCGTCAATAAACTCTTCACGATCTACCGGGACGCGCTCGATCGAGGCGTCCCGGTAGCGTGTATCGGCGGGAACTATATGTCGAAACAGGTTCCCCCGCACTCGCTCATTCTCGTCGATGGGTACATGGGAGGATTCGAAGACTGGAACTTCGGAGACATCGTAGGAGGGAAAAACACAGCGATCGGGATGGGGTGTACGCTCATTCACATCCCAACAACCATCGCGAAGATCCCGCCTCCGTGGTTCAAGACCGTCGATTCGCTGATCCCATCCGCGATGATCTACTCTGATCTAGCTCGCGGTCTCGTGGACATTGGAAACGATATCCAAGACGTCGCACCGGGCTGCGGGAAGATGACGGAGGACGTGTACTACTGCCGGAAGGCGTCGAAGTACGGTCTCACCGAGGTGTACTGCGATACGAGCGTTCAGTGTGTTCACGTCGATATTCACACGGGGCGACGGTTCTTCTATCACCCTGGACTCCGACGTGGTGCGTGGCAGGACGGTGAGGTTATCAGTTGGTATCTCCGTCCCGGAGAGAAGTTCGATCCTTCTCTCGTGACCGGGATCGCGAACCCCATCGACCCTTCGAAGAAACCCGACGTCGTTCGATTCGACCTCGGGACTCCGGGCCACAAGGAAGGATGGATCACGGTCGATCTCTACGAGCCGTCCTCCGACGAGCGCGTGGACATCACGAACATGCGTCCTTTGATCGAAAAGTACGGGAAGGCGGACGCGATCCGCGCCTCGCACATCCTGGAACACTTCTCATTCCAGCAGACCGCCCAGATCCTTAAGGAATGGGTCTCGGCTCTGAAGCCCGGGGGCTCTCTCTTCATTGAGGTCCCTGACCTCGAGAGTTGCTGTGAGTTCGTGATGTCGGCTAAGGACAAGTCGCCCGACATCTTCATGAACCAGATTTACAAGATTTACGGTGGCCAATCGAACCCAGGAGACCTGCATAAGACCGGGTTCACGATCGATCAGATCCGGTACTGGCTTGAGGACCCCACGTTCGGGCTCGAGGACGTCACCGTCGAACACCACACCTACCCGTCAGAGGGTGTTCAGCGAGCGATCCGAGCCTCAGCGAAGCGAAAGGCGTCCCCGACTCCGGAACAGAAAGTCGAGGCCGAGAAGGTTCTCGCCCTCGTGGATTGAGGTAGATATGCCGCCAAAGGGATGGCGTAAGAACAAGACCGAGAAGAGCGAGCCGGTTCTCGTTGAGAAGAAAGAGCCCGAGCCCCTGAAGGAGATGGAGGTCGAGATCGCTGAAGAGGCGATTGCGACTGCGTTCCCATCGTTCGATGACGTACGGGCGGCGATGATGGAGGACGAGTACCGACGCGGCCGACCTGGGCCTCATGGTAGAGTGGGAACCTCTGGACTTCACGATTCTCTGTGAGACTGGGCAGAAATGAGATTCGCCGAGTACCGGGCCACACTCCGTCAACAGTACGGAAATGCGACTCCGTCCACGGCGGTCAATACAGAGATCGACAAGTTCATCAACCGGGCCTACGAGGAAGTGGCCCGTGTTGTACCGAATGCGTGGTGGCTGCGTCGCTACTTCACTGTACAGACCTACGCCCAGTTAGAGGGTGCCGCTGCGGCGGCGACCGGGGTGACTCTGACGGGCGGGTTGGCTACCGCGACCTTCGGCGCGTCCTCCAGGCTCGATCGTCGGTTCATCGGAGCCCTCCTGCGTGTCGGATCTGATCAAGAGAGCTACCTGATCCGAGACGTGACTTCGACGACGACCGCCGTCATCGATCCCCCGTACACGGGCGCCGCGATCGGCACCGCATCGAACGATCAGTCCTTCACGATCACGGGATGGAACTACCGACTTCCTCCCGATCTCATCACCACGTACATCGTGAAACAGTCCCAGTCCCCGGTGAAGTTGATCGCTCAGTGGGACCGGAGCGTTCAGACCCAGATCCCCGATCCCTCTCTTCTCGGTCAGACCGGGGATCCTTTCTGGTACTCGACGGTCTACGGAGGGGGGCTCCCTGACTTCTGGGGCTCTGCGATTCAGCTTCAGATCGGCGGGACCGCTGGCAACGTTGTCGTCACGAACGGGTCCGGCGCGGTCGCTGGAGGCTCGATCACTCCGGACTTCGTGAACGCTGTCATCTCTACGAACGCCTCGGCCGCCACGAGCCTCTTGCCGACGATGTTCATCCGGTTCGCCTCCGACTCTCGGTACTACCGGATTCGATCTGTAGCCTCTGGCACAGCGATCACGCTCGATGAGCCCTACCAGGGGGCCACGGCCTCGAACGTGACGTTCAGGATCATGCCGGGGAATGCGCCCTGGATTCGCTTCTACCCACTCCCGGACAGCCGGATGCAGGTCGATGTCGAATATCACGCTATGCCGGCCCCGCTTCAGGGAGACGAAGAGGAGCCACGTCTTCCTCAAGAACTCCACTCTGTTATCTCTGACGGCGGCCTGTATCATCTGGCTCGCTATATGTCGGACGCGAGAATGATGTCCGTTCAAGAGAGACAGTTCGATGTGGGACTCGCCCGCGCTCGTCAACTCGCCGAGAGCGATGACGACAGAGTGTGGCAGTTCTCCCGAAGGTACGGGCCTCCTATCAGCGATCTCGACGCCTTCATCGGAGTCCTTCCGAGCCAGATCGTAACGGGGTAACTCATGCCTAGCCCTTATCGCCTGAAGACCCTTCAGGGATCGAAGGGGCTCGTTACCAATTTGGATCGATCTCTGATCGAAGACGACGAGTCCCCGCAGTGCGAGAACGTCGAGTTCGATCAGGGGATGATCGCGAAGCGGCACGGAGCCCGGAAGGTCAACTCTCTCGCGATCGGGAAGGGTGGTCTCAACTTCGACGGAACGAGCGGATGGGTGTTCATCACCGACACTGCCGACTACGACATCACCGCGGCTCTCACGCTTGAGTTGACGTACAAGCCAACGACCGTCGCGGGAGCTGCCGGTGAGCAGGTGCTCATCTGCCGTTCGAATACGAGCGCGGCCGCGGGCTCTCGGTTGTCGTGGTCGATCTCTCAGGTGCAGTCGGGTGGCGTCGAAAGATTCCGCTTCCGGTACACCGCAGGCGGCACGGAGCGGTCTCTCACGGACACCTCAACTACCGTAGTCGCGGGGACGCGTTACCACGTCGCAGCTACTTTCGTTGATGGGCACCAGAACATCTTCGTGACGGACGTTGAGACCGGAACTACTGGAACGACGAGTCGGACGGACGCGGGCTCTCTCCTGAATCTCGATGTGCCGATCCTTCTCGGCGCAGCGGGGAGATCCTCGACAGGCTTCGTGGACTTCACTGACGCGACACTGATCGACGACGAGCCGGTAGCTGGATTCCTCGACGAAGTTCGGATCTGGGCCGCCACGCTCGCGACTGGAGCCGCTCCGGCTACGGCGCTCTCGACGTACCGAGACCGAGAACTCGACACCTCGCACCCGAACGCGACGAGCCTTCGTGGCTACTGGAAGCTGAACGATCGGAACGGTGCTGCGGTCAACGACGATATGTCCGAGATCCGTGGCAGCGGAACCGACAACAATGGGTTCCTGGAGCCGAGGCGCCCGCAGTATCAGGTCGGCCTCATTCCCGACGAGCAACTCTACTCGATCAAGACGGATGGCTACGACGACTCAGTGATCCTCCCGTTCGCTGGGTTCCCGTCCACCGACACCGACGTCCGAGCGAGTTACGCCGCTTTCGTCCAGCAGGGGAACACGCTCGCCTGGACGATCGAACTTGCGGTCGAGATCCCGACTGGTGGATCCGTCGTCTCGCGGCAACTCTTCCACTGGAAGACGGACGCGGTCTCTCCGGACGGGTTCGTGCTTGTGGTCACGACCACGGCGGCCGGGCTCGTGCAGGCGGAAGCGACCACGGCGGCGGCGGGCGGAGGCTCTCTGGAGTTGTTGACGGCCACGTCAGCTACGGCCCTCGTCGCTGGTACGACGACGATGATCTCGGTCCAGCGGAAACTCGTTGCTGGAGCCGCAACCCGTACTCAGCTCAAGGTTTTCTTGGACGGAGTTGATAGCGGAACAGATACGAGCGCAGACGATGGCACGGCTCGCGACCGTGGGCCTGGCGGCAACCTTCAGAATGCGTTCATCGGCTCGAATGGGATCGCGTCCACGTCGAGCTACACCTCATGCGCGTTTGATGAGGTTCGATTCTGGGCTCGAGTCGGCGTCGTCGCCGGAGACGACACTCGGACTGCGGCTCAGATCCTCCAGTATTTCGACAAGCCGCTCCCGCAGAAAGAGATCAACACGACGTACTCCGGAGTGAACGGTCTCATTGGATACTGGAAGTTCGACCAGAACTCGCGCGACTACAACGACGCCCCGGCCGCCACGACGACGAGCGGGACCCGTCCCAACATCTTCTCCGAGGACTCTGGGCGTTCGGCCTCAGCGGCCGGCCCTCCTCTCAGGATCGTTGGCGGTCTCTCCGCTGTTCTCTGGCCAGGAACTCACGTCCCCGAGTGGGCTGCGGGACTTCTTAGGGGGTCCGTCCAGGCTGGTCTCATCGATATGCTCACGGAGTATCAGACTCCAAGTGGGACTGAGAAGTTACTCGTCGCAGCAGAAGGGGCGATCCTCACTTTTGACAGCACCACTCTCCCCGGCGCCTTCACTGTCGAGAAGAGTTCTGGTTTCCAGGGAGGACATCTCGCCTCCCACGTACACGTAGGGAATAACGCGTACCTCACGAACGGTCTTTCGCCGCCTCTCGTCTACGATGGAACGATCGTTCGTCGCTGGGGAATCCAGGGTCCGACGCGACAGAATGGGTTCAAAACGAGCGGGTCCGGGACCGGCATCAATGGAGATGTTGCGTACCGATATACCTACATCTCACGAGAGAGCGGCGTCGAGAGCGATCCGTCTCCGATGTCGGCGGTCTACAGAGATTCGTCCGGAGCGAGTCAGGTGACGCTCCTTCTGCATCCGTCTTCAGATCCGCAGGTGGACGCGATTCGTATCTACCGGACACTCCACGGAGACACGAGCGGTATCCCAAGGCCCGGTTCAGCGGAATTCCGGTTCGTTGACGAGATCACGAACACCCCGACGGCGACGACTCCGAGCGAGTACACCGACATGGTGGGGGATGCGACTCTCGGATTCGCTCTCGATTCTCGTGGCGGTTTTTCCAACTCAGGCCCTCCACCGTGGGCTCAGTACGCCGTCGAGTTCAATGGCCGGATCTTCATGGCCAATGACACGAGAGACGAGAACACCAGAAGTCGGCTCTTTTACTCGGAGTCCCTCTCTTTCGAGGAGTTCGGGATCCTTAACTTCATCGAAATCGAGAGCGGAACTGGGGAGCCGATCACGGGTCTCGGTGTCCTCTTCGACCGGCTCTTTATCTTCAAGCAGACTTCGATATTCGTTCTCTCTGGATTCGGCCCAAGTAGTTTTGTCGTGCAGGAGCTAACGAAGGGACTCGGGTGCCTCTCCCACTTCTCAATTCTCTCGATTGACGGATGGATCTACTTCACTTCGAACCGTGGCCCGTATCGAACGAACGGAACCGTATTCGACTGGATCGGAAAAGAAATCTACGAGACGTTCCTGGACTTCGACAAGGCGGGGCTCGATACCTCCACCACGGGTCATAACCGGAATCGGACCCAGATTTGGTTCGGAGTCAAGACGGCTGGACTGGGATCATCCCACGATATTCTTGTGTGGGACTACATGGAGAGATTCTGGTCTCTCTTCACGGTCATGCACATTCGGTGCCTTCAGGGGATCACGGACGAAGAGGGGCTCGATCGGATCTTCTGGGGAGATGATCTGGGCTACGTATGGAGAGGTGACGCAGAAGCTACGTTCAACCACGCTGACCTGGGTATGACAGGAACGACCTTTGGAAACATCTCCGGAGCGGGAACCGCTGGACAGTTTTTGACGATCACCGTCTCTGGCGCCTTTGGAGCCTCAGCCACTTCGGATGGATGGAAGGGATCGAGGATCGTTGTCATCGATTCCGATGGAACAGAGGGAGAGGGTCACATTCTCTCCAACACCTCCACCACGATCGTCATCGATAAGACTGCGGCTGAATTGGGGTTCACACCGGCCTCTGGCGATGGGTACAGAGTTGGACCTATCGACGCTATCTACTTCACGAAGCCGATCGCCCTCACGGCTCCTAACCTCTTCTCTCGTGTCGAAGAAATCGAACTCGAAGGCCAGTTCTCGCTCGACAACAACGCGCCGGGATCGCTCACACAGAGCCGACTCAATGTTGGCCTTGCGACGGAGTTCTCAACCGACTTCACGACAGTCTCGGAGGGAAGGGACGTCACGGTTGGAACGGCTGGGACGACGGTGGATTCCAGCGAGCGATACAACCTGAATGCTCGAGCGAAGAGGGTTCAGTTCAAGTATCGGAATCAGTTCTGCCACGAGGGGTTCGCGATCCGATTCGCTACGATCAACTTCGGAGCGGAGGGCAGAACGTGAGCGTTCCAGCGAGACCGTTCCGAGGTCGAGACCAGCAGGAAGAGGGGCAGGTCAACCCTGTCTACGTTGTTCTCGATGGAAGGGTATCGAGCGACAACATGGCGGCCTCCGCCATCATGCCGATCTCGACGGCGGCTGGCACGGGAACAGAGACCCTATTCTCTGGCGGGAATATGGGTTGGGACATTCGCAACATCACGTTTGCGAGTTCAACGGCGGTTCATGCGGTGACGTTCACGCACAGCCTGAGCAGAACCCCGCAGGGATACCTGAACATTCTGTATAATCCGTTTCAGATCGCTCTCGCTCCGGCGTCCACAGGACAGTGGAATGCGAGCCAGGTGATCTTCGGTGTTGCGGGCGATACGGTGACGAACTCGTACCGCATTCTTCTGATGTAGGAGGGTCTTAAAGTGGCCGGCGGATATCTCGGTTTAGAAGCGAGCCTCGGGTTCCCCGGTCAGGAGGCGCGTGAGAAGTACGCGAGGGAGGTTCCTGGATTCCAGCCGAATCCTCTCTTTGAGTCCATCTTCCAGCAGCTTTCGACTCAACTTAACCCAAGAGTCCAGCGTCAGCGGACGCGGCGCCAGTTCGGTCGATATTCAGACCAACTGTCTCGGGCTCAGTCGGGATCGATGGAGAGGCTCAATCAGAGCCTCGCACAACGCGGCCTAGAGGGATCCGGGATCGGGGCTGCGGCAACAGGCGGCCTCATGCAGGAAGAGGCGATGCAGCAGGCCCAACTTCCTGGTCTCTACCAGGAGGCTCTTCAGCAGAGGCAGCAGATGGCCCGAACCGAGGCTCTCCAGTTTCTTCTTCAGATCCTCGAACAACAGAGAGCGTCTCGCGGCATGTCGGAACAACTGGCCGCGATCAAGAGAAGCCGTCCGACCGGGTTCCAGCAGGTTCTCGGTGACATCAACGGAGTCGTCGGAACGATCGCTGGGCTTCAGGGAATTCTCGGTCAGAAGCAGGGTGCTGGTGGAACTGGCGGCGCTGGAATCCTCGGTCTCCTCTAATGCCTCTTATTAACCAACGAGCGGGTCCTCTAGATTTCTCCGGGTTTGATCGTCTCGCAGCAGTTCTGGACAATATGAACAAACTGCGGGACGAGGACCGGAAGCGGTTCGCTCTCCAGCAGGCGATCGAGACCCTGATCCCTACGGGGCCGAAGGCGGCTGCGCGAAAGGCCCAGGGTCTCCCGGCTCTCGGTCCGAAAAAGCAGAAGTTCGCTGAGGCGGCGAAGGGGGATCCTGAAGCGTTCCTCCCGGTCATCCTTCAGCAACTCGCTTCGAAGAAGCAGGCGAGAGTCAAGAAGAGAGAGGAACTGTCGAAGGAGGGGAGAGAGAAGGAGGAGTTTGATCGCCAGCTGGCAGCGAAGACAGCGGCCCAGAAGGACGTCATCACGCACCGTGAAGAGGAGCAACGGCGGACCTCCGGTGTGAAGGGGCCGACATCCTCGTCTCTCCGCATGAAGGCCCGCGCCCAGGAGATCCGTGGCGTCCTGAAGCCCTTCGCCGAGACGATGCCGGGGGTCAAAGAACTCCTGAAGTCAGGGAAGTCGTTGATGAGAGGGGAGCCCGGAGCTTCGAAGGGGTTCCAGTCTTCGGCTCAGGCGGCCTCCGAAGAACTCCGTGTCCGGAAGGGTTCCCTCTTAGAGAGAAGCGACCCGTTCAGGAATCCGACACTCCCTGAACTGACTCCCGATGAACAGACCGAGCTGGCCCTTCTTGGTCCGGTTAAGGACTCGTTCCTCTCGGACGTGTACGAGGTCGGGACGAACATGGCGGCGCGACGCGCGGCCGGGGGAGGTGGCGGCGGAGGCCGCATAGCCGCCCCTCAGGCTCCCCAGATCCCTCAGGCCCCGCAGCCGGGCCAAGGTCCCTCCGTTCCCGGTGCGGCACCTCAGGCGGCTCCCGGTCAACCGCAGCAACAGCAGGTCCCCGACAGGATCGACGAGGCGATCGGGGAACTCGAGATGAGCGGGGCGGATATCGAGCGGATCGCGGCGGCGATCCGGAGTGGGGACAAGTCCGCTCTCGCTGAACTGCACCTGGACCCGACGGACGCGGAGGCGTTCATCAGTCGTCTCGAGGGAGGGACGATGGAGTCGATGCCCCCCGAGACCCAGGAAACCGCTCAGATGACGCGGGAGATGCCACGAACCGCGATGGGATCCGTGTTCGGAGCAGGGGCGGAGATGGGTGGCACGCTCCGGAACATGGCCGCCGATCTCATGCGCCGTGTTCAGACGCAGGGCGGTGGCAACTTGGCCGAGGCGTTCGGGATTCAGTCGTCGCCTGTTGACCCGAGGGAGTCTCGGGCGATGGGCGAGATCACGGCTCAGGGCGTACGTCAGGGCGCCGGTGCCCTCATGGGCAAGATGTTCGAGCCTGAACGGCGAGTGATCCAGGAACTGGGGCGAGGTGGTCGCGAGGCTCTCTCGATGGCGCCTCAGGCTCTCGGGGCCGGAGGCGAACTCCTCGCTCAGACGGCCATGTCCCCGCTTCAGGCGCTCGTTGCGTACATCCAGCAGAGCCCCAATATCGCGCGAAGCCTCGAACAGTTCGGCCAGACCGCATCGACGGTTCCGGAGCAGGCGGTGAACGCGGGCGCTCAGACGTTTCGTGCGATGGAGGGGATGGAAGGACAGGCGATGGGAGGTTTCCGACGCCAGTTCCCAGCGCAGCGCGCCCCATCCATCGAGGAGATTCTGGGCCTCGTTCGACCGGAAACCCTGCCGATGGGGTCCCCGAATCCCGGAGAGAACATCTTCGGACGTCCCAAGGCCGGTGGTGGCCAGCTGACGCCGGAAGAAATCCAACTGATCTTGGAGTTCCTGCAATCGCAGCAGGGAGGCGGATGAGGTGGCTGAAGGTGAGGATCGGGAAGCCAGGTTCGCCCGTCTGAGGGCTATCGCCGAGCGAGTCCCGGAAGGTGCCGTCCAGGAGTACCGGAAGGACTTCTCGCAGCGGTACGGCCTCCAGGAGCGCCCAGGACTCTTCGGGAAGGCGATGGACGTCCTATCCATCCCGTTCTCTGCTGTGGCCGCCGGGGGCTCTTCCTTGGCCCGCGGCGAGGGCGCGGGGGCCGCGCTCGGTGAAGTCGGCCAGGCGGCTCTGCTACGCCGTACGCAGGCGCCGGGCGACCTTCTGAACAAGATCATCCCCCCTGACCCGGACGAGACGCCGCTCTCGGGGAAGGCTATCGCCCGGTTCGTCCTCTCGCTCGGCATGGACCCCGTAGTCTGGACCCGGTTCGGGGCGTTCACGAGCGCGGGACGGCAGGCGAGAGCGGCTGAGCCCCAACTCTTTAAGGGGCCGAAGGCGCTGCCGTACTCGGAGCAGGTGGCGCAGGGGTTCAGGAGAACGGTCTCCGCAGGGATTCCTGGGACGGGGCGCGGGCTACCCATAGTGCCACAGAAACTGGACGCCGCTACGGTGGCAGCTTCGAAAGCCGTTATGTCCAAGTTCGCTAAAGGGTTCGGTGCCGCAGTCCGGTCCAACCCGATCACGGCGAAGGCCGCTGACGCGCTCATGGACGCCTTCTCTCGGAAGGGATCGAGTCCGGACGTGGCCGAGACCCGCGAGATGCACCGGGAGGCGATGGAGCAAGGGCTTCGCTGGTCCTTCCGGCACGCGAAGGAGTTCCCGGCCATCTCGAAGGGCGCCGAGACGATCGCTGAGCAACTGTCCCGGAACGCAGGTCGCCACATCGACGCTGGCGAGGTCATGGCGCTCGCTCTCGACTACGCCGAGAACGGGGTCCGAGATGCGGCCCGGTTCACCGATCTCCCGGACGAGATCAAGCAGTTCGGCGAGATCAACTTGCGACCGTTCGAGAAACTCATCAAGCGCGAGATCGGGACCGGCGTTCGCATCAACCCGCTGAAGCCGTCTCGAGAAGCGGTGGCCTCCGCTCGGTACGGGAAGATCCAGGAGGCGGAACAGGCCCTCATTTCGCTCGACGAGATCGGCGTAGAGCGCCTCTCGGTGGACGAACTCGCAAAGCAGGTCCGAGCCCCATCCGAGACGAACCCTCCGTTCTTCAGAGCGGCCCCGGTAACGATGAAGAAGGGCGTCGCGAAACCCGAAGTCTTCACCGCTCCGACGGTGCGCGGGAAGCGCGTCGTCCAGCGGAAGCAGGCCGCTCCTCCCCCTATCGATCGAGTCGAGGAGATCGCTCGGGCGAACCGCACAGCGATGGAGGCGAAGCGCATCGAGGAGGCGCGCCGTGTCGAACTCGCCTCCGAACTAAATAAGCGCATCGTCCAGGAGGTCGATCTCGAAGTCCTCGAAGCCCGCTACCTACCGCACGCGGTCTCGAAGTACGGGCGCGATGAGTTCTTCAAGCTGAAGAACGAGCAGATGGCGCTCGCTGCCCTCCTGCCACCGAATCACCCGCGCCTTCGGTTCTCCGGAGCCGACAAGTTTTCGAAGATGCGGAAGTTCCGTCGCCCTGACGGGACAAGCATCGGGATGATCGAGGCTCAGAAGTTGGCCGAGAGAGGCGAACTCCCTGGATACGATGGCATTAAGGCGACAAAAAACATCTTCGAAGTCGATCCGATGAAGTTCGGTCTCGCGCGTGCCTTCGAGGGCGAGAAGGCTATCGCCGAGATGAAGTTCGCCCGACGCGTCGTGAAGCGATTCGGTGTTCCGAAGGTAGACGCCGAAGGGAAGGCTCTCCCTGGGGTAGCTATCCCAGAGGGCTACGAGTCGGTCACTGAGGGAGGTCGCGGGGGCGCTGGGACCGAACTCCTCGCTGGCTACGTCTTCCCGTCGAGGGTAGCCAAGGAACTTCGCCACACGTTCGCGCTCGCGCGTCCCTCGTCAGCTGTGGTCGCCCTCTTCCAGAAGGCGTGGGCCGAGACGATGCGGCTCTGGGTCGAGTGGACGATCCTCCCCTTCTTCTCCACGATCAGCCGCAACGGGATCGGCGAGTGGTACTTCACGCTCTTGGGTGGTGGTGGCGATCCTCTGGACGCGGCCTACGCCCTCGGCGCCATGACGGACGTGTGGATGCCCTTCCGTAACGCCATCGAGCGCGGCATCTCGAATGAGAAGTCCATCTCGCGCCTGAAGGAACTGGGCCTCGCTCGCCTCAATATGACGACCGACGGGAAGGTTTCTCTCGCGACCGAAGCGGCCGAAGTCTTCCCTGATAGCAACGTGTTCATGGGAGTTCAGGAGACCGCTCAAGGCCAGCGACTCCCTAAGGAGTGGAGACCCGTCGATGTCGTCGAAGAGGCGTTCTCGAGAAACGTCCTCGGCGGCGGTTGGAGTGCGCGTGACCTTCAAGAGACCGTCCGGATGGCGCTCGGTCAGACGAAGAAGCCCACCTTCGTCCAGAAGGTGTTCGAGACCTCAACGCTCTCACCGGTCTCCCGTCGCTTCATCGGGCTCGATCCGTTCCGAAAGATGCAGTCGTTCGCTGACGACTGGCCTCGCCTCACCCACTTCACCGCCCTTCTCCGGAAGGGCCTGACTCCCTCTGAAGCCGCCTTCGAGGCGAAGAAGTACCACGTCTCGCCGGGGTCCCTCACCCCGTTCGAAGAGACCCACCTGCGCCCGCTGATCCCCTTCTATCGGTGGATGAAGTTCAACTTGCCCATGTCGCTCTACACGGCGGCTCGGCACCCGGAGATCCCGTACCTCACGACGAAGGCGTACGAGTACCTGACCCTCGGGGTCGAGAAGCTGGACGAGCGCGATCTCCCGGACTGGGTGAAGTCCCGATTCGGCGTCCCGATCTCGATGAAGACGCTCGAAGACGGGCGCCGGATCGCCACGTACACGTCCCCGGTCGGGCTCATCCCCGTCTCGGACCTGAACGAGATCGGGTCAGGTCCAGGGCTCTCCGATTTCATCTTCTCGATGTGGAGCCCGTTCATCCAGCAACTCGTCGAGGGTCAGCCGGCGAGCGAGAAGGACGATCTCTTCTTGGGGGTCCGGATGAGTTCAACGATGTCGAACTTCCTTCGGAGAACGTGGCGTCTCGGGAATATGCTGGATCAAATGGCGCTCCCGAAGGGGCTCTCTGAGGACGAGAAGTCCTATCGCCGGAAGCTGGCGATCTCTAGAATGGTCTCTCCTGTTTCCGTCTCCGCCCACATTGAGGGAGAGGGTCGCCGGATCGAAGCGTTCTCCATACGGAAGCAGATGATCGAAGCCATGAAACGGCGCCAGCGGTCTCTCTCTCGGTTCGGTCGCCTCTACGCCGACCCTGAACACGTCCAGGCCGTGAACGAGGACACCGCAGAGACGATTCAGGAACTCCGGAAACAGGCCCAGGAACTGAGATGACCGCAGAATCAACGACGACAGGTCTCCCCAAGATGTCGAAGGTGGATATTGCGAAGCTGACCGGGTTCGTCGGCGTCGTTGCCTCGGCCGTCGTCTTTATGGCGGAGCGCATTTTCGTGAACAAAACCGAAGGTGCTGTTATGCAGCACCAGATCACCGAGACAGCGAAGCTCCTAGGCGACATCCGCGAAGAGAGCAAGAAACACGGGGACCTGTTGGTCCTTCTTCAGGCCAGAGATGAGGCGCTACAGGCCAGGGACGAGGCGTTGCAAGGTAGTATCGAACGAATTAGCGCCGTCCTGGATACCGTTGTCACTGAGATAAAATTGCTAAAGGAGTCACGATGACGGACGAACGAAAGCCGTTTTTCAGTTGGGGTCGATCGGTCAACGGAGTCGGAGGCGTGATCCTGGGCCTATACCTGCTCCTAATAGGTATCAGCGCCATCTGGGGCGAAGGCAATATCCCTGGATGGGTAGCTGCGGCCCTGGCGGTAGTCGCAGGCGCCCTGATCCTGGTAGGTCGATGATCGATCCGAGGCTCGACACGGTTCGGTGCTGCGCGACGTGCCGAAACTTCGAAGGCCAGGATCTCAAGGTGTACAAGAAGGGCGTATGTACAGCGGAAACCGGCAGAGATAACCCATACGAGAAATTGGTATGGACAGGAACCCTCTGCTACAGATACGTTGGGAGAGGACTCAATAACGTCACGAAGTAACCTCCTCCACCTCTATCGCTACGCCACGCCAGGGTCGTTCCTCTTTCTTCCGACCGTACTTCGCGATCTCCTGCGTCACCACGAGAGTCACGTTCTCGGGCCGGTCGTTCACGACGATCCGTGCGCGAACGAGCGCGTCGATCAGGTGCTTCGGCGATCCGTGTAGATTGTCGCCATCGTAGAGCCGTGCAGCGACCCGGCGAACGGTGATCGTCACCCTCTTCGCCGGGTCGCCCCACGGGACGCCACGGAGCGCCTTCGCCTCGAGGATCGCTTCTCCATACGCCTTCGCAAGTTTCCCGTACTTCCAATATTGACCGAGCCGAAGCCAGGTTCGGGTCTGATTCACAGAGGGGAGCGACGGCATCCCATTCCCGAACTTCTCCGGGAGAGCGAGGACGAGGCGTCGCGGATCGCTCATCACACCACCTTGATCGCGAACACTCCATCCGTCGGCCACGCGTTCTGGCCGCCCGTATCGAAGAACACTGTGATCGTCGGTGCGATGGCGTAGAGGTGCCCGTCGTCGTGCGTCCGGTCGATCAGCGGGCACCCGCTGATGGCGAACGGGATGATCCCGCCGCCCGCGTAGAGCACGTCGTCTGCACTGACTTCGACGTCACCGAGCGTCGTGACGTGGCCGCCCGTTTCGACGAGCCAGAGTTTCGAGTTCCCGGAGCCGGCACCGGCACCGAGGCGCCAGAAACCGTCGTTCCCTTCCTCTTGGCCGACGACGACCCGGAGCCAACCGGGCTGGTCGATCTCCGCGAACTGCTCGGCGCCCGAGGAGAGACCACCAGCCGTGGCGCGCTCAAGGAACGGCATCCCGAGCGGGCCGACGTCCGGGAGGAACGAATCGAAGCCAACGTAGACGCGATCGTTGATGCGGACGGCGTTCCCGGCGCAGCCGACGGCCAACTGGTGCCGGTTGACGATGATCGCTCCGGACCGACGCGTGCAGACGAACCGACGCGGGACTTCGTTCGAGTCGAAGCCGCCGACAATGAGATCGAGTCCCCCCTCTTCGACGACTCCGCACTCCGCAAGGTTGATCGGGAGCGTGAAAGTGGGCTCCGGCATCGCCGCTCCCGTGTCCGCGTGGATCCGGGCGCAGTCGGCGAGCGTGCCGTCGCCCTCGCCCATCCCGTGGCCGCGACCGCCGTAGAGGACGACCGAGTTGTCGGCCTTGTCGTGGCCGAGGCTCGCAGAGTCGCGGTCGAGATCGGCGAGTTTGATCGGGCGGACCGTGCCGGGAACCGGGTTGAGCCCGACGAGGTAGTAGGATCCGTGCGCGACGACGCCGATCTTTCCGTTCGGGAGGGCGACGGCGGAGGGGTAACGCGGGGCTTTCGGGAGACGGCCGACGAGTCTAGCGGTGAGAGGCATTCTTGCGTTCCTTTCGGGTGACAACAAAGGCGCCGATGACCGGGAGACTGACGAATCCGGCAACGGCGATCACGGTGAGGATCGTTTCGAGGATCGGGTACGCGGCGTCGAGGAGCGCGAGGGCGGCGAGGAGGGGGGTCATTTCTGCGGCTCGGGTATGGCGAGGGGCTTCTCAAGACAATAGATCAGTTGGTACTTTGCCACGGCGTCCGCGATCTGCTCTAAGATTTCAGTCTGTTTGTCCATGCGAGCGAGGACGCGTTCGGCGTGGTACTTTTGGAAGAGGATTAGCGAGAGGAGGAGGTACAGGACGGCCGCGATGGATGCGACGGCGATGAGTGCTTTGAGGGTCTTGGTCATTTTGGGGGCTCCTCGTTCTTCGGCGTCGGCGTACGCATCGAGAACTGCGTTGTCCTCCATGTACCTCTCGCGCTCGATCTCGTCCATTTCCTCTCTCAATCGCCTGACGAGGGCGACGGCCGCAGGATTCTGCGCCTGATGGCTCTTGTGGGCCTCCTCATCCGCGAATGAGAAGTCCGCTATGGCTTCCAATTCGGCAGCGGCCTCGCGCACACGTTCGAGCGAGCCGAGAATCGCCACGCGCCGGCCGGTCCCGATGTGGCTCAGGTTCCACCGCTCGCGCGGCTCCGGGCTCGCTGCGAAGTTCGCGGATACTTGGAAGGCGGGAATCCACTCGCGCGCGATGCCCTCTTCGCATTGGATGTGGAGCGCGATGGGTCGGAGATCGGGGGGCAGGGTCATTGGGGGGCTCGCTTTCTTGCGCCGGGTCATGGGTTGCACGAGCGGAGGGACTGCTCCGCCCGCTCCATCTCGGCCCAAAACTCCCGGATCGGAGCGCCTTCGAGCGAGCGCCACTTGTTCAGGGACCAGAGGAACCCGTCCGCGACCGCCCGATGGACGATCGAGCGAAACGTCTCGCGCGAGAAGTCGCCAGCCGAGACCGCCAACTGGCACTCGTCCACGAACCGCTCGAACGTCGGCACCGTGGGCTCGGGCTTCGCTTTGCTCGTCATCGCGCGATGATCCTTCCTTCCGGCGCGATCTCCGGCACGTCCTCGTTCACCGGGTCGAGCCGGTCGAGGTAATGCTTGAGGCCGCAGCGTCGGCACGCGACATAGCCGTCCGCGTACACTGACGCACTCGACTTCGTCGGGATCGGCCAGAGTTCATAGCCATCCGGGACCACGACATCGTGAATGTCGGCACCGCAGAGCACGCGATCCCACCATGCTCGGATGCGACCGAAGGGTCCCGTGGGCTCGGGCTTCGCTTTGCTCACGATCCGAACTCGAGATGCTGCGCCGCGATCACGAGGCCCTCGTCCACCTCTCCAGGAGGGAGTTTCATCCCGAGTTCCAAGCAGTTAACGAGTTCCTTCTTCCGCTTTTCTTTCGACGCCCGCGCCGAGGCGATCGTTACCGCGAGCGAGTGCGTACGCTCGCCGGTGTCCGCGTTCGCGTAGAGACGGAAGGGGCCGCGCTCCGCGAGAATATCCGGGCTCCAGTCCTGGGCGCGCTTCGCGAGGCCCGTCACCGGATCGTAGGCGACCGCGAGCGCCCAGGTGGACATATCACGGAGGCGGCGCGCCCAGAGGTTCTTCGTCTCGCCGTCGATGATCCCGTCGAGCCAGGTCAGCGCGACAGCGACGTCTCGCGGGAACAGGCTGTAATGCATGAAGGCCGTCAAGTGGCTCTCCTCCGAGTCCGACGTGCTCTGCGCCCAATATAGCCAGTCGCGCTCGTCGTCGTCGTAGCGGTAGAGGCCCGGAGCGGCGGCCCACCCTGTACCCTTGTCGCTGATTTGCATCTCCCAAAACCACCGCTTCGCCCACTCGATGAGGCGCGCGAGGACAGCATCCGGCGAGACCTGACCTGGGAACTGATCCGGATGGATGAGGCCCGCCTTCTGGAGGAGCGGTACGTCGTGACAGAGCCGCACCGTCGTCGAGAGGAATCGACAGCCGGGACGGAAGGTGCTCGGTCCGAGCGACGTCCATTCCTTCGAACCCAGGTTCAGCGAGTACAACTTCACCTCGGCCGCGATCAACTTCTCGGCCATCGCCGTGTCGCCGAGCGCCATAGCCTTAAGAGCGTAGAGCCCGAAGTTCGGGTGTCTCTGACCGTGACCGTTCTGATAGGTGTGCTCGCCTTCGGTCGTGTGGTCGGCTAGGTACGAGAGGATATTAAACCCCGACTGGAGCGCGTTCTGGTCCCCGTAGAACTCCCATGCCAAGAAGTGGCGGAGGGGGTCGTCCTGTTGGTTCCCTTCGCCGCCGCTGTTGTAGGCCCATCCCTCTTTCGGGACGTAGGGGGCAGAGAGAGGCGTGAACGGGCGCCCGGACTCCGCGAGCACCGCCTCGTAGCCAGATCGACTCTCTTCGAACTTCTTAATCGTGTTCACGAATGGAACCAGTTCGATCGCCGTCAGCATCTCTTACCTCTCTTCTTAGCGCGGCTCTTGTTGATGAACACGGCCTCTTTCCGCTTCGCGAAAGCGACGCCCTTTTCGTGGCCCTCTTTGGCCCCTTCGGCTGTAGCATATCGCCGCACCCACAACTCATTCATGGGCGTGTTCTTGTTCTTGTGGGACACCATCGTCTCATAAAGAATCGGGATAGCGCCAGGGGTGAACGAGTGGTCGAGAGCCAAGAACACCGTCGAGACCCAGAACTTACGCAGGACGGTCCTGGCCACGCGGCGATGCGCACCGAAATTCTGATACCAGCTGGCCCACTTGAAGAGATCCCCTTCGACTACCGGGTTCCCGTTCTCGTCTAGGATATATTTGTCAAACATTGCGACTCCAGAACACGCCACACCGATCGCACCGGACGTAGGACGTCCACACGTGGTCCGGGTCATCTGTCGCAACCCGCCACCGGCTCTCTTTCACAGCGAAGTCATGGCCGACCCAGAAGCACACGATCTTGAGCCAGAGAGACCTAAAAAGGCCCATCCGCCTGTAGGAACCGTGCGGCTTCAGATACCTCGGCGGGGTCGATTTTGAAGTAGACATAGTGACGTCCCTTGTCTCGGCGGAATTCGTTCCTATCTATGTCGAGTAGTTTTCTGGCCTCATTGAGCCGGCTAGCTAGAATATCAGCCTCCGAGGCCCAGAGGCCAGCCCACACATTACCTCTGTACGTCCAGATCGCTCCCTTCTTGCCGAGGATTTCGAATCCCCACAGATCGTCGAAGAAGAAGTGCGGCTGATGCTTCGAGATACGGAACCGAAAGTCGGAGGCGGCAGCGATCTTCCTCAAGAACTCCTCGTTTATCTCTGCCATCACTCCTCGATCAGATCGCTGATCTGCCGCTTCCAGAGATCCCTAACAGAGTTCTTCACGCGTCGGTTCACTTCGATCTCGATCAGAGTCTCGATCGAGGCAACGAAGTCTCGTGTGGCTCGTCCGAGCGCGGCCGAGAATCCACCGGGGATGACATGGCGGCGCGGCTTCCGTCTCGGGGGATTCGGGGCGTGGCCTTCAGCTTTCCCGTTCACGTACTCGGTCGTGTTGATCGAGTTCGACAGCTTGTATCGGTACGGACGCACCGATCGGTCCGTGAAGATCATCCGGCGTCGGTTGAGTCGAGAGACCATCGACCCGGCGGCGCCACAGGCACCTTCCGGAGTGGACGATTTCCCGAACTTCTTCTGAACGTCGATGATCTGTTCGAACGTGATGCCCTTCTCACCGGACTTCGCGATTTCCTGAACGACTTCGTCGATGATGCTCATGGTTTCCTTTCGTTGATAGAGGGTAAAAACTCCCAACCGTGCCGCGCGATTGGGACCACTTCAGGGCCGCCACAGGAGATTTAGAGAAAGAGAGAACTGCTCACCGAGGCGGACGGCACCCTTCGGGTTAAAACGGCAGCCCTTCCGGGATCACGCCGGCCTCTTGCTTTGAGGCGGTCGGCGGAGATCCTCCACGGAGGGAATTGGTTTTCTCAACGAGCGTCTTTCGGATCGCCTCCATATCGGTCTCACTAGCTCCGGGCTTGAGGCCCCATTCCTTGAGGATCGCCGAGACCCTCGGGTTACTCGCGGCCGCCGCCATCCCCTCGCTCTCGAGGAGGTAGGAGCGGGCTGCGCTGTAGAGAGCCCCGTATGCGGGAGCCCGAGCGGCCTTCTCGCGCTCCACGACGGAAGGGGGCTTATTCTGAGTCGTACGATCCCAGGGTTTGTCTCCTGGCGGTCCTAGAGCGTCCCCTAGGATCTCCCCGGTTTCGTTATCCACGACCACCGGGATAGCTCCCGCAACGGTCGGAACCTCGGTTTCGTCCAGGAGACCGAGACCACAGATCGAGAGGGTGACTCGCCGCTTCGCCTTCGTCTCGGCCTTCATCACGGCGTTGGCGAGGTTATCGCCCTTCATGGAGCCGATCGTCACCGCGCCAGTAGCGCAGTCCTCCCGACCCTTCGAGTCCTTCGCGTAGGCGGTTACGACGTACACATCTTCGAGGCGAGTCGTCTCCAGCTTCGTGATCGAGACCGTGTTCAGCTTTCGGAGTTGCTCCGTTGCGTCCTTTCTCGCGTAGAGAACGAGTTTGTTGTTCAGTTTCAGGTACTCGAAGGGTCGAGTTGCCGGATTTAGGCCGGTAGCTCGACAGACTTCCAGGTAATAGGAGAGCCGCTCAGAGGGCGTCAGGGCGGCCAGGTCTCCTCCAATGACGACCTTTTCGAGCGTCACCGACTTAGCGTCAGGTTTCACTATATCGTTCATGGTTCACCAAGAGAGCGAGAAGATAAGAGAGCCCAAGAACCACCCCAATCCGATGAAGCTTAAGATCATAGACGCCTTCAGGTTCTTCATGGAGTCGTTCAACTTCGAGTCGGCTAGATCCAAAAACTTACGCGACTCTATTAGCTCCTGGTGGGCCGTCTCAAGGATCGCCTGAACACTCAGTTGGCACTCCTCGCATATGCTCATTCTTTCTCCACCTTCAACATCTCGCTCTTCTTGGTTTTCTTGAGTGTCGCCTTGTACTTACCGCAGTGGATCGTCTCGACTCCGGCGGCGACGATAGCCTTCACGATCTGAGGGCGGAGATCATCACGCTCCATCTCGCATCGACGGACCGCACGCCCGAGCGCCTCGTACTCTTCGAGTGTGGACGCCATCTTCGGTTCATCGATCCTTGTATCGACACCGACAACGATGTCCCGTTCTACGTCGTAATCCGACCAACACTTACCTTTCCACGAGCAATAATCGCAGTGCCAATCGCCCTTGACGAACGGGCGAGGCGGCATCGTCCCGGCTCCGGCGTGTGACTTCACTTGATCGAGTCGATCGATCGACTCGCTGATGACGTTCAGTAGGACTACGGCGTCCGGGTCCCCTGGATCGACGATATGGGTATCACCGTTGCTGTTGGTGCGACTCACAAGGAAAAGGGTGTCGATCTCCGGGTCATACTCGAGGACGTACTCCAGGAGGGCGCGCGTGTTCTTGTTCACGATGAGCAGGACGGCCCTCTTAACTTCGAGTTTCCGGAGATCCTCGGAGGCGAGGTAGAGAGCCGATTGCGTCATGTAGTCAATCGGTAGCTCGTTACCGGAGTCGTATCGCTGCCAGGTGAAGTGGTTGATCGCTTTCACTTCAAGAAGAACGGGGGGCTTCGCCAGATCACCGCAGATGAGGCCGTCGATATGGCCCACGCCGACGGCGGTGTTCACCTCGGTCTGTTCTGCGCTGATGGCGAGGCCGGCGCGGCGGATCCAGTCCTTCATCACCTCTTCGTCCCAGGAGGACGCCTCTAGGACGTGGAAGAAGCGGCCGCTGATCGGGTTCGTCCGTGGTTCTTTCGTGGCCCTGTACACCAGCTGACGCTGACAGCGAGTGGGACCGGCGAGAGAAGGACGCCTCCAGTGATAGGCGTTCGCCTCTTCGTCCTTCTCCGCCTCAGTCGATGCGACCTGGTGCAACTTATCCGCTAGCATCGTCTATCTCTTTCTCGGAGTCGATGAACAGAGGATCCGCTACTCTCTTCGGAAGCATGATCGGACATCCCTGGTGGACTCGATACACCTGGAGCAAGATTCCCAGAGTGTGTCTCCGGATCCTAGCTGGACTAGATAAATAGACCTTTTCAGCCTCTTCGGTGAGGCCGGTTAGCTCGTTATCGTCGATCATCTTTCTCTCTCTTTCCTCAGTTTCTTACCCAAGATCATTCCGGCACGCAGAGCCTCTTCGTCGGTCGGAGGCCCGTTCTTAGCGATCGGCCCGAAGAACGGGTGAGCGCAGTTAAAGAGCCTCTCGACTCGAAGGCGCGTCGCGTCGCCGTGGTATCCAGCGACGTAGGCCAGATTGTCTCTGGCCATCTTCTCGGCGGATTCCTTCGACTCGCCCCACGTCATCAGGTGAGCGACGATCAGATCGAAGTACGCATCGGCCGCAGCCTGATCCTCGATGACCATCGCGGGACCGTACACCTCGCCGATCGTTGCGCTCTGACGGAATGGACTCTTCATTTTGGTGCCGTGAACGGGACTCGAACCCGCATCCTCCGGATTGAAAGACCGGCATGTTTTCCAGTTACACCATCACGGCAAAAGAGAGGGTCCTGCCGGGCTCGAACCGGCAACCCCCTGGCTCATGTCCAAGGCTCTACCACGCCGCTCCGTAGCGGCTTGAGTTAAGGACCCTCTCACGGCTAAGAGCGAGCCGGTTTTAGGGGGACGGATTTGCACCGACACCTCCAGGGTTTCCAGCCCCGGCGCTCTGATGCGAACGCTTCTTAAGCTACCCCCAAGACCGGCTCGCTCACGGCATTTCCTCATCAAAAGTACCCCGCCATGTAGCAGCCGTAGAGTTTGAAGGACGTCACCTCAGAACCCTTCAGGTCCCGAGTCAGCCTCGGGTCCTTGAGATCGTGAATCACGATGTACTTCTGACGCGCCTGAGCGACCTGACGGGCCTTCTCTACGGCGTGCGCTAGGTTATCCGTCGCCCCGACTGCGACGATCTTCCCTTCGAGCGCCTGGAGCGTGTAGCGCCCGCCAGGAGCCGCGTGGTTGTTGTCACTCATCGGATTTGAAAGTGGTGTTCAGGTACTCTCCCAAGAGTTTCCAGTAGAGGAGCCCGACCTCACAATGAGGGCAGCTAAAATCGATCGGGGGCGGCTCTTTTCCCCGGAAGACCAGGTTTCCAACGAAACCACCGCACTCGATACACCGACAATCGAAAAGGTTCGGTCTCTCACTCATCGTCGCTCACAAATAATCCAAGTGATTCTGGTGCCACCGCATTGCCAACACGGCTTATGTTGCTCGGTCGCTTTTCCGATCACTCTCGGGAGTTCATTAAAGGGCAATTTATCCCCGCAACCCCAACAACGCGCTTCAAGCCACTTCCCTTCTTTCTCTAGCTTCTCCGACTCGATCACAGGATCGAACTCGGCATTGCGGTGACTCATAGCGACAGAAGAATATCGCGACGGCTTAGGCTAGGCAAGTGAAATCCGGAGAAAATCTTTTCGACCGCCAAAATCTCGTTCTAGAATATGGCGGTAGATCCGTCCCTGGCAGGATCGGGGGGGATGTCGAGGCGAACTTGGAAGCGCCCCGACTGAACCCCCGGTTCCGCCTCTTCCAAGAGGGCTCCAGATGTCAAATGGCTGGCGAGAACTCCAAAGTCCTGGCCTAAAAAGACTTAACGACGATTCGTTCAAGAAAGTACGAGCCGAACAGCGCATTCTCTTCGACTGGCTATTCCGGGTCCAATGCGCTCCGTCCCTCAAGATCATCGCCATCACGATCGCTAAGAGGCCCTGTACCCCTCAGGGCTGGACGACCACCTCTGCCCGCCAGATCGGTAGAGAGGCCGGAGTCAGCGATAGAACCTCCCGGCTCGCGATACGGCGGCTCGAAGAGGCCGGAATCCTGAGCAAGAGATTCGCCCTTCGTCTCGGAAGGGGAAAAGGTCCGAGCGACCGGATCGAACTGAGGCTGACAAGGGAAGGAATCGGGGAACGATCAGAGGCTATCTTGGCCGCCCCATTCCCGAAGGCCGGGTCGAAGACAAGAACCTATGGGCTCGATGACCTCAAGGGCGGCGGATACCTCGATTTCCTGAAGGATATCTAGGTGGGGAATTTTCCCCACTGCGTACTTAGGGTACTCAGTTTATGAGTACCTAGTGTACTCAGTCGGATGAGTTCCTTCCTTAATATATAAACAGCGAAGGGACAGCAGGCTCAGGGGGGCGCGCTGCCCTACGGGCAGCAAAGCGCGCACCCCCCTTCGCCTACGGCCTACGACAGATTGGGATCGGAAATCTGTTGCCGTCAGCGTCGGTCGGTCGGGCCGTGCCGTGCGGCCTTTGGCGCGCACGTCCCGTCCGCCCGACGCCGACAGGGGTGCCGAGGACACGACCCTCTTAGGGCCTCCGGCCCCGCCGCTGCGCGGCGTCACCATGAGGGGGAAGGGTTCTCCGCCGGGCTCAAGTCCTTCTGCGATCTTGGACGAGCCGCTATCTGGGGGAGGGGGTCCGCTCGGGAGGAGTTGAACCTCCGTCGGCCGCATATCAGGCGGCTACTCTGCCCTTGAGCTACGAGCGGATCGGTGGTGGAGCAGGTCGGAGTTGAACCGACATCTCCCGGTTTTCGGCCGGGCGCTGACACCGCGTTAGCTACTGCTCCGTGGGGCGGGCTCAGGTACTTCTACGCCGCCGCCGGGAGGGGCGCGGGGAGGGGCGCGGCCCGGTGAGGCCGGGCGAGGGAGGAGTGGTGGAAAGTTCCCACGTAGGGAGTTCCCCTAGAGGGGGTAGGGATATCCCTAGAATAAGGGTAAATACCTAGAATTCAAGGGAATTTCCTAATTTCGCTATGGGGGGAGGTGCGGTAAAGGGGAGAGGTGGGGGGCGCCGTAGTGTGCGGCGCCTCAATCGACCGACTGTTAGTTCACAGCTAGGAGTGGAATTCAATGGCCGAACAGAAGAAAGTGAAAGAGAGTCCCGAGGTGGTGTCCGGCGCGCCGGTAGAGAGCGTTTTCGATGCGCCGTCGCTCAAAGAGAGGCCGAAGGGGATGGTCAATGTTTCCCACGGGCTGTACTCCTACGTTCTACCGGCCGTGGGGATGACGGTAGAAGAGGTGCGGAAGGAGTGGAAAGACTTGCTCGACATTGATCCGCAAGCCGTGGCGCTCATTGATGGGGAACAGGCCGACGGGAGTGCGACTGTCACCGAGGGGGGGATGTTGCTCTTTGTGAAGAAGGCGGCAGAGAAGGGGGGCCGGTAACTGTGTCGATCATCATAGAAAATTTCAAGTTGGGCGCGTTCCCCTTAGTCGAGGCGTTAGCCGTGGCGGCTAAGAGGCCGGCGATAACGGCACCGACGTATGTTCCCCGAGGTGTGCGAGCGGTTTATCGGCGCGGGGGTTTAATGGTCCTGGCGCATGAGACGTTGCCGGCTGTTCGAACGATGAAGTGGATAGCGAAAGATTCGCCGGAACCGTATGGGCCGAAAGCGATATATCGGAACGTCACGGTATCTCTGCCGTTTGTTGTGACGATGGTTATGGTTATGCGGATGGGAGATGGGTTGTGGTCATACACGCACGCGAACGAAGCGTTCTTTTCGCTCACACCGTTCGAGGCGAAAGAGAAGTTGTTATTTCCGGCGCTCTTGAACGTGTCGAAGTGGCCCGATCCTGCGGCAGAGCAAACGGCGTTAGCGTGGATTTGCACGGCTAATTATCAATTCAAGCCGATGAAAGTGGGGATGGAGGAATCGAAGAATTTGGATTTGATCACGCGACAGTTGGTCGAGAATCTTTTGCTCGCGGGATTCAATTACTCTTCCGAACGACATGAAGGGCAAAGTTGGTACTCGGAGACGATCAAGAGTGAGAAGAGGATCGGCACAATCGAGAAGTGGGAGGTGTTGACAAAGAAGGATCCGATGTGCGGGTTGAAGATGAATTATCTTCCCACCAAAATGACAGTCGATGAAATGGCGGAACGGATGTTCTTTGTGGGACACAATGGACTGAAGGGGGCCGCAGTTGGGATTAACTCCGAAGCGGCGCTCGCGGCGACGTTGGGAGCTATGAAAGGGAAGGCAACGAAATGAACGAGGCGCCGCTGTTCGTTGCGCGCAAGGGAGAGGAGTTGGTACTTCCGAAGGATGTACCTATCTTCTACGTCTTGACGTCAAATGGGCTGTACATCGGACGTAATACGCCGTTCTTCTCGTCACTCGTAAAGGCGAATAAGGGGCCGTCGCATTTGGGGGAGGTGGATTCAGGAGTGAGATTTCAGTTGCCCAAATTCTCCCCCCTATCGTTCCGACGAGTGTGGGCATTCTTTCGGGAGGTGGCGAAAAGGCATAACGGTTCGGAAGCGGCCGGGCTGTTAGTAGCTCGGAATGGGAGTCAAGGGGAGTTGGATGTTGTCATTCCCGAACAAAAGGTGTCGGCTTACGATGTGAAGTTCGAGGCGGTGTTGCCGAAGGGGGAGGTGGGCGTCATCGTCGGGGATATTCATTCGCACGGTTATGGGGGCGCCTATGCGTCGATGACCGACAAAGATGATGAGGAATTTAAGGCAGGGTTGCATATCATTCTCGGGCATATTGACTACGACAACAAAGAGAGTGATAGTGAGTGGAAGAGGTTGTCAGCGCACGTTGATTTTGTTGTCGACGGGGTGCGCTGCAAGGTGTCACCGGGGGATGTGATACCGATTGACGTGGCGGAGCCGCTACACCTCAAAGAGGTGCCGATAGGGTGGTTTGCGAAAGTAGAGCACAAGAAGTGGGGATGGGAAGGGGATGACAAATGGAAGGGGGATGACAAGAGGGGGGGCGGTTATTGGAAATCTCATTGGGAAGGGGAAAAGTGGGTCGAAGAATCTGGGTGGCGGAAGAAAGAGAGGAGGCGCCGAGAGAAGAAAGAGAAAGGGCCTTCGGAATTCGATCCGAGTACATACTGGAGGGATAGCAAGTGAGGGAACGCATATTAGAGAGGGTACGCGAGGGACAGCGTATCGTCGTCGTCGGGTTAGGTGGTGTTGGTTCGATCGTGGCTCGATATGCTTCCGTGTTCTTTGCGTCCCTCGGGAAGAGTTGTCATTTGGTACTCGTTGACGGGGATAGCTTCGAGCCGAAGAATGCGGAGAGGATGATATTTCCCGAGTGCGGTCCCAAAGCGGAAGTGATAGCGAATGAGATACGAGAGAGGTGCGGATATCAGTTGCTCGTGTCTGCGATCACGGAATATGTAACTCCGGTTAACGCTGGTAGCATCATCTTACGAGATGATATCGTATTTATGTGCGTCGATAATCATGCCACGCGAAAGGTGATAGCTGAACATTGCGAGCAGTTGACCGGCCCGATCATACGGCAATG